>Ga0073934_10009563_pt1 | contig 12375 bp, 9 predicted proteins | sample LarsenN4metaG_FD_76834 | JGI IMG/M metagenome (GOLD analysis project Ga0073934, IMG submission 76834) | Hot spring sediment bacterial and archeal communities from British Columbia, Canada, to study Microbial Dark Matter (Phase II) - Larsen... ... | reverse complement strand
CGCCGCGCCGTGCCGCGATCAGGCGCCCCACGCGCGTGGCGCGCCGCGTAACCCGGTTGATGCCGAAGCCGTAGTAGAGCAGCGCGCCCAGGAAGGGCGACAGCCAGGCCAGCCCGATCCAGCCGATGGCCGACCGCACGTCGCGCTTGTTCAGCAGGACATGCGCCGTCACCGCCAGCGCCGCCGCGCCGTGCGTAACGGCGGACAGCTCGATGGCGATCTCGTGGGTCAGCCACTCCAGCGTCGGCATCCGGCCCCCGGGCTCCGGGGCGCGACTCTACCCGGTTCCCTGCCAGACGCGGGCCCTCGCCCGCGGGTTCCCGTGCCGCTACTGCGCGTAGGTCGCGCCTTCGTCGTCCAGGTTGCGCTTCAGCTCGGCGAAGAACGACTGCGCCAGGCCCTTCACGTCATAGCGCTCCCAGCCCTGGGCGGTCTTCTCGGCGATCTCCTCCGACAGCGTGTTGATCGGCCGGCCCGAGGCATAGGCCAGCATCAGCGTCTCGCACGAGCGCTCCAGGTAGTAGAGCGTCTCGAAGGTCTGGGCGACCGTTTCGCCGATCACCAGCACGCCGTGGTTGGCCATGATCATGCAGTCGTGGTTGCCCAGCATGCGGGCCAGGCGCGCCCCCTCTTCGGTGCTGTCCGCCAGGCCGCCGAAATGGCGATCGACGGCGTGCCGGCGATAGAAGCGCGCGGTGTTCTGGTCGATCGGCTTTACCTCGGGATCGGCCAGGGACGACAGCGCCGTGGCGTACCGCGTGTGCAGGTGCATGACGCAGCGCGCCCTGGGCAGCGCGCGGTGCAGCGCGCCGTGAATGCACCAGCCCGTCACCTCGGGCGCGTCGGGCCGGTTGAGGGTCTCGGGATCGTCGCCGTCCAGCAGCAGGAGGTCGCTGGCCCTGATGCGCGAGAAGTGGCGGAAGCGCGGGTTCATCAGGAACTTCCTGCCGTCCTCCGACACCGCAAGGCTGAAGTGGTTGCCCACCGACTCGTGCCAGTCGAACTGCGCCGCCAGCCGGAACGCGGCCGCCAGGTCGATCCTAAGCTGCCGCTCGTCCGATCCTGTCTCCGCCTGCTTCGACCGCAGGGATGTCACCTTCGCCATGCCCGTCTCCCCCTCGGAAGGACAACGGCCGCCGGGGGTCGCCCGGCGGCCGCATCGTCGTTCGATCCGTCCGCCCGCGCTAGGCGAACCACCAGCGCTCGGCCATGCGATAGCCGTCCAGCTCCCAGTTCTTGCCCACGTCGCCGTGCGCCAGCTTGGCGCTGTGCGCGTCGACGAAGTTGCGGAACACCAGGACGATCTGGCCGCCGTCGTCATGCACGATCTGCTGCGCCTCGGCGTACATGGCGGCTCGCTTGGCGTCGTCCAGCTCGGCCCGGGCGCCCGCCACCAGCTCGTCGAAGCGGGCGTTCTTCCACAGGCACTCGTTCCAGGCGGCGTCGCCGACATAGGCCTGGGTGAACATCCAGTCGATCGTGGCGCGGCCCGACCAATAGGACGCCGACCAGCCCTTCTTCAGCCACACGTTGTCCCAATAGCCGTCGCTGGGCTCGTTGATGACGTTGATGTCGATGCCCGCCTTCGCGGCGTGGTCCTTCATCAGCACGCCCGCGTCGACCGCGCCCTCGAAGGCCGCGTCCGACACCGACAGGTCGACCTTCAGCGACGACAGCCCCGCCTTCTTCAGATAGTCCTTGGCCTTGTCGGGGTCGTAGGTGTGCCGCGGCTGCGGGTCGATCGCGTACTGCACCGAGGGCGGCGGGGCGATCGGGTTGTCGTTCCCGGGCGTCGCGTGGCCGTAGAAGATCTTGTCGGCGATGTTCTGCCGGTCGATCGCGTGCTTCAGCGCCATGCGGACGTCCAGGTTGTCGAACGGCGGCACGTTCACCAGCATGGGCAGGGTGATGTGGCCCAGGCCCGTCACCTCGCTGATCGCCACGTCCTGGTTGCGCTGCAGCAGGTTCAGCGTCTTCAGGTCGCAGCGGCTCATGTAGTGGATCTCGCCGGTGGTCAGCGCGTTGGTGCGCGCGGTCACGTCGGCCAGCACCAGGAACTCCACCTCGTCGAACCAGGCCCGGTCCGCCTTGTGGTAGTTCGGGTTGCGCTTCATCTTCGTCGAGACGCCCGGATCGAACTTCTCCAGCACGTAGCCGCCCGTGCGGCTGCCCGACTGCCAGTCCACCGAGCCGTCCTTGGACGGCAGGATGCACATCAGCGGGTCGCTGACGATGAAGGGGAAATCGGCGCTGGCGTCCGACAGGGTGAAGATCACCTTGTCGCCGTCGGCCTTGATGTCGGTCACCGATCCCAGCGAGCCCTTCACCGGCGACTTGGACTCCTCGGACATGTGGAAGCGGCACGTCGCCACCACGTCCTCGGGCGTCAGCGGCTTGCCGTCGTGGAAGGTCACGCCCTTGCGCAGGGTGAAGGCCCAGGTCTTCACGTCGTCCGAGGGCTCATAGCTCTCGGCGAGGTCGCCCTCCACGCCGCCCTGCGCGTTCACCTCGGTCAGGCTGTTGCTCAGCACGCTGGCGAACACCGACTGGGTGTAGGTGTCGAGATAGCTCTGCGGGTCGAGCGTGTCGGTGGTCGAGCCGTGCGGCGAGCCCATGCGCATGAAACCGCCGCGCTTCGGCTCGGCGCGGGCCGCCTTGACGTACATCAGGTCGGCTGCGGCGGCGGTGATGCCGGCGGCCATGGCGAACTGCACGAAGTCGCGGCGCGACACCTTGCCCTTGCCCGCGAGCTTCTTCATCTGGTCCAGGGTGTACATGCTCATGCCTCCCACGGCGTTCTGGTTGACGCTTCCCGGTGGCGGAACCGTAGTCGGCATCGCGTATACAGATCAAGCGGTTCTAGGACCGCGGCCCGCCTGGCCGCCTAGCGGACGATCTGCCAGCGGCCGTCCTTCCGGACCCAGTACATGCCGGTTTCGATGCGCATATTGGCGTCCTGGTCGTCGACCACGCGGATCGGGGCCGCTCCCTCGGGCGTCGCCACCACCCACAGGCGGCCGTCCAGATGGGGCGTGGCCACGAGGTCGGCGGGCAGCGGCTGCACCGGCGTCGCCGTGAGGAAGGCGCGCATCTCCCGGCGCATCTCCTCGGGCATCGGGCCCCAGACCTGGGTCAGGTCGGCGATGCTCGCCTCCTGGGCCCTCTCGAAGGCATCCACGTCCTTGGCCTCCAGGGCTGCGTGCAGGGCGGCCACGGCCTGCAGCAGGTCGCCGCCGTCGCCCGCCACGGCCTCGGCGTCCTCCCAGGCCCAGCGCGGCAGGTTCTCGCCCGCGACGGCCAGCTCTACCCGCCCCTCGCCCGCGATCGTCTCGCGCAGCAGGTCGGCCTCGTCGAAGCCCCTGACGATCACGACCTCGGCCTGGCCGCCCTCGGCCAGCGCCTTGGATTCCACGGCCAACACGTTGGCGCCGTTGACCAGCCACAGGCCCACGTTGACCGCGTCGGTCGGGCGGCCCATGCCCTCCTCGGGCGCGCCGCCCTCGAAGCGGTGGATCGGCACGCCGTTGACCAGGATCCGGCCGGCCGCGTTCAGGTAGTTCACGTTGACCGTGATGTTGGTCGGCTCCTGCGCCGCCGCCGGCAGCATCCATCCCGCCACCAGCACCGCCGCCAGCCACGCCCGCTTCGCCATGCCCGTCCCTCCCGGCCAGGCCGCCACCCTGACAGAACCCCGCCCCGCCGCCCAGGGCCTTGAGCGCGCCTGCCCGCCCACCGCATAGTCGCCGCCATGCAGCGCCTGCTCGTCTTCCAGTCGCTCTGGGCGATGGAACGCCGCCACCCCGACGGCCGCGAGTGGCCGCTGGAGGAGAAGATCGCCATGATCGCCGAGGCCGGCTTCGACGGCGCCAGCGTCGACTTCGGCGACGCCGCCTTCGCCCGCCGCGCCACCGCCCTGCTGCGCCGGCACGGCCTGACCTGGCAGGTCGAGTGCTTCGTGCCCACGGTGGAGGGCCTGCGCCCCGTCCTCGACCTCTACGGCGAGCTGGGGGGCACGCACGTTAACCTGCTGCCCACCATCCGGCCCTACACGCTCGAGGAATCCGTGCCCTTCGTCGAGGGCTGGCGCACGTTGGCGCACAAGGCCGGTGTGCCCCTCCACATCGAGACCCACCGCAACACGCTGACCACCGACCTGATCTTCACGCTCCACCTGCTCGACCGCTTCCCCGACCTCCGCCTGGAGGCCGATCTCTCGCACCTGCTGGTGGGGCGCGAGTTCTGGCACCCGGTAAGTGCCGAGAATCACGCCTTGATCCACCGCATCCTGGACGCAAGCTGGGCGCTGCAGGGCCGCGTGGGCAGCCGCGAGCAGATCCAGGTGCCGCTGCTGCCGCACCTCCGCCACTGGCTGGACCTCTTCCTCGGCTGGTGGGACTACGGCATGCGCAGCTGGCGGGCCCGCGCCGGCCCCGACGCCGCGCTCACCTTCCTTTGCGAGCTGGGGCCCAGGGAATACGCCATCACCGGCCCCGGCGGCCTGGAACTCTCCGATCGCTGGCAGGAGAGCCAGATCCTGATGGAGCACGCGCGCGCCCTGTGGCGCGCCATCGAGGCCGAAGGGCCCTAGCCCGCCGCCAAGGCCCGGCGCACCTGGTCCTGGAAGGCCGCGGTGTGGCGCTCGTGCCGCGGCGACAGCACGCCGGCGGTGTAGAACCCGGCGTCGAGGTTGCGCTGCACCGCCTCGCACACGCCCAGATCCTCCTCCACGATGCTGCGCGCCCAGGCGAAGGCGTCGTCCGCCGTCGCCTGGTCCATGCCCCGGAACCACTGCCAGCTCGTCGAGCGCAGGCCGCGCACGCCCGCGGGCTCGATGCGCTCGGCCTTGAAGGCGGCGTCCGAGATCGTCGCCTGGAAGCCGGGGAAGCGGTAGAACCACAACCCCGTCGCGCCCCGGATGCCCGCCCCATCGGCGCGGTAGCCCACGTGGAAGGCCACGCACGCCCCGCCGTCGTAGCCCCGGATGTCGACCTTGTCGGGCGCCACGGCGCGGTTCAGCCGCGGATGGACGTGGGGCAGGTGGTAACCCTCGCAGGTGTTGTCGCAATAGGTCTTCCAGTTCGCCGCACCCTCCACCACGAAGCTGCCGTGGAACGCCATGTCGGCGGGCGAGCGGTAGGCGGCCATCAGTTCCGGGATGCTGCCCAGCCATGCCGCCAGCCCCGGCGCGTCCGCGTCCACGCAGAGGAAGACCAGGCCCAGCCACGTCTCCACGCGCAGCGGCATCAGGCCCAGGGTCGCGCGGTCGAAGTGCCCGCCGAAACCGGGCGCGAGTTCGAGCCGGCCGTCGGTCGCGTAGGTCCAGCCGTGATAGGGACAGCGGATCGCCTCGCAGCGGCCCTCGCCCGTTGCGAAGAGCTCGGCCGCGCGGTGCCGGCAGGCGTTGTGGAAGCCGCGCAGCACGCCGTCCCTTCCGCGCACCACCGCAACAGGCCAGCCGTTGATGCGCTCGGCCCGCCACGCGCCGGGCTGCTCCAGCCCGGCCTCGGGCCCGAACAGGCACCAGTTGCGGGCGAATACGGCGGCCATCTCGCGGCGCAGCACCGCCTCGTCCGTGTACCAGGAAGCCGGCAGGGTTTCCCTCATGGCGAGCGACACTAGTCAGGGCCGGCGGGGCCCGCAACGCGTCCCTGGAGCCTCAGCCCGCCTTCCCCTTGTCCGTCGCCACGCCGATGCGCTGGGCCAGCGCCGCGGCCATGAAGGGGTCCAGCGCGCCGTTCAGCACGCCGTCCGTGTCGCTGGTTTCCACGCCGGTGCGCAGGTCCTTCACCATGCGGTAGGGGTGCAGCACGTAGGAGCGGATCTGGTGGCCCCAGCCGATGTCCGTCTTCTGCGCGTTCAGCGCCTGGGCCTCCTCCTCGCGCTTGCGCAGCTCGGCCTCGTACAGCCGCGCGCGCAGCATCGCCCACGCCTCGGCGCGGTTGCGGTGCTGCGAGCGGTTGGACTGGCTCTGCACCACGATGCCCGAGGGGATGTGGGTCAGGCGCACCGCGCTGTCGGTCTTGTTGACATGCTGCCCGCCCGCGCCGGACGCGCGGTAGGTATCGGTGCGCACGTCCTTCTCGTCGATCTGGATGTCGATGCTGTCGTCCACCACCGGGTAGACCCACACGCTGGCGAAGCTGGTGTGGCGCCGGGCGGCGCTGTCGTAGGGCGATATGCGCACCAGGCGATGCACGCCGCTCTCGGTCTTCAGCCAGCCGAAGGCGTTGGTGCCCGAGACGCGGATCGTGGCGGCCTTGATCCCCGCCTCCTCGCCAGGGCTGTGGTCCACCTCCTCGATCTTGAAGCCCTTGCGCTCGGCCCAGCGGATGTACATGCGCAGCAGCATCTCGGCCCAGTCCTGGCTCTCGGTGCCGCCCGCGCCGGGATGGATCTCGACGTAGCAGTCGTTGGCGTCGGCCTCGCCCGACAGCAGGCTCTCCAGGCGCAGGCGGTCGGCTTTCGCCGCCGCCTCGGCCAGCGCCGCCTGGGCCGCGTCGACCAGCGACGTGTCGCCGTCGCCCTCGCCCAGCTCGGCCAGCTCGCGGTTGTCCTTCAACTCGCGCTCCAGCCCCTCGACCTGGGTGATCGCCGTGGTCAGCCGCTGGCGCTCGCGCATGATGCGCTGCGCCTCGGCCGGATCGTTCCACAGGGTCTCGGACTGCGCCAGCGCGTCCAGCTCGCCTAGGCGGCTCTTGGCGGCATCCCAGTCAAAGACGCCTCCTCAGGAGCGCCAGCGACTCCTCGATGGTGGCCGACAGGTTCTCGATCTCGGCGCGCACGGCGGTTTCACCCCGGGCAGGAAGGCGACCGTCATAGTCGCCCGCGCGGCCTGCCGCAACAGGCGCGTGGGCGCATGGCCTAGCCGGCCCGTCCGCCACGTCGCCGATGGCGACGGCGGCGCCGCGCGCCGCCAGTGGCCAGGCCACCCGCCCCGTGCCGATGGCCAGATCCAGGACGCGCCCCCTGCCCGCCGCCAGACCGGCCAACAACGCCACCGCCTCGGCGGTGGTGCCGGGATCGTCCTCCGCGTCGTATATCGCCGCGTTCAGAGCCCCGAAGCTGTCCGGCCCGTAGCCTTGCATGGTGGGGCCTAGTACACCCCGCTCAACGACGGCTCGCTCCCCTGGGCGGGCTGGCTCGTGGTGGGCTCCGTCCCCGGCTTGAAGGCTTCCACGATCACCTTCTCGGTGCCGGCGCCGGGCAGCAGGCCGGTCTTGGCGTCCACGCGCACCAGGCGGATGCCGGGGGGCACGCGGAAGGGCGTGGCCGGTTGGCCGGCCAGGGCCGCGGCCATGAACGCCTTGAATACCGGCACCGCCACGCTGGAGCCGGTTTCCTTCTTGCCGAGCGTCCTGGGCGTGTCGAAGCCCAGGTACACCGCCACCACCAGGTCAGGCGAGAAGCCCACGAACCAGGTGTCGCGGTACTCGTCGGTGGTGCCCGTCTTGCCGGCCAGCGGCCGGCCCAGCTCGGCTATGGCGGCGCCGGTGCCACGCTCAACCACGCCCTGCAGCATCGAGACCATCTGATAGGCCGTGGCGGGGTCCACCACCTGCTCGCGCAGGTCGGGCACCGCCGGCTGGTCCTGGCCGGCCCACGCCACGTCGGCGCACGCCTCGCACACGCGCTCGTCGCGGCGGAACACGGTGCGGCCATAGCGATCCTGGATGCGCTCGATCAGCGAGGGCTGGATGCGCTTGCCGCCGTTCACCATCATGGCGTAGCCGGTCGCCATCTTGAGCAGCGTCGTCTCGCCCGCGCCAAGCGCCATGGGCAGGTACAGCGGCAGGTCGTCCACGATGCCGAAGCGCCTGGCGTAGTCGCGCACCGCTTCCATTCCGATCCGGTTGGCCACGCGGATCGTCATCAGGTTGCGCGACTTCTCGATGCCCAGGCGCAGGGTGGAGAGGCCGTAGAACTCCTGGGTGTAGTTCTCGGGCTTCCACTTCGGCAGGTTCGGCCCCTGCTCGATCACGATGGGGGCGTCCTCGACCGTGCTGGAGGGGGTGAAGCCGTGGTCCAGCGCCGCCATGTAGACGAACGGCTTGAACGACGAGCCCGGCTGCCGCATCGCCTGGGTGGCGCGGTTGAACTGGCTGTCTTGGAACGACCAGCCGCCCACCATCGCCAGAATGCGCCCAGTGTGCGGGTCCATCGCCACAAGCCCGCCGCCGATGTCCGGAATCTGGCGCAGGGTGTAGGTGTCGGGGATGGCGGCGCCGTCCTCGCCCACCGCCTGCTCCACCGCCACCACGTCGCCGACGGACAGCACGTCGGAAGGCCGCCCCACCGCGGGGCCCAGGGTCTGGTCCTTGGCCGTCGGACGCGCCCACTTCAGGCGCTCGAAGGGGATGGTGCCATGCGTGCCGTCGGCGAAGCCGATCCCGGTGTCCTGCTTGCCCAGGTCCAGCACCACCGCCAGGCGCCACGGCGCCAGTCCGGCCGGCGGCTTCACCTCCGCCAGCTTCGCCGCCCAGTCGTCGCCCTCGGCCAGATCGAGATGGGCCACCGGGCCCCGCCAGCCGTGGCGACGATCGTAGGCCACCATGCCGTCGCGCAGCGCCTTCTCGCCGATGGCTTGCAGGCGCGGATCCAGCGTGGCGCGCACGACATAGCCGCCGCCGTACAGCTCGTCCTCGCCGAAGCGAGCCAGCAGCAGGCGGCGGATCTCCTCGGCGGCATAGTCCGCGCGCACCGTCTCGACCGAGGTTGCCTTCACCGCAACCAGGGGCTCGGCTTCGGCCTCCGCGGCCTCGGCCGGGGTCAGCACCTTGTCCTCGACCATGCGCTGGATCACCCAGTCGCGCCGCGCCTTGGCCTCCGCGGCGTCGCGATCGGGGTCGTAGTTGTTGGGCGCCTTGGGCAGCGCCGCCAGATAGGCAGCCTGCGCCACCGTGAGCTCGTCGAGCGAGCGGTCGAAGTAGTTGAGCGCGGCGGCGGCCACGCCGTAGGAGCCGCGGCCCAGGTAGATCTCGTTCAGGTACAGCTCCAGGATGCGGTCCTTGGACAGCGCGCGCTCGATACGCACGGCCAGGATCGCCTCCTTGATCTTGCGCTCGATGGAAACCTCGTTGGTCAGCAGGAAGTTCTTCGCCACCTGCTGCGTGATGGTCGAGGCGCCCTGCAGGCGGCGGTTGTCGGCGGCGTTCACCACGTTGCGGATGGCCGCGCGCGCGATGCCCATCACGTCGATGCCGGGGTGGCGGTAGAAGTTCTTGTCCTCGGCGGAGAGGAAGGCGTCGATCACGCGCCGTGGGATGGCCGCGATCGGCACGAAGACGCGCTTCTCGCGCGAGAACTCGGCCATCAGGCGGCCGTCGCCCGCGTGCACGCGGGTCACCACCGGGGGCTCGTAGGCGGCAAGCTGCTGGTGCTCGGGCAGGTTGCGCCCGTAGCGATGCAGCACATAGAGCCCGCCCGCCCCCGCCGCGGCGACGAGCAGGACAAGCACCAGGACGAAGCGGATCAGGTAGCCCATGAGCGCCGTGCGGCCGGTCCGTGCCGGAAGGCACGCGAGAGCCGCCAGACTAGCCCGCCACTATGGCGGAGTCATGGCTGCTGATAGGCGCTCACCAGGGCGAAATGGCCATCCACCGCGTCGACCACCGCCTTCAGGAGCTGCCGGCGCGCGGCCGGATCCTTCAGCATCGCCTCGTCCTTGCGGTTGGACAGGTAGCCCATCTCGAACAGGACCGAGGGCACGTCGGGGGCCTTCAGCACGCGGAACCCGGCGAAGCGGTGGTTGTTGCGGCGCAGCTTGGCGACGCGGCCCACCTCCTCGCTGAGGCGCCCGGCGAAGCGGGCGGCGCCGTTCATGCTCTCGCGCCGCATCAGGTCGACCAGGATGTTGGTGGTGTCCACGTCGTAGTCGGCCAGCATCAGGTCCATGCCGGCGCGGCGGTCGGTGTCGTTCTCCTTGTTGGCCAGGGCCTGGGCCTCGTCGTCGGATGCCTTCTCCGAGACCGTGTAGACGGTCGCGCCGCGGACCGCGGGATCGGCGATGGCGTCGCAGTGCAGCGAGATGAACAGGTCCGCGCCCGCCTTGCGCGCGACGTCCACTCGCTCCTTCAGGCTCAGGAACGTGTCGCCCTTGCGGGTCAGGACCACGCTGTAGCGCCCCGTGGCCGACAGCATGCGCCCCAGCTCGAGGGCCGCCGCCAGGGTGATGTCCTTCTCCCAGACGCCCGTCACGCCGCGCGCGCCAGGATCCACACCGCCGTGGCCCGCATCGATCACGACGACCGGCATGGTGACCACCGGCTTGGGCTTGGGCAGCGGCACCGCCAGCGCCGCGGCCACCGCCTGGGCCAGCGGCGATTCGGGCGGCGGCGGAGGCACGTCGGCGGCGGGCGGCTGCAATCCGGCCGCCGTCCCGATCAGGTCGATGACCAGGCGGTAGTTCGAGCTGGCGGTGGGCTCCAGCAGGAAGGCGTTCTGCACCGCCGTTGGCCCGCTCACGTCCAGCACGATGCGCGAGCGGCCCTGGTCGAAGTGGCCATAGCGCACGCTCGTCACCGTCGCGGTCTCCAGCGTCACGGGCCGGTTGGGCAGGCGCCAGTCCACCGCCGGCAGGTCGACCACCACGCGGTCGGGGCTCGCCAGGGTGAACACCGTGAAGTCCACCGCGCTGCTGATCTCGATCACGACTCGCGTGCCCGATCCGTTCGCGGCGGCACGCAGCTCGGTGACGGCAGGGGCGGCCACGGCATGCTGCGCCCAGGACGCAGCAAGAAGCGGCAGCACCAGGAACAGCGCCCTGCCGAACGCGATCAATGCCCGTCCTGCCATTCCAGCTCACCCAAGGCGGCAGAGAATGCCTGTTTTCCTTTGATTCGGCAAGGGAATCGCCCGGCCTTGCCCGTGCGCCCGCAGGGGGGCCCGGTACAAAGGGTTGTATGGGCCGGGGGCGGCAACTAATATGTATGCCGTTCGTGACGGCCTTTCGGGATGCGAGGGCCGCTGTACCTTCGGCTCCGCGCCGAGGCGCGCAACGGTTCCAGGACAATCCGCCGGCTTGACCGGCCTCCCGCCGGGGGCGTCGCGCGCCTGTCCCACGGGCCCGGTTTCATGCCCCGAGTTGCAGCTTTGCCCCGCGCAGTGGCCCCAGCCGCCCGGACGATCCTTCCGGCGGCGGTGGCGTCCGCGTGCGCCGGGCGTTCCATCAACCACCCAACGACGGCGCCCCGGCCGGTCCGCTTCGCTCGGACCGCCGCGCAAGGCGCCGCGGAGATTCCAATCCATGACGCATCGCATGCTGATCGACGCGACCCATCCGGAAGAGACCCGGGTCGTCGTGCTGGACGGTCATCGCCTTGAGGAGTTCGATTTCGAGTCCGCTTCGAAGAAGCAGCTCAAGGGCAACATCTACCTCGCCAAGGTCACCCGCGTAGAGCCGTCGCTGCAGGCGGCGTTCGTCGAGTACGGGGGCAACCGCCACGGCTTCCTGGCGTTCGGCGAGATCCATCCCGACTACTACCAGATCCCCGTCGCCGACCGGCAGGCGCTGGCCGCCGAGCAGGCCGCGCTGGACCGCGAGGCGCGCGAGGCCGAGGAGCCCGCCGACGACGAGGCGCAGCCCGCCGTCACCAAGGGCGATGCGGCGCCCGAGGGCGAGGGCGCGGCCCCGGCCGAAGCCGCAGGCCCCGAGACCCCCGCCGAGGGCGCCAACGGCAACGGCGAGGAGGAGGCCGGCCGTTCGGTGGAGGCGGTGGGCGGCGCCGAGATCGACGAGGTCATGCCGCGCCGGCCGCGCGTGAGCGTGCGCAACTATCGCATCCAGGAGGTCATCAAGAAGCGCCAGATCCTGCTGGTGCAGGTGGTCAAGGAGGAGCGCGGCACCAAGGGCGCGGCGCTGACCACCTTCCTGTCGATCGCCGGGCGCTACTGCGTGCTGATGCCGAACTCGGCCCGCGGTGGAGGAATCAGCCGCAAGATCACCGACGCGGCCGCGCGCAAGAAGCTGCGCTCCATCGCCACCGACCTGGAAGTGCCCGAGGGCATGGGCGTCATCATCCGCACCGCCGGGCTGGAACGCACCAAGGCCGAGATCAAGCGCGACTTCGACTATCTGCTGCGCCAGTGGGAGGAGATCCGCGAAGGCACGCTGAAGGCCACCGCGCCGGCGCTGATCTACGGCGAGGCCGATCTGATCCGCCGCGCGCTGCGCGACCTGTACGCCAACCACGTCGAGGAGGTGCTGGTCGAGGGCGAGGAGGGCTACAAGTCGGCCAAGGCCTTCATGAAGATGATGATGCCGAGCCACGCCAAGCGCGTGAAGCCCTACAAGGAGCGCATCCCCCTCTTCCAGCGCTACCAGGTGGAGAGCCAGCTCGACGCCATGCACAGCCCGACCGTGCAGCTCAAGTCGGGCGG
>Ga0073934_10009562_pt1 | contig 12376 bp, 12 predicted proteins | sample LarsenN4metaG_FD_76834 | JGI IMG/M metagenome (GOLD analysis project Ga0073934, IMG submission 76834) | Hot spring sediment bacterial and archeal communities from British Columbia, Canada, to study Microbial Dark Matter (Phase II) - Larsen... ... | reverse complement strand
TGACCCTTTGACGTTACTGGGTCTGGCACCTAAAGGGTCAAGCTGACTTCTTGAGCTTTTGAACCAGGTCGAAAATTGTAATAAAAAAAAGCCGCCGGCCAGTGGCCGGCGGCTTTTTTTTCGTTAGCCGTCCGATCTGATGAAGCACGATCACCTCGCCAGTAAAGGTAGCTGCATCAAATAAGGCTGGACAGTCTGATCGATGCCGGTAAAAAGGTCATCCTCAATCTTGCGCCCGCCGTTGGCGAAACTAAAGGCCCGGTAGTAGGTTTGGATCCCCCACAAATTTTGATGAAACTCTACTGGCAGTTGTTCAAATACCTGAAAAGAGGGCAGTTGCGAACGATGGCAGCTAATCGCTTGCCATACTTGTGCCCAATAGGCGGAAGTATCAAGCCGGGTAGTAATGGCCCAACTCGGCCAGGAAGTTAACCGCCGTTTTGCCCCATCGATCGTCATTACCAGATCACCCAGGGCGGATTGATAAGCCGCGCCTTCCGCTGCCCTGAAGCTGCGATAGTAGAGCTTAGAAACCCGGTGAGACAAGCCGGTTCCAATCTCACAGCTTGGGTCCGCAGCGGCAACAATGGCGGCCGTCGTGTACTGGGAGATGGCAATATGATCGGGATGACCGTACAGCCCATAAGGGTCAAAGGTTAGCACGACTTGGGGTCGAATCCGGCGCAGATGGGTCACAATTTTGGCGATAATCTCGGCCGGGTCGGCCTGATCCACCTCGCCATCCATATAATCCAGAAAGTTAACCTCTTGTAGACCGAGGACATCAGCAGCGGCGTACAGTTCCGCTTCACGAATGTGGCCCAGGGCTTCCGGTCCCGGATAATCTTCCGCCGGGCCAAACCAGCCTCGTTCCCCGCGGGTGGCGCTGATCAGATAGGTTTCCACACCCTCGGCCGCATATTTGGCTAAAGCTCCCCCGATGGCCATCGATTCGTCATCGGGATGAGCTAAAATTGCGAGAAGTTTTAATGATTTAGACATTCGTTACCTCCAATTTTATGATCCAAAGATTTGGCGAATCATCACCTTGATCAATCATTCCGGTCAAGCCAGACCGTAACTTGTTGTGACCGATCGCTCTCTAGGTTTGGGAGATGGAAGTTGAAGCCAGACCGGCATGACCTCTTCGGTTACTTTTGTGATCGGCCAGCGCCGGTCTTCCCGGACCGCCAGTCGCCATGGATCGGCGACAATCCGGCTCAATTTGGCCTGGAAAGACCGAGCCAGCCCGGTTAAATGGTTCCGCCCCGACTGTTCCTCTAGACAATAAGCCAGTGCTTGACTACCCATAACCGCCGCCGTCATGCCCTGGGCATAGACCGGGTTCAACGCATAGGCAGCATCGCCGCAAACTAAAAACCCCTCCAGATAGCGCGGTAATTTCTCATAATGGCGCACCCGGTTTTCAGTATTACGGTAGCCATAGGGCAGGCTCAATGGCTCGGCCTCCTTAATCGCCTCAGCCAACTGCGGCGCTGGCAGACTTTGGGCAAAAGCCAGGAAGCCAGCCTCGTCAGTCGGTGGAGCGTCGCCGGCCATGCCGATCAAAGTGACCAGCCAGCGATCCCCCTCAATCGGAAGGAGTATCCCACCTCGCGTGCCGGTGGGCGGTGTTGGCCTGATATAGAGTGTTTTCCAGCTTTTGGCAAAATTGGCCGGACGCCGGTAGACGCGGGTCGCGTATCCGGGAAAGGCACTGATGGTTGTCTCCCGGGGCGGTATAAAGCCCAGATCGGCCAGCCACTGTGGCGCTCGCGACTCGCGGCCGCTGGCATCGATCACCATATCTGCCACCAGCCATTGTTCATTCATGGGCGAGCCGTTCCGGCTGCGCAAACGGACACCGGTGACCCGCCTGACCCGTTTATCAACGGTGAGGCCAACCACGCTTTGTCCCTGAACGATCCGCACCTTGGGATGATTGGCCAGCCGCCGGTAAATCGTATTCTCCAGTAGCGGCCGGCTGCAGGTCATCGAAGCCAGGCCAGCCTGGTGATGGAGTTCATGCCAGCCGCCGGCAATAAAAAAAGCCATCTCACTGCCGCCATTGATGGGCACAGCGCCGTTGGTTATCAACTCGTTGGTCAAACCCGGAAACTGTTCTTCCAGTATCATCTGGCCGCGCAGCGGCAGGGTATGAGCGTGACGCGCCTGGGGAGCTCCCCGCCGAAAATGAGGGGCATCCGGTAAGCGATCCCGTTCGATGATGGTCACCTGAGTAAAGTGGTCGGTTAAAACTCTGGCAACCGTTAGCCCGGCAATGCTGCCACCAATAACGATGGCATGGCCAAAAGGAGCCACACCCCCTTTATCTTGTTTCGTTTTGGCTTCCATTCTACTGCCCCTTATCTTCATTAATGATGGTCGCCTAATCCCTCAAATTAAGACGACCGGCGCTTTTTTCAAAGCGCCGGTCACTTGGGGAATTAAGCGGGTGGGCCATCCTACTTTTTGCTAAAGGCAGGATGAGTGGACCGTAAAGTGATCTGCGCTTTGAGCCGTTGTCTGGCCGCCGCCAAAAAACCGCCAACCCGCTGAAACAGATTGGGCTGGTCCCCCTTCATTAGCTTGTAAAGTCGCTCGACTTCGGCTTCCTTCAAAGCTTCTTGGTGCCGAATTTGGGCAAGATTAGCCAACGAATGTACATCTAACATGACAGTCTCCTTTCAAAATCTGGTTGAGATCAAAAAATCATTTATCCATACTATAATCAAGAGACGTACCAGGAACGTGGTCAAAAAGCGTTCCAAAAAGCGTTCCATAAGTCGAATAAAGGGGTAAATATAAAATCAAGATAAGCGCCCGGCTTATTTTGACAAACAGATGATGGCTGGGGTATATTTAAACTGATTATTCATTAAATAAGTAGCTATTATTCATGCCAAGAGTAACGCTTCCTCTCTCTACCGAAATTGCTTTGCTAGGCTTCTTACGCCGGCAGCCCATGCATGGCTATGAAATTCACCAGCAGCTTTCTGATACCACTGGCCTGGGGTTGGTCTGGCATTTGAAACAAAGCCAGCTTTATGCCCTGCTGGCAAAGCTGGAACGAGAGGGGTACGTAACCACCACGATTGAATACCAGGATGCCCGCCCGCCTCGCAAAATATTCGAATTGACCGAGGCCGGGCGAGAAGCCTTTCAAGATTGGGTCCAGCGGCCGGTCCCGCAGGGGCGTAAACTGCGGCTGGAGTTTCTGGCCAAACTTTATTTTGCCCAACTCGAAGGGCCGGAGGTAGCTTTACAACTGATCGACCGGCAGCGGGCCGCTTGCCGCAACTGGCTAGACCGGCAGCATGAGGAAGCCGAGACGCTGCGGCAAGATCATCCTTATGACTGGCTCGTCCATAAGTTTCGTATTGGCCAGCTTGAAGCCACGCTGGCCTGGTTGGATACCTGTCAAGAAATTCTGCCGGCAGTAGCTCATTAGTGATGAAACCATTGTGAAAGTCGTTTATTAAATTCTGCCCCCGACCAATCCTGTACATCAAAACGTGGCAGTTGAAAACGGCCGCTTTTTTTCCAGGCGCTCTCGGCCACAATGGAACAGGCGCACCTGAATCCGGCTTCTTCAACCAGCCTGAGCGTTTCCGACGTATAATCACCATGCGGATAAGAGAAACTGGTTACCGGATGATCGAAAATTTCCTCCAATTGAACTTTACTCTGCCAAATTTCAGCCCATTGTGAGGCTGCTGGGTGGGCTGAAAGAAAAGGATGGGTGATGGTGTGAGCGCCAATTTCAATTAATTCTCCCGCTTCTAACGATCGTAGTTCCTCAACAGAGAGCGAACGATGGGTTAAGCGAGCTACCGGTTCGGCTCCAGCCCAGACTCTTATATCTTCAATGGCCTGCTGGCGCTGGTCCTGGGGTAAAAGTCTCAAAAGTTGCCAAACAGAATAATAAAGAGCCAAACGGGAGCCAGGCTTACTTTGCCAAACATTATGATAGCGATAATGACGATAATCATCTTCACTATAATCGGCGGCTTGACCCAAATCCCAGTGATAAATATGATCGTTAATATTTAAATCAAGCGTTTGCGGCAACCTGCCTGGCTGCAGCAACAGCCGGTCAAGTTCATCCCACCAGAACTCACATGCTTTACCTATCCAACCTGAGGCTACAAAAATGGTCGCGGGAATATTATATTTTTCAAGTAGGGGCTTGGCGTTATAAAGATTGTCTGCATAACCATCATCAAAAGTAACGACGACCGCCCTATTGGGGATATTGCCCTTTTGCTGCGCCTGGACTAACTGCTGAAGTGACATCGGACAGGCATGTTTCCGTAATACAGCCAGATGTTCAGCAAAATGGCTTGCTTGGACTCGCAAGCCCCAAGGATCTGAGCCTACATTGGCAATACTGTGATACATCAAGATAATGGCTCGAGACTCAAACCGTTTCCGCAGCCAGCGAGCCGCCTGACTTAATTGATAGAAGCCAACCATGCTTATCGCTTCTCCACTGGTTTCATGGCTCTGACCGTAATCAAAGCTTCATAATCGGGATCGTGATAATCCAGCTCGGCCGGGGTCAGTTCCTCGGCTGCCAGTCCCTGTAAAAAGGCAGTCGCCGCCAGTACGTTGCCAAAAGTCTCAAGTTTGATATTTTCCGGCGGGAAAATCTCCTCAAATAGCCGCCGGGCCGACAGGCTGGTGAAACTCCAGCACCAATAATCAGCCCACTGATCATCGCTAATCTGGCTAATACCCGGAAATGTAGCCAGCAGAATCCCACCAGGTTTCAGGATGCGGTAGATCGTTCCCAATGCGGATTTAACATCATACACCAGGTGCAGCGTCTGGGTTAGAATAAAGCAGTCAAAGGTGTTTGGCGGAATATGGTCGGCGTGGGTCAAATCACCGACGATGGTTGCAGCCGGGTTCCCTGCCTCGACATGCAGCACATCGCTGATGCTAACCCGGCCACCCCCAAATCGGCGGGTATAGGAAGCTTCGCCAATTTCCAACACCCGACCCTGAATATCAGCGGCTTGACGGGCCAGGAAGTTTTCAACATAGTACCGGTCAATCGGCCGGCCTCGATCGTAGCCAAACTCCCGGCTCACTGGCGTCACCCGGCGCAGGTCGCCAAAATCCACCTCTCCCTCACAAGGCTGTTGCTTCCCGCCTCGCCGCCGTGCGGCGAGCCACTGTGAGATAGGAGTAAGCAAAAGGAGTCCGGGGGTCAATGCAAATTGCTTTTTACTCATGAGTAAAACTCCTCAAACGCATTTAACTGTTATGAAACCTATTGTTGCATCAAGGGCGTATGGAGTCGAGGCTTTAGCCGGTTTCCCGCCTAAAGGCTCGACTCCATCCCCGGCTTATTTAGGAGTTGGTCCACATACCAATCTGGTGGTTCGTACATGTATTTTGAGGATTTTTGTCCATAAAACACATTCAACCTAGCTCTAGCCTCTTTATTCTCCTGAACCCGAGGTGGTAAACAGAATAAACCTAAGAATACAAGCGCAAGACCTGGTGTACTCCACAACCACCCTCTTAAGTATCGGAGAATCTGGGGCAAGAAAAATTTTTGTTCCCACCATTCCCGCCAGCCATCCCAAATCCAAAATCCGTCACCGGCGAAATGATACGCTACTAGCATCCACAGGCAAGTCGTGATCAAAGAGACCATTGCCGGATCAGGCAGAAAAGAGCGATCTACAAAGACGCTTCCGGGTAGCACAGCCATGACCGTAGCGCTGACAAGGGCATGTTTTTCATCCCAGACTAGTCGGACCAGTTGATAAAGGGCAAAGATACCCCATAAGCCAACGAGGAGATAAATTTTCAGGAATAAAATATTGATTCTCATTGAAATAATTTAGTTTGGATACTCCCCAAATAACCTTTTATCAACATCAGCCAATATTGGGCAGGATTGACCAGGCGATATAACAGGGGATGCTGGTATAACCATAACTCCCGGCAGACCGTCCTGTGTAGTACCGCATCCTCAATCCCTTGCTGGCGAATATAAGTCGCCAGCCAATTCAGGTAATTCAGTCGGGCCGGGTTTGGCCGACAGGGGTGGTATTCGCCATTTTTTATGGCAATATAAGAACTGGAGTCCGGATGCTGCCGGTATTTCTCTCCACATTCACTCTCCACAAATATGGCTGAATTGAGGCACAACTTGGCGATATAGACCTGATCCTCATACATATGTTGAATAGTCTCATCATAACCGCCAATCGCTTCCACCACCTGGCGGCGAACTAAGAGCGCACATAAGCAGGGCACTATCCCGCCATCTTGTAGGAAGCGGGTCAGCAACATCGGTGGCTGAAACAGAGTTCCCGGTTGAACACCTAATTTACTTATGAAATCATGCCGGATGTCTTGAAGGCGACCTGTCCAGCCATACCAGTATAGGGTTGTGCCATAGACCATAGCCGCGCTTGGCTGCGCCTCCAAAATAGCCACCTGCCGCTCCAGCTTATCTGGTAGTAAAACGTCATCGGCATCTAAAAAGACCAGGTAGTCACCCTTAGCATGCTGAATTCCCAGGTTGCGCGAGCTGCTCTTACCGAGATTTTGGTGGCCGGCATGCTCCAGATAATGTATCTTAGCCGGATATCGAGCTGCATAATTTTGAGCTATAGCTGTGCTGCCGTCGCTTGAACCATCATCTACCAGCAGCAGTTCCCAATTACTGTAAGTTTGGGCAATAACACTTTCAATGGCTTCCTGAATAAATTTTTCAGCATTCAAGAAAGGAGTAACGATAGAAACCTGCGGTTTTTTTTTGCTTGATTCGATCGACGTTTTCATGTTCTATTGATGCGGCACAAGATAATAGTTGAACTTTTCTTTGTTATTAATCAGCCAGGTTAAAATGTTGAGAAAAAAGATTAAAATACCATCTTTAGCTCGATTATTTTTTACTTTTTTTCTGTCAAAATCTCAGAGATAATAAAAGTTATCCTATCAATCATCACAGAATAAGTGAGAGACAACTCAAACTCAGACAACGGTAAAATTGAACAGTAACCCTGAATAAAAGCTTCCAGCTTGGAAAGATTAATTCCGTCACCAGTTCCCGCTGCATAAAGTAAACCATTCTGTATATCAACAACCCTTGGCGCAACGGTAAGACTATCAAAATCTATTAAGCCAATAATTCTCTTATCGATACTCAATATATTATTGCCATGCCAATCGTTATAAATAGGAATTTTTTCTAAATTCTCTATCGCCTCTCTATTGGCAACGTCAATATTACTATACGCTTCTATGATAGGATTTACAGTCTCAAGCAGTAACATTTCAAGGTGAGTCCGGGGTTTCTTAACACTTATTGAACTCACATATTCTTGAAGGACAGAATTAACAGTTTCCGTCTTAAAAAGGGTGAGCGGAAATTTACTGGCATAGCTATCGTCTATACATTGTGTAACTTGATGATAACTTGCCATGAGGCGGCCTATTTCTTTGGCTTGAGGCTTAGAAATAGTACGCAAAGGGGTACCTTATCCTTGTTTGGAATGAGGCGCAATTGCCGGAGCAACTGAGAAACGACGCTTGAAGTAATACCAACTTACAAAGAGTTTTTTAAGCTGTTCATGGATCCCCAGTTTCACATGGGCCTGGACAGAACCAAAACGGCGATCTAATCGAGGATCCGCAGCGTATTTCAACATTAATGATTTCGAAAATGAGTAAGCGCGATGGGCCAATTCGGGAGTTTCAGAATGTATTTCTAGAGCAACCAGAAACGCTTTCAACTGTTCTGACAGATTTGGCCATAACTCGTACCACTTTGTTCGAGGTTGGGCCGCCGCGATCATTGCATGAGTAAAAACAGCCCTGGCTACTTTATAAGGATGCAATTTAGGATATGACTCATCCTTAAGTGCTTCGAGCAAAAGGCGCGCATCCTTGCCCCCTCCAATGACATATCCGGCGCACGCGCACAACAAATCAAACTTGTTTTTGGTAAGCAACTCCTTCGACAGACCCTCCGGATATACCGGATGTTGGTATAATAGACGTGGATCGGCTGAATGGCCCCGGGTCAATACCTGCAAACCATCGGCAAGAAGTTGGTGGCCGTTACTTGTAGCTGAATTGGGCCGAATACGATAGAGCGCGAGTTTCTCTCGAACCGCCCCAAAATGAGCTCCGGTTCGCGCGATTCGTTGCCAAAGATCCCAATCCTCGCAAGTACGCAAAGCAGGGTCAAAACCTCCCACCGACTCAACCAGCGCTCGTCTCACCAGGTAAGTATGGATGACAGAAAAACAATATTGCGCATGTTCGGCAAACAAGTCGCCAGTAAGACCGCCAAATTCACCAAAAACATGTTTACCCTCAGGTGTGACATAACTCCAACCACAATACGCAGCATCAAGGCCGGGGTTAGCCACAATTACTTTCGTCAACCGCTCAAGGTGTTGGGGTAAAATCCAATCATCTGCGTCCAAAAATAGTAACAGGTCAAAACGAGCCTGGGCTATACCGTTATTCCGGGCTACACAAACGCCTTCCTGTGGCTGTCTTAAAAGGTGGAAACGTTTATCCTGCTCAGCAAAGTATCCAGCAATAGCAGAGGTATCATCACTTGAACCATCATCAACGATAATGGCCTCCCAGCAAGGATGAGTCTGATCCAGGAGAGACTCAAGCGTCTCGGCCAGCGTGCTGGCTGCATTATGTGCGGGGATAATCACAGATACATTCATCAACTTATCTTTCACTAATCAATAACTTATCATTAACGACATGCTGCAATTTAGAAGGAGTTACTGAAATAGTCGACCGCCGTACTCCTGATGCACGCCTTCTGGAAATAGCCCGCGCATAACTGGCTTCTTGCAGTACACTGATATGATCAGCGCTGTATTCTGTCAATATCCGTTCTCGCGCCGCTTGTCCCAATTTCATACGCAGCTCCGGGTTTCCCAGTAGCTCGATGATTGCCTGAGCAATGCTGTGGGGAGATCGTGGCGGGACTAACCGGCCTACTCGGCCAGCATCTAACATATCTACCATGCCCCCTGCGTCGCTTCCAACAATCCCGCGAGCGGCTGCCATCGCTTCTAAACAGACACACGGAAAATTTTCCCATAAACTGGGAAAAACACAGATATCTGTAGCTGCCAAAACTTGCGGGATTTCACTAAGCGCCACAGGACCGGTAAATTCTAAGGAGTTACTATAATGCCGAAGCATGTTTTCCAAGTACGTTTGCATATCTACTTTCGGCCGAGGTGAAACATCAGCAGGGCCAACAAAACGGAATTTCGCATCGGGATGATAACGCAAGATCATTGGAATGGCCTGCGCCAGATCGATGACGCCTTTTCGTACCTCCAATCTGCCTACAAAAGTAACTACCTTAGTCTGAGTTTCAACAGGGATTTGCAGCAGTTCCGGGGTTGGGATATATGGATAAGGAACATGTTGAATTAGGGTCGGGTCCAATCCCCACTCTTTAATCAGTATATTACCTAACGATCGGGAAGGACTGGCAATTTCGTCAGCCTCTAAAGCATGGGCCCATTCTATCTCATTGAGTCTGACACTATTTTGACGATGAGTTTCAATTCTGGGATCATAACCCCAGGTTGGTTTAATTCCGGCGAGTAAGGCCCATATATAAGAACGGATCTTCTTGACCAGAGTGGTTTCGTAAAAATTGAGCTTCAACAACAAGATCGAAGGAGTATGCAGTTTGAGTACTAAAGGAATATCCGGCGCCAGCCGGACCGCCTCTCTGGCATCAGCCGAAAAGTCAGGCCCCTCCAAGACATCAAATTGAATCACTTTATGGCGTTCTGAGAAGAATTGCCCAATAGGTTTGGCAAACTCATGTTGTTCCATCACCCTAACTCGGTGAACAAATACGCCATCCTCATATGCTGTCCCTGAACGATGAGGACTGCCCGTAAACACTTCAACCCGATGCCCTCGTCTTTGGAGCATTCTGGCGGCTTGATGGACATAGGTAGCAATACCCCCATAGGCGGTATCCGGCGGATATTCATAACTAATGAAAGCGATCTTCATCATCGACACCTAATTTCTCTAATAAAAAACACAAAATTTTTACCCTAAATTGATCAAGTTCAGGCAGGGGTACGCCTTATCATCTTTCCCAGGTTCGTTAGCCAATCGTAAACAGATGCAGGCAGCAGATGTTGCGTTATCCTGGCCAATTTTTCTTTTAATGCCCATGCCGTGATCCAGGCCCAGTTAATCAGGCGGCGCCGGATGGGATGATATGGCCAAAGCTGTCTCCGCAAGACGCGCCATACTCTGGGATCATCAATCCCCTGCTCGGTTAGATATTCCGTAACCCAATTTAAGTAAGGTAACCAGGCCGTGTTTGCTTCCCCGGTATGCTCGGCCACAGCACAACAACTATTGGGGTGTTGGCGGTATCTAGCCCAATATGCATCAGCTACATACACCGGCGCTTTAAGACACAATTTTGCAAAAAAGACCTGATCTTCATACATTCCCCGGAAGGTCTCGTGGAAACCGCCAATCTCTTTAATGATCTCACAACGGATCAGAACATTACAAGTTGTAGGAGTCTGAATTTCACCCCCTTCCAGGAACAGAACAAATAGCTCTGGCGGCTCGATGACCTTATTGGGATCAACCCCTAAACTTAGAAAGTGATCAAGCTGATCATCTTCAGGATTACCGGTCCAACTATACCAAATCTGAGTACGTCCATAAAGCATGGCTGCTTCTGGGTGAGCCTCTAAAATTGCCACCTGTTGTTCCAGTTTCTGCGGCAACCAAACATCATCCGCATCCAAGAAGGCAACATATTTTCCAAGAGAATACTTGATGCCTAAATTGCGTGAGGCGCTCATTCCACGATTTTGATGACCGGCATGTTCGAGATAACGTATTTTATTGGAGTTCTGTTCGGCATACTGGCGGGCAATCCGGGTACTGTTATCGGTTGAGCCATCATCCACCAGTAAAAGCTCCCAATTCTCAAAAGTTTGGGCCAAGATACTTTCGATTGCCTCACTCAAAAACGCTTCGCCATTTAGAAAAATTACAATCACAGAAACGAGAGGATTATGACTCATCTTTTTTCCTTATATTAATCCGCCGAAACCCAAAAGCGTAATACCCCAGATTTCATGACCAAATCTAGATAGGCTGAAACTGAGTACTCCATTCTAACATTGGCCGTACCACGCCCACCATATTCCCCATATAATCACCACGGGCTGAGTCGCCCTCAAGGCTATCTACCACTTGAATGGCCACCACATCGGTTTCATAAAACTGGAGGTTAGCCGTGTCGATGGTTTCAATTCCGGCCCCAATAAAAAGTATTCCTTCGGCCAGAAGATTTCCGGGAACCCAGACCGTACTCGTATATCGCCCTTTTGGCCGGACACGCCGTCGCCAAACAGGATCAAGATCGTGGGCGGAAAAAATCCGCACGCCCATTTCATTATTAAATGGAAAGCTAGGCATCAATAGGTGGCCATCCTTTAATACCTCAAATTCCATCTCAATTCGAAATGGGCATCTGATATCTACGGTATTGATGATCTGTCCCTCTGTCGAACGGACCCGCACTGCTCTCAAGCGGGCAATTTCACCCTGAGGAGCTGTAGCTAGCTCTGTCCATATTCGTTCGGCCGTCCTGCTCATGACTGAATTCAAGTAGTTACTCACGACTTTATGAGAGGGGCCATCGTCTAAGATTCGCCCTTTATCCAGATAGATGGCTCGATCACAAAGACGGGTGATTGAGGCCATACTGTGTGATACAAAAAAGATGGTACGGCCTTCCTGTCCCACCTTCTCCATTTTATCTAAACACTTCTTTTGAAAAGCTGAATCTCCTACTGCTAATACTTCATCAATAATAAGAATCTCTGGTTCTAAATGAGCAGCCACGGCAAAAGCCAGCCGAACATACATCCCGCTCGAATAACGTTTTACTGGTGTATCAAGAAATCTCTCAATTTCGGCAAAAGCCACAATCTCATCAAACTTCCGCTCAATTTCGGTCTTTTTCATTCCTAAAATCGCCCCATTGAGATAAATATTCTCCCGTCCGGTCAACTCAGGATGAAAACCGGTGCCAACCTCCAGCAGACTTCCCACACGGCCATAGCCCTCTACCCGGCCCTGAGTTGGTTCAGTGATACGTGATAGGATTTTAAGAAGGGTGCTTTTGCCAGCGCCATTGTTTCCAATGATACCTACAACTTCGCCAAATTTGATATCAAATGAAACATCCTTTAATGCCCAGAGAATATTGTTCACCCTCTGAGCTTCATGATTATTTCTAGACAAGGTTGTAATCATTCTAAGCGGACGGCTGACAGCATTTGCTAATGTGTCTCTTAAGGTCTGA
>Ga0073934_10009560_pt1 | contig 12377 bp, 10 predicted proteins | sample LarsenN4metaG_FD_76834 | JGI IMG/M metagenome (GOLD analysis project Ga0073934, IMG submission 76834) | Hot spring sediment bacterial and archeal communities from British Columbia, Canada, to study Microbial Dark Matter (Phase II) - Larsen... ... | reverse complement strand
GGCCCCACGCGCATGGCCTACGATCGCGTGGTGCCGATCGTGGACGTCACGGCGAAGCTCCTCTCCAGCGCGCTGTCGCAGACCTGAAGGGCGTTCTTCTCGTCAACCTCGGCACGCCGGCGGCGCCGACGCCGCAGGCGGTGCGCCGCTACCTCGCCGAGTTCCTCTCCGACCCGCGCGTGGTGGAGTTGCCGCGGCTGCTGTGGCTGCCGATTCTGCACGGAATCGTGCTGCGCGTGCGCCCGGCAAGGTCGGCGGAAAAGTACGCGAAGATCTGGACCGCGGAAGGCTCGCCGCTTGCGGTGCACACCCGCCGGCAGGCCGAGCTTCTCGCCGCGCGGCTGCCCGCGATGCGCGTCGCCTGGGCGATGCGCTACGGCGAGCCCTCGATCGCCGCGGGTCTCGCCGCGCTCCGAGACTGCGCCGAGCGGCTCGTCGTCCCGCTCTACCCGCAATACGCGCGCAGTACCACCGAGAGCGTGCGCGACTGCCTGCCCGCAGGCGTACCGATGGTCGAGCACTTCCACGATCATCCGGCGTATATCGCCGCGCTCGCCGCCGGCATCCGGCGCCATTGGGAGCGGCACGGCCGCGCCGAGCGCCTGGTGCTCAGCTTTCACGGCTTGCCGCAGCGCGCGGTCGAGCGCGGCGACCCGTACCGCGGACACTGCGAGACGACCGCCCGGCTGCTCGCCGACGCTCTCGGGTTGGCGCAGGGCGAGGCGCGGGTCACCTTCCAGTCGCGCTTCGGACCGGCGCGCTGGCTCGAACCGGCCACCGAGCCGACGCTCGTTGCGCTCGCGCGCGCAGGCGTCGCGACGGTGGACGTCGCCTGTCCGGGCTTCGTCTCCGACTGCCTGGAAACGCTGGAGGAAATCGCAATCGGCGCGCGCGCGGCATTCCTCGCGGCGGGTGGTCGCGAGCTGCGCCTGGTGCCGTGCCTGAACGAGGATCCGGAGTGGATCGAGGCGCTCGCCGAAATCGCCCTTGAACCGGGCGCCGGCGCCCCAAAGTAAAATTCATTCGATCATTTGCCTCGCCATGTCCGAGCCCCAAAACCGGAATCAGAACCCCGATATCACCGAAGCCGCCGGCGCGGCTGCGCCGCCGGCTTCGGCCGAAGACAAGACCCTGGAGCGGCTGCTCGCCGAAGCCCAGGCGCGCTTTGAGGAGCAGCGCGAAGCGCTGCTGCGCGCGCTCGCCGAAGCCGACAACGCGCGCAAGCGCGCCCAGGCCGAGGTCGCCGCCGCGCAGAAGTATGCGGTCGAGCGCTTCGCCCAGAGCCTGCTGCCGGTGTGCGACAGCCTGGAGGCGACGCTCGCGGCGCCCGGCGAGGCGGCCGAGGCGCTCAAGAGCGGCGTCGAGCTCACGCTCAAGCAGCTCCGGGCGGCGCTGGAGAAAGCGGGCGTCGCGGAGATTCCGGCCGCCCCCGGCGCGCGCTTCGATCCCAACCTTCATCAGGCGATGGCGGCCGTCGAATCCGACGCCGAGCCCAACTCGATCGTCGCCGTGATGGTCAAGGGCTACCGGCTGCACGACCGTGTGCTGCGGCCCGCCCTGGTCACCGTGGCCAAAGCGGTTGAAAAGGCGCAGAAAACCCCCATCTCCGAGGCCGACCCGGCGACCCGGCCGCAAACGAAGGAATCCTCAACATGAGCAAAATCATCGGCATAGACCTTGGCACCACCAACTCGTGCGTCGCGATCATGGAGGGCGGCAAGCCCAAGGTGATCGAGAACTCCGAGGGCTCGCGCACGACGCCCTCGATCGTCGCCTACACCGACGACGGCGAGATCCTGGTCGGCGCCCCCGCCAAGCGCCAGGCGGTGACCAACGCAAAGAACACCCTCTATGCGGTGAAGCGCCTGATCGGGCGCAAGTTCGCCGATCCGGAGGTGCAGAAGGCGATCAAGCACGCGCCCTACAAGATCATCGAGGCGGCGAACGGCGACGCGTGGGTGGAAGTGCGCGGCAAGAAGCTCGCGCCACCGCAGATTTCCGCCGAAGTGCTGCGCAAGATGAAGAAAACCGCCGAGGACTATCTGGGCACCGAAGTGACCGAGGCGGTGATCACGGTGCCGGCGTACTTCAACGACTCGCAGCGCCAGGCGACCAAGGACGCCGGCCGCATCGCCGGTCTCGACGTCAAGCGCATCATCAACGAGCCGACCGCCGCGGCGCTCGCCTTCGGCCTGGACAAGCAGGGCAAGGGCGATCGCAAGATCGCGGTCTACGACCTGGGCGGCGGCACGTTCGACATCTCGATCATCGAACTCGCCGACGTCGAGGGGGAAAAGCAGTTCGAGGTGCTGTCCACCAACGGCGACACCTTCCTCGGTGGCGAGGACTTCGACCAGCGTCTGATTGATTACATCGTCGAGGAGTTCCGCAAGCAGACCGGCGTGGACCTGTCGAAGGATCCGATCGCGCTGCAGCGGGTGAAGTCGGCCGCCGAGCGGGCGAAGATCGAGCTTTCCTCCTCGCAGCAGACCGAGATCAACGAGCCGTACATCGCAATGGCGGGCGGCGCGCCGCAGCACCTGACGATGAAGATCACGCGCGCCAAGTTCGAGTCGCTGGTCGAGGACCTGATTGACAAGACGATCGAGCCCTGCCGCATCGCGCTCAAGGACGCCGGGCTCAAGGTCACCGACATCCAGGACGTGATCCTGGTGGGCGGCATGACCCGGATGCCCAAGGTGCAGGAGCGCGTGCGCGAATTCTTCGGCCGCGAGCCGAGGAAGGACGTCAACCCCGACGAGGCGGTGGCGATCGGCGCCGCGATCCAGGCGGGCGTGCTCAAGGGCGAGGTGAAGGACGTGCTGCTGCTCGACGTCACGCCGCTCTCCCTCGGCATCGAGACCCTCGGCGGGGTGTTCACCAAGCTCATCAACAAGAACACGACCATCCCGACCAAGGCGACGCAGATCTTCTCCACCGCCGAGGACGGCCAGACCGCGGTGACGATCCACGTGCTGCAGGGCGAGCGCGAGATGGCGGCGGGCAACAAGTCGCTCGGCCAGTTCAACCTCACCGACATTCCGCCGGCGCCGCGCGGGGTGCCGCAGATCGAGGTGACGTTCGACATTGACGCGAACGGCATCCTGCACGTCACGGCGAAGGACAAGGCGACCGGCAAGGAGGCGAAGATCAGGATCCAGGCGGGCTCCGGCCTCACCGAGGAGGAGATCCAGCGCATGATCAAGGACGCCGAGGCGCACGCCGAGGAGGACCGCCGCGCGCGCGAGCTGGTGGAAGCGCGCAACCAGTGCGAGGCGCTGGTGCACTCGGTGCGAAAGTCGCTCGCCGAGCACGGCGCCAAGCTGGAGGCGGGCGAAAAGGAGAAAATCGAGGCCGCGCTGAAGGAGGCCGAGAGCGTGCTCAAGTCCGACGACAAGGCGGCGATCGAGGCCAAGGCGCGCGCGCTCGCGCAGGCGTCGCAGAAGCTCGGCGAGAGAATCTACGCCGAGACGCAGGCGAAGCAGGCGGCCGGCGGCGGCGCGCAGGCGTCCGAGGCGAAAAAGGACGACGGCAACGTCGTGGACGCCGAATTCACCGAAGTGAAGGACAAGAAGGACGGAACCGGACGCTGAGCGCGACGGTTCCGTCGGGCCGGATTGCAGCCGGCGGCACCCGCCGCGGCTGAATCCGGCCGTTTTGCGTCGAGGGGCGCACGGAAACGCACATGGCGAAGCGCGACTATTACGAGGTGCTCGGAGTCAACCGCGACGCCTCCGAGGAGGAGATCAAGCGCGCCTACCGCAAGCTCGCCATGAAGTGGCACCCGGACCGCAACCCGGACAACCCCGCGGCCGAGGAGCGGTTCAAGGAGGCGAAAGAGGCCTACGAGGTGCTCTCGGACCGGCAGAAGCGCGCCGCCTACGACCGCTATGGGCACGCCGGCGTGGATCCCGCGGCGGCGGCGGCCGGTGCCGGAGCCGGCGGGTTCCAGAGCGCCTTCGGCGACATGTTCAGCGACATCTTCGGCGAGATCTTCGGCTCGGGGCGCCAGGGGCGCTCGACGGTGTTCCGCGGCGCCGACCTGCGCTACAACCTGGAGATCACGCTGGAGCAGGCGGCGCGTGGCTTCGACACCCGCATCCGCATACCGACGCTGGTCGCCTGCGACACCTGCCGCGGCACCGGGGCGAAACCCGGCACGCACCCACAAACCTGCCCGACCTGTCGCGGGGCCGGGCAGGTTCGCATATCGCAGGGTCCGTTCTCGATCGCGCAGACCTGCCCGCGTTGTCGCGGTGAAGGACAGGTGATCGCGCACCCGTGCAGCGCGTGCGGCGGCGCCGGTCGCGTCAAGCACCAGAAAACCCTCTCGGTGCGCATCCCCGCCGGTGTGGACGAGGGCGACCGCGTGCGCCTCGCCGGCGAGGGCGAAGCCGGCGTCAACGGCGGCCCGCCCGGCGACTTGTATGTGCAGATCCACATCAAGCCGCATCCGGTCTTCCAGCGCGAACACGACGACCTGCACTGCGAGATGCCGATCTCGATCGGGACCGCAGCGCTCGGCGGCGAGGTCGAGGTGCCGACGCTGGACGGCAACGCACGCATCCAGGTGCCTCCCGGCACGCAGACCGGCAAGACGTTCCGCCTGCGCGGCAAGGGCATCCGCGGCGTGCGCAGCCAGGCCCCGGGCGACCTGTACTGCCACGTCGTGGTGGAAACGCCGGTCAACCTCACGCCCCGCCAGCGCGAGCTGCTGGAGGAGTTCGAGGCGATCACGCGCAAGGACAGCGCGCGCCACACGCCGCGCGCCAAGGGCTGGTTCGACAAGGTCCGCGAGTTCTTCGAGGGATGATTCCCCACCCCGGGCGCAAAGCCGTGCCGGGCGCGCCTCGTCCGCCAGGCGCGGCGGCACCGGACCGCCGCGCGGCATGGCAGCGCCTGCCGCGGCGGTCGCCGGCTCAAACGACCACGCTGTAGCGCACAAGATCCTTCTGTCCCGGCACCGCCGGCCGGCCGAACGATATCGTCCCGGTCCCGGAAAGGACGAGCGAATCGTGGCGGACCGGGTGCTCGGTGCCGCTCGCGTCGGTCACCCAGGTGCCGTTGGTGCTCTGGTCGGTGAGCGAGAAACGACCGTTGCGGTAATCAATGCGCGCATGCAGGCGCGAGACGAGCTCGCCGCGCACCACGATGTCGTTCTGGTCGGCGCGCCCGGCGGTCACCGACGGGTGCGCTCCAGCCCCGCCTCGATCGCCTCGCACAGGGTGCGAAGCACCTTGAGGCGCGCATAGTACTTGTTGTTCGCCTCCACCAGCGTCCAAGGCGCGATCGCGGTCGAGGTGCGGTCCACCATGTCGCAGACGGCCTGCTCGTACGCATCCCATTTGCGGCGGTTGCGCCAGTCCTCCGGCGTGATCTTGAAGCGCTTGAACGCCACCTTCTCGCGCTGGCGGAAGCGGCGCAACTGCTCGTCCTTGCTGATCGCCAGCCAGAACTTCGCGATCACGATGCCGTGGCGCACGAGCTGCTGCTCGAACTCGGTGATCTCGTTGTAGGCCCGCATCCAGTCGGCCTCGCTGCACAGCGACTCGACGCGCTCGACCAGCACCCGCCCGTACCATGAGCGGTCGAAGATCACGATGCGGCCGCGGCGCGGTATGTGGCGCCAGAAGCGCCACAGGTAGGGCTGCGCGCGCTCCTCTTCGGTCGGTGCCGCGACAGGCACGCCGTGATAGATGCGTGCATCCAGCGCCTGCGTCACCCGGCGGATCGCGCCCCCCTTGCCGGCCGCGTCGTTGCCCTCGAATACCGCCACCACCGCGATGTCGCGGAACGCCTTTTCGCGGGTGAGCAGGGCAAGACGCGCCTGCAGGCGGTCGCGCTCCTTCACGTACGCCGCCCGCGTCATCGGCTGGTCGAGCTTGAGCGCCCGAATCACGTTCATCCGGTCGGGCGCCGCCAGCAGCGGCGGGTTACGGTCGGGCAGGCGCTTGATCGGCTTTTCGTCCAGGCGTTCGCGCATCGCCGCGAGCAGGTGCCGGCCGACCGCGAGGGAGCGGTAACGCCGGTCGGCGCCGGGCACGACGATCCAGGGCGCTTCGCCGGTCGAGGTGCGGCGCAGAAACCGCTCGCACACGTCCACGAAGCGGTCATAGAGCTTGAAGTACTTCCAGTCGAGGTCGGTGACGCGCCAGGCGGTCTCCGGGTCGCGCGACAGGTCGCGCAGTCGCTTTTTCTGCTGCTTCTTGGACAGGTGGAACCAGTACTTCAGCAGCAGCACCCCCTCGTCGCACAGCATCTTCTCGAAGCGCACGATCTCGTCGATCGCGCGCTGGAAATCGGCCTCGCCGGTCTCGCGCAGCACCCGCCCCAGGATCGGTTGCGTGTGCCAGGCGCCGAGGAAGATGCCGATCGTGCCCTTGGGCGGCAGCGCGCGCCAGAAGCGCCACATCGGCGGGCGCTCGCGCTCCTCGTCCGAAGGCGGCGGAAAGGCATGGGTGTGGATGTGGCGCGGGTCCATCCACTCGTTGAGCAAGTTCACGGTTTCGCTCTTGCCCGCGCCCTCGACACCGGCGATCAGGATGAGCACCGGGAAACGTCCGTTCAGTTTCAGGTCGTACTGCGCGTTGAGCAGGGCCTCGCGCAGCTTCGGCTCCTCGCGCTGGTACGCCTGCCTGGAAACGGTGTGCTCCAGGTTCGCGGATTCGAACACGGCGGCCTCCTAAAGAAGATCGGGCGAACCGGCGGCGCGCAACCTGACCTCGCCCGCCCGGCGCTTGCGCGTCGCAATCCAGACGAACGCCCCTTTGCCGAGCGCAAGCGCGGCGACCCGGCCGGTGAGCGCCAGCGCGGCCGCCTGCCCCAGCGCCGGCTGATGGCCGACGGCGACGACCGTGCGCTCGCCTCCGTCCGGCCAGCCGAGGGCGCGCAGGAGCGTCTCGGGGCTGGCGTTCACGCCGAGCGCCTCCTCGATCGCCGCCTCGACACCGAGGGCGCGCGCGGTCTGCAGCGCCCGTCGCGCCGGGCTCGAGATCACCGCGAAATCCTCCGGCAGACGCCGCGCGAGCCACTTCGCCACACGCTTCGCCTGCTTCTTTCCGCGACCGGTGAGGCGGCGTTCCTCGTCGGGCTCGCCGTCCTCGGCCTCGGCATGGCGCCACAGGATCAGTTCCATGCGTTCAGTCCTCCCAGTACGGTTTCGCGTTGCGAAAGCTTTTCCAGGCCGCCTTGAGCCGGCGCCGGTGCTCGCGCTGCGCCGCCTCGATCCAGTGCCGCACGAGCGCCTCGGCTTGCGTACCCGGACCCGCGCGGCGCCGCGCGCGCGCCGCGCGGAGGTATTGCTCGGCGGTGGCGCAGTCGTTGATGCCGCCCAGTGCATCCTGCAGCGCCTCCAGCGCCGCGCGCATCCGCGCGTCGCGCCCTCCGGTAAAGAGCGGGGCGAAGAATTGCGCCGCGTAGCGCAGCTTCTTCACCGCGATGCGCAGGCGATGCAGCGCGGCCGCATCCAGGCTTGCAAGGTGCCGGCCCCGCTTTCGCACGCGCCGGTGCAGGCGCGCGAGCGCGCGCACCGCATAGGCGCGAACCGGCTGCCGGAGCGCGCGCGCCTCGGCTAGCGGCAGCACCGAATTCCACGGCTCGCTGCCAAGCCAGGCGAGCAGGCCGAGCACGAAACGGGTGTAGCGTCGCGAGCGCACCGCGCGGCGCGCGGCCGCCTGCGTCCGGGCGCGCTCCGCCTGCAGCCGGGCGCGCAACGCCTCCAGCCCGCGATGGCCGGGAAGCTGCCTGGCGAGGGGATCGAGCATGGTGCTCATCACCACGTCCCAGTCGCGCGCCGGGCCGAGCGCGCGCGCCAGCGAGCGGATTTCCTCCACCGGCGCACGCGTCGCCTGCCGCGGCAGCAGCCGCGAAAACACGCTGAACGCCGAGCGGAACCGGCGCAGCGCGACGCGCATCTGGTGCAGGTATTCGGGATCCGTCCCCGCGAGCATTCCCGCGCGGTTCGCGTTCATGTGCGCCACGCAGGTCAGGCAGATTTCGCGGAACGCCTCGATGGCGGTCATCGCCTCGCGCACCACTGCCGGGTCGGCCTTGACCGGGCCCGAGCCGGTGCCGCGCACAAGCGCGTAGCCGCGCTCGGCGCGCGAACGGGTCTCCAGGTCTGTCGCAGCGAGCGTCTCCAGCGCGAGCGCCGCCTCGTACAGGCGCCATGCCGCGCCTCGCTTCGCCTCCAGCTCGATTTCGCACAGCCGCTCGCGCCGGCGCCCCGCGAGGATGGCGCCTCGGTCCAGGCGCAGCTCGATGACGCTGTCCTGAGCCGGCGCGAGCTCGCGCACGCGGCGCTCGAACTCGACCCGGAAGATCGGCGTGAGCGCCGCACTTCGCACCGCGGCACGCGCCTGCGGATCGGCAAGGCGCGAGACGTCCGGCTCGGCACCGGCAAGCGCCTGCGCCGCATCCGACCTGGACAGCGTCCGTGCCAATGCCTGCCCGACGAACTCGATGCGCTGAAACCACTCCGAACCGTCGCGCTCGACCGCCAGCGCGATGCCGCGCCGCCACAGGGCGAGCCGCGCCGTGTCCCAGTACACCGCGCGCCGACGCTGTGCGCATCCTGCCGGCCCGGCTCCCTCGATCGGTTCGGTCGCCAGCCGCTCCAGGCGGGCCGGCGTGGTCGAAAGCGTCAGTGTTTCCGGTAGCGGCACGCGCAACGGAGATTCCGAGGCGCCCCGGCGCGGATGCCCGGCGCGGCGTGCAGAGGATCCCCTTCGTCCAAGGCCCGCGCTTTGCGCCAGATCAAGGACGTTAGCCGCGGCTCAGGCACGGCGCCAGGTGGTGCCCTGCGGCCCGTCCTCCAGGATGATGCCGGCCGCCTCCAGCTCGGCGCGAATGCGGTCCGCCTCGGCATAGTTTTTCGCCTTGCGCGCCTCGGCGCGCGCGGCGATCTTCGCCTCGATCCCGACGTCGGTGAGCGCCCCCGCGCCTCCCGCGCGCAGGAACTGCTGCGGTTCGCGTTCGAGCAGGCCGAGGATCGCCGCCAGCCCCTTCAACTGTCCTGCGAGCGCCTTGCGCCCGCGGCCGATTTCGCTCGCCAGATTGAACAGCTCGGCCACCGCCTCCGGCGTGTTGAAGTCGTCGTCCATCGCCTCCCTGAAGCGGCGCGCGTGCGGCTCGTCCCAGTCCACGGCGGCGCCCGCGCCGGGCGCCTCGCGCAGCGCGAGGTACAGCCGGGTGAGCGCCGCACGCGCGTCCGCCAGATGCGCGTCGGAATAGTTGAGCGGGCTGCGGTAGTGCGCGCGCACGATGAAGAAACGCACCACTTCCGGATCGTAGATCTTCAGCACATCGCGGATGGTGAAGAAGTTGCCGAGCGACTTCGACATCTTCTCCTTGTCCACCTGCACGAAGCCGTTGTGCATCCAGTAGTTGACGAACTTGACGCCGTTCGCGCCCTCCGACTGCGCGATCTCGTTCTCGTGGTGCGGGAACTGCAGGTCCTGCCCGCCGCCGTGGATGTCGAAGGACTCGCCGAGCAGGGTGCAACCCATCGCCGAGCACTCGATATGCCAGCCCGGACGCCCTTCGCCCCAGGGCGAGGGCCAGTGCGGCTCGCCGGGACGCGAGCGCTTCCACAGCACGAAGTCGAGCGGGTCTTCCTTGTTCGGGTCCACCTCGACGCGCTCACCGGCGCGCAGCTCCTCCAGCGACTTGCCCGACAGGCGTCCGTAGCCCGGAAAGCGCCGCACCGCGAAGACGACGTCGCCGGAGGCCGTGCGGTACGCAAGGCCTTTCTTCTCCAGCCGCGCGATCATCTCCTGCATCTGCGGCAGGTACTGCGTGGCGCGCGGCTCAAAATCCGGCGGCTGCACGCCGAGCGCTGCGGCGTCCTCGTGCATCGCGCGAATGAAGCGCTCGGTCAGCACCTCGATCGGCTCGCCGGTTTCGGCGGCGCGGCGGATGATCTTGTCGTCAATGTCGGTGATGTTGCGCACGTAGGTGACGCGGTAGCCGCTGGCGCGCAGCCAACGCTGCACCACGTCGAAGACGACCATCATGCGCGCGTGCCCGATGTGGCAGTAGTCGTACACGGTCACGCCGCAGACGTACATGCGCACCTCGCCCGGGCGGATCGGAACGAATTCCTGCTTGCGCCTTGCGGCGGTGTTGTAGATGCGCAGCATCCCGGGAGGCGCCGCCGCGGCCGGCCCGAAGTTGTGGCCGGGCAGTGCTTGGTCTAGAATGCAGAATGTTTCGTAGGGCCTTGAAAAGTATAACACAATGACCGCTTCACCGATTCCGTTCCGGGCCCTGCCGGCGGCGGCATTCGCATGCGCCGCGGCGCTTTTTCTGCTCCCGCCCGCGACCCGCGCCGACGAAGTTCAGGAGGCGGCCAAACTGCTCAAGGCCGGACAGCACGCGCAGGCGCTGGAGCGCGTGAACAAGGCGCTCGCCGGCAAGCCGCGCGATCCGCAGGCGCGCTTTCTCAAGGGACTGATCCTCGCCGAGCAGGGCAATCAGAAGGAAGCGCTCGATATCTTTCTCAAGTTGACGCAGGACTATCCGCAGTTGCCCGAGCCTTACAACAACCTTGCGGTGCTCTACGCGGCGCAAGGGCAGTACGACAAGGCGCGCGCGGCGCTGGAGCAGTCCATCCGCACGCACCCGACCTACGCCACCGCGTACGAGAACCTGGGCGACGTCTACGCGAAGCTCGCCAGCCAGGCCTACGACAAGGCGCTGCAGATAGACTCGTCCAACGCCGGCGCGAAGAACAAGCTCGCGCTGGTGCGCGAGCTGGTCGGGCCGCCTGCGAAGCAGCCGGTGGCGGTCGCCGCCGCGCCCGCGCAGGCGAAGCAACCCGCGCCCGCTGCCGCACCCGTCCCGCCCGCTGCGGCATCCGCACCACCGGCCGAAGCCCGGCCGCCTGCCGAGACGAAGCCCAGCGCGGTCGCCTCGGCGACGCCGCCCGCCGAGGCGGCCAAGGCGCAGGCGAAGGCGCCGACCGCGGAAGTGCTGGAAGCCGTGAACGCGTGGGCGAAGGCTTGGTCGGCGAAGGACGCCGAGGCGTATCTCGCTTTCTACGCCCCCGGCTTTCGACCGCCGGGCGGCGAGCCGCGCAGCCAGTGGGAGAAGACCCGGCGGCAGAGGATCGCGGCGCCGAAATCCATCACGGTCTCGGTGGGTTCGCCCAGGGTCACGATGCAGGGCGAGGACCGCGCGAGCGTCACCTTCCGCCAGACCTACCGTTCGGACATCATCAGCGCAACCAGCACCAAGACGCTCGTGCTGGTGAAGGCGAACGGCCGCTGGTTGATCGAACAGGAGCGAGTGGCCAATTGAGCGCGACACGGCTGCGCGCGCTGCTCCTCGCCGCGGCGCTGGCCGGCTCCGGCGCGGCCGGCGCCGCCGGACCGGAGAAGGCGCTCGCATCGGTGCTCGCGGCGATCGAGCAGAACCGCCTCGACCTCGCACTCGAGCGCGTCGAGGCGCTGGTCGCCGCGCACCCCAATTTCCGCCTCGGCCATCTCATCCGCGGCGACCTGCTGCTTGCGCGCGCGCAACCGCTCGCGACGTTCGGCAACGTGCCGAAGACGGTGCCGCAGGATCGGGTCGAGGGCCTGCGCGCCGAAGCGCTCACGCGCCTGCGCGCGATGCGCGAGCGCCCGGGAAGCGACCGCGTGCCGCGGCACGTGCTGCAGCTCGACCCGGCGCAGAAGCACGTGCTGGCGGTGGATTCGAAGCGCTCGCGCCTCTACGTGCTGGAGAACGAAGGCGGCCGGCCGCGGCTGGTCGCGGACTACTACGTCACCCTCGGCAAGAACGGCGTCGAGAAGACGCGCGAAGGCGACCAGAAGACCCCGATCGGCGTGTATCACGTGGTGGCGAGCCTGCCGCGCAGCAAGCTTTCGGACTTCTACGGCGCCGGCGCCTTTCCGATCAACTATCCGAACGCCTGGGACCGCAAGCTCGGGCGCAACGGCCACGGCATCTGGCTGCACGGCACGCCGGCGGAAACCTACAGCCGTCCGCCGCGCGCGAGCGACGGTTGCCTGGTGCTCGCCAATGCCGATCTGGAGGCGCTCGCCGGGCGGCTGCAGGTGGGCGTGACGCCGGTGGTGATCGCCGACGAGCTGGAGTGGGTGCCGGCGCAGGCGCTGGAGAGCGAGCGCCGCAGCCTCGCCGCGGCGCTGGAGGCCTGGCGCGCGGACTGGGAAAGCCGCGACACCGAGCGCTACCTGAGCCACTATTCGGCGCGGTTTCACACCGGCGCACAGGATCTCGGGGCGTGGGCGGCGCACAAGCGCAAGGTCAACGCGCGCAAGAGCTGGATCCGCGTGCGTCTGGCGCAACTGTCCATGTTCCAGTATCCGCGCGAAAACTTCGTGCTGGTGTCGTTCGAGCAGGACTACCGCTCGAGC
>Ga0073934_10009559_pt1 | contig 12383 bp, 12 predicted proteins | sample LarsenN4metaG_FD_76834 | JGI IMG/M metagenome (GOLD analysis project Ga0073934, IMG submission 76834) | Hot spring sediment bacterial and archeal communities from British Columbia, Canada, to study Microbial Dark Matter (Phase II) - Larsen... ... | reverse complement strand
TGGACGGCGTCGCCACGGTCGCCCACGCGCGCGGGGCGCTCCTCGTGGTCTCGGTCGATCCCATCGCGCTCGGGCTCTTGCGGCCGCCCGGCGAGGCCGGCGCGGACATCGTGGTCGGCGAGGGCCAGGGGCTCGGGAACCCGGTCATGGGTGGCGGACCCTACCTCGGGGTCTTCGCGTGCCGCCAGGCACTCGTGCGGCGGATGCCCGGCCGGCTGGTCGGGGCCACCGTGGACCGGGACGGCCGGCGCGGGTTCGTGCTCACCCTCCAGACGCGGGAGCAGCACATCCGGCGCGAGAAGGCGACCTCCAATATCTGCACCAACGTGGCCCTGGTGGCCCTCGCCTCGACCATCTACCTGGCGCTCATGGGGAAGGAAGGCGTGCGGAAGGTGGCGGCTCTCTCGACGGCCAAAGCGCACTACGCGGCCGAGGTCTTGGGACGGGTGCCCGGCGTCGCGCGCCCCTTCGTCGCGCCGTTCTTCAAGGAGTTCGTCCTGCGCCTCCCCAGGGCCCCGGACCGGGTGCTGCGCGCCCTCCGGAAGCGGAAGATCCTGGGCGGGGTGTCGCTCGGGCAGTTCGACCGGACGCTGCGGGATACGGTCCTCGTCGCGGTGACCGAGCGGCGGACCCGGGCCGAGATCGACGCCTACGCCGAGGCCCTCGCTTCGGCCGTCGCGTGAGGAAGCCATGACCGCATACGACAAGCTGATCTTCGAGCTGTCGGTGCCGGGGCGCGTGGGCTATTCGATCCCGGAGGCCGACGTGCCCGAGGCCGATCCGGCCCGGCTCCTGCCTGCGAGCCACCTGCGGGCCGCGCCGCCCGCCCTTCCCGAGGTCAGCGAGTTCGACGTCGTCCGGCACTACACGCGGCTCTCCCGGATGAACTACGGTGTCGACACGCACTTCTACCCGCTGGGCTCCTGCACCATGAAGTACAACCCGAAAGTCAACGAGGACATGGCGCGGCTCCCCGGCTTCGCCCGCCTCCACCCCCTGACGCCCGACGAGGCGATGCAGGGGGCATTGGCGCTCATGCACGGGTTGGCCGACATGCTGGCCGAGATCGTCGGGATGGACGCCGTGTCCCTCCAGCCGGCAGCCGGGGCCCAGGGGGAACTGGCCGGCGTGCTGATGATCCGGGCGTACCACCTCGACCGGGAGGGGCGTCCGCGCACCAAGGTGCTGGTGCCCGACTCGGCCCACGGGACCAACCCGGCATCCACCGCCATCGCCGGCTACCAGACCGTCCAGCTCAAGTCGGACGCCGCCGGCGAGGTGGACCTCGCGGACCTCGAGCGGCACCTCGACGAGGACGTCGCGGCGTTCATGATCACGGTCCCGAACACGCTCGGGCTCTTCGAGTCGAAGATTCTCGAGCTCACCGAGATGTGCCACGCTCGGGGCGCCCTCGTCTACATGGATGGCGCCAACCTGAACGCCCTCCTCGGGATCACCCGCCCCGGCGACCTCGGGTTCGACGTCGTCCACATGAACCTGCACAAGACCTTCACCACGCCCCACGGCGGGGGCGGCCCGGGGGCGGGGCCGGTGGGCGTCAAGGCGCACCTGGCGGCGTTCTTGCCGGTGCCGATCGTGACCCGGGTCGGCGAGCGGTACCGGCTGGAGTGGAAGCGGCGGAAGTCCATCGGCAAGCTCCAGTCGTTCTGGGGCAACTTCGGCATGCTGGTCCGCGCCTACACCTACATCCGCGCGATGGGCCCCGACGGCCTCCGGGCCGTGTCCGAGCACGCCATCCTCAACGCCAACTACGTCAAGGCCCGGCTCCTCGACCACTACGACTTGCCGTTCACGGGCCCCTGCATGCACGAGGTGGTCTTCTCGGCGCGCCGCCAGAAGCGGCGCGGCGTGTCCGCGACCGACATCGCGAAGCGCCTGCTCGACCTCGGCTTCTACGCCCCCTCGATCTACTTCCCGCTCGTCGTCGAGGAGGCGCTGATGATCGAGCCGACCGAGACCGAGTCCAAGGAGACCCTCGACGCGTTCTGCGACGCCATGATCCGGATCGCGCGCGAGGCCGAGGAGAGCCCCGAGACCGTCCTGGCGGCGCCGGCCACGACCCCGGTGGCGCGGCTCGACCAGACCCGCGCCGCCCGGCAGCCGGAGCTCCGGTGGACGCCGGCGGCGCGGCCCGGGGGATGACGCGGCGGACGATGGCAGGCGAGCCCTGGCGTCTGCTCCTCACGGGGGCGCGTGACGGCCCGACGAACATGGCCATCGACGAGGCCGTGCTGCGGGCCCGCCTCGCCGGCCAGGCGCCCCTGACCGTGCGGTTCTTCGGGTGGGCGCCTCCGACAGTGTCGCTCGGGTACGGGCAGCCGCTGGACGCGCGCGTCGACCGGGACGCGTGCGTCCGGCTCGGGCTCGGCCTCGTGCGCCGCCCGAGCGGCGGCAGCGCGATCCTCCACGAGTCGCCGGACCGGGAGCTGACCTACAGCGTCGTCGCTCGAGGCGGGGACTTCCCGGGCGCCGAGGACGTCCTCGAGACCTACCGCGTCCTGGGCGCGGGCCTCGTGGCGGGACTGGCTCGGCTCGGGGTCGAGGCGCAGGTGGTGCCGCGCGTCCGCGGCGCGGCGACCCAGACGCCGGCCTTCTGCTTCGCGCGCACGGGGGCCTATGAGATCGCGGTCGGCGGCCGCAAGCTCGTGGGGAGCGCGCAGCGCCGCCAGGGCGCCGCGTTCCTCCAGCACGGCTCGATCCTGCTGGATGCCGACCCGGCCCGTCTCGTGGCCGTCTTCCCCGCATCGGGGGATCCGATGGCCGGGCTGACCACGCTTGCCGCCCTCTGCGGTCGGCGCGTGAGCGCCGACGAGGCCGTGTGCGCGCTGACGGCGGGCCTGGCCGAGGCGCTCGGCCGGGGGGGGCTCGTTCTCGGCCAGCTGTCCGCGGCCGAGGAGGAGGCCGTCCGCCGGCTCGTCGCCGAGAAATACGCCACGGAGGGCTGGACGCTCCACGGCACGACGACCCCGCGGCCGGTGTGGCCCGCGCGGCAGGCCTCGTAGCGCGCCGGCGAGATGCGCGAGTACCCGTCGGCGCCGCTCGTCGGGGTCGGTGCGCTGATCGTCGAGGGTGGCCGGGTCCTGCTGGTCCAGCGCGGCCGCCCGCCGGCGCCGGGGAAGTGGAGCATCCCCGGCGGACTCGTCCACGTCGGCGAGTCGATCCGGGCGGCGGTGCGCCGCGAAGTGGCCGAGGAGTGCGGGCTCGACGTCGAGGTCCACGGGCTGGTGGGCGTGGTCGATCGGATCGTGCGCGACGCCGAGGGGCGGGTCCAGTACCACTACGTGTTGCTGGACTACCTGGCGAGGCCCGCCGGCGGCACGGCCCGCGCGGGCTCGGACGCCCGGGCGCTGCGCTGGGCGACGCCGGCCGATCTACCGGGCCTCGACGTCACCGAGGGGCTCGAACCCATGATGCGTCGGGCGCTCGCCATGGCGGCCGGGCCACCCGGACAGGAGGGAGGCGCATGCGGCTGACGGTCACCACCCGTCCGCTCACGGAGGCGGAGGGCGACGTGCTGGTGGTGGCGCGGTATGCCGGCGAGAGCCGGGCCGAGCCGGAGGCGCGACAGGTCGACCAGGCGCTCGACGGCCTCCTCGGGCGGGCCCTCGAGGAAGAGCGCTTCGAGGGACGCCTCGGCGAGACCACGTGCATCCACACCGGCGGCCGGCTCCCGGCCAAGCGGGTGCTGGTCGTTGGGATGGGCCGCCGGGCGGAGGCCAAGGCGGAGGCCGTCCGCCGCGCCGCGGCGGCGGCGCTTCGACGGGCGCGGGACCTCTCGGCCCGGCGCGTGGTCACGAGCCTCGTCGGCGGTCGGCTGGCGGCGCGGGTCCGCGCTCAGGCGCTCGGCGAGGGCGCGCTTCTCGGGCTCTACTCCTTCGACCGCTACAAGGCCCGGAAGGAGGAGCCGCGGGCCGTCGAGACGCTCACCGTGGCCGTCCCCGGGGACCGGGACCAGGCGGCGGTCCGCGAGGGGCTGCGGGTCGCCGGGCTCTTTGCCGAGGCCACGAGCTTCGCGCGGGACCTCATCAACGAGCCGGCGAACAGCGTGACGGCGACCGCGCTCGCCGAGGCCGCCGAGCGGATCGCCAGAGCGGGCGGTCTCAAGGTCCGGATCTACGATCGGGCGGCGTGCGAGAAGCTGGAGATGGGCGCGTTCCTCGGCGTGAACCGGGGGAGCCAGGAGCCGCCGCGATTCATCCACCTCGCCTACGTCCCCAAGGGCCGCGCCCGGCGCCGCCTCGCGCTCATCGGCAAGGGCATCACGTTCGACTCGGGCGGCCTCGACCTCAAGACGGCGGAGGGGATGGCGTGGATGAAGGGCGACATGTCGGGCGCGGCGGCCGTGCTCGGCGTGATGAAGACGATCGGCCGACTGGCGCCGCCGGTGGAGGTCCACGGCCTGATCGCGGCGACCGACAACATGCCCTCGGGCTCGGCCACCAAGCCCGGCGACATCCTGCGGGCAATGAACGGGAAGACGATCGAGGTGAACAACACGGACGCCGAGGGGCGGCTCACGCTCGCCGACGCGATCGCGTACGCGCTCCGCGAGGTCAAGCCGGACGAGATGGTCGACATCGCGACACTCACCGGGGCGTGCTCGATCGCCCTCGGCTCGCTGTGCGCCGGGGTGATGTCGAACAACCCGGCCCTCCAGGCGCGGGTGCTCCGCGCGGCGGATGCTGCCGGCGAGCGCATGTGGCCGCTGCCGCTGATCGACGAATACCGGGACGGTCTGAAGAGCGAGGTCGCCGACATCCGGAACACCGGGCCCCGTCCGGGCGGGGCCATCACGGCTGCCCTGTTCCTGCGCGAGTTCGCCGGCGACACCCCGTGGATCCACCTGGACATCGCCGGGGCGGCGTTCACCGACAAGGACCTTCCCTACGCCCCGAAGGGCGGGGTCGGCTTCGGGACCCGGACGCTCCTGGCCTACGTGAGGGCGGCGGGGTCGGCAAGGCGGGTCGCCCGGTGAGCCACGCCGTGAGCGTGGTGGACCTGCACGCGCACACCACGGCGTCGGACGGCACCTTCGAGCCGGGCGACCTGGTGCGCGAGGCCGCGGCCCAGGCCCTCCGGGTGCTCGCGATCACCGATCACGACTCGACGGATGGCATCCCGCCGGCGCTCGCCGCCGCCCGGGAGTACCCGACCCTCGAGATCGTGCCCGGGATCGAGATCAACACCGACGTGCCCGGGGCCGAGGTGCACATCCTCGGGTACTTCGTCGACCACGAGGCGCCGTGGCTGGGCGAGACGCTCCGGGAGTTCCGCGAGGAGCGGCTGGCCCGGATACACCGGATCGCCGAGCGGCTCGCGGGGCTCGGCTGCCCGATCGATCCGGCCGAGGTGTTCGCGCTCGTACGCGAGGGGTCGGCGGGTCGGCCCCACGTCGCCCGGGTCATGGTGGAGCGGGGCTACGTGGCCACGGTGAAGGAGGCGTTCGACCGCTACCTCGGCGCCGGGAAACCGGCCCACGTCCCCCACCGCAAGGTGGATCCCCGAGACGCCTGTCGCCTCATTCACCGGGCGAGAGGGCTGGCCGTGCTGGCGCATCCCGGCTTCCACGAGGGGTCGGAGACGCTCATCCGGGAGCTCGCGACCGAGCACCTGCTGGACGGGGTCGAGTCGTACTATCCCGAGCACAGCCCCGCCGAGACCCGGCGCTTCGTGGAGCTCTGCCGGGAGCTCGGGCTGGTCCCGACCGGGGGCTCGGACTTTCACGGGCCTTCCGTGCGGGCGGCGACGCTCGGTCAGACCCCGGTGCCGTGGGAGGCGTGGGAGGCGCTGCGGCGCCGGGGGGGCCGCTAGGCCGGGGCCGCCCGCGACCCCGTCGGGGGGGTTTTCTCTTGACAGCCCCTCGGGACCTCCCTATGCTTGGCGCCATCATGGTGCTGCGCCTGACGGGCCGGACGGGGCTCTTCGGATATTCCTTTACCCGCCGTCTGCCCGCGGGCCCGACCGTGTAGCGAACAGGGACGAGTCGAGGGGCCACGGGCAGACGGGACGGTCGCCCGTGGCCCCTTTCGTTTTTCAGGTCAGGAGGGGAGGCACATGATCATCGTGCTGAAGCCGGGGACACAGGACGCGGACCTCGACGACGTCTGTCGGCGGATCGAGGGGCTCGGGCTCCGGGCCCATGTCAGCCGCGGAGAGCAGCGGACGATCATCGGCGCCATCGGCGACGACCGGTTCAAGACGCGGCTCCAGGCGCTGGAGGCGTTGGACTGCGTCGAGAGCCTGGTGCCCATCCTCCAGCCGTTCAAGCTGGCCAGCCGGGAGGTCCACCCCCAGGACACCGTCTTTCGGGTCGACGGGGTCGAGATCGGCGGTCAGGGCCTGGTGCTGATGGCCGGGCCGTGCTCGGTCGAGTCGGAGGCGCAGCTCCGCGCCGTGGCCGAGGGCGTCAAGGCCGGCGGGGCCCACATCCTCCGGGGTGGGGCCTTCAAGCCGCGCACCTCGCCCTACGCGTTCCAGGGGCTCGAGGAGGAAGGGCTCCGGCTTCTGGCCGAAACGCGGACGCACTCGGGGCTCCCGGTGGTGACCGAGGTGCTCGAGCCGGACAAGGTCGAGATCGTCGCCAAGTACGCCGACATCCTCCAGATCGGTGCCCGCAACGCGCAGAATTTCTCGTTGCTGAAGGAGGTCGGCCAGGCCGGCAAGCCCGTCCTCCTCAAACGCGGGATGGCGACTACGATCAAGGAGTTCCTCCTGTCCGCGGAGTACGTCCTTGCCGGCGGCAACCCGAACGTGATCCTGTGCGAGCGCGGCATCCGCACCTTCGAGACCGCCACGCGGTTCACGCTCGATCTCAACGCCGTCCCGGTGATCAAGAAGCTCTCCCACCTCCCCGTCGTCGTCGATCCGAGCCACGGCACCGGGCACTGGGAGTACGTGGCCCCCATGGCGAAAGCGGGGATCGCCTGCGGGGCCGACGGCCTCATCATCGAGGTGCACAACCAGCCCGCCGAAGCGCTGTCTGACGGGCCGCAGTCGCTCAAGCCGGAGAAGTTTGCACGGCTGGTCGCCGAGCTGAGGGCGGTGGCGGCCGCGGTTGGTCGAACGCTCTAACCTGTCACAGGGGGGGCGTGTCTGCCCCCCGGGCTTCGGCGGGCTGTCCGACCGGGCCCCGGACCCCGCCGCCGTGGCATAATGGACGCGGACCATGAGTGCCCGACGGTTCCTCGCGCGCCTCGGGCGGCGGGTGCGCCGGCCGACCCTGGGCCAGCTGGTGGGGGCGTCGGTGGCCTTGCACCTGGCTGGGCTCCTCGTGACCGACCGGCTGGTGGAGTGGTCTCGTCCGGCGCCGCCGCGGGAGCCGGTGATCGTCGAGCTGTCCCCGGCCGAGCCCGGACGTCCGCTCGTCAAACCCGAGGTCCCACGCTCGCGGGCGCGCGCTGCCCCGCCGCCTCCGGTCGCCCGTCCGGCGCCTTCGTCCCCCGTGGCCGCTCGGCCGAAGCCGAGCCCGCCTCCTCCGTCGGCGGTGCCCGAGCCTCCGCCCGAGCCCGTGAGACCGCCCCTGGCTCCGACGCCACCGGCTCCGCCACCCGAGCCAGCGGCGCGGGCGCCGGAACCCCCGCCGACCCCGCCGGTTCCGCCGCCGGCCCCTGCGCCCGCCACGCCGCCGGCACCGGCGGTCCCCGAGCCCGCGCCCGCGGCGCCGCCCACCCCGGGCCCTGCGGCGCCGCCCACCCCGGGCCCCGCGGCGCCGCCCGCCGTCGCATCGAAGCCGTCGGCTCCGAGCGAGGCACCGGCGCCGGCCCGGCCCGAGCCGCCCGCGGCGGACCCCTCGCCGGGATCCCCGGCACCGAGCGAGCTCCCCTTCGGGGGCGCCCGCTTTTCCCTGTTGCGACCCAAGATCGAGGTGCCCCACCTGCCGAGCCCGACCCTGCCCGGCGGAGGCGGCCCCCAGCGAGACGGCGCGGGGGCCGGGGAGCGAGGGCACGAGCGGGAAGGGCAAGCCCCGATCCCGCTCGACACCCCAGACCCGCGCTACGCGGAGTACTTCGCGGAGCTCAAGAAGCGGATCGAGGACCACTTCGTCTACCCGGAGGAGGCGGCGCGGAAGCGCCAGTCCGGGCAGCTTGTCGTCGACTTCGTCGTCCGGAGGGACGGGACGGTTCGGATCGACCAGGTGCAGACGTCGGGCGTCGCCGTCCTCGACCGGTACGCGATCAACGCGGTCCGGCTCGCCGCCCCGTTCCCGCCGATCCCGGACCGGATCGGGCTCGAAAGCCTCCACGTGAAGGGCCGGTTCGTCTACATCCTCGACCGCGGGTTCCGGATCTTCAGCCTTCAGTGACCCCCGGGAGGAGGCGCGGGCGAAGCCCGCGCCATGAGTGGAACCCTGAGGCGGCGGAGACCAGAAGCGAGGCGAGGTGGACAAACCCGAGGCGCGAGGGAAGCCGGGACTTGTTTGACCGTCCGGTGCTGTTTCCACACGCCCCGCGTCCCAGGCCGCATCCGGTGCGGCCACCGAGCGAGACGCCCCCGGTTTGCCCAAATTCCGCTTGACCTTGCATGGGCCGGTTGGTAGGCTGGGGGCTGCTTTTGTCACCAGGGACGTAGCTCAGTGGGAGAGCGCCTGTCTGACGCACAGGAGGTCGGCGGTTCGAGACCGCCCGTCCCTACCACGAACGGATCCGGGAGAGGGGTGCCCTGAAGGACGGAGTGAGCGACCCCGACTAGCTGGCTCACCGAGCATCACGGAGGGCCGTCCTTCCGTGATGCTTTTTTTGCTATTCGGAGGAGGGCTAAGTTAAGTTTGGAGGAGCGGGTGGCGGGAGAGGCCGAGGCGCACCTGAGCGGTGCGGGCGAGTTCGACTGCGCGCCCGAGCCGCTACCGACGCTGCGGCACTCGTCCGCCCATCTCATGGCCCAGGCGGTCACCCAGCTCTTCCCGGAGACGAAGCTTGCGATCGGCCCGGCCATCGAGGACGGGTTCTACTACGACTTCCACCGTGAGGCGCCGTTCACGCCCGAGGATCTGGCCCGGATCGAGGAGCGGATGCGGGACCTCGCGAAGGCGGACTACCCCTTCGTCCGAGAGGAGCTCGGCCGCGACGAGGCCGTCCGGTTCTTCGAGGCACGCGGCGAGCCCTTCAAGGCGGAGATCCTGCGGGACCTGCCGCCCGAGGTGACGCGGGTCTCCCTCTACCGGCAGGGAGACTTCATCGATCTCTGTCGGGGTCCTCACGTCCCGTCCACCGGCCACATCCAGGCGGTGAAGCTCTTGTCGACCTCGGGGGCCTACTGGCGCGGGGACGAGCGGCGCCCGATGCTGCAGCGGATCTACGGGACGGCTTGGCACACGCAGGAAGAGCTGGAGCGCCACCTCTGGCGCCTCGAAGAGGCGAAGCGGCGAGACCACCGGAAGCTCGGCCGGGAGCTCGACCTGTTCGTTTTCCACGACGTCTCGCCGGGGGCGCCCTTCTGGCTGCCGAAGGGCATGGTGATCTTCCGAGAGCTCGAGCGCTTCTCGCGGGAGATGCAGGACGCCCGGGGCTACACCGAGATCTCCACGCCGATCCTGGTGAACAGGCGGCTCTGGGAGCAGTCCGGGCACTGGGAGCACTACGCCGACAACATGTTCCGGGTCGAGGCCGAGGACCAGATCTTCAGCCTCAAGCCCATGAACTGTCCCGAGTCCACGCTGGTCTACCGGCATGCCCTGCGGTCCTACCGGGACCTCCCGCTCAGGTTCAGCGAGATGGGACGGCTTCACCGCAACGAGCGCTCGGGGACCCTCACGGGCCTCTTCCGCGTCCGCCAGTTCACCCAGGACGATGCGCACATCTACTGCCGGCCCGACCAGTTGCAGGCGGAGATCACCGGGGTCCTGGAGCTGGTGAGCGAGTTCTACCGGACCTTCGGCCTCGAGCCCATGTTCCGTCTCGCGACGCGCCCCGACAAGGCAATGGGAACGGCCGGACAGTGGGACCGCGCCGAGCGGGCGCTCGCGGAAGCCCTGCGGGCCAACGGCTTGCCCTTCGTCGTGAAGCCCCGGGACGGCGCGTTCGACGGGCCGAAGGTCGACATCCACATCGAGGACGTGCTCGGGCGGGACTGGCAGATGGCCACCATCCAGGTGGACCTCGTGATGCTGCCCGAGCGCTTCCAGCTCGAGTACATCGACGCCGACGGCCAGCCGAAGCGCCCGGTGGCCATCCACCGCGCCATCCTCGGGTCGTTCGAGCGGTTTGTGGGCATCCTGACCGAGCACTTCGCCGGCGCGTTCCCCACCTGGCTCGCCCCCGTCCAGGCGCGCGTGCTCCCGGTGTCTGCCAAGCACCTCGCGTACGCGGGCGAGGTCTTCGAGCGTCTCCGGGCGGCCGGGCTCCGGGCGGAGCTCGACGACCGATCCGAGAAGCTCGGCTACAAGGTGCGCGAGGCCCAGCTCCAGAAGATCCCGTACATGCCGGTCGTGGGCGAGCGCGAGGCGCGTGAGGGCACGGTGAGTCTCCGCAAGCGGGGCGGCGAGGACGTGGGCGCGGTCCCGGTGGATCGCTTCCTCGCCGAGGTCACGGCCGAGATCCGGACCCGGGCCGTGACGTCGCGGATCGGGTCGGGGGGAGGGTAACGCGCATCTCCACACTGCAGCGAGAGCTACGCGTCAACGAGGGGATCCGGGCGCGCGAAGTGCGCGTCGTCACGGCTGAGGGCGAGCAGCTCGGCATCCTGGCCTTCGCGGAGGCGCTGCGGCTCGCCGCCGAGCGCGAGCTGGACCTGGTCGAGGTGGCGCCGGAGGCCGTCCCGCCCGTCTGCCGGATCATGGACTTCGGGAAGTTCAAGTACCAGCAGAGCCGGCGGGCCAAGGACGCGCGGAAGAAGCAGACGATCATCCAGGTCAAAGAAGTGAAGATGGGACCGAAGACGGACGAGCACGACTTTCAGTTCAAGGCGCGCCACGTGCGGCGGTTCCTGGAGGATGGCAACAAGGCGAAGGTGACGATCCGGTTCCGGGGGCGGGAGATGGCGCACACCGAGCTGGGGCGCCGGCTCCTGGATCGGATGCAGCAGGACATGGCGGACATCGCGGTCATCGAGAGCCACGCCAAGCTCGAGGGGCGGAATCTGGTCATGATCCTGACCCCGAGGCCTCATTGAGGCGCGCCGACCGCCGGGGGAGATCAGGATGCCCAAGCTGAAGACGAAGCGGGGCGCCGCCAAGCGGATCCGGGTCACGGGGACCGGCAAGCTGGTACGGGCCAGGGGGTGGAAGAGCCACCTCCTCGAGTGGAAGCCGCCGAAGCGGAAGCGTCACCTGCGGGAGGGGACGCTGATCTCGCCGGCCGACGCGAAGCGCGTCCGGCGGCTCGTCCCGTATCTTTGATTCGGGGGGAGCAGAGCCCCCTCCTCATCGGTCACGGCACGAGCCAGAGGCTAGCAGGGAGACATCACCATGCCACGAGCCAGGGGTGGGCCGAAGACGCGGCAACGCCGCAAGAAGGTCCTCAAGCAGGCCAAGGGGTACTGGGGAGGGCGCCGGCGCCTCTACCGCACCGCGGCCGAGACGGTCACGCGGGCGCTGGCCTTTGCGTATCGCGACCGGCGGGCGAAGAAGCGTGAGTTCCGCGCGCTCTGGATCCTGCGGATCAACGCGGCGTGCCGCGCGGTCGGCCTGTCCTACGCCACGTTCATGAACGGGCTCAGGAAGGCGGGCGTCCAGCTCGATCGGAAGATCCTCGCCGACCTGGCGGTGAACGACCCGGCCGCCTTCGCCCGGCTGGTGGAGACGGCCCGGGCCCAGCGAGCTGGCTGAGGAGATGAACCGGACGGGGGTCTCGACGACCCCCTCTCGGGGATCCTGAGGTCAGTCCGGGGGGCTATCGCGCGATCACGAAGCCGCGGGTGAGCAGCTCGCCGCGCATGCTGGGCTGGCGGCGACGGTCGCTCCCGCGACGCTGGTCAAGTGCGGCCGCCTGCCCGTCCGCGTTCTCGCGCCGCTTCCACAGGCGCCGGTCGAGAATGATCTCGACGTTCCCCGCCTCCGAGAAGCCCCACTTCAGGTAGTCGTAGAGCGCCTGTTGGTCACGAGCCACGATGAGCTTCACGGCGTCCCCCCGTTTGGTCGCGATGTACAAACTCCCCGTCTCACCGTTTCGTTGCGTGGGCCCGAAGGCTCCGACCGACCTCCCCCCTGGGGGTCCCGTCCTCGGCTGGGACTCTCAGTCTAGGCGGGATCGGGGGTGCCGGTCAACGGATTTTGTATAATGGCCGGCGAGCGCCCACCCATGCCCGACAAGCGCGTGCGCACCATCCTCCGCGGGGCCCTGGAGGATCTCCAGCGGGCCACGAAGGGCCCCGAGCTCGAGCAGGTCCGGATCAAGTACCTGGGGAAGAAAGGCCTCCTGACCCAGCTG
>Ga0073934_10009558_pt1 | contig 12387 bp, 7 predicted proteins | sample LarsenN4metaG_FD_76834 | JGI IMG/M metagenome (GOLD analysis project Ga0073934, IMG submission 76834) | Hot spring sediment bacterial and archeal communities from British Columbia, Canada, to study Microbial Dark Matter (Phase II) - Larsen... ... | reverse complement strand
GCGGCGGGATCACGGCCCTGCACCCGCGCGGTCACGTCCATACGCCGCGCCACGGCATCGCGATGAACCACCGCCGCGCCCGAGACGATCCGCGCCGAAGCCACATCCTTCAACCGCACGTGACCGCCCCCGGGCGTATCGATCAGAAGCTCTTGCACACTCGTCAGACTGTCGCGGGCTTCCTCCACGCCCCACACCACCACCTCAAAGACCTTCTGTTCCTCAAAGAGGCTCCCCACTTCCAGGCCCGACACCAATGTGGTGGCCGCCCGGCGCACATCACCGGGCTTGAGCCCATAGCGTTTGGCCTTCTCGACATCGACCTCGATTTCCACACCGGGCATTTCTCTCGGATATTGAACTTTGGCGCCGACCACGCCGCGGATCTGCTCCAGGGCCCTCTGTACCTCCTCCGCTTTTTGCCGGATGACCTTCATGTCTTCGCCATACACGCGCACGACCAGCGATTCACCCGTCCCCGACAGCTCCTCCCGGAGCTTGGCCTGCAGATAGGTGAGCACTTCCGGTGAAAGGCCAGGGTAGCTGGCCGCCACGCGCTTGACGGAGGCCACCGTCGCTTCATAGTCGGCGGCGGGATCGATACTGACCCACAGCTCTCCAGCATTGATATTGACCCGCTTGTCCGAAGTGATGGCGCGTCCCAGGTGCGCGCTGACGTTGCGGACGCCCGGAAGGGAGCGCAGTTCGCGGCTGGCCAAAGTTGTGATGCGGGTCATGGCCGGATGGGAAGCGCCTGAACTTCCTTCCCAGCGAACCACCAGGTCCGTCTCCTTGAAGTTCGGCAGGAGCGACTCCTGGCGGAGGAACAGCAGACTTCCAACCCCGCCCACCAGGAGGACACTCAGCGCCACTAATGCCAGACGGGGCGAGCGGCCAGCCCACGCGAAAAGCACGTCGTAAATCCGCCGCAACAAGCTGCTGGCCGAGGAGCTACCGCTCGGGAGCGAATCCGCGCGCAACAGCAACAGGCACAGCGCCGGCGTGACCGTTATCGCCACGAGGAACGAGGCCAACAGCGCAAGGATGTAGGAGACGGCCAGCGGCCGAAACAACGAACCCTGCACGCCCTCCAGGAACATGACCGGAGTGACTATCAGCAGCATGATCATCGTCGCGTAGAGGATCGTGCCGCGCAGCTCCCCCGCCGCCTCGAGAATGAAGTGCGCCGTCGAGTTGGCTCTGCCCTCCTCACGGGCCTGGCGCATGCGCCGCACAACTCGCCCCACGTCGGCGACCGCGTCATCGATGAGCACTCCCAGGGCCATCACCACCCCGGCCACAGTGATCAGATTGGCCGGAACGCCAAGCAAGTAGAGTACGGTTCCCGCAGCGCTTGCAGATAGCAAGATGGCCATGGTGCTGATCAACGCCGTGCGCCAGTTGGAAAAGAAGGCGCCGAACGCAAGAACCATCAGAACAATCCCCATGAGAATCGCGCCGAACAGATTTTTGATGGCCAGCCCAAGGAAGGTCGCGGGCCGGAACAGGGTGGGGTCCATCTCCAGGCCGGACAGACCCGGGCGGAGCGCTGCGAGCGCCTCTTCCACTTCCTCGGTGACCTCCATGGTGTTGGCCCAAGGAAACTTTTCGACCACCAACATCAGCGCGGGAGCGTCCTTTACGATGGCGTCCCCGATCAGCGGCTGATGATCTTCCACCACCTTGGCCACGTCTCCCAGGCGTTTGGAGGGCGCACCGTCAATGGTGACCTGCGCCAGTTCTGCAGCTTTCCTGATCGGCAGCACGTGACGGATTCCAACCCGTTGATTCGGCGTGTCGATCCATCCCCCGGTGCCCGGCGTGGAGGCTTCCAGAAAGGTTAACGGCGAGGCCCACAAAGCGTTGCCCGCCGTTCGGATCACTTGCATCAGGGAGACCTTCTGCTCTCTCAACTGCTCCGGATCGACTTGCACCTGCACCTGCCACCTGCGTTCGCCCCACACCGACACATTGGCCACGCCGGGCAGGCCCATCAGGCGTGGAAGAATCGTCCAGCGGGCCAATACCGACATTTCGATCAAGGACATCTTCTCGGAAGTCAGACCAATCACCAGGCACCGGTTGGCCGAGGAGACGGGATTGATCATGGTCGGCGGCTTCGACACGTTGGGCAGCGAAAACACCTCCGTGAGGCGCTCCTGCACAACTTGCCGGGCACGGATGATGTCGGTCCCCTTCTCGAAGACAAGAAGGACGGAGGACAAGCCCGGAAGCGACATGGAACGGATTTCCTCCACCCACGGCGTGCCGTTCAGCATGTCGGCCTCGAGGGGGCTGGTGATCATGGCCTCCACTTCCTCGGCGGAAAGCCCGAGGGCTTCGGTCTGAATCTCCACATACGGCCGCGAGAACTCAGGCAGCGCGTCGAACGACACTTTGTCGGTGTCAAGCTGCGCAAGGCCGAAGGCCACCAGCAGCCCTGCCACGGCCACCACGAGGATGCGAAGCCGCAAGCTAGATCTAACCACCCAACCGATCATGACTGCCTCCAATTGCCCACGGACGGCTACGGGCTCCCCGCTTCAGGTGTGTGCTCGGCAGGCGGCGTGCGCGCGTACACATTCTTGCTGATGCGGTAGGCACGCTTCTCCAGATTCAGCACCGCCGCGCGAACTTCTGCCAGGGCCTGAGGCCCGAGCTGCTCCACCTTCACCAGTTCCAGAGTCTCTTTGGTTTTCTCTCCCTCGCCTCGCCAGCCGACTCGAACAAGGCCCACGCCGCGCGCGTAGTACTTGAGCTGGTGGGCGTTCGGTTCCTCTCTGCTGGTCTCATCAATCACCAGAACGTCTTCATAACAGTCCACGGGGACGCAGGTTTTCTGGCCCACTTGGTAGACCACACCGCGGTCCGTCCAGTTGACTGCCAGGGCCAAGCCCTGGGAATAGCTGGGCGTCCCCAGACGCGGCTGGGCCTTCATCATGATTCCCGCCCTGGCTCCTTGAAGACCATGGACCCAGGCCGGGGCCTCCACAAACTTGCCGTCCTCGTAGACCTCCGGGTATTGCCCCAAATGCCATACTGTGCCCTCGTCGTCCTGGGCGAAGAAAACAATCTCCTGCTCCTCCAGTTTGCCCGCGCTGTAATCGAGGTCATAGGCAGCCACTGCGCGCACCCCACCCACCACCTTGGTCAAGTCGGTAACGGTGAACACCACGCGGTGCGGCAGGCGCTTGCCACCCTCTTCGGTGAACCCTTCATAGGTGAACCGCATTCCCGGTCGGAGGGGGAACCATGGGTTGTCGATGACGGTCGGACGGGAGAAAGTGCCGGGATTGAAATCCTCGTACGCTTTGGGGGTCTGACCTTGCGCAGGGGAAAGTTCCCCAGGGCCGCCGTTCAGCCGGACCGCCATAAAGGCCGTCAGCATTCCGGCAAGAACAACCAGCAGGAAGCCAGATCGCAACCGCCATGCCTTCGTCGAAGCCCTCATCAGCTTCCTTTTCCTTTCCCCGTTCAGAGCCATTCCGAAGTGAAGCCCCTTGCAAGCGAACCTGCTAGCTAGGCTGCAAAGGTGCGCTGAGCGGCGTCGAAAACAGTTAGGGGGCAAAAGGTTAAAGATCCAGTGACCCGCCGCCGTTTCTATCTGGGAAGCTCGCCCAGCGGCGCCGTAGATAGCAAGGGCGCGGGCAAGGCCACAAGGCGTGTTTTCGCTTACCCCTGGGGATAGGAAGAGCCCCCCAGGGCTGGGAGTTTCCCCTGGCGGCTCGCGATGCGGACCTTCCGGCCGGGCCTCGTGAAAGCCGCCTCGACGCTCACGCGAACGCAGGACGTGTCCACGGCTCACCACACGGGGTGTCCCGGGCGCTGCTGCGCTGCTTGTCTTATGGAATCTTGCGAACTGGACAGATCTGGATCAAATGCACGGTGGCGCGCCCGGAGGGATTCGAACCCCCGACCCTCTGCTTAGAAGGCAGACGCTCTTTCCGACTGAGCTACGGGCGCGCGGCACTTGCCGGTCTTACTCTACACTACTTGCGAGCGCGCTGACATCGCTTGTTTGCAATCTGTGTCGGTGGCGCCGCAGGGGGGACGAGGTACGGCGAGCCGCAGCACTCCGCGCGAATGCGCCCAAGAAGGCAGCGGTCAGCGTTCCACGTCAAAGTAAATGCGCGTGGTGGCTCGATAGGCCACGACTTTCTTCCCGTCGAGGGCCATCTCCAGCTCGCCGACGCGCGCCCACTTGATTCCGCGCACGGTCTTGGCTGCTTCGGCTACGGCATTTTCCGCTGCTTTGGCAAAACTTTCTTTCGAAATGCCGACAATCTCAATCACTTTTTGTGCCATTTCTCCTCCCGCAGAACGCATTCTCACACCGCACGCACAGCAGGGCTCCCTCACGTCCGTCCCGACAAACCATGCCAGCAGGGAACGTGAGCAACAGAGAGTATAAATGACGCCCCCGCAGAACCACGAGCCACGCCGGGTGGCCGCGGACCCGACCGTCACCGGACCGCGGCGCCATCACGGCAGCAGGCCGGCCAGCGAAGCGGCGCGCGCCGCGGCGCCGAGCACAGGCAAGTCCTCCTTTAACACCACGTGCACGGGAATCTGCGCCAGCAGGTCTTCGAAGCAATCTTTTTCACGGAACGCGCGGAGAAATGCATCGCCGCGCATGGCGTCGAGGATTTTGGGCACGATGCCGCCGGCCAGGTAGAGACCGCCGCGGGCCAGAGCCTTCAGCGCCAAGTTGCCTGCCTCCGCGGCGCACGCGGCAATCCACATGGCCACCGCTTTCCCGCAGACGCCGCAGGAGCCTTCGCGCGCCCGCCGGGTGATTTCCGGCGCGGGGTCAGCCGCCGGATCATCGAAGCTCACGTGGCGCACAGACGGGTCGAGAAACTCATGGAGGGCGCGAAACGCCGGGCCGGACACCACGTGCTCGGCGCTGACGCTCCTGTGGCGCTTTTTCAGGAAGCGCAGCAGCTCGATTTCTTCCTCGGTGCGCGGCGCAAAATCAGCGTGCCCGCCTTCGGTGGGTGAGACGACGTGCCGCGAGCCGTCCCAGAAAAGAATCGCTTCGCCCAGGCCCGTGCCTGGGGCGATGATGGCCTGGTTGGCTTCACGCACCGGCCGGCCGGGATGCAGCGTGAGCAGGTCGCCCGGCTCGAGCCAGGCCAGCCCGTAGCCGGTGGCTTCCAGGTCGTTCAGCAAAACGACACGCTCGAAACCGAAAGTGGCCGCCAGCGCCCGCCCGTCAATCACCCAGGGCAGATTCGTTCCGCGCACACAGTCGTCAATCACCGGGCCCGCGGCGCCAAAGGCCGCGACGCGAACCTGAGTCCTGGTCTCCCGGAGAAATTCCCGAAGGACATGATCCAGCCCGGAGAAACGATTGCTGATGAACCGGTGCAGAGCGAGGCTCTGCAACTTGCCGCCGCGCACATCGAACAGTGCCAGGTTGCATTTCGTCGCGCCGATGTCGCCGCTCAAGATCATGCGGCCTCCACCAACAACTGCCGCAAACGTTCGAGGCCGGCTTCGAGGCCGGCCAGGTGCACGCGGATAACCGGCTTGCCGCGGCGATCCAGAGCCTCGAAGTCGCCGTGCGCCTGCGCCATCTTCAGAGCGCCGAACGTGTAGCCCGCCTCGGGGACAGGCAGATCCTCAGGGTCCTCCGCGGTGATCATCAAGAACAGGCCCGCCGCCGGCCCGCCTTTGTAGAGCTGTCCGATGGAATGCAAATACCGCGGGCCATAGCCAACCAGCACGGGCAAACGCAGGCGGTCGCGCAGGAGCAAGCGGATGGCGTCGAGACTGCCGGCCCATGGCTCGGCACGCGGCAGGAAAGCGAGCAGGGCCAGGTAGTCTCCCGGGCGGCGCAACGCGAAAAATCCGCGGAGCGCTTCGCTGAGGCTCGACGCCGCCAGCCGGTGGCGCGCCGCGCTGCCGGCAAACAAGTTCAGCAGCGCATCCGACGCAAGCAGGATGCCCGCCGCGCTGCGCTGGGCCAGGATCCGCGCCGTGTTGTCCTTGCTTTCCTTCACGTTGGGTTCGTCGAAAGGATTGACGCCGAGCACGGCCCCGGCAATCGCCGTGGCCGCTTCCCATTTGAAGAATTCTCCGCCCAGGTCTTCCCCGCGGGACAGGCGAATGTCCACGAGCGGCACACCCAGTCGCTCGAGCGCGCCAGTCAGCCTGTCCAGTTCGCTGCGCTCGTCCCCGTCGAACGCCAGCGTCGCAACGCTGCAGCCTTCCGCGTACAGCTCAGCCGAGCCGGCCACTTCGCGCGCCGCGGGGACGATCCCCTTCCCCTCTTTGCCCGTGCTTTCCGCGACGAGCTGCTCGATCCAGTCGGTGAGCGGAGCGAGTCGTGGCGTGGCCAGCAGGAAGAGCTTGTCGAGACCGGCGGCTGCGGCGGCGCCCAGCAACGCGCCGAGCTGCAACGCCGGATTCACCTCGGGCGCAGCGGCGGGGCCACACGCTTCGCGCATGGCCAACGCGCTCTGCAGCACGCCGTCCAGGTCAATCTGCCACAGCGCCGCCGGCACCAGCCCGAAGTAAGAAAGCGCAGAGTAGCGCCCGCCGATGTCCGACGGATTCAGGAAGACGTGGCGGAAGCTCCGCTCGCGTGCCAGTGCTTCGAGCGGCGAGCTGGGATCGGTGATGGCGATGAAGTTCCTTCCCGCGGGCTGCCCTGCGGCAGCTTCCACCCGGGCGTAGAAATAGCGGAACTGCGAAAGCGTCTCGATGGTTGTGCCGGATTTGCTGGCCACCAGGAAGAGCGTGCGGCGGAGGTCCACGGCCCGCTCGGCGGCCAGCACGGCGGCGGGGACGGTGCTGTCGAGGACAGAAAAGCTCATTCCCGGCGGCGCGGGAAAGCTGAGCGAGAAGACCTCCGGGGCCAGGCTCGATCCGCCCATGCCCAGCACCACGACGTGGCGCGCCTCTCCGGCCACCTCGCAGGCGAATGCCCGCAGGCGCTCCACTTCCGCGAGCATCGTGTGCGGCGCGTCCAACCAGCCGAGGCGATGGGCAATCAGGCGGGCGTGGCCTGGGTCGTGCGTCCAGAGTTCCGGGCGCTTGGCCCAGAGGAGCGAAACCGCACGGCGCTCGAGGAGCCGCGCAACTTCCGCGCTGAAGGCCTGTTTCAGCCGGCCGGGAAAGATACGCTGTGCGTGGATAGACATTTTGGCTCGCGGCGCCGCTCTCCGGCAGCGTGAGGTTCCTTTCTCTCAGAAACACGCGACGGCTGCAAGCGTCCGCCGACCCTGCGGGCCAGAACCGGCTCTAGAAATTCGAGGGCAATTCCGGTATCTTGGGCGTGGAGCACCCGGAGGAATCCCCGTGGCGGATGAAAAATGCGGCGACGCCCCGGCTACTGCGACGGAAGAAGTGAAGCCCGGCACGCGCATGGTGAAGTGCGTGAAGTTCGGCCGGGAGATGCCCGGGCTCGAGCGTGTGCCGTGGTCAGGCGAGCTGGGCAAACGCATCTACGAGAACGTCTCGAAAGAAGCCTGGAAGATGTGGCTCGAGCACTCCAAGATGGTCATGAACGAATACCGGCTGAACCCGCTCGACCCGCAGTCGCACAAGATCATGGAAGAGATGATGGAGCAATTTTTCTTCGGGGAAGGAGCGCGGCTGCCCGAAGGGTACGTGCCGCCCAAAGCGAAGACCTGAGGGGCCGCTGAAGAATCTCTGGGCAGTGTTGCGAGTCCGCCGGCAGCCAAGCTGACGTCCTGCTGGTTGCGCGAACAGGCTGTGCCGCGCTTCGGTCGCGCGCGTTATCCAGCTTCGTGGACGCGGCCCGTGGCGGGGTGTTCGACAGGCAGGCGCGGCGTGAGCACAAAGCGCAGCTTGGCATGCGCCTGGCGCAGCGCTCGTTCGACTTCCGCGGGTGAAGCGGCGCGCGCGAAGAGGAAGCCCAAGTAACTTGACCCTTCCGGCCAGGCCGCGATGTAGTCGTGCAGCCGCGCGGTGATCTGGACGTCGCACACCGCGGGCACCGCCGCGGCATCCTCCAGGCCTTCGACGCGTTCGAGGATGCCGCTGCGCGGCACGGGAATCATCATCACGCCGGACGCATCCGGTTCCCGGGGCCAGTCGCGGCCGGCAAAACCCAGCGCATGGCGCACCAGCAGCTCTTCCAGAAAAATCCTCTGCGGTCCGAAGCGCAGCGCGCGGGAGCACAGTCCGCCAATCGGCCGCGGCGCAATCTCCAGCACCCACGTCCCGCGCGCGTTGATGCGGAACTCGGCGTGGAGCGGCCCGTGCACCAGCCCCAGCGCACGCACGCTGCGCGCGCAGCACTCCCGCACCTCTTGCTGAGTCTTTTCCGGCAGGCGCGACGGCGTGACGTAGATGGTCTCCTCGAAATACGGCCCTTCGAGCGGGTCCGGCTTGTCGAAGATAGCCAGCACGCGCAGGCGGCCGCGGTCGAGCAGACCTTCAACAGCCACCTCAACGCCCGGGATGTAGTCTTCCACCAGCAGCCGGTTGCTCTCCGGCTCGTGCAGCGCGCGCACCTCGGGTGATTCCAGCAGGTTGCGCACGCGACGGGCCGCGCGAAGAAATTCCTCCTCGTTGTCGGCGCGGACCACGCCGCGGCTGGCCGCCAGCGCAAGCGGTTTCACCACGCAGGGAAACTTGATGCGCGGGAGCGCGGCCGCAGGGTCTTCCTCCGCGCGCAGGGAGAAGAATCCGGGCACCGGCAGGCCCGCGGCGGCGAGCACTTCCCGCTGACGCAGTTTGCTGCGGCAGTTTTCGACCGCTTCCGGGGGGTTCCAAGCAAGGTCGAGCCGACGAGCCAGGTGCGCTGCGGCGACCAGCGGCCGGTCGCCGATAACCAGAAGGCCTGCGGGCGTACGCTCGCCGAGCTTCGCGAACAGGTGCTCGGCGGCCTCCTCGGGGCGCTCGAAGTGCAAGGCAATCGCGCCGTCGCGCCAGGGGTCCTCGAGCCGCTCGCAGCGATCGGTGCCGAACGTCACTTCGACGCCCAGCCTTGCTGCCGCTTCGGCGAACGTGCGCGTCTGATAGCCCAGCTTGCTGGCCAGGATCAGCAAGCGCTGGCTGTTGCGATCCTCATTCATTGTTCATGGCCCTGCAGAGACCCATCCGCCTCCGCCGAGGCAGGCGTGCTCACACATAGGCTTCCTCGTGGCGGATGGCTTCTCGCGCCTTAGCGATGGGGACCAACTGGTCCCCGGTGGGCTCGGCTCAACAGTACCAAGGCTCGGTGAGGAACGGGATGGCGGCGCGAGACAACAGGACCCGCGCGGGCAGGGGCGACGCCGGAACTTCGCGCTCGGCCAAGGCCTCCGCCGCGGCCTGCCAGAGGCGCGCAAAAATCCGCGCCCGCGGCAGGCCCATCTTCTCGCCGACGCGGACGCGCTGGTGGATTTCCTCCGCCAGGCGATCCACGCGGGCATCCAGATGGCGCCAGGGATAGACCAGCGCCGCTTCATCGAACGGCCCGACCAGTTCGTGCACTTCCTCGAGCTCGAGCAGGCGCGACCCGGCCGGGATGAGCAGCCGGATAGCCAGTTGCACCGGCGCGACGTTTTCCACCAGGTCGTGCGCAGCAAGCAGGGCGAGCAACTCCATGTAGCCTTCCAGCGTGGTCCAGGGCGTGAAGGGCACGAACGTGAGATGGAGCGCCAGGCCGGCTTCCCGGCACAACTGGACCGCGGCAAGTAAATCGGCGCGCGTATGGCCCTTGGCCAGGCGCGCCAGCACGGCGTCGTCCACCGATTCCGCGGCGCTCGTGATGAACAGGCAGCCAGTCTCGCGCAGGCACGGCAGCAGGTGGGCATTCTTCAGCAGGTGTTCGATCTTGATGGTGACGTCGTAGGTGAGCCGCGGGAATTCGCGATGCGCCTGCTCGACGATGGCCAGTCCGTGCGCCGGAGCGTTGAAGAAGTCCGGATCGCCGAAGGTGATGTGCTGGGCTCCTGCCGCCACTTGCCGGCGGATGTCTTCGAGCACGACGTCGCGCTGCACGATGCGGAAGACGCCGTCGTAGACAGGGACAATCGGGCAATGGCGGCAGCGATGCTTGCAGCCACGGCTGGCCTCGGTGTAGCCCACGGTGCGGCGGGCGCCGTCGGGCAGGACCAGCTTGGCGTAGCGGTTCAGCGGAGGCAGGCCGCTGCGGTCAGGCACTAGGAACTGCAGCCGGTCGAGCGATATCCTCTGCTCCGGCTGTTCATCCCAACCCGCCTGTGAATCCACCCGTTCGGCGGCCAGGCGTTGCACCAGCGCGACGAGGCCGGGTTCGCATTCGCCGCTCAGAATCGTCTGCGCGCCGAGCCGTCTCAGGTAAGCTTCATTCATCGCCGCGTACAGCCCGTAGCAGCACAGGTGCGCGCGTGGATTGAGCGCGCGGACGGCCGGGAGCAGCTCGATGGCCAGGCGCGTGGCCGTGTGCATGGGAACGTAGAAGGCTACGAGGTCGGCCGTGCACACGGCCGGCTCGGCCACTCCACCTGGGGCGCAGGACAGATCCAGGCAGGTTACCTCCGCACCGGCGCGGCGCAGCCAAGCAGCCGGTGAAGCCAGGCCAAACGGCTGCCGCCCCAATTCATACGTGGAAATCAGAACGACGTTCATGCACGCCCGAAAGAACCTGAAATGCAAGAAGCATTATGGCACGCGCATGCCGGGCGGGCCAAATCGCCGCGCGAGCCTGCCGCCGCGGCTCGCGCGGACTGCATGCGATGCGCTATGATGTTTGCTGGGGACCACGGAGAAAGGACTCGCTGAGGACATGCCGATGACCAGGGAGTTGGTGGCCACGCGCGGGACGCTCATCGTCAATGAACAGAAACTGGAAATCTTCCCCCTCCAGGCGCTGGAAAAGGCGGGTGTAGGGCACGTTGCGCGCCTGCCGTTTTCCCTGAAGGTGTTGCTCGAAAACCTGCTGCGGCACGAAGACGGCCGGCTGGTGCGCAGTGGAGACATCGAGGCCCTGGCCCGTTGGGACCCCGCCACAAAATCGCAGAAAGAAATCGGCTTCATGCCCGCGCGCGTGCTCCTGCAGGACTTCACCGGGGTGCCGGCCGTGGTAGACCTGGCGGCGATGCGCGAGGCCATGCGCCGCATGGGTGGCGACCCGTCGCGCATCAACCCGCTGCTTCCCGTGGATCTGGTGATTGACCATTCCATTCAGGTGGACAACTTTGCCCGGCCCGACGCGTTCCTGCTCAACGCGGAGCTGGAGTTCACCCGCAACCTCGAACGCTACACCTTCCTGCGCTGGGGCCAGAAGGCCTTCCGCAATTTCCGCGTGGTGCCCCCGAACACGGGCATCTGCCACCAGGTGAACCTGGAATACCTGGCGCGGGTGGTATGGACGGAGTCGCGCGACGGCGGGACGTTCGCCTATCCGGACACGGTGCTGGGTCTCGATTCCCACACCACCATGATCAACGGCCTGGGCGTGGTCGGTTGGGGCGTAGGCGGGATTGAAGCCCAGGCCTGCATGCTCGGCCAGCCCTACGCGATGGTCATCCCCGAAGTGGTCGGCTTCCGGCTGCACGGAAGGCTGCCCGCCGGCGCGACGGCCACCGACCTGGTGCTGACCGTCACGGAGATGCTGCGCAAGAAAGGTGTGGTCGGCAAGTTCGTGGAGTTCTACGGCCCGGGCGTTTCCACGCTGACCCTGCCGGACCGCGCCACCGTGGCCAACATGGCCCCCGAGTACGGCGCCACAATCGGGTTCTTCCCCGTGGACGCGGAGACGCTGGCCTACCTGCGCTTCACCGGCCGGGACGAGTCGCTGGTGCGCCTGGTGGAAGTGTACACCAAAGAGCAGGGCCTGTTCCGCACCGACCAGACGCCCGACCCGACATTCTCCGACACGCTGGAGCTCGATCTGGCCGACGTCGAGCCGACCCTCTCCGGCCCGCGCCGCCCGCAGGATCGCGTCCCGCTGCGCCAGGCCAAGCAGTCGTTTCTGCAGGCCATCGCTTCCCAACCGGATAAGCGCGTAGCTGTGGAGAACAATGGCGACCGGTTCGAGCTGCGCCACGGCTCGGTGGTCATTTCCGCCATCACCAGTTGCACAAACACGTCGAATCCCGCGCTGATGCTGGGCGCAGGCCTGCTGGCCAAGAAAGCGGTAGAACGCGGGCTGCAACGCAAGCCCTGGGTGAAGACCAGCCTGGCGCCCGGGTCCAAAGTGGTCACCGACTACCTGAAGCGCTCCGGGCTGATGCCTTATCTCGAAGAGCTGGGCTTTCACCTGGTGGGTTACGGCTGCACCACCTGCATCGGGAACAGCGGTCCGTTGCCGGAAGCCATCGGCGCGGCCATTAAGGAAAACAGCCTGGTGGCTGTCTCCGTACTCAGCGGGAACCGGAACTTCGAGGGCCGCATCAATCCGCTCGTGCGCGCGAACTACCTGGCTTCGCCGCCCCTGGTGGTGGC
>Ga0073934_10009557_pt1 | contig 12387 bp, 11 predicted proteins | sample LarsenN4metaG_FD_76834 | JGI IMG/M metagenome (GOLD analysis project Ga0073934, IMG submission 76834) | Hot spring sediment bacterial and archeal communities from British Columbia, Canada, to study Microbial Dark Matter (Phase II) - Larsen... ... | reverse complement strand
CCGAGAATCTCTTCAATTTCGGCAAAACTCAACTCCAGCAAGTTTGTGTCCGGCTGCTGGGCTAAATATTCATAGAGGGGTTCGTATTTAGGCCTTCGCGACATAACATCCTTAGTCAGCGTCCAGAAATAACTTTGCAGTTTTGAGCCAGGTAATTGGTAATTGGAGATTGGTAATTACCACTTACTAATTACCAATTACTCTTTTGAAAACGGCAAAGTTAATCACGGACGACTCCTTAATTTTATTGTTGGGACTGCCGGAGCGGCAATTTAAGATAAAAGATGGTTCCCAAACCTGCCCGGCTTTCCACCCAAACCTGCCCCTGCTGCTTTTGGGCCAAGGCCTGGACCAGGGGTAGGGTCAGGCCGCCCTTGCCCAGTTCACTGCGGCCACTGGAGTCAATGTTGCCGCGCAAATCAAAAAGCTCGGCCAACTGCTCTGCCGGTAGCTCCAACTCGGCAGCCCCAACCTGAACGGTCGCCGCTTGATCGTCATGGCTTACGGCAATTTCTACCGGGCCGGGGTTGGGCGCTTTTAAGGCAAAGGTAACTAGACTGAGAATCATCTGCTCGATCCGATCCGGGTCGCCCCAAACCGGCGGCAGCGCTTCAGGAATGCGGGCCGTTACCTGACCGGCTCGACTCGTTACCGCTTGAGCCTTTAATACCCTGGCGACCAGATCGTGAAGCTGGACCAGCCCAATGTTCAAGGTCAGCTTATTCGACTCGACTTTGCTTAGATCAACGACCGCGTTGATCAATTGTAACAGATTTAGGGCGCTCTGCCGAATAGCGGCGATATCTTCGTGTTGGACTTCGTTTAAGGGACCCTCAACCCCTTCCAGCAGGAGTTCGGTAAATCCAAGGATTGAATTGAGCGGCCCGCGTAAATCATGGGAAAGATGGTAAATTTCCAGCGGCTGTTTGGATGGATCAGCGGCTTGCTTTTGCAAGCTAAACATCGGCGCTGGGGCTGGATTTGTTTCAGCCATATTCATGATCCTCTCAATCTCGTAATCTCTCCTTAAGGGATTCTACCACACGCTTCCAGAAACGTGTAAAAATCTTAAGGTTATAAAATTTATAAATGATATTTATGGTAACAGATTTATCACTGTAGTTCAAGCAGTACTTGAGGTCCAGACTGGCTGAATTGCCGCATTTCCCAATTGACTTTCGGCCGTTCATTTGCTACAATATTCTTCGTTCCCACTGATGTGGAGGGATGGCAGAGTGGTCGAATGCGGTGGTCTTGAAAACCATTGAGGCCGCAAGGTCTCCGGGGGTTCGAATCCCTCTCCCTCCGTAGGTCAATTAACAATGAATAATGAATAATTAACAAATCGATTGCTTTTGATCGTGGTTAATTGCTCATTTTGTTCATTGTTAATTTATAATTGATCATTGAATTGGGGAGGTGCCAGAGTGGACGATTGGGGCCGCCTGCTAAGTGGTTGTCGGGGGATAACCTCGACCGTGGGTTCGAATCCCACCCTCCCCGCTACAGCGACCGTCTAAGTATATTACCAGGCGGTCGTTTTATTTCAGAGCAGGCAGGTAATTAGTAATTGGTAATTGGAGATTGATAAATTACCAATTACCGATCTCCAATTACTTTTATACGGGGAAAGGAGCGGATGGAATGACCTCTTCATTGATCTTAAAGTCGGCGGCGGTTGGCCCCTGGCCAATGAATAGTTATGCCCTGATCTGCCCGGAAACGAGGCAAAGCGTCTTGATCGATCCCGGCGCGGACCTGGAGAAGCTGGCGGCCATGTTAGAGGATTCCCAACCGGTCGCGATCCTGCTGACCCATGCCCACCAGGATCATATCGGCGCGCTGGCCGAGATGAAGGCCTGCCTCGAGGCGCCGGTCTATCTTCATCCGGCCGATTCCCACATGGGCGTGGCGGCCGATAAATGGTTTACTGATGACGACACCTTTGCCTTAGGCGCGCATACGCTTCGCATTATTCAGACGCCGGGCCATACTCCTGGTATGGTCACGATTATGCTGCCGGATGGGCGGGCAGTGGTCGGCGATACCATCTTTAAGGGTGGGCCGGGGAAAACCTGGGCGCCCCAATGTTTTCAAACCACCATGGAGACGATGCGCAATATCGTCTTTCAGTGGCCGGATGAAACTGAGTGCTTCCCCGGTCACGGTCCTTCCTTCCGCATTGGCGATGAGCGCCCCGCGTTTGAAGCGTTTCTGCGGCGCGCGCACCCGGCCGATCTTCGGGGCGACGTGAGCTGGACCGGCTAGGCTAACTCAAGCTGCCATCGCGCGCGTGACGGGGATCGATAGATCCCCTCCGAGCAGTTGAGGATGCTGCGATTGCGCGTGTGACGGGGATCTGTCGATCCCCTCCGAGCAGTTGAGGATGAGCAGTTGAGGAGGGTTAGCTTTCTGGGGGCTGGCTATAGCCGATGACCCACTCGCCGGTATAGCTCAGCTTAACGCTATCCGGCCCTAAATTATCTGGCAGTTGGCGGGCCAGTTGAACGGCTTTTTCAAAGGCGTCGTTGTTTTCCAGCCCCAGCGCTTTAAGAACCGGGTTATGAATCTTGTAAAGATGGTGTTCGGGCCGGCTGTAGAAATTGGTCTGGCGGGCGGCGCGGAAGAATTGGCGCCGGTTTGGCACGATATCCAGGGCCGGCATCTTAAAGCCTTGAAAGACCCTGGTCAAGACTTCAAAGGTCATCGACGGAAAATATTTAATGTGGCTCTTGACGACTTTGAGAAAGATGCCGTGATGGGCAATCTCATCATGGCCAACGACTCGAAAGGCTTCCGCGGCGCCCATCTCGTAACCTCGTCTTTTCTCTTCGGGGGTCAACTGAAGCGGCAAGCCGTACTCCCGGCGGATACGGGCGCGCATCTCCTGATAATTATAATAAGTGGCCCGTTCCTGGACCATGGCGTAGGCGCTTACCCCTAAGGGCGTCTCGGTTCCGGGGTGATCGGTTAAGGACCAGCGATGTTGGCGGACCCGCTCAAGATACGCTTCAAGCTGGGTTTCGCTGCGAGCCAGCGAATGTTTAAGCACCAGTTCCCAGGCCAGGCCGTGTTTGGCTTCCTCCGCACCCCACTGGAGCTGCATGTTCCGCCGGGTGCGGTGGTCGTGGAACATCTCCAGGCTGTTGATCACATAATCGCCCACGTACTCCTCGACCCCCAGGTAGCCCTCGATCATATTGATCGTTTCCGGGCTGAGCCGGTGGCCCAACTGGCGCATCTCCGGCAGCGGAAAGTTATGCCAGGGCAGCCAGTTGCGGTACTTGGCGGCCCGGCCAAAATATTCAATATAGTGCTGCAATAACTCCCGGTCCAGCGCCCGCTGCCGGGCCGCGCGAGTCCATGGGCCTTTGACAACTTCTGGTAGGTGGTACTCTATTGGTAACTTGTTTTCATATCGGGGCATTATGGGTTATTCACTGATTCGCCGTTCGCTCATTCTCCGAGGAGCGGCTTTTGTTTATGCCACTCTGTCGCCTGTTGATATTGATAGGCCGTCTGTAAGATCAGGCTTTCACCCAGGGCCGGCCCAATGATTTGTAAGCCTACCGGCATTCCCTCTGAAAAGCCGCACGGAACGGAGATACCGCAGACCCCGCCCAGGTTTAAGGTGACGGTTAAGACATCGATCAGATACATCTGCAAGGGATCATTGACCTTTGAGCCAAGTTCAAAGGCGATTCCGGGCGCCGCCGCCGAAACCAGCACATCCACTTTTTGAAATGCCTCTTCAAAATCACGGCGGAGCAGCGTGCGGACCTGTTGGGCCTTTAAGTAATAGGCGTCATAATAACCGGCCGATAAAGCGTAGGTTCCCAACATAATCCGCCGTTTGACTTCCGGCCCAAAGCCGGCCTCGCGGGTTTGGCGGAATGTCTCCCACATGTCGCCGCCATCCCGGCGCAGGCCATAGCGAACGCCATCATAACGGGACAGGTTGGCCGAGGCCTCGGCCGGCGCCACAATATAATAAACCGGGATGCCATACTGGGTGTGGGGTAAGGAAACCTCCATGATCTTGGCGCCCAACTCGGCCAGCTTGGCAATGGCCGCCCTGATCGCCGCCTCAACCCCGGCCTCCATGCCCTTGACAAAATATTCGGTGGGAATCCCGACCTTTAGTCCCCGCAAATCGCTGCGCCGTTTTATTTCAGCCACATAATCGGGTACAGGCGCATCCAGGGTGGTGGCGTCCAGGGGATCATGGCCGGCAATACAGCCCAATAAAATTGCCGCGTCTTCCACATCCTTGGTAATCGGGCCAATCTGGTCCAGTGAGGAGCCGTGGGCAATTGCTCCATAGCGGCTGACCCGGCCATAGGTCGGTTTTAAACCGACCACGCCACAGAAAGAGGCCGGCGTGCGGATACTGCCGCCGGTGTCGGTTCCGAGCGTGGCCAGGGCCTCCCCGGCCGCTGTGGCAGCCGCGCTGCCCCCGCTGCTGCCGCCGGGAACCCGGTCTAAGTTCCAGGGGTTGCGGGTCACATGAAAGGCGGAGTACTCGGTTGAACTGCCCATAGTAAATTCGTCGGTATTGGTTTTGCCGATAAAAACGGCCCCGGCCATTCGCAACTTGGCCACGGTGGTGGCATCAAAGGGGGGAACAAAGCCTTCTAAAATCCTGGAGCCGGCCGTGGTCGGTACGCCCTGGGTGATAATGGCGTCTTTGATCCCCAGAGGAATACCCAGCAGCGGCCGATCTTCGCCTGCCGCCCGCCGCTCATCGGCAAAATGGGCCATCTGTAAGGCTAGCTCCGGCTGAACGCTGATATAGGCGCCCACTTCTTCCTCGACGGCGGCGACTCTTTCCAAAACGCTCTCGGTTAACTCTACCGAACTGATCTCCCCGCGCCGTAACATCTCCTGGGCTTCATGAACGGTTAAGGCATAAAGTTCCAAGATTTCCTCCAGTTGTCAATTCTGAGTTAGCCTAGCTCAATCCAGCACCGCTCTCACTTTGAAGCTACCATCCTCGGCTTCGGGCGCGTTGAACAAGGCTTCTTCATTTGAAAGAGATGGCCGGACCACATCGGCACGCATCACGTTGCTGAGCGGCAGCGCGCTGGTGGTCGGAGGAATACCGGTAGTATCGAGCTGCTGTAACATTTCGGCATACTCCAATACCTCTGAAAGCTGCTCCTGAAATATCGCCTTCTCTTCATCGGTCAGGGTCAACTTGGCCAGTTCGGCAATCATTTCTACTTCTGCCAGGCTTAATTTTGCCATGACGGCCTCCATTGAAAAGGGTCCAAAGCTGTCATGATAGAGACAGCCAGAAGGTTTGTCAAACATCGGGAGGATGATATTTTGGCGTCTCAAGATTTTAGCTATAATATCTCCACCATTTACAGTTAAGCTATGAACTTTTTCGATCATCTTAAAAATCTATTACAGCCCTCGTCTTCACCTTCACCCACCCCCTTAGAGTATCCAGATGACGCCTGGACAATCCCGACCCTGGTCGTGAACTACTTCCCGGTAGAAAATGGCCGGATCAACCGGGCCGTCACCGGCGATGTTGGCGCGCCGCTTGAAACGATTCGCCGCCACACGGTCACCACATCCGAGCGGGTCATCCAGGCCCTGGAAAGCGGCAGCCGCTATCATGGCTATAAAGAGCCGGCTGCCCGGCCAAGTTTACGCTATCAAATCATCGATGTCTTGGAATTTTTGGAACCTTTACCCACCTGGTCCAAACCGGGCCACCGGGTTCCGATGACCGATTATAACCGGATTATGAACCGGATCGATATCCGCGATTGGGTTGAGTCGCGCGGGGTCAAAGAGGTCTGGCTTTGGGGTTATCACGGCGGGGTGATTGACTTATGGGAGTCGAATATGGCCGGCCCCTATGGCGATATCAGCAACAGCGACCGGGACCCACACGATTTGCCGGTTCTGGATAAAACATATACCGTTTATCACTATAACTATGGGCGGGGTCCATCCGAAGCGGTTGAGGACCATATGCACCAGATCGAGGCGGTGCTGCGGCATATTGACCCTGATCTATTTTGGAATAAGTTTGTCGGCAAGCCGGGCGAAGGGCGCTGCGGTTGGTCTCATTATCCGCCGAATGCAGTTCGGGATTATGATTGGGCCAACCCAACCTTTGTCTGGAGCGATATTGAGGATTGGAACCCGGAAGGAACCGGCCAGAAGCAACGGATTAATTGCGAGCGCTGGCAGCGCGATAGTTTGACCTGGTTTATCTATTGGATGCAGAATTTACCGGGCGCCAACAACGGCCTGACCTATCGCGGCCGTCCGCTAACCAACTGGTGGGTCTTTATCGGCGATTTTGATGGGGCGATGAGCCGGGGTACAGGCTTGGTGGCATAATAATGGTCTGGATTGCCAAATCCAGACCGAGCGTCAGGCACGTCACCAGGGATGAAAAGAAGGAGCAACAAAGCGAGCGAAGCGATGCTTTGTCATGTCAAAGCAAGCTTTGACGCTCCGCAAGAGTTTTGACGCTCCGCAAAAGCTTTATTTTCAGAGGGGAGGGAAAAGGGCAATGGGGGTGACGATTTTTTATAAGGGCAGGTTGCAGGATCCTGGCAGCGCCTCTTTACTGGTCCTGGAGCTGCAACTGGCTTGCCAGAAGCTTGGCTGGCCTTATTATCTCATCGGCGAGCGGGTCATTGGCATTGCTGAATACCATACGTATGAAACCGATGCTAATGATTATGTTCATACCATCATTGAAACGGAACCCCTGGATGACCAATGGCAGGGGATTCTGATCCAGCCGCCGGAGTGCGAGTCGCTCTGGCTGACCTTTAACCGGAGCGGCCAATTGATTGTGTACGAGGAGCCGTTCGAGGCCGATACTCCCGGCCGCTATCATGCGCGTGAGCAGTTATGGTGCAAAACTCAGTTTGGAACGGTTGAGACCCATATTGCCATCTGCGACCTGTTGCGGCAGGTTGAGCCTTACATGGCTGAGTTTAAAGTCATCGACGAGGGTGGATACTGGGAGACGCAGGACCGTGATGGCCTGGCGGTGGCGCTTTATAGAATTCACCGGGCGCTCGATTTGCTGACCCGGCCGGAAAATTTGAAGCGTTTAGGCGAGTTGATTGGCGAGGAGATTGAGGCCGACGATTTTGAGATTGGCAAGCGTCTGGAGCACCGTTTGCCGCTCTGGCGGGATGGCGAGCGCGGCCTCAGCGCCAATGAGAATTAAGCTCTACTTTGGCAGCTCTCGTCCACGCTCGTTCCCAAACTCAGTTTGGGAACGAGCGTGATCAACGAGAGTTGCTATCGCTTAAACCTTTTTTACCTTTAGACGAAAGCCATCCATCTCGGTGATCCGGACGCGCTCGCCGGCCGGGATAGGCTGGCCGTCTTCGCTGGTCGCTTGCCAGCGTTCCCCTAAGACAAAAACAGACCCCTGCGGCTCCAGGGCCACCTTCACTGTACCGATCGCGCCAATCAGGCCTTCCTGCCCCGTCACCGGCTGGCGGCGCATGATTTGGATCGCTTTGCGGAAGCCCAGGCCGACGATCGCGGCCAGGGCCAGCGGTATCCCGATAATCGAAGGTAACGGCATCTGGTAGGCAAATTCGCTGGTATTGAAAAGGATCAGCGCCCCCAGGATAAAAGCGGCGACTCCCCCGGCCGTCAAGGCGCCAAAGGTTGGGGTAAAAACTTCGGCCCCGAATAAAATAAACGCCAGCAGGATCAGGGCCAGCCCGGCATAATTTACCGGCAGTTGGCCCACGGCGTAGAGGCCAACCAGCAGCAGGATGACGCCAACCACGGCGCTCATATAGCCGCCTGGGTGAATAATTTCATAAACAATGGCCAAGCTACCGATTGAGATTAAAAGCAGGGCAATGGTCGGGTTGGCAATAGTGTTTAAGACTCTCTCCAGGGTGGTGGTTTCTAAAAAGGTGACCTGGGCCTCCGCCGTTTGCAGCGTCACCGTTTCGCGGCCAACCATCACTTCAAAGCCGTCCAACTGGCTGAGCAGGTCATCCAAATCTGTGGCGATAAAGTCGATCACGCCGATCTTCAGGGCCTCTTGGGCGCTGGCCGCTTTGGCTTCGGTAATCGCTTCCTGGGCCCACTCGATCGCCTTATCTCCCCGCCGCTCGGCCAGGCCCTTGATGTCGGCAATCAGAATATTTTCCACCTTGGCTCGCAGCGTCTCATCAATATCGGCGCCGCTGCCATCGATGGGGCTGGCTGCGCCGATACTGGTATTGGGCGCCATGGCATCGGCATGGGCAGCCAGCGTGATAAAGGTACCGGCCGAAGCGGCCATGCCGCCCGGCGGCCAAACATAAACCACCACCGGAACATCAGAGGCGATAATAATTTGAATGATGCGCCGGGTGAGATCAACGCTCCCCCCCGGCGTATCGAGACGAATCACCAGCGCCTCGACATTACGGGCATCCGCCTCTACAATGGCCCGCTCAATAAAACTGAGCATCACCGGCGTCACCGGGCCTGCGGCATCGATGACCAACACTTCTCTTCCGTTTTGCCCTAGAGCAATAGGGGCCAATAAATGAGCCAGAAGTAGGGCTAAATAAATCAGCTTTCCAATCCACCTGATGTTTGCCATGCCAATACCCCCTTCTTGTGTGACTTAAATTAAAGTTAGCGACGCTGTTGTTTGCCCTACTTTATATTATACCTTGATTCTGTTTGTCTCAAAGCGGATTTTAAGTTGACGAACATAACATAAGCCGTTATACTGAATTTATTCTTTGCGCAGCTTAATGACAGGGCAGTGAGCGGAATCCCCTGTTCGGCCATGGATAGCCTCTATGTTCGAACAGGGGCTTTGTTTGTCAACGTTTAGCTTAATCCGCTCTGTTATGGAACCTATTGTTGCATCAGGGGCCTATGGAGTCGAGCCTTTAGGCGGGGAACCGGCTAAAGCCTCGACTCCATCTCCGGCTGTTATGGAACCTGTTGTTGCATCAGGGGCCTATGGAGTCGAGCCTTTAGGCGGGGAACCGGCTAAAGGCTCGACTCCATTCCCGGCTGTTATGGCAACTGTTATCCCGGGGTCTTTTGGAGGCTTAAAATTTTGGACTTTGACAACCAAAAACGTCCCATACCCTTCCTGATTGTCATTGCCTTGTTTGGCCTGGCGATCGGCTTTAATATCAGCATGCTGGATCCCTTTATCTATACGGAAAAGGTCCGGCTGCTGGCCCCGGCCGGTCTCAGAAATACCCTGCTCGGTTTGATTACCATTATTTCCCTCATCGTCGCATTACTGGTCCAACCCCTTATCGGCCAATGGAGTGATCGCACCCGGAGCCGGTGGGGGAGGCGAGCGCCCTACCTGGTCGTTGGAACAGCCGGGGTAATTTTATCATTGTTTCTGCTCATTTTGGCCGATACGCTCTGGCTGCTGATTATTGCCGCGATGTTGGTCTCAGCCTTTTCGAATACCACCCAGGTTACCTGGCAGGCGCTTATCCCGGATCAAGTCCCGCAAAAACAGCATGGCGCCGCCGCCGGTATTAAGACGATTATGGAATTGATTGGCGCTGTCTCCGGGGTGGGGTTGGCCGGCTTTCTGCTCATCCGTGGAAATTTGTGGGGCGCTCCGGTTGTAGTCGCCATTCTTTTTGCGCTGATTTTAGCGCTGACCCTTTATATGCTGCGCAATTCAATCCAAACGGTCGCCTCATCTGCTAAACCCCAGGCCCAAAACCTGGTCACCGCCCTGTTTTCCAGCCTTAAACATGCCCCGCCGGCCTTTTTCTGGTGGATGCTCAATCGATTTTTATTCTGGTCGTCGGCCATTGCGGTTCGAACGTTTCTGCTAAACTATTTGGAGGATGTCATAGGTCTCTCCATGGCCGAGGCCCAGGCGCTCACCAGCCGCCTGTTTATCCTGCTGGGCGTTGGCGTTTTTATCCTGGCCCTGCCGGCCGGGGCTTTGGCCGACCGGATTGGCCGCCGCCCTGTTCTGATTTTGGCCGGCCTGATGGCCGCAGCCGGCGGCTTTGCCTTTCTCCTGTGGAGCGATCTGAATATGCTTTTTGTGGCCGGTGGTTTGATTGCCGGCGGCGCCGGAATTTTTGCCAGCGTTAGTTGGGCGCTGGCAACGGACCTGGTTCCCAAAGGCGAAGGCGCGCTTTACCTGGCGCTGGCTAATGGCGCAACCGTTTTGGGAAGTATTGGCGGGCGTTTGGGAGGTCCGCTCATCGATGCGATCAACCAATTTTCCGGTACGGTTACGCTCGGTTACCTGGTTGTGTTTGGTATCGCCGTTCTCTTTTTTGCCGCCAGCAGCATGGTTGTTTTAAAGATCGAAGCGCCGTCCCGCCCCGCCAAACCTTTGTTAAAGGAAGCGATGGAACTATGACAGCCTGGCCTACAACAGTCCTATTGTGATAATTGTAACAGGTCAATAGCCCTATTGAAAAAAAATTAGATTCTGATACCATGAATAATGATTGGATGATCTAAGGCATGGCTTTATTCCTTGGCTTATGCGCTTAAAGATGGAAACAGGGCATGTATATAAAATTTTGGGGAACTCGCGGTTCAATTCCTACTCCCCTGTCTGCGGAAGTTGTTAAAGAAAAAGTTCGGCAAGCTTTGGAGGGGGCGGCCGGGTTAAATTTGGCTGATAAAGCTACACTTCATCGTTATCTTGAACGTTTGCCCTTTACAATTCAGGGATCAACCGGAGGTAACACCCCCTGTATCGAAATCCGCTCCGGCGATCAGCTTTTGATTATTGATGCCGGTTCCGGTCTTAGATTATTGGGTATGGAGCTGATGGAGCAGGGCTTTGCCGAAGGTTATTGCCATGCCGACCTGTTGATTACCCACACCCACTGGGACCATATTCAAGGCTTTCCCTTCTTTCGCCCGGTTTTTGTTCCAAACAACCACTTTACCTTTTACAGCCCTTTTCCCGATCTGGCCGACCGTTTAGAGCGGCAACAGCATCCCGATTTTTTCCCGGTGCCGGTTTCTTACATGAGTGCGGCGATCGAATTTAAACAAATTGACCCCGATCAATGGTATCAAATTGGCCGGTTTAGGGTCTATCCCATGCTGCTTTCTCATCCCGGCCATGCTTATGGTTTTCGGATCGAGGATGATCGCTCTTGCCTGGTCTGTGCTTCCGACTCCGAATATAAACAAGTTGACCCGACCAGTACCGAAAATTATGTGGATTTTTTCCAAGGCGCCGATCTGCTCATCTTTGATGCTCAATATAATTTGACCGAAGCTCTGGATCGATCAGACTGGGGCCACAGTACCGCGATCATGGGCGCCGAATTGGCCTATCGGGCCCGGGTAAAACGGTTGGCTTTGTTCCATCACGACCCGGCCAGCAGCGATGAAAAGATCTGGTTGAGTAAAGAGCAAGCCGAAGCTTATTTGGAACGTCGCCAACCCAGAGTCTTTGATTGTGAAGTATTGGTTGCATACGATGGTTTGAGCCTGGAAATATAGTTGTAGCCTTATGAGTTCTAACCCGATCACGCTTCCCGAACGAAACATGACCCTGGAACGCCTGAAAAGTTTATATGAACTGATTGGGCGGATGAACTCTGTTTATGAGTTACAGGAGCTTCTGGATTTTGTGGTCGATCGCGCTTTAAGTTTGAGCGGCGGCCGGCGTGGATTGCTGTTGTTGAATGACCAACAGAGCCTGACGCCTCAAACTGTGGCCGTTATTCGTGGCCAGGAAATGGCGGATAAAGAGCTGGAGCAAGTTCTCGAATTTGTCAGCACAACGGTGATTAAGGATGTGCTGAACAAGGGTGAGCCTCGCTTAGTTAGAGATTTGCATGCTGATGAACGGTATGAAGGGTTAACGAGTACGGAAACGGCCAAGTTCAAAAAGATCCGCTCGGTCCTGGCGGTACCCCTCAAAGCTCAGGAGCAATTGGTTGGCCTGATTTATATTGATCATCCCCGCCGGGGCATATTTGGCCAGAGTGATCTGGATTTTATTAGCGCCTTTGCCAATCAGGCCGCTCTGGCGATCAACCGGGCGAGAGAACATCAGCGCCAGGTTGAAAAGTTAACGCTGCTCAACGAGTTAAGCCGCAGCGTTGTTCAGGCGCTTGATCTCAACGAGGTTCTCACCCGGATTGTGGCCGAAGTAACCCGGATGCTGAATGTTGAGGCCAGTTCGGTGCTGCTGCTTGACGAAACAACCTCTAAACTGATCTTTTCCACTTCAGTTTCCCATGGGAAACCGCTCAATATTTCGACCCATCTGGATAAGAATCAGGGCGTAGCCGGTTGGGTGGTGAGTCACGCTGAGCCGGCTTGCATTAATGATGTAACCAAAGATCCTCGTTGGTTTGGGGAAGTTGAAACAAACTTTGTTACTCGCTCGCTGTTGTGCGTTCCGCTGCAAGT
>Ga0073934_10009556_pt1 | contig 12388 bp, 8 predicted proteins | sample LarsenN4metaG_FD_76834 | JGI IMG/M metagenome (GOLD analysis project Ga0073934, IMG submission 76834) | Hot spring sediment bacterial and archeal communities from British Columbia, Canada, to study Microbial Dark Matter (Phase II) - Larsen... ... | reverse complement strand
GCGTTCCAAGATTGTCCAGGATCGTGAATCCCTTCCGTTTGATTGCTTGCAGGATAATCTGCGAGTGAATCAAAATTTACATTCCCTGCTGAAATTAGCATGAGGCGAGTTTGCTCATCTTCTGCGCCCGAACAGAGTTGATCAATAGCAGCCGACCATGATGAAGGTTGTCCGCGATCTCTAAATTCCGTTGTCGTTACAGCCAAACAAATGGCACGGTTTCGGAAAGGAGAGCTGATCTCGGCGCGGGCAACTGCTTCCTTGGTAATATTCCCATATAATTCAGGTGGATTTTCTCCCGATGGTGGAAGGATTTTAACAGATTCAAGTTTATGCTGTAAGGGAATGGGTTGGTCATCGTTTAAAACTTCCGATAAATCTCCATAAAGACTTAGTCCGGCCATCTCTGTTCCATGGCCATCATGATCAGCTAACCCCCAATTGGGATTGTAGGTGTGCATATCTTTGTCATCGAGACCAGGCTCAATTAATGGATGACCATTGTTGACGCCAGTATCCAGAATGCATATTGCGGGAACGCCATCATGAGGCCGAATGAATCGTGCTTTGATTCTTTCTACCCACTCGCGTTGCTCAATTCGAGAGAGCCTAGTAAACGTCTCAGCAGTAACTTTGGCTCGACGAAGCTCGGCCAAACAATTCAACAGGAAAATTGACTCGAGAAATTGCGCTTTGCTGGCATAGGCCAGGAGGACAGTACGTTCGGGAAAGAATATCTCGTTTTTGCTGAGTGAAATTTGATGTCTAGCGGATTGATCTCGGAATAGTCCCAATATTTCGTTTTGTTCTTCGAGGTTTTCACCCGCACGAAGCCATGCCTCCCACCAAATCTTTTCATTTTTGGCAATACTATCAAATTCTTCTTCATCTGTCCAAAAAGCTTTTAAGGATGCCAGCTTGATGTTGGCAATGCTTTCAACTAACTTTTTATTCTTTGGCTCTCCGGATTTCTTGTTTGTTTCTGCGAGATATTTTTCAACGATTTTGAACAAGTGAACCAACTTCCCTTCGGGCACATAGACGGTGGCGGTGGCCACCTTTTTGTCTTCGCCTTCTTGTTCTTTTGCAACCAGTAGCTCAATACCACTGCGTTGGTCTTCTAAGCTTTCTAATTTTAAAGGAAATCCAGGATCGCTCTCGAATTGAAGGTATAAACCAAAATCAGATCGAACTCCGATTGTCGAACGTTGCTCAACCAAGCCCTGAGCTTGTTGTTGAATAAGATTAAGCTGTTCTTTCAATCTTTCGCCATGATCTTTTCTATCTCTAATTTTGAGTCGGAACTCACCACCTCCCTTGCTTGGATAAGTATATCGTTCCGATTTCGCCGTATCCGTCAGAAGAATGTGAGGGAAATTTTTTCTTTCACTGGCAGGCATGAAAACAATATGATTATCGGTTTTATTTGTGGAAGGATTTTTTTTCGGAGATTAAACCAATCACTTCGTCGGTTACAAGGGTATCGCCATCATTAATAATCATGTCTTTGAGCGCCTCTTCACAGACTTGGCTGATTTCGGCAAAACTAAGTCCGTTGGCAGCTTCCGCTATTTGTGCAAGATCGAGCTTTGAGATATTATAATCCTGCAACCGTATTTTTAAAAGTGACAATGTCAACTTTTGATCGGGCAACTCATATTCAATCACATCATCGAAGCGGCGATAAAGCGCAAAATCCAAGTTTTGAGGATGATTCGTCGCGGCAATAATCAGGCTTGGCGATTGATCGCGCTCGATGAACATCAAAAAGCTATTCAGCACACGTCGAATTTCCCCAACATCATTAAGCAGGCCGCGTTGCGTCCCAATGGAATCGAACTCGTCGAATAAGTAAACACCTCGTGTTTGCGCAATGGCGTCAAATATAAGGCGGAGTTTTGCCGCCGTTTCACCCATATATTTTGTGATCAAACCATCCAAGCGCACAATGAATATAGGAATACCAAGCTCACCAGCCAAAGCCGTCGCCGTCATGGTTTTGCCACAACCTGGCGGTCCGGTTAGAAGAAACTTTCGCCGTGGATTTAAGCCATGTGTTTGCAGCTTGTTTAAATGCCGTTGTTCAGTTAGAATTCGTGCAAGCCTTTTCAACAGCTTCGGCTGAAGAATCATGTCCGTCAACCGAATTTTTGGATAATCAACCGACAATAAACCGCTCAACTCACCGCGAGGCTGGGCGATGGGAATAGGTTGTTTGTTGATGATAGCAAATGCGCCTCGGGATTTTGCTTGATCGACCAATTCACGAAGCTCTTGGGCGAACTTACCATGACCTTGCCTCGCTTCATTGGCAGCCACTTGCATCACAATTGAGTAAAACCGAGGCTCATCCTTTTCAACTACGCTTTTAAGGAGTGCTTTGATTTGTTCAGCGGTCGCCATTGGTTTTTCCCTCTATGACTTATGAGCATCCTATAATAAGCCGTCCAAGCATCGATTTGCAGCAAAAATTCATAGCGTCCTACAACACCGTCGCTCTAATATAGTTAACAAAATTTAAATAATCAATTTCCAATAAAAATTTCAGTTGTTATTATTATAAGGAAGCGGAATACAACCATCTTGCATCAACGCGCCGATCAGATAATGCGAGCCGGTGATGCAGAGCAGATCGTCATCGCGACAACTTCCGCGCGCTTCCGCAAAGGCGGCAGCCGGCGGATCAAATGCCTCGGCTTGCAAGTCCCACTTTTTTGCGGCCTGCGCTAATTCAATAGCCGGACGTGCACGATTCGTCGGTGGCGTTGCGAAAAAAAAGCGGGGGCGCAAATTTTTCCATGCGCGCAAAATGGGCGGCAAGGTTTTATCGTCCAGCAATCCCATCACGACAAGCAGGCGGCGATATTTAAAAATCTCCCGCAGGTTTTGTGCCAGCACGCGCATGCCGCCGGCGTTATGCGCGGCGTCAACCACTATCGCCGGCTGCGTTTGAATGACTTGCAGGCGCGCAGGCCAAAACACGGTTTGCAAGCCGCGCCGAATGGCGTCGTCAGTTAAATGAAAATATTTTTTGCGCAAAAGGGCTGCGGCAAAAATAGCCAAAGCCGCATTGTTAACCTGATGCCGTCCGCGCAATGCACACGCGATATTTTTTAAATTAAGATTAAAATTCGGCAAGTCAAGGGTAAATTGCAAACCGGCCGGATGGGCGAAAATCTCTTTGATTTTCGCCTGTTTTTGCAGTTCATAAAGCGGCGCCCGCAGTTGGCGACACCGTTTAAGAATCGGCTGCCGCGCGGTTTTTTGCCGCACCCCTGAAACACACGGCACGCCTTTTTTAACAATGCCGGCTTTTTCACGGGCAATCTTGGTCAGCGTATCGCCGAGATATTGTTGATGCTCCAATCCAATCGTCGTGATCACGGCGGCTTCCGGCTGCACGACGTTGGTGGCGTCCAATCGTCCGCCGAGGCCGGTTTCGATTATCGCCAGCTCCACGCGCCACTGCGCGAAGATCGCAAACGCGATGGCGGTGATGATTTCAAAGTAAGTCGCCTGCAGCGATTCGGCCAGCGGCCTGCAACTTTTTAATGCGTCTTCAATCTCTTGAAATGAAACCGGAACGCCGTCGATTTGAATCCGCTCGTTGAGATCAACCAAATGCGGCGAAGTATACAAACCCGTACGCAGTCCGGCGGCCTTGGCAATCGCCGCCAGCATCGCAGCAGTCGAGCCTTTGCCGTTCGTGCCCGCTATGTGAACCGTCGGATATTCGAGCTGCGGTTGGCCGAAAAATTCACACAGCCTTTCAATCCGCTCCAAACCCAGTTGCCAGCCGAAGAAGCCGAGACTGTCGAGAAAGCGTTGGGAGTCGGGTGTTAGAGATGGCTGCGAAGACAGGGAGGCAAGCATATTATGCTTTACCAGGTTTTTAATTACAGCTCAAAAATCTTCTTGCATTTAAATAGAAAAGGCGTACCATAATAATGTTGCAACGTTGCCAATGATTTCCCGTCATTGCGCTCAAGTTGCAAATCTTTGGGTTGGATGCTGGGCTTTCTTGTCCCGGCTATAGATTCGCAAGAATCGTCCGACCCATTTTTATTTTACCGTCCGCGCAAAACCTTCAAACCACTTCTCATTTTGCCACAATTTAAAAACGTATGGCTTCAACAGTTCCTTGCCTTTTATCTCTTTTTCGCGGGCGTATTGAATCCCCAGATTCTTCAGCTTCAACTGAAAAACATCGGCCACCACTTTATTCAACTGCTTCTCCGGTATGGTGATGCCGCACAGAATGCCCAACGATTTGTCCGGCTGAGTTTCAGATTTTCGGAAAGATTCATCAAAAAAGATTAGCATGCCAACTCTCGCTGATTTTAACGCTTAAAAGGTAAATCGTTCCATCCGAAAAGTCAATACTGCTGAGAAAAATCATCTCCCTTGCTTTTCGCGCCAACTTATGTTATCTTCTCCATCATTAAAAAAACAAGGTGATACAACAATTTTTTTAAAAAATAAATGTGGAGGTTATTTGAAGCCGCTTTTACTCGTATCCAATCCCTCGTCGGCAAAGGGCAGAAGCCGTGCCGTATTGGAACGCGCTGTGGCCTGGCTAAAGCAAAACGGCATTCCCACCCATCAACTCGTCTCGCAACATGCCGGCCATCTCTTCGAAGCGCTGCCGTCTTTGCTCAAAGAAGAGTGGCAGGCGATTGCCGTGCTTGGCGGCGACGGCACGCTCTTCGAGGTGATCAACATTTGCCTCGATTCGACCAGTAAAAATTTTGCCACGCCGCTGGCGGTGATTCCCGGCGGCACGGGCAATTCCTTCTCCAAAGATTTAAACGGCAATACGCTCGAAGATTTTTTGCAAAAAGCCGTTGAGGGCGCGCCGCAGCCGGTTGATGTGGCGCGCTGCCGATTTGCCAACGGCGCGAACGTTGGACGACCGTGGCACAAAAACGAGTTTTATTTCATCAATCTTCTCGGCGCCGGCTTCGTCGCCGAAGTGAATCACCGCTCGTTCGGCTTTTTTAAAAAGCTCGGCATGTTCGGTTACGCCGTCAGCGTTTTAGCGACGTTGACGAAGCTGCGGCCTTATCAAATGCGGCTGGCGCTCGACGAGCACATCATCGAAAAGCCGAACACCTTTGTAACGATTTGCAACTCGCGGGTGACCGGCGGCAACATGCTCATCGCGCCGGAGGCGAGCATCCGCGACGGCTGGCTCGACGTGGTCGTCGCCAACGCCATCTCGCGCTGGGAGCTGATCAAAACCTTCCCCAAAGTTTTCTCCGGCTCGCACACCTCGCATCCCGAAGTCGAAATATTTCGCGCCCGACACATTCGCCTCGAAACCGATCCGCCCTCGTTGCTGACGCCGGACGGCGAAATGCTCGGCGCGACGCCGATTGCAGTCGAAATTTTGCCTGGCAAGCTTCAGTTCTTGGTCTGAGCCTGCACCATAAGTTTCAAAAATTTCTTAAAACTTTATCTTGTTTTTGTCCGAAGACTTTCGTATGTTGTTTTTACGTATCTGCAACGGGCCGCGCCTAAAAAATAGATAAGCGCGGCGGTATAGAAAATTGATGCGTGAGGTGGCCGTCCTCTCCGAGTGTGCAGCCTGCCTCAAAAATCAGTGGCTTTTGCCGAATTTTTTTTCATTTCTCTCTGGCGCTTGAACCTGCCTTGACAATGCGAGCAACCCCGACGGGCGTAGCCAAGCATACCACAAAAGTTCGAGATTTGATCAAAAGACAAAGAGATTCCCGGGCCACCACAATTTTTTTATTTCGCAAGAAGGTGAACTCTTTGCACATTCTCTCCGCGATAGTTTAATAAGGATTTTATGTCGTTTCAACAATTCGGGCTGCATCCCGATCTGCTCAAAGCGGTTCAGCAAATGCGTTATGTCGAACCTACCCCGATTCAACAACAAGCCATCCCAGTGGTCATGTCCGGCCGCGATCTCATCGGCTGCGCCCAGACCGGCACCGGCAAAACCGCGGCGTTTGCGCTGCCGATTTTGCACAAGCTGCATCCGATCCGGCGCGCCCAAATCCGCGCGTTGATCTTGACGCCGACGCGCGAGTTGGCCTCGCAAATCAACGAAGTCTTTGAAGGCCTGACCGCTCACACGAAACTCTACACTGCCGCCATCTACGGCGGCGTCGGCATGCCGCCGCAGGAGCGCGCGCTGCGACTCGGCACCGACGTTATCGTCGCCACGCCGGGCCGCTTGCTCGATCATATGAATCGCGGCATCGGGCGTTTTGACGGGCTGGAAGTGTTGGTGCTCGACGAAGCCGACCGCATGCTCGACATGGGCTTTTTGCCGGACGTCAAGCGCATCATTTCACACCTGCCCAAACAACGCCAGACCATGCTGTTCTCCGCGACCATGCCCAAAGAGATTCTCGATCTCAGCCGGCACATTTTGCAAAACCCGGCGATGATTCAAATCGGCCGCCAAGCCAAGCCGGCCGAAGGCGTCAGCCAGTCGGCTTATCCCGTGGCGCAGCATCTCAAAACCGATTTGTTGCTGGCGCTGTTGGAAACACTCGCCATCGAGTCAACCTTGATTTTTGCGCGCACGAAAGTTCGCACCGAGCGTTTGACGCGCCAGTTGAAGGAAGGCGGTCATAAAGCCGCGTTGATTCACGGCGATCGCACGCAAGGCCAACGCCTGGCGGCGCTGGAAGGTTTTCGCAATCGCGCTTACCGCATTTTGGTGGCGACCGATATTGCGGCGCGCGGCCTCGATATTGACGGCATTTCGCACGTGATCAATTTCGATGTGCCGATGACCCCGGAAGATTACGTTCACCGCGTCGGCCGCACCGCGCGCGCCAAAGCCCTCGGCGCCGCGCTGACGTTGGTCGCTCCCGGTGAAGAAGAGTTTCTGGCGGCGATTCAACACCTGACCAAGATGGAAATTCCGCGCCGGACCGTGGCGGATTTCGATTATAAGCGCGTTATGGCGCCCCGCCCGGGCCGGGAAAATGAAGGCCGGCGGAATAAACGCTTCAGCGGCAAGGGCAAGCGCCGTTACGCCCAAGCCACATTCTATTAGACCATTTGTTAATCCCCTTATCATGTTGTTCACTTTTTATTTCAGGATGTTTACCCATGAAGATTTTTGTTGGCAATCTCTCCCGCCGTGTGACGCAGGACGCGCTGCAGCAGTTGTTTGAAACTTTCGGCCAGGTCGCTACGGTCGAAATTATCAGCGACAAATTCAGCGGCGAATCCAAGGGCTTTGCTTTTATCGAAATGCCTACCAAAAGCGAGGCGGAAGCCGCGATGCAGGGTCTTAACGGCCGTGACATGGATGGCAAATCGTTGACCGTAAACGAGGCGCGCCCGCGCAATAATGATCGTCGCGGCGGAGGCGGTGGCGGTGAGCGGCGTTTCGGTGGTGGCGGCGGTGGCCGTGGCGGGGAACGGCGTTTTGGCGGCGGTGGCGGCAACCGGCGCTCGTGGTAGTTTTAGTGTCCATTTTATAGTACTACAAAAACTAGCACGATCGCGAAGACTGCGTCCGTAGGATTTTTTACACCACAAAGGCACAAAGCTCACAAAGAAAAAAGATCAAAACTTTTTTTGTGTTCTTTGTGCCGCGTGATTAAGTTTGGCTACGCCTGTAAGGGTGCGGCCAAAGCCGTACTACGAAATTAAAAGGAGAGCCAACGCGCTCTCCTTTTTAATTTTGCGATGATGGACAGCCGCCAGTTGCGGGATATGGTTCGGGAAAAAATGCGGGAGGTGTTGGAGTAACGAATGGGCCGTTAAAGGACTCAAACCCGGAAAAATTCGGAAAGTTTTTAGATCCATAGCCCAATTTAACACGGAGCCACAGAGAAAAGGAGATGACACGGAGCAAATATGTTTAAAAATTTTGCTCCGTGACGCTCTGTGAACTCCGTTGCTCCGTGTTGAAAAGACTGCCAAACAATAAATGGGAAACCCGTATTTCTAAGCCTGTTGCCTATCTCTCAAAGACTCAACAGCACAGCAAACTGCCATGTTTCCAACTCAGTGGGCGTCGCGCCCATGCCGGCGTCGATACGAACGCGGCGCACCGGCTGGAAGGTGAGACCGGCGCGAAAATTCGTTGCCGTCTCGCTGCGCCGGGCCGGCACGGCGCGATAGCGGTCGATGCGCTGCGGCGGATTTTTCGTTGTGATGCCGTCCGGCCGGATCACCGCCGTCGAATCGGTGCGATACCAGATGTCGATCACCTCGTCCGCCTCGACCTTGACGTACTTTTTAATCGCGCCAAAATGCGCCGTAAAGCCGCGTCCGAGATAAAAGCTCATCGCAATCGGCAGCGCCAGGTTGGTGGTGGTGGCGCGTTTGTCAAGCCGCAGCGTTTTGTCCTCGATGCCGATCTGGCTGCCAATCGGACTCCACGGTGTTTCCGTATGTTGATGGCTGGCCCGCCGCACTTGCGCATCCTCGTACATTAAAGTTTTGCTCTCCTCGGATTCCACGAAAATACCGACCGTGCATTCGCTGTTTTTATACATCGGCACCACCAGGCCAAGCGCGCCGCTCTTTCGCGTCGTGTTTTCATCCCCTTCGCCGATGCGATCATCCGTGAATCGCGAGCTGGCAATGTAATTGTACAGCACGTTGTCCGGATAATTGCGAAAGCGATAGTGGCTGAAGCTGGTATCCGCCACCGCGTCGCCGTTGGCAAGATCGACTCTGGATTTCTGATACTCAAACCGGAACCGGAGCGTCACCTCGTTTTGCATCGGCAAGTCGCCGTGCACGCCGGCGTATTCCGTCGCGCCGTCGTGCCGCCAATGGCTCCGGCTCACATGCGAATAGCGCCAAAGACCGAAGTAGTCGGCTTGCGACATTTCGCCGTATTGATAAAAGCTGCTGTCTTGATCGTTGGCCGATTGCTTGTGATCGCCTTCGATGCGGCCGGCAAACACCCCGAACTGCCGCGTGCCGGAGAGCGTCACGAGAACGCCGCCGCTGAATTCATTTTGGCGTATCGTCGCGCCGGTGCTTTTGGCGTTGAGATAACTCGAACGGTAGCGATAATCGTATTGCTGATCGTAATTGTTCAACCGCACATAATCGCCGGAGACGTCGGTTTGCACGCGGCTGACTTTGGCGCCGACCGCGAGAAATTTGGCGAGCTTGAGGGAGAGGGTGGCATCCAACAAATGCGCGGTTTCGGTTTTCTCATCGAGGCCGTCGCGTTTGATATTCGGATCGATCTCGGGAAAATTACGGCTGGCCTCGGCGCGCGTGCCAAACGCATCGTAGCCGCCGTAATACCAGAACGGCACATATTCATAAAACGCCCCTTGATGATGGATCAGCTCATACGAAACGGCGTATTTGAAACCGGGCAGATATTTCGCCGCGACATCGCCGATGTAAACGGCCGAGATCAGCGGCTCCAGCTTGCGCTCGGCCGGTTGTCCCCAATACGGCGGCGCAAAGAGCGCGTTGTCATACAAATAGATTGGATAGAGGCGATGCTTGAACGCCTTGGGTTTTTCCGAACTGCCCTTGAGATCGATGTAAAGCCGCGTGCCGGAAATCGACGACAGCGAAGCCGGCTGAAACGACAGCTCGCTCAGCGGATCCGGCAAAATCCCCAGCAGCCCCTCGTCGATATTTTTTAAATTGACCGAGATGATGCGATGCGGCCGCAAAAAATAATCGCGCGAGTCGAAACCCTTTTCCAACACGTAGTCGCTCCAGTATTGGGCGTGCAGCGCCAGCGGACTCAGGATGAACAGAAAAAGAAAAAGTAAGCGTTTCATAGCAGGTTCTCCGGCAGGGCAAAAATTTGTGAGCATAACGCGCGTCCGGATGGCGATAGGAAAAAAGCTTATCCGCCGAACTTCGCCGAAACCACTGTGTGTCGCCGAACAAAATCTTTTTCGGCGAATCTCGGCGTCTCTCGGAGGGAATTTTTTACTTTTTTGCTCCGATTTCACTTTTTATAAACCAATACTCCATCCGGACGCTGAAATCATATAAAAATGGATTTTTCAACTTGAAGAACGCAAGCGGCGTACCAGAGTTTGTGGCGGCAAGAGCTGTCAGTTGAATAAAGCGGCAACTGCTAATTTATTCAAGCCTTGCCCATTGTGCGGAATTTGGGTACATGCTGGTGGGCCTCGTTGAGAGATGGCGGGAGCGACGGATTTTGGGAGGGTTATTCAAAAATTTGCAGGGTTACGTTTTCGCAAAGGTTTCGCGCACTGAGGTTCGCCATCCCCAAACTCCTTAGGCGTGTCATGTTTATAGCATTCCAAATGCTTCCGGGATTTTCAATTCTTCAAATCAAACGTATACGGCTGAATGAGCCAGTAAGGCACCGGGCCTTGGGCGTTGCGGGCGGGCGTGAAGCGGCTGGCGAGGGCGGCGCGCCGGGCGGCTTCGGCGCAGCGCGGGCTGCCGGTGGTGTTTTCAATCACCACGGCTTTCACCACCTTGCCGGTAATGTCGATTTCCAGGCTGATTTTGATCTCGCCGCGAATGTTTTTCCTGCGGTCTTCTTCGGGATATTCCGGCACGACGAAGGCCAGCGGCCGCGGCGGAATGATCTGCCCGCCGCCGAGGGCATCGGCATTTCCCGCCGAAGCCGCGGCTCCTAACGATTGCAGATCGATCGTCGTCGGCTCGATGGTCTCATCCTCGGGAATCAGCTCGCTGTCGATGGGAATCGGAACCGCGGGCTTGGGCGGCGGCGGACGGCGAGCGCCGAGCTGCCGCGTTTGCGGGATATTCTCGACAGTCAGGATAATCGGCTCGTGCTGGCGCACGGCGACTGGCATGCTGACATCGCGCAGAAAGAAAAACAACAGCAGCATCAGCGACAAGGAAAAAATCAGCCCCAATTCCGACCGGCGGCGGTAGGTGAATCGCGGCAGATCGAAGAGCGGGATTTTCGTGCCGGTGGTTTGCATCATCTAAAATTGCAGATCAGATAAGTGTGTAAAACGTAAGACGTAAAACGTAGGTTCTGTTTAGGCCATGCTACCCAAAAGTTTGAAAAAAATTTTAAAAGTTTTCACCCACGGATTGAAGAAACCCACTGATCAAAGACTTCATCAGGGGATTTTTCAATCAAGGAAAACTACACGCGAATCAAAAACGCACACGGAATGATCCGCGTGAATTTTTGATCCGTGTGGTACCTTTTTGGCTGCGCCCGTCGGGTTGCGGCTCACCCGCGTTGGGTTTTACGTGTTTACGCCTTACGTTTTACCTTTATTTCACGATCAACACTTGGCGCACGAGGTGCGACCAGGCGGCGATATTCTCCGGGCGATAGCGCAGGCGCAGAAAATAAACGCCGGTGCTTAAGCCGAGTCCATCGCGGTTTCTGCCGTTCCAGATTAGCTCGTGATAGCCTGCAGCGTATACACCCGCCGGCCATTCATGCACGCGGCGTCCGGCCGCATCCAAGACCTGCAGCTCGATCGCGGCGCGCTGCGGCAAGGCCAGCACAATTCGCGTGGCGGTGTTAAAAGGATTCGGATAAGTTTGTAACGCCAATTGGCTGGGAATCGTTTCATCCTGGCGGATAAATTCTTTGGCCGCCGATAACGGCGCGGCTTCCCCAGCCGCGGCCTCGGAAACAGCCGCTGTCGCTGTGATGCCGGCGGACTGAATGCGCAGCCAGTCGATGTAGAGATTGCGATCATCCGGCGGGCTGTAAAGGTCATTGATAAACGCCATCGCCACTTCGTGCGATCCGGCGTTGACCCTAAACGTCGCGGTGAATTCCGCATACGTCGGGGTATTCACGGTGATCACCCCGCCTTGCGGGGCAGCTTGATCGATGCGCAGCTCAGCCTTTGACCAATCACCAGCGGCGAAACTGGCGTAAGCCCGCAACGTGAAGCGATACGAACCGCTGTTGGGAAAATTCACGGTTTGGGCGAGATAACCATTGTTCCACAGCGCCCAACCCGGTGGACGCGACCCGCCGCCGGTTTTGAACGGCATGGTTTCGGCTTCGAGCGTCACCTCAAAAGCCGGGGCCGGCGGCGCGGTGGTAAAAGTAAAATCAACTGAAACCGCAAGATTGCCGGCGGCGTCTTTCGATTTGACGCGAAAATGATAGGTGGTACTAGCCGTCAAACCGGAAATCGCCGCGATATGCGAGGTGACACGGTTGGTATCGAGCGCTGAAGCCGAGCCGTAGTTGACATCGAGACCATATTCCACTTGCGAATCGCTGGCCTCGTCGGTATTCCAGGTGATCGTCGCCGTCGTCGTGGTGATGTTGCTGGCGTTGACGTTTGAGATCACCGGCGGCGTCACGTCGGGCAAGGTGGTGAAATTGAAATTGCCGCCTGCGGCCGTCGGGCTCATCGCAAGATTGCCGGCGGCATCTTTGGACTTGACGCGATAGTGATACGTCGTGTTCGGCTGCAAATTC
>Ga0073934_10009554_pt1 | contig 12390 bp, 6 predicted proteins | sample LarsenN4metaG_FD_76834 | JGI IMG/M metagenome (GOLD analysis project Ga0073934, IMG submission 76834) | Hot spring sediment bacterial and archeal communities from British Columbia, Canada, to study Microbial Dark Matter (Phase II) - Larsen... ... | reverse complement strand
GGCCGGCATAGCTGATGCCGACCTCATAGATGCGCCAGCGGCCCCTGGCCACCTTGGCGGTGATCTCCGGCTCGAAGGCGAAGCGGTTGGACTTGATGCAGAGGCCATCCAGCACCTCCCTTCGGAAGACCTTGTAGCAGGTCTCCATGTCCGAGAGGTTGAGGTTGGTCATGGCGTTGGACAGGGTGGTGAGGATTCGATTGGCCACCATGTGCCAGAACAGGTGTACGCGGTGGGCCTCGCCGCCGACGAAGCGCGATCCGTATACCACGTCGGCCCTGCCATCCAGGATGGGGGCCAGCAGCTTGGGATAGTCGCGGGGATCGTATTCCAGGTCGGCGTCCTGGATGAGGATCACGTCGCCGCTGACCTGGGCGAAGCCGGTGCGCAGGGCCGCTCCCTTGCCCAAGTTCCGCTCGTGCATGAAAACGCGGATGTCGGCCGCCCGCCCGTCGGCCTGGACCCTGGGGTACAGCTCGCGCGTGCCGTCGATGGAATAGTCGTCGACGACGACGATCTCCTTTTCCATCCCCACGTCCACCGCCCGCACGCGGCGGACGATCTCCTCCAGCGTCTCGACTTCGTTGTAGACGGGGATGACGATGCTCAGCTTCACGTCCGGTCCACCGACCAAGGGGGATTGGACCCCGCCGGGATTCACCCAGTCATCATATCGGCCGAAGGGAAGACGCTCCAAACAGAGAGGCCGCCGCGCGGGCCGGCTAATCGACGTCGAAGACGGAAAAGCCGGCGGCGAAGAGGTCCTGGATGTCGATCAGGCCTACGCAGCGGCGCTCCCCGTCTACCACCGGCAGCTCGTCGATGCGGTGCCGCCGCATCAGCTTGGCGGCGTCCACCACGTAGTCGCCCAGGCGGGCGAAGCGAGGATTGGCCGTCATCACTTCGCCCAGACGGCAGGACGCCGGATGGGACGTCCGCTCGATCAGCCGCCGCAGGTCGCCGTCGGTGAAGAAGCCCACCAGACGCCGCTCGTCGTCCACCACGGCCACGGCCCCGCTGCCCCGCAGCGGCGAGGCCTTGCCCGCGTCGCGGATGGCCCGGTTGTAGTCGCTGACCGTGCCGTCGCGATGCGCGACCGGACAGGCGGGGCCTTGGCGCATGATCTCCTCGACCTTCATCAGGCTGCGTCCCAGCTCCCCGCCGGGATGGAAGCGGGCGTACTGCTCGGGAGTGAAGTCCTTCAGCAGCAGAACGGTCAGAGCCACGGCGTCGCCCAGCACCAGCATGGCCGCGGTGGACGAACTCGGGGCCAGACCCAGGGGGCAGGCCTCCTCCACCTGCCCGTAACTGAGCACCACGTCGGCCAGCCGGGAACAGCGGGACTCGGACCGCCCGGTGAGGAGCACGATGCGGCAGCCGTGTCGCCTCAGGGCCTCCAGGGCCCGGACCAGTTCTTCGGTCTGCCCGCTGTTGGTCAGGGCCAGGACCACGTCCTGGGGCAGGACCATCCCCAGATCGCCGTGGATGGCCTCGGCCGGATGCAGCGTGTAGGCCGGCGTGCCGGTGCTGGAGAGCGTCGCGGCGATCTTGGCTCCGATGAGGCCGGCCTTGCCGATGCCGGTGACGGCCACGCGGCCCGTTGCGTCGGCAATCAGCCGCACCGCGGAGGTGAAGGCCGGGCTGAGGGTTTCCAGCACCATGTTCGCGGCGGCGACCTCCTTGCGGATGATTTCCTGGCCGCGTTGAAGGATGTCCTCGTCGTTCATGGCGATTCTTGCGGGGCCGACAGCGGGCCGGCGGTTATTGTCCGGGATGACCTCGGCTGGCTCAACCGGTTTCCTGTCGGCGCCGCGTGGTTCCGCCCGGATGGACATCAGGGTTCTCCTTCAACCGGCCGGCTGGTCGGCTGTGTCTGAGCGGCGTCTTGCTGGTCGCCTCCCAGCCGTTTGGCGGGGTTTCGCAGGGCCCGGCCGACGATCTGCCCGCCGGCGTCGATTCCGGTGCGCATGGTCTGGGTGCTGCGACTGATCCGCTCGGTCAGCATGCGGCGCTGCTCAGTCAGGTCCTTCATCAACTCCCCGCCCAACTCCACGCGCGTGCGCACCAGGGCCCGCAGAGCTTCCGGCTCATGCGGTCCCAGGGACGACGATCCCTCCTCCTGGACCACCAGAGATTCGGCGGGCACCCCCCAATCTTTCAGCCGCGCGATCCAGCGGTCCACGTCCGGCCGGGCCGTCTCGGGCGAGACGATCAGCCTGACCAGGGGCTGGGCGGCCGACCGCGAATACTCCAGGACCAAGGGCTTGAGTTCGTCCGGCTCGATGGCCTGGTCTCCCACCGTCAGGCGGGCAAACCGATCCAGGCGCAAGGTCAGCCCCGCGGCCGCGGGTTTCACCGGGCGCAGGATCAGCGTGCAGCTCGTGCCCACAGGGGGGATTCTTTCCGTGTTCGGCTCCAGCCACAGCTCGCTGTTGTCGGCGGAGTGCAGCTCCGGAACGGCCAGCAGAGCGTCGGGGAAGTCGACCACGGCGACGACGGTGCCCTCGAAATCGGCGGCGAACGATCCGTCGGGACCGGTGAGGGAGCCGGCGAACACCCAGGGTTTTTTCTCCTCAAGGGGCTTGCCGTCCGAGCGGGCCAGCCAATCCCAGGCGCTGACCGTCACCGCCTGACCGCCCCGGGCGTACCGAACCCAGATCTCGACGGGGTCTCCGGCGGGCGGGATGGGTTGTTGCTTCTGTTCGTCCCAGCGCAGCGGATGGCCGGGCGCGAGGCCGATAAGCCCCAGGGCCTGATACACGTGGTACGGCCTGGCTTCGATGCGCAGGATGCTCTCGTGCTCACGAATCCGCGGAGAACAGACCAGCAGCTCGATGAGTCCGGCGCGAAGGATCACCCGAGCGGCTACCTCCACCTGGCGCTGCGGCCAGTTGATGGTGACGCCGGGCCGGAAGGCGACCAGGTGGCCGCCGGGTCTGGTGGTCGGACGCGATTCTTGCGCCGCACCGAGAGTGGCGGTCGCCAGCACCGCGGCGGCCGCGGCAACGTGGAGTTTATCCATCGCCCTGGAGCAACCGCCCGGCCGGTAAGCGCGGCGATCAGGCTTGCTGGCGGAGGAGTTATCCGCCCAAAGACGTCTCCAGCCCGGGGAAGGCGTCTTCCTCGGCTTCCGGCTGGATGATGATCTTGGGCTTGATGAGAATAAGCAGCACCAATTCATCCTTCACCGTGGAGCGGGCGGTATAGAGCCGCTTGAGAATGGGGATCTTGCTCAGCACCGGCACGCCGCCCTCGCGCTCCACCTCCCCGGTCAGCTTCAGGCCGCCCAGCAGCAGCGTGCCGTTGTCCGGCACGGTCACCGTCGAGCGGATGGTGGTTAACTGAACCACCGGCGTCTGGATGTTCGCGCTAACGCCCGTGCTGAAGTTACCGGCCTGGTTTACCGGCACTGTGGCCAGTTCGATCAGGTTGGCCAGACCGGCCCGTACGGTCAGGGTCACGTAGCGGCGGTCGGCGCTGACCGTGGCCTCGATGTCCAGCACCGAGCCGGTGTTGAGTGTGGAGACCAGCGGTTCGAGCTGGCCGACCTCTGTGGCGACCACGGCGTTCAGGCCGCTGACATAGGCCGTCTGCGTGACCACGGCGATGAAGGCCCTCTGCCCGTTGGACAGCGTCAGGCGTGGCGCCTGAAGCGTGGTGGAGCGCGAGTCTGCCTGCGTGGCCCGGATCAGGAAATCCAGTTGGAGGTTGTCCAGGAAGCTGCCCGAGATCTGCAACGCCGGGTTGAGCAATCCCTGGTCTCCGCCGAAGCTGCCCGGAACGCCGGTGTTGGACGCGGCGGGATCGGCGATGGCCAGGATGTTGGAGATGATGGGGATGGGCGTGGTCTGCCCCGAGTGCGGGGCCACCGTACCGGTGCCGGGCACCAGACCCGACTGGCGGTAGGGCTGCACGAAGTTCACCGGTGTTCCGAACCCCTGGGTTATCGGCGGAGCCGGCAGGAAACCCAGCCGGCTGAACTCCCTGGGCACCAGGATGGCCGCCCCGGTGGCGGGATCGATGGCCGCCGTCGGCAGGCCGCTGGCGTCGAGCACCGTACCGAGGTCGAACCCGGCATTGCCCTGGTTGAGGATGAGGTTCAGGTTGATACCCAGGTCTTCCAGGAAGTTGCTGGTGACCTGGATGAAGCGGGCCTCCACGGCGATCTGCACGGCCCGGGTCTCGCGGAGCTGTCCGAGCAGACCTCCGATGGCTCGCTGGGCGGCCGACGTGTGGGTGACGATGAGCTGGCCGTTCAGCTCGCGGAGCGAGCCCACCGTTCCGCCCTGCTCCCGCCAGGTGCCCGGACAGACGCGCTCGCGGATCAGGTCGAGCAGCTCCTGAACGGCCGGTTTGGGGGCGGGGGTCTGGCCCGACTCCACCTTCTCACCGGATTCCTCGGGGAACAGCGAGTCGCCCCAGGAAAGCTTGCGGTTGTCGGCAATGGCCGCCTGCCGCAGCTCGCCCAGCTCCAGCGAGGGGGCGGCAAACTCCGGGATGTCGAAGAGCAGGTCCCGAACGTCGTAGACCACGTCCACCGTTTTTTCGTTGAGGTCCGCCTGAGTGGAGATGGTGACCACGCCCTCGTCCACGGCGAAGCCAAGCCGGGCCTCCGTGCCGCCGGCGTCCTCCAAAAGAAGGGTGAGCACCTTCTCCAGCCGCACGTTTTTCAGGTGGGCGCTGACCTTGGTCTCCGGCGTGACCCGCGCCTTGGCCAGCGCCGGCCAGTTCACGTGCAGGTTCAGGTTCTTCAGGTCTCGCAGTTCCTCCAGAGCCTGACCCAGACCCTTGCCGCCGATCTGGATCTCGTCCACCGGCTCGTTGAGTCGCCGACGCACCGCCCGGTCCAGGTCCGACTCCGACATGGAGGTGGCTCCGAAGCGCTGGCGGCGCTCGGTGATCTCCGGCCAGTTCTTGGGGTAGATGACCTCCTTGGAGTAGGGGATACGCGAGTCCTCGGCTCCGATGAGCGTTCGGACGGCCTCGCGCTCGTATTCAGTTTTGGCCCGCGCCTGATACTGCAAGTCGATCAGCGATTCGAGGTCTTCCTGAAGCCAGGCCGCCCGCTCGTTGGTGGGTTCGATGAGGGTGATCTGCCGGAGGGCCTGCACGGCCTCTTCGTAGCGTTTCTCCCGGCGCAGTTGCAGCGCTTGATCGAAGAGGGCCTCCACGCGGCGCCGGCGGGACTCCTCGATCTGCGTCCGCCGCTCCTGCTCCTGCTGCTCGGCCAGCAGCCGCTTGCGCCCCGCTTCCTGCCCGTGGTAGACGCGTTCCTGGTCGGCCACGAACTCCAGCAGGGCGGTGGCCTGGTCGCGGAGCACCTCGTACTTCAAGAGCGGGTCGGCGAAAGCCCGCCCGGTCTCCACCACCTGGCGGGCGCGCAGGGCCAACTGACGGGCGAGGTCGAAGTCGGAGGCGTTGATGGCCGCGTGCACGTCACGCTCCAGTTGCCGATAGGTGGCCTCCGTCCGCTGCCATTGAATCTGGCGGGCGGCCAGGGTGCGGTCGATCATCGAGCCGCTCTGCTCGGCGACCACCTGATGCTGGCGGGCCTCCTCCAACCCCTTGGTGGCCTCCGGATGACCGGGTTGCAGGTCCAGGGCTTTCTGGAACAAGCGGATGGCGTCCTCCTGCCGGCCCTGCCGCATGGCCTCGCCGGCCTCGGCCACCAGGCCGTCGGCGGTCTCCTTGGGTGTGTCGGACGCCAGACGCGGAGGGGCGGGCGGAGCGACCTGCACCGCTTCCTCCAGCTCCTTCTTTTCGGCGATGAGCGCCTGGCCTTTGCGAGCCGACTCCTTCAGCGATGCGTCGGCGTACTTGTTGCGCAGCACGGCGGCGTAGAGCATGTCGGCCCGGTGGAAGTCTCCGGCGTCGAAGGCCCGTTGGGCTTCTTCGTGGTCCTGGCGGGCCCGGTTGGCCAGATTGACCGCCAGGCGGACTTCGTCCACGTACTTGTCCCGCGTCCGTTTCTGCTCGTCGGTGAGCTGGTCGCGGTCGATGGCCAGAAGGACCTGCTGGGCCTCGGCAAACATGCCCTGTTCGAAGAGGCCGATACCGCGTTGCAGCTCATCCGAGGCGGTCTGGGCCAGGACCCAGGCAGTCCCGGTCATGGTGACGGACCAGATCACGGCCACGCTCAGTCGGCACCTGGTTCGCATCGAAAACAGCCCTCCAAGGACCAAGGGCGGGCTTCAGGTAGGCATCCGCCGCGTGCGGACCAACCGGCCCAGGAGTTTCCAACGGCCCCGGCCGAGGCCCCGGGGCAAGCAGGTCAACCCCGGTGGGTAGGAGGTCCAAGCCGCGCAACAGACCTCCCGAACCGGGAGCAGTTTACTGAGCTACTCCGTCGCACGCAACAGGCAAGTAGGCCGTCCGGCACGGCGGAGCACCGCACCGAGGTTTCCGGACACGACGGCCGTGTCAGCCGCCGGCACCCCCGCCGGACCCTCCGCCTGTCCCGCCACCCGTGCCGTCGCGAGGTGGGGGTCGGGTGCGCTTGGCAGCGGGTTTGTCTTCCCCGGCCGCCTTGTCCCGCTGCGAGTGGGCCTGCTTGTCAAGGTACACCAGGCGTTCGTCGAGGACCCCCGCGGAGTCCGCGAGGACCACCGCCTCGGTATTCACCGGATCGAGGCGGAACCCGGTTCGGTCGTCCCGCCGGCGCTGGTAGGTGCGCTGCGGCTCGATATCCACCAGGATCACCCCGGTGCGGAAATCGACGAACTCGCGCTTCCCGCCGCCGGTGGTCACGCCCTCCACCTTGCCGATCTCTTCCCCGACTCCCACGGTGAACTTGCTCCTGATCATCTCCCCGCGCTCCCAGACGTACACCCAGACCTGGGCCTGCCCGGCGGCCGCGTTGACCGACGCCACGTACAGTTCCTTGTCCTTGGTGGCGGTCACCGGGTCGGAGGCGTCCGACCATTCTCCCACCAGAAGCACCTGCAGGGCGGCGCCGGGGTCGCTGACCCGATTCAGTTGCCCGACCAGGGTGTTGAGCAGCCGCAGCCGCAGGCGGTAACGGTAGGTCTGTCCCGGCTGGACGCCGGCGAAGGTGTTGTCCCGCTTGACACCGAGATCGTGAATCCAGACTGCGGTCTGCGAGGCGGTGGGCTCGGGCAGGGGTCCGGAGGGGCCTCCGCTGCGCTCCGCTTCCTGCCCGCGCCGGAAGTCGTCCTCCTCCTTCTTGGTCAAGGCTTCACGCAAGAACGGCTCGATCTCATCGCGGCGCTTCTCCGCGTTGTTTATTTGCGCCGGGCTGGCTTCCGCGTCGATCATGATCTTCTGAAGCAGGTCGAAGGCTTTGTTCAGGTCCGCGTGGCTTTGTTGTGGATTCTGGGCGATCTTCTCCCGGTCCATCCACTGGGCGGCCAGCGCTTCCGCTTCGGAGATCCACTTCCTGATCCGCTTGGCAGGAGAAAGCTTTTCCTCTTCCCCGGTGCTCTTGTCGCCCGGGGCGGCCAGGTGCGGCTCGATGAGGTCCGGGCGCTGCTCGGCGATCTTGGCCCAGTCCAGGCCCTCGATCTGCGGAAGCTGCCACTTGTCGCCCGTCACCCGGAGGGCGAACTCCGGCATGCGCAGCTCCGGCTGGAACTCCGCGACCAGCTTGAACAATGTTTTCAAGTCCTCCTGACTCTTCTTATCCACCACCGTCGATCCGTCCCGCTCGCGGCTGGTTTCGACCTTGGGAATCGCCCAGGGCAGGAAGGGAACGTAGGTCCTGATCTCCTCCCAATCAGACCACGAGCCATCCGGCAGGCGGGTCTGTCGCTGGGCCTGCACGTCATACACGTACACGTTCGTATACCGGGCGTCGTAGCCGGCCTTGAAGAAGGCCTTCCGCTGCGCCTCCAGGTCGAAGACAGCCCCCACGGTGATCCAACTCATGTCTTGGTGGGCCCATGGCGGGGGTTCTTCCTCCTTCTGATCTTGCGGGGCGCGGGCGTTCAGGGCGAGCAGCTTTTCGGAGGTGTCGATCGTGCTGCGCCCTAAGGAAGCGCCGGGCTTGCCGGGAGCCAGAACCTGGGCCAGCCCCTGCGTGCGTGAGTCGGGGAGCTGGAGCGACTCCAGCAGCGGGACACTCAGGCCCCACGGCTGGCTGGACCGGGAGCGCCCGGAGATTCCCGCCCCGGCCAGCACGTCGCTCTGCGCCGCCTTCCACTCCTCGCTGTACTCGGGAACCTCCTGGATGGTCGGAGACTGGCCTCGGAGGTTGTTGGCCAGCTCTCTGGCCTGTCCGAGAACCACCTGCCGATCCAACTCGGCCGGGCCGTACCTGGCCCCCTGGACCTCGATCTTGTTCGGCGTGCTGATGCCGTACAGGACGACGGTGGCCAGGAACAAGGCGCCGGTTACGCCCAGAACGAACTTCTCGATGTGCAGCTCAATCCAACTGACGGCCTGCTTGGCCATGATCATCCCTCCACGGGCAAGAGAGACGCTCCATTCCGCCGGGATCCCTCGCCGCCCGCCGCCCGCGGCAGCTACCTTCCCGGCTGAGCACGGGTGCGGCCCTCAATTTCGCTGACCACCGCCTGGGGCATCAGCTTGGAGTACACGTCGGCGAGCTGGCAGGCCTCGAAGACCACCTCCAGTTCCACCACCGGGTTGGGGCCGTACAGGTAGTCGTGAAAATCCACGGGCGGCTCGACGGCCCGCATGTCTACGTCTACCGGCGTGTACAGGTTCTTTTCCGAGAGAGCGGCGATGAACCTGAGCGCCTCCCGGGCGTCCACGATGACCCGCACAGTGAAGTAGAGCACGTCGTACAGAGAGCCCGGCTGGCGGCGCGTGAACACTCCGCGGGGATCGGCAGGCGGCGCCGTGACCGCTCCGCGGGAGACGGCCTGGGCAGCCCGTGGCCCGGGGCCGCCTTCGGCCCTGCTGGCGTAGTCGCTTATGGCGATGCCCACGATCCTTTTGACCGGCAGGTGGAGCACGCAGGGGGTCACACCCGGGCCGAGCTTGGCGGCCGCCTCCTCGTTCAGTCGGGCGACCGTGTCCACGATGTCCTGCTGGATCCACAGGCTGACCTGGGCGCTCCACATTTCGGCCAGCGTCGGTTCGCCCGTGGTGCGATACAGATCACGGATGTCCAAGCTGTCCGGCTCGACGTAGCAGCGAATCTTCTGCGCCTGGTCGATCGCCGCACGCGCCGCCGGGTCCTTCAGAATCGCCTCGTCAATGCCCGGAGCTGATCCCGGGGCCGTGGGAGACCCCTTGCCCTGCTGTTGCAGGGCCATCTGCCAGTTCTCGATGTCGATGCGGCCGGGCTTGGGCCCCCCCTTCAGCTTGGCCGGCAACTCGTCCACCGCCTTCTTGTAGGCCGTCCGGAAGTTGTAGCGCAGCACCGGCTTTTGCGGCCTGGGGAAGATGTCCGGCAGGAGGGGCTCCCGGGCGTTGACCTTGGCCGCGTAGTCGCGAATCTGCTCGTAATGCGCCTTGCACTCGTTGACCGCCTGATCGGCCGCGGCGATGGCCTCGGCGTTGATGGCTCCGCCCCGGGAGCCGCGAGCCTGCTGGAGCTGGTTGAGCAGGTTCTGACTGGCGGTCATCCGCGTGGTCACGCCCGACATGCGGCTTAACCCGCCGGCGCCGAAGACCAGCGAGATCAGGACGGCCGACGCGCAGCCGATCAGAAACAGGTGTTGTCTCAAGAAATCCATCGCCCAACGGCTCCTGTATCGGATACCTGCCTATCTGCGGGCCGTGCTCCGGCCATCTTCACCGCTCCTGATCGCTCTCGCCGCCGGAAGGCGGTTCGCCGCGGGCGTCCCTCGGCTTGTCCGCCGCCTGATCCTCAGTCTTGGGCGGGGTGCCCAGCACGGCCGCCATGTGGATGGTGCACAGCCAGTCATCTTCCATGGGCTCTCCGGTGATCGGGTCGAGCTTCTGAGTTTGCTGGCTTTCCACGCCGGTTGGGGTTCCAGGACGGCGGGCCGCGCCGCTCCGCTGGGCGCTGGCGTCCTGCTGGCTGAACTTGAGGGCTTCCACGATGCGAATGCGGTCAAAGTAGTAGCCCAGCGACTCGGGGCGGTCCTTGCGCGACAGATGGGCGATGAGCGTCTGCTCCACGAAGTTGGCCCCGGCGGCGTTGGGCGTGCGGACCCTCATCTCCAGGGCGAAACCTGCGCCCCGCGGGCCGCGGGCCGCGGCACGTCGGTCTCGGCCCGCCCGGGACGAGTCGCTCATGGCCTCCAGACTCTGGTACACGTTCGAAGCATAGTCCGAATCCAGCGACTCGATGAAGATTTCCTTGCGGTTGGGCCGGGCCAGCGCGGGGTTTCCGGCGATCGCCTGCCGGTATTCCGCCGGTCCCTGAAGGCCGGCCAGCGCCGGCTCTTCCGGGAGGGCGTCGTGGAGCTCGGCCAGGACGTTCAGCCACAGATTCTTCTGGGTGTGCAGGCCGAGATACTCTTCGATCTGCTGCTCCTGTTCCTGCCGATCGCGAACGCGCGTGTCGTACTCCCGCTGGAAGGTCCAGGCGACGGCCAGCCACTTGTTGGCGAAGTCCCGGGGCGGTTCGCTCTCGTTGGGACCGCGCTCGTATTCGAGCTTGGCCTGTTCGTAGCCCATGGCCGGCGGCACCAGCGTGGAACCCGCGCTCTCCAGGGCGCTGTCATCCATCAGGTAGCGCAACCAGATGGTCCCGGCGGCCAGCACCAGGCTGGCTGCCGCCCCCGCGAACCAGGGGTTCTTCTTCCGCCAGACCACCTGCCGGGCGATTTCCGGCGGCAGCAGGCCGCTGGAGACCTTGGACAGCCCCAGACCCTGCACGGCCAGCCCGTAGGCCACGCCGAAGGCCAGGAGGTTGTCCGTGTAGTCGGTGGTGTTGCCCTCCGAGGGGGGAGTGAGCCGGTGGAACTCGCTGAGGCGGGTCACCTCCATACCCAGGCTCTGCTGAAGGAACTTCTGTAAACCGGGCATCTTGAAGGCGTTGCCCATGCCCGCGATCTTCTTGAGCTTCACCTCCCGGTGCGAGGAGGCGTAGAAACCGATGGATCGCTGCACCTCGGCCACCAGGTCGGCGAAGACCGGACGCATGGCCTGAAAAATCTGGCGGGCGTACTTGCTGGTGGAAGCGGTGCGCTTGAGGGCCTCGGCCTTGGGGAAGGAGAGTTTGAAGGCCTTCACCAGCGACTCGGTGAAGTGGTTGCCGCCGATGTTGATGGTCCGCGTCCACAGACTGGGCCCGGCGGCCACCACCAGGTCGGTGTTCTGGGCCCCGATGTCCAGGATGACCGTCGGCTCCTCGCCGCAGCGCCCGTCGAAGAAGAGGGCGTTGTACAGGGCCAGGGGGGCCGCCTGAACCACGGCGATCTCCATGTTCAGGTTGGCGTAGTGGGTCAGGTACTCGTAGATCAGCTCCCGCTTCATGGCGAAGATGCCCACCTCCACGTCCGGGGAGCTCTCGCTGGTGAACACCTGGTAGTCCCACACCACCTCGTCCATGTCGAAGGGAATCTGCTGCTCGGCCTCGTAGCGGACGATGTCCGGAATCTTCTTCGGCTCCACCGGCGGCAGCTTGGTGAAGCGGGAGAGGGTCTGCTGGCCGGGCACGGCCACCACCAGCTTGTCCTTGGCCATGACGTGGCGGGAGCTGAGCTTGACCAGGGCCTCGGCGATGAGGGCGTTGCGGTCAGCGTCGGGCTGAGAGAGCACCTTGGCGTGCTCGATGAAGTCGAAGGCCAGGACCTCGGCCTTGTCCCCGGCGGCGCGTAACTTGAGCGCCTTCAGCGCCGAGTGCCCGATGTCGATGCCCCAGACCGCCTTACCCGTGGCCATGTGTGTCGCGCTCCTCTAACGCGCCTGCCGATGCCGACGCGCGGGGTTCTGCCCCCCCCACGGATCAACCCGCAGTATGGACCTCCCGCCCCGGCCTGTAAAGCCGCGATCCGTCGCGCAACGCGGCTGTCGGGCTCCTCCCTCCTGCCGGGCAAGACCGGCTCGCCCGCCTGCCCGGCATGGCCGCACTTGGGGACCACAACCGTCACGCAACCCCGAGAAAGGCCCACGCCAAGTCGCCTGGAATCCCGGAATCTCCGGCCGTCTCGCGGGTCCCTTACCGTCCTTCAGCGGGCTTCCCGCAAGCATCACGAGGCAGGCTGAACAGGCATGCGAACTCGGGTGAGTCCGATCTCCGCGGGGCTGCTCGGTTCACTCACTGCACACCGCCCGGGGCGGCCGACCGCTCGCTCTATCAGAATGCTACACCTGTCCGACTCTGGGTCAAGCCGCAGGCGACTTCCACGCCCACGATGGCAAGCCGGGATTCTCGCCCGGCGGAGAAAAACCCCAACCCGCAAGAAGAACCGTTCCTCCCCCGCGGTCACGCCGAATGCGGGGTGCTCCGGATGTCGAAACATTGCCATGCCGCGGCCTGGCCGGTAGTTT
>Ga0073934_10009552_pt1 | contig 12392 bp, 7 predicted proteins | sample LarsenN4metaG_FD_76834 | JGI IMG/M metagenome (GOLD analysis project Ga0073934, IMG submission 76834) | Hot spring sediment bacterial and archeal communities from British Columbia, Canada, to study Microbial Dark Matter (Phase II) - Larsen... ... | reverse complement strand
TCCCTTGCTGCGCCGCCGGCCGACGATGCAGGGAGCCTCGGAAGACGGCTTCCTCCCGGTCGCAACGCTGGCGGAGCTCCCGACGGATGGCACGCCGCTGCGGTTCTCCATCGTGGCGGACAAGGTCGACGCCTGGAACCTGTTCCGCAAGCAGACCGTGGGAACGGTGTACCTGCGGCAGATCGAAGGGCAGGTCATCGCCTTCAACGACACCTGCCCGCACCTGGGGTGCAAGGTGGATTACAAATCGGCGACGAACTCGTATTTCTGCCCGTGTCACGCCAGCTCCTTCAAGCTGGACGGCGAGAAGCAAAACAAGATTCCGCCTCGCAACATGGACTCGCTGGAGACCCGCGTCACGGATGGCACCGTGTGGGTGAAGTACCAGAATTTCCAAGGCGGCATCGCTGAAAAGATCCCGGTGACATGAACGCGCTCCTCAACTGGCTCGACGACCGGACCGGACATCGCCGCATCCTGCACGACGCGCTCTTCGAGCCGATTCCCGGCGGCGCGCGGTGGCGGTATGTGTGGGGCAGCACGCTGGTGTTCGTGTTCATCACGCAGATGATCACGGGCTTCTTTCTGTGGACCGCCTACAGCCCCAGCACGCTCACCGCCTGGGAGAGCGTGGCGTACATCCAGAACGAGATGTCGTATGGCTGGCTGGTCCGGGGCATTCATCATTTCGCTGCCCAGGCGATGATGATCCTGCTCGGCCTGCATTTCCTGCAGGTGGTCATCGACGGTGCGTACAAGGCCCCGCGGGAAGTGAACTTCTGGCTGGGTCTGATCCTGATGCAGATCGTGCTCGGCCTGTCGCTCACCGGCTACCTGCTCCCCTGGGACCAGAAGGGCTATTACGCCACCCAGGTGGCAACGAAGATCGTCGGGGTGACACCCGGCATCGGCCCCCAGGTCCAGCAGGTCCTGCAGGGTGGGTCGAGTTACGGCCACCACACGCTGACACGCTTTTTCGCCTTCCATGCGGGCCTGTTGCCGGCGCTGCTGATCGTGTTTCTGGCGGCCCATATCGCGGTGTTCCGGCGGCATGGAATTACCGTCCCTGCAAAACATGCGGAGAAACCGGCGGCGATGTTCTGGCCCGACCAGGTGCTCCGCGACGCCATCGCCTGCCTCGCCGTGCTGGCGACGATTCTGTTTTTCGTCGTTTACAAGGGGGCGGAACTGAGCGCCCCGGCGGACCCGTCGGAGGCGTACTCCGCCGCACGCCCCGAGTGGTATTTCCTGTTCCTGTTCCGGTTCCTGAAATACGAGGAGGTCGAACAGTTGGGCCTCGCCTTCGGGGCCATTTACGTTCCCGGCGCCATCATGCTGGTGATCGCCTTGATGCCGATCCTGGGACGCTGGAAACTCGGCCACAGGTTCAATGTGGCCTTCACTCTGGGCTTGCTGCTTGGCGCCGGTTATCTGACAGCAATTTCCCTGCAGGAAGACCGGGCCGATTCCGACTACCAAGCCGCCGTCGCCGAGGCTCACCGTGACGGCATCCGGGCCGTGCAGCTGGCGAAGGACCTGGGGGTTCCCCCTGGTGGAGCGCTGTCGCTGCTCAAGGAGGACCCCCTCACGCAGGGGCCACGCCTGTTTGCGCGGAATTGCGCCAGTTGCCATCGATACGACGGGCACGATGGCACCGGCCGCCAGATCGTGGAAACCAGGGGGGAGGGACACGACCGAGTCACAGTTCCGGCCGAACCAACGGCCGCTGACCTGGGGAATTTCGGTTCGCGCGAATGGATGAAACAGGTTCTCCTGGACTACTCAACGGTGTTCGCACCCCTCAAGAATGCCAAGAATGCCGAGGGCACTGTCGTCGGCGAGCGGTTCCTGACCGGCGACATGGCGACCTGGTCGCAGGACAACCGGGAGGCGTTGTCCAAGCCGGAAAACGCCGAGAGCCTGACGTCGCTCGTCGAGTTCCTGGCGTGGCAATCCGGACGAAAAGATCTGGCGGATCTTGACCTGGCAAAGGTTGCAGCCGGACAGAATGTCTTTCAGAGCGGCGAACTGGCGGATGGCAGCCTGACCTCAGCGTGCACGGACTGCCACACGATGAAGCTCGCCGGGGCCGAAGAAGCGCTCAGCGAAAACCTCGGAGCCGGCGTCCCCTCGCTCACCGGATACGCCGGGGCTGACTGGCTGAAACAGTTCCTCCGGAACCCGGCCCACGAGCAATTCTACGGCGACAACAACGCCATGCCGGGCTTTGAGGGTCGGATGTCCGATCGCGATCTGGATTTGCTGGTTCGGTGGATGACCGGGGACTATCACCCGACTCCGAAAGGCCACTGAACGTCACGACGACCTGCGGCGATTGTCAGCCCAGACCCAACTGCATTTCCTTGGCCAACTGGTCAAGAAACTTGTGGGCCTCCAGGTAATTCGCGGGGGGCATCTCGCGGATGCGACTCTTGAGGCGAGATTGCATTTGCTCGGTCAGATCGATGATCTGCTGGTTGACCCCCGCATGATCCCCTGTTCGGGCCCGGACCTTCAGCGCCTCATCGAGCTTGACGCGCTCCTGCGAGAAGCCCTCGCCGGTCAATGCCTCGGGCCAATGCACGGCGCCCGACGCCCGGTCGTAAATGACGTCCGACAGCAGTTCCGGCGGTTTGGAGGTCGGGCCCGTTTGGCGGCGTTCGTTGGCTGCGCGGTTGGCGAGGACCTGCTGTTGCCGTTGCTGTTCGAGCATCGCCTTTCGCTGCAGATGCATTTCCTGCCAGCGCGCCTGATTTTCCAGATAACTCGCCCGCGCCTGTTCGTAACTGATGGCCCCGCGGGTCGCCGCCTCGTAGGCATCGCCCCGGGCTCGGATCACTTCCGACATGCCCCGGGCATAGCTCTCCGCCGGTGTCGTCCCGGTGTAGCCGGGCGCCACGCCCCCCCACCAACCCGCACCGGGATAACCGCGCACGACAACGGGCGGGCGGTTGACCTGCCCGTCCGCGGCCGCGGCCAACAGAATCACCCCCAGCCCCAACCAGACAACTCGCGGCGACATTTCTCCGCTCCTTGATGAACGTCGCGATGATCGCTCACGGCGACGCACGTCGTTCCGGACCAAGGCGAAACTTGCACGCCGACCGGCAACTCGTTACGACATTCGTTGTACCTATCTGTTGCAACCAGAACAAGCGGCGACCGGTTACAGCCGCTTTCGAGTTCGACGCGGCCCTGCGAGGTGACCCATGTTCGGCAACCTGCACCGATGCGCTCTGGCTTGTCTGCTGACGGCGAAGGCCGTCTTGGCTCAAGACTCAGTCGACGAGCTGCGCAGCCGGCTCCGCGACCCCAATCCCGCCGTGAAGTCCGCGGCACTGACCGAACTGGCGACGCTCGGCCCTGCCGCGGACGGATTGGTGCCGGAGATCGCTACGCTTCTCAATCACAGCGACCTGTCGCTGCGACACGAAGCCTTGCTGGCCCTGGGACAACTCGGACCTGGTGCAGCAGAGGCTCTTCCGGCGATCGTGACGTTGCTGGAGAGCCCGGAGCCGTTGCTGCAATATCAGGCGCTGGTGACGCTGCGGGAGATTGGCGCACCAGCCGCCCGTTTTCGTCCCGCCGTCGAAAAACTGCTGGAATCCCCGGATCGCACGCTGGCCGTCGAGGCGGCCGCCACAACGGTGGCCCTGGCTGAGAAAGCTCCGGAAAAAGCGGTGGCGACGTTGCTCCAGGCTTTGTCCGACGGTCGCCCGGGTGTTCGCAGCACCGCCGTCCACTGGCTGGCTGCCAGCCGGGCGGAACTGATGCCGCAGTTGATCGAATTGCTGAAATCGAGCTCCACGGCGACGCGGATCTCGGTGGCGGAACTGCTGGGAGAGTTGGGTTCGACCGCCGCCCCGGCCGTGGAGTCGCTGGCGGCTCTGGCTGGCGAGACTCAGCCGTCGTTGCAAGCGGCGGTGGCCAGATCATTGGGCGCGATCGGCGAGCGGCCAGATCTCGCCGGTCCGGCGCTGGAGAAACTGGCCGATAGCGAACTTCCGACCGTCCGGTGCCAGGCGTTGCTCGCCATCGGGCGTTTTGGCCGCCGGGCGGCGGACCGGGTCTCGCTGCTGCAATCGAAGCTGAAGGATGCCGAACCGGCCGTGCGGATGGCCGCGGCGGAAGCGTTGGCGAGCATCGGCCCGGCTGCTGCACCGGCTGCACCGTCCCTGGCAGAGGCTCTCAAGGACGCCGAAGGCGCCGTGACAATTCGGGCCGCGGAAGCCTTGGGGCAGATTGGCGAGCCGGCTGTTGCCATCCTGGTGAAGACACTCGACGATCCGCAATACGGTGGGCTGGCCCTGCAGACCCTGGAAGGAATGGGCTCGGTCGCCCGATCGGCGCTCCCCCGGCTGATCGAACTGCTGAAACAAAATGACAAGCTGCCCGCTCGGGAACTGTGCCTGGCGATCGCCGCCATTGGCGGCAACTCACGGAGCGTGGGCCCCGTGCTGAGGGAGATTGCCAGCGATCCCAACAGCACCGCCCGCGCCGCGGCCATCTACGCGTTGGGCCGCCTGGGGGACAGCGGCGCCCTGAAGGTGATCACGAATGCGATCGAGGACGACGACCAGAGGGTGCAACTGGCCGCCGCTTGGGCGCTGGTGCAGTTCGATCCCAACAATGAGGACTACGTGGCCATCGCCGTGCCGCGGTTGATTCGGGCGCTCTCGCAACCCGAAGCTCCCATTCGGCTGGAGGCGGCGCGCACGTTGGGACAGTTGGGGCGAAAGGCGGCTGCCGCCCAGCCGGCCCTTGTCGAACGACTAGCCTCGGATGAGATTCGCGCTGTCCGCGTCGCCAGCGCGATGGCACTCGCAGAGTTGGGAGAAGCCGCGGTCAACGCCGTGCCTACGTTGTCGGAGCTCATCGCCTCCCGAGACCCCATGACGCGGCGAGCCGCCATGTTCACGTTGGGCCGAATCGGTCCGCCAGCGGCAACGGCCGCTCCCAAGCTGAAGGATCTGGCGCAGTCCGGTCCTGTAGCCGATCGCGCCCTCGCCGGATGGGCGTTGTTGCAGGTCCGCGGCGACGCCGTCGACGTGCAGACCGCACTGCCCGTGGTTCTTGAAGCCATCGCCCGCGAGCGACCCGAGGTGGTCGTGCAGTTGGTCCGCGTGGCCGGTCGCGTTGGGCGGGCCAAGCCCGAAGTCCGGCAGGTCATTGAGAAGCTCAAGGCCTCCGACGATCCGGCCCTGCGGGCGGCCGCCTGGTCCGCGAGCGACCAGTGGGAACGCTGACGTCAGACCCTCGTGGCGAAATGGCAACGGGCGATGTGGCGTTTCCACATCCTTGCGGTGTCATTTGGCCTGCGGATTGGTTCATCTGCCGCAGATCCTAAAGCGTTATGACGGGAGAACGTGTCGCGCGTCCCACAAAACTCCTGACGGCGGACAGGCCACTCCGGCATGGAGTCTGCACAGCATCGTCAGCGGGAAAATGGCGCGTGGAGCCACCAGATGCTGGCCGTCGCAGAAATTACCGATCCGAGGCAGCTCGCCGAGTACCGCCTGCTGTGGCGATCGCTGTACGGCCGGACGCCAAATGCCTCGTTTGTCCAGACGCGCGAATGGCTCGAGTGTTACTGCCGCCGGTATGGTCACGAGGACCGGTTGCGGACCCTGGTGGTGATGGCTGTCGGCCGGCCGATCGGCATCGTTCCCCTGGTGATTCGCCCCGTGCCCACCCGGCTCGGCACCATGCGTGCGCTGACCTACCCTCTCCGTGACCGGGCAGCCTTCATGGGCCCGGTGGGACCGAACCCGACGGCCACGTTGTTCGGCGCCCTCAAACACCTGGCAGTCGCCCCGCGCGACTGGGACCTGATTGACTTGCGGAGCATCGACGCCTGGAGAGCGGATCGCGGGCGGACGGCGAATGCCTTTCGCCTGGCCGGTCTGCCGGCCCGCGCTCGGTCCTGGTCTCCGGTATCGATTGTGAGCTGCGCGGAACTCGACGTGGCACGTCAGTTCCGCTTACGCAACGATCTTCATCAGGCCGAACGGGAGCTCACGCGTTGTGGCCGCTGGGAAATCATGAGCTCCACCGCTGACAGCTTCGCGGGTGAGCCCGCCCGTCTGTGGGAGCTGATTGCGCCTCTGTTGGCTGATCGAGGGGAGGCCGAGGCGAACTTTCTCCTGGATTGCTTCCTCACAGCACACGATCTGGAACTGGGCTCCCTAAAGGTGCTGCGGCTGAATGGCGTCATCGCGGGATGGATCCTGACGACATGCAACGGCGAAACGCTGGAACCGTTTGCCGCAGAGTTTACGGGCGAACAGGCGGCGCGCGTCCGTCGCGTCCTGGTTGGTCGGATGCTCGTCGCGGGGATTGACGCCGGCTGCGCACGGGCTGTGTTCGGCCCGCGTCACCTGGCGCTGGCCGACGACTGGCAGCCGCTGCGGACGGAAAGCCTGCGGTGGACGCACTTCGCCCGGTTCGGCGCACGGGCCCAATTGCTCCGCTGGGGACAACGGCGCCCCCCAATCCTGGTCCCGCCGACGGTCGCCACGGCGTGACCGATCCCGTCGCTACTGCAGGTACTCTTCGCTGACAAACGCGATCACCGAACCGATGAACCGCTGAATGCCCGGATGGCCCTCCAACTGGCCGATGACGCGGTCGTCTTCACGTCGCAGCGTCACTTCCAGCAGGTCATCGCCGGGGGCGAAGGCATCCTGCGAGATCTTCCGCAGCTTGGTCCGGCGTTTTTCCTCTTCCTGTGCCGTCTTGTCGCCGGCGGCCGGCTTGGCCTCGCGGCTGCGGAGGATGTCCAGCACCTGCACCCATGGACCGAATCGCATTTGCAGGCTGGCGAACACCGGATCGGCCTTCGCCGGCGCCGGCTGGCCCGCTTGCGTGATGGCCTCTTTGAGCTCGTCGAGCGCCCCCTCGCCCGCAGCTCCCCAAACGGCATCCTTCGACACGCCCACGTAGACCGTGGGTTCCCCGCCGCAAATCGCCCGGAATTCTTCCATCCGGTGCGGCGCCACGGTCACGGCATGAATCGTCACGCCCTCATGTTCGGCGACGTTCTTTTCCAGCTTCCAGCCATCGCGGATCCTGGGAAACTGCTCGAGCGCCTCAGTGGCTTTGGTGCCGTCGGCGGCGCGGATGCCGCACACGAGCGTGTTCTTGCCGTCCGATGAGCCATGTACGTCGATAAACGTATCGAGCATCCGCAGTGGCAGGGCGTCGGTCAGCATCTCGAACAACACGTCGAGCGCCTTCTTTGCCGCCGCCTTCCCCTCGGCGTTGAGCGCCGGGCGATCGTCGATCGCGGCCCGCATCACGGGCAGCAGGGCGGGATACAGTTCCTTCGCGTGCTCGTGACGCAGGTCATCGATGGGGAACACGACCCGGGCCTGCAGGGTCGGCTTGTCGTGGAACTTCACGTTGGCGAAGTAGCTCGGCTTCTGGCAGAGCAGTTCGATACTCTGCCTGAGCGACGTGCCGCTCAGCGCGGAAAGTGTCAATGCTCCCTGCGCGGACTTGGCAGCCTGGTCGGTCACCCATGTGACCTGCAGGTCTTCGGTCTCGACCAGGAACCGTTCCGCCTCGTTGAGGTTCTGCTGCAGGCTGAGCTTCTTGAGAGCAATGTCCTCCGGAGTGTCGGTCCGCTTGAAGGCGATCGCCGCCTCCAGTTCCTTCCGCATCTGGTCGAAGGCCTCTTTGCGCGATGACAGCCCCGCGGCGTCGTTCTGAATCTGAACCGCGACATCGGTCGGCCCCTTCAGCCAGTCCTTGAGCGCAACGGACGGATCGGGCATGCCTGCGGGCAGATCCGGCTTGCTGATGCCGAAAACCGCGTAGCCGGTGCCCGGCTTGAGGTGCCGCATGTAGAACGGCTTGGCCGGCGGACCGGCTGCGGCTTTCTTGCCGCGGATGCCGGCTTGCTGCTGCTTGATCTCATAGATCCCGGCCGCGTCCGGTTTGCCGACCGCAAAACCGAACGACTCCAGATTCGCGATGAATCCATCTCGACCTTCGAGTTGGTTGGCCGGAACCGGAATCGCCGAGCTGTACTTCAGGCCCGTGCCGGCGAAGATCAGGTCGACGCGAATCGGTGCCTCGGGATTCACCCCCTGCTCGAAGCTGAGCAGCATCGGCTCGAGGGTGTCCTTCCACTGCCTTTTGAGCGGAGCCGGCGCGAGCTCCATCAGGTACTTCAGATCGTCCCGGAGCCGCTTGGCCCCAGCCACCCCGACGGTAATTCGTGGCTCGTCCGCCCCCAATCCGGCGGTCAGCAGAGTCCCGACAACAGCCGCCGCGGCGAAAAGAATCCGTGCAGGCACACCCAACTCCTTTCGTTGTCCCGATCCTTCGCGCGTCCACCGCAGACTGGGGAACCCGCATGATGCGGCGATTTTATATTCGTCCGGCAAACAGGGGAAGCCTGGGTTCCCGGTCTTCCGCAACCGAACGGAATTCACAGCTCGGAAGCCGAGTCACGCAATCCGGCCACCAGCCCCCGATACAACGAGAGCATCTCCGTGGCCTGGGTCACGGAGGCGGCGTGCTTGGAAACGGCCTCGGCATGACCGTTTCGGCTGGCCAGGAGTGCCGCCCATTCCAGGGCCTGCTCGCGCAACACCACATTGTTTGAGACGGCGGCAATCAATTTCCAGGCCTCTGCGGGGTTCTTCGCCCCCAGCCGAACCGCCGATTCGAGAACCAGGGCATCCTGCAGATCGGACTTCACCCCCTGTCGCGAGATCGCCGCCCAGGCCTTGTCATACTGCCCTGCAGCGACCAGCTCCCGATAGACAGCCGCCATGGGACGCTCCGGCCTGGCTGCTCCCGACGATGTGACGGTGGCCAGGACCGCCTTCTCCAGATCCGCCTGCTTGGCATCGCGGAAACTCTCCATCAGAGCCGCCGCCACGCTGGTTTCCAGGTAGCGCTCCTGCAGATTGACGTCGGCGTCCACCGACCGCGTGCCGGCAATCAGCCACGAGGGCTCGGCCAGGCCGTTCTCCGCGGCACGGGTCAGGATGGTGGTCTGCAGCGAGAACCGGCGTTGGGCGGCCTCCTCCAGGTCGGCCAGCGCGCGCTGGTACAGCCCCCGGGCCTGACGGGCGTCGTCGTCGGTCCGTAGATTCAGCTCCTTCTTCAGGAGTGCCGCCAGGTTGTTCGGCGACATCCGGTTCACGAACACCAATTCCGCCTGGATGGCCGGCATCGAAGGTCCCAGGCCTCGCGCGTATTGCAGGGCCGCCTGCAGATGTCCGGCAGGATCTCCCCCCAGGGATGCCGGCGCCACCGCCAGTTCTGCAGCGGCAATGGCCGCCCGGCGATGCATGTCGTCAAACTGAGGGCGGGAGCCTACCAGTACCTCTCGCGCGGGAATCACATAGGACGGCGGCGGCATGACATCCTCGAGCGCCGCCTTGGCCCGCGTCAGACACCGCTTCGCCGTTTCCGTCTGGTCAGCGGCCACGGCTGCCCGACAGGCCCGCGCCCAGACGAGAGCCGCCGACGCCGAAGGCAACTCCGCGACCGCCGCTTGCAGGGCGGCATCCGCCTGCGACGCGGATTGGCTCCACAAGAGCGCTTCGGCCCAACCGCACAGCGACTCCACGCGAACATCCAAGGCCTCCCAGCCCCGGGCAAACTTCTGGGCCTTGTCCGGCTCGTCTTTCAACGTCATCACAGCGGCAACTGCGGCAGCCTGCGGAAACTGCCGCGGAACCACCGGGCGCATGCCGAACAGCTTTTCCGGTTGCTTGAGATCACGATCGGCCGCCAGCCACGTCAGCCAGGCCGACACCTCGCCATCGAGATCAGCCGCCTGGTGAGATTCGATCAACGCCCGCGCGTCGGCATCTCGTCCGTCGACGACCAGAGCAACTGCCAGCTTGGTGGCTACGTCCAGTTGATCGCGACCGCGCTTGGGGAGCTTGGCGGCGTCGGTCAGTGCGTTGTCCAGGGCGGCCTTGGCGCCAGTGGCATCTCCCTGGGCCTTCGCCGCCCAATACACTTCCACCCACGGGCCGACGCGGTAGAACGGCAGTTCCTGGCCCACCTTGCTCAATGCATCAATTTGGTCTCGTGCCCCGGCGAGGTTGCCGGCGAGCGCGTACGCTTCCGCCGACAGCCGGCGGCAATAGGGTTTGCTCCGGTTGCGGTTGCCGGACATGAGCGATTTCTGGTTGGCCTGATCGAGCGCCGCGGCAATGAGCGTCGCGGGAGTTGGTCCCTGCGGGGTCTCGACCGGAGTTTCTGGTTTTGCCTGGCCATCCGGGGCGCTGGTTGCCCCCGTATCGCCGGTGGATGTTCCTCCGCTGGCCTGTTTGTTCTTCTCCCGAATCTCGCGGAGTTTCTCCTCCGTGAGCAATCCCTCAGTCGACGGCGGCGCGTTGCTCGGACGCAGCGCGACCATGTAAGCAATGCCACCGAGAGCGGACACCGCGACCGCCGTCACCAGCCCCAGCACCAGCAGATTCGGTCGGGGTTTCGGTGGCGGCGGCGGGGGAGCGGCCGCTGGCTCTGGTGCCGGGGCGGTGAAGACTGGCACCAGGCACTTCGGGTTGGCGCACTTGACGCTCTTGCCCGCTGCCGACGTGGGAACGTAGCCCGCCGTTTCGCACATCGGGCAGACGACTTTCAGCGGACGCCCCTTGGACGGGGCCGCCGCAGCGGCGACCACCGCCTGCGGCAGATTGGCCTGCGGGTCAAACGGCAGATCGTCGTCGGCTGTTTTCTTGGGTTCCGGTTTCGCTGCCGGCTTCGCGGCTGGTTTGCCGGCCCCGGGTTTCGCGGCCGGCTTGGAACCCGGCTTGGACTTCATCGACGCGCCGCAGAACGGGCAATCGACGGCATCATCGTCGAGCACCGATTGGCCGCACGCCGGACAAATGGCGAAATCCATGGGGAACCCCGTCGGGATGGGAACGAACACGCTGTCGGACGGCGCCCGATACGCGCCCTCCGACCGGCTGTGCACCGACCGATCGGCCGGCGCGAGGACAACGCCGAATTCAGTCGACGACCAACATCGAACGGCCGTGCGCTTCGCGAATCACCTTCTCGGTCACGCCGCCAATGAACGAAATCGCCAGTTCCGATGCGCCACGGCGGCCAATGCAGACCAGGTCATAATTCCCGGACTGCATCTCGCCGATAATGGCCAGCGCCGCCGCCACCTTTGTGGATTCCGGCAGGCAATCCTTGAGCTCCAGTTTGGTCTGCACCGCGGCCGCGGGAATCCCGGCAGCCAGCAGTTCCTGTTTCCGTTCGGCCAGCACCCGGTCACCATCGTCCTTGGCCTTGGCCGCCCAGCGCTCGGCCAACCCGCGGGACGTCATCCCCGGCTCGGGATGGTCGGACAGCAGGAACTCCGGCAGAAACTCGGCAACGTGATACAGCGTGATCCGGTCCTGTCCGTCCGCGACGCGGGCTTTCAACAGTCCAGCCACAAACCGCACCACCTTCCGCGACGCTTCCGAACGGTCGATACACACCAGCACATTCACAGCAGCTTTTCCTTGGAAGTGAGTTCGCCCGGCGACGCGGACCAGCGACATCTTGAACCGGCGAGGTTCCGGCATGCGCAGTTTGGCACCGTCACAGGCTGTCTCTCCATTCTAACCGACCGGACGACGGGCAAACAAACCCACAGTCTGTTGCCTTCGCCTCCCGCAGGGGGTCCTCAACGCCAGAGCGACTGCCGAAGGTCGACCCTGAAACTGCGTGCCACCACGGAGCCGAGCGACCGAATTCTGGCCAGACCAGCGTTGCAGAGGCATCGTTGGCAGGGGAAGATGACCAGGACAGAGGCTGGCCGCCCTTCTCGTTCTGTCTGGACCTTCCGCGGCCAGGGCCGATTCGATTCGCTGACCGGAAGGCGCACCATGGCCGATCGCATCTCCATCAGTTGTCCGAGTTGCGGCGCGGGACTGAAACTGGCTGATGCCAGTCGGTTGGGGAAGAAGATCAAGTGCCCCAAATGCGCCAAGGTCTTCGTCGCCGCGCGGGAAGACGAGGTGGAGGAACTCGAGGAAATCGAGGAACTCGAAGATGAAGAACCGGAGCCGAAGCGGAAGTCGCAACCGCAGGCCAGCCGCAAGGGAGGCAAGAAAGGCCCTGCCAAGAAAAGCAGCGGGGCGGGACTGATGATCGCCCTGATCGGAGGCGGCGTTGCACTGCTGCTGGTTGTGGCGGGTGTGGGACTTTATGCCGCCGGCGTTTTCGGAGGTGGCAACCAGCCCCCAGCGGCGGCGAGCGACGTGGCCGCCACCGATCCTGCTCCCGCAGCCGCGGCGGCAACCACTCCGGTCGCCTCCACTCCTGCAGCGCCAGCAGTTGCGGCTCACGGCGGTCCCGGCGTGAGCCATGGCGCAGCCGTCGGCTCCGGAACGGCTGCAACGGCCGCGGCCGCTCACGGC
>Ga0073934_10009551_pt1 | contig 12392 bp, 13 predicted proteins | sample LarsenN4metaG_FD_76834 | JGI IMG/M metagenome (GOLD analysis project Ga0073934, IMG submission 76834) | Hot spring sediment bacterial and archeal communities from British Columbia, Canada, to study Microbial Dark Matter (Phase II) - Larsen... ... | reverse complement strand
GAGGCGCGCCCGACGGCGGGCTGTGGGTCCGTGATCCCGACGGCCACTTGGTGAACGTCCGCCCGGAGGCGGCCCCGGAGCCACCGGCTGACCCGCCGCTCGCCGTCAACACCCCCGGCCACATCCTGCGCGAGGTCGTGCGTGGCTGCCCCGAGCGGAGCAGCCGACCGGCGCCCCGCAAGCTCGGCCACGTCCTCCTCTTCACGCCGAGCGTCGATCGCCAGATCGACTTCTACACCCGGGTCCTCGGCCTCAAGCTGAGCGACCGGGTGAAAGGCGTCATCGCCTTCCTCCGCTGCACGACCGATCACCACAACCTGGCGTTCCTGACGTCGAAAGGGCCGGGGTTCCACCATGGCTCGTTCCAGGTCGGCTCCATCGACGAGATCGCGCTGGGCGCCATGCGGATGCGGGATGCCGGTTGGCAGAGGGGCTGGGGGCTCGGCCGCCACGTCATCGGGTCCAACTACTTCTACTACACGCGGGACCCGTGGGGGAGCTTCGCCGAGTACTACCACGACCTCGACTACATTCCGGAGCAGTGCGGCTGGGTCCCGCGAGATTTCCCGGAGGAGGATTCGCTCTACCTCTGGGGCCCGCCGCCCCCTCCGGAGTTCGTCGAGAACACGGAGGTGGCCTGAGATCATCGGGGGGGCCGATGACGGCGCCCCGAGACCCCCCGACCGGAACCGGCACGGACCCACCCGGCGCCGATGGCCCCGGTAGCGAGGTCGCGCGGCAATCTGCGTGCCCTCGCCGCCAGCGCCGCCCACCTCCGCGGCAATCTGGCGAACGCCTGTGAGCGCCCACCGCCGAGTTGACTTCTCTACGGGGACAACCTAGACTGCCTTCCGTTTCAAGCGAAGGCACCGATGGACGCCGAGTCTCTCGCGCGAGTCGAACGAGTCGCGGCCTCGGCTACCGAGGGGCTTCGCGGGGACCTCGCCGAGGTGCGGCAGGACCTCGCTGAGGCGACCGCGGGGCTCCAGCAGCAGATCACCGAGGTGCGGCAGGACCTGGCTCAGGCGACCGGGGGGCTCCAGCAGCAGATCACCGATCTCCGTCGGCACACGGGCGTCCTCGTCGAAGACTTGCGACGCGACGTTCAGCTGGTTGCCGAAGGCATCCAGATCCGCGTTGAGCGGCGCCATGCCGAGGATCGCGAGTACTTTGACCAGCAATTCCGGGAGACCCGGGCCCTTTTCCACCTCTCGTTCGAGCAGCTTCAACAGCGCGTCGAGGGTCTCGAGCGTCGGGTCCGCCACATCGAGGAGCACCTTGGGCTAACGGCCTAGCCTCGCGGCGATGGCCCCTTGCACGCGGCGCTGCGCGATCCGGGTCCACTGATCAGTCGCTGACGACGCGCTTCCTGGGGCCTGGGCCACACCGGGGAGGGTCGGCTCCCGAGCTACCGGAGCGTCCGGTCGAAGAACTCGATCGTCCGCGACCAGGCGAGCTTGGCCGCCGCCGCGTCGTAGCGGGCGCCGCCCGTGTCGTTGTGGAACGCGTGATTGACGCCCTGGTACATGTGTAGGGTGTAGGTCTTCCTTGCCGTCTTCAGGGCCGCCTCGAAGGGCGGGACGGTGGCGTTCACCCGCTCGTCGAGCCCGGCGTAGTGGAGCAGGAGCGACGCCTTGATGGCCGGCACCTTGTCGAGCGGCGGGGCGACACCATAGAAGACCACGGCGGCCTGGACATCGGCGCCCGATACGGCGATCTGACCGACCAGGCCGCCACCCCAGCAGAAGCCGACGACGCCGACCTTTTCGGCCGCATCGGGGCGGCTCCGGAGATAGTCGATCGATTTGAGCGCGTCGGCCAGTGCGACCGGCATCTCGAGCTGCGCGAACTTGGTCCGCGCCTCGTCCTCGCTCGTCGGAGTGCCCCCGATCGCCGACATCAGGTCGGGCGCGAGCGCCATGTAGCCCGCGATGGCCGCGCGCCTGGCAACGTCCCGGATGTGCGGGTGCAGGCCGCGGTTCTCGTGGATGACCACCACACCCGGCACCTTGGCGCCCCCGACCGGGCGTGCGAGGTAGCCCTTCGCCGTCCCCCTGGAGCCGGGGTACGTCACCTCTTCGGTCCGGAGGCGGGAGTCCGTCTCCGGGACTGTCTGGGCGAGCGCGTAGTTTGACTCGAGCTGCGGGAGCAGCGCGAGGGCCGCGGCGGTGGAGCCGACCAGCTTCGACAGCCGGTCCAGGAACAGTCGCCGGTCGAGGTGGCGGTGGGTGAAATCGTCGTAGAGCTGGATGATCTTCTGATCCATGATCCGTCTCCCGTCGGACTCGTTGTTGAGCCGCCGTGCGCGGCGGAATCGGGCGCAGAGGCCGGCCAAGACCCGGCTACCCCGCGCCTGTCTTGAAGGCGGGCATCCCCTTCGTGGCGAAGAGCTCGAGGTTGCGCAGGATCGGCCGCTGCGAGACGCCCGGGTGCGCATGCCCGAGTAGCAGGGTGTCCAGGCCGCAGACCGCCTTCAGTTCGGTCCCCGCGGCGGCCATGTCGACGTCTACTCGCGCAGGAAGTCGCGCACCAGCCGGGCGACCGTCTCGGGCTGCTCGAGGTGAGGCGCGTGCCCCGCCTGCTCCACGGTCTCCACCCGCGCCCCGGCCATGCGCCGGACAAACTCGTCCGCGTACACCGGCGGGACCAGACGGTCGTCGTCGCCCCAGACGAGCAGGGTGGGCGCCTTGACGCGGTGGATGCGCTTCTTCAGTCCCTTGTCCGGGACGGGCCAGATGAACTTCCCGGTGGCGCCCATGGCCCACATGAGCTGGACGCGGGCCATCACCCGCGCCTCCGGGTCTTCCGAAGGCGCGAACATCCGCCGCGCGGCCTCGCCGTCGGGGTCGCGGAAGACCCGCCCGGGGAGCTCCGCGGGGTTCAGCAGCATCCAGTTCGCGATGGGGGCATCGTCGCGCCAGAGACCGATGGGGTCGATGAGCACCAGGCGGCTGGCGCGGCCGGGGTGGGCGGCCGCGACCTCGCAGGCCACCATGGCGCCGAAGGAGTGGCCCACGAAGCCCGCACGCGGGAGGTCGAGCCCTTCCAGCAGTTCGTCGTAGCAGAGGACCAGGTCCCACACGCCGTCGAGGTGGTAGATGTCGTCGGGCTGGCCCGGGGTGGTGCCCGGGTGCTCCGGGGCGTAGACGGTGAAGCTCCGGGCCAGCTCATCCAGAAAGGGATCCCAGGTCAGACCCCAGGGGCCGTGGAAGAAGACCACGGCCGGACCGCGGCCCTGGGACCGAACCCTCATGCGGATCCGGTCCTGCCAGACGGAGACGGTCTGCTCCCGACCGCCGATCGGCCCGCCTCCTACGCGGGGGCCGGGGAGTGGCGTGGAGCCGGCGGTCCCCCCTGACGGGCCTCGGCTTCGACGGTCACCGGAGGCCGCGTGGCCTCCCGCAACCCTCGGGGCCACCAGTGGTTCACCCACCCCTCGTCGTCCCAGACGCCCCGGAGGTGCGGCAGGACCTCCTGAGCGAAGAGGGCGATGTTCTTCAAGGTGAGCTCGTGCGGCATGGAGCCGATCTGGACGAGCACCATCAGGTTCCCCACGCGGAGGCCCCGGACGACCTCCTTGAGGCGGTCGAGGACGGTGGCGGGGCTCCCGGCGATGACGTACCCCTTTTCCACGAAGTCCCTGTAGCGGAGGTCCTTCGGGTTCTCCGGCCGGCGCACCGGATTGCGTGTAGTGGCCACCAGGCTCTTGTAGTCCTGGTTCCCCGGCGGAGAGAACCACTGGCCCGGCACGTGGAGGCACTTGTGGTAGAAGTACTCCACGTGACGGGCGTACTCCTCCTCGGCGCGGGCGTCCGTCTCGGAGACCGCGACCAGCTGGAGGAAGCCGGCGCGGTAGGGGTTCGGATCCCGCCCTTTCTTGGCCGCCACCTCCCAGTAGCCGTCCATCATCCGCTGGGCCGACCTGGCCCCCGCGTAGCTGAGGAAGCAGTAGCAGACCTCGTGCTCGGCGGCGAACTCGAAGGTGCTGATGCTCCCCGAGCCGGGGACCCACACCGGCGGATGGGGCTCCTGGATCGGGCGGGGCCACAGGTTCACCTGCGCCAACTGATAGTACCGCCCGTTCCAGGCGAACACCTCCCGGGCCCGCCAGGCCTTGAGGGTGAGGGCGAAGGCCTCCCGGTAGCGCTCCCGGTGCTCCATGGGCGTGATGCCGTAACAGAGATTCACGTCCATGGGACTGCCCAGCGGCAGGCCGGCCACGAGCCGTCCCCCGCTCAGGCAGTCCAGCATCGCGTACTCCTCGGCCACGCGGATGGGCGGGTTCGACGTGGGCAGGGTCGCGCCCATCTGGACGATCGCGACCGGCATGCCGTGGGTGGCCCGGGCCAGGACGCTCCCCATGAGGTTGGGGTTGGGCATGAAGCCGTAGGCGTTCTGGTGGTGCTCGTTGGTGCAGACGCCGTCGAAGCCGCACCGGGCGGCGTACAGGAGCTCGTCCAGGGTCCAGTTGTAGTACTGCCCGACCCGGCGGGCGTCGGCCAGCTCCCACCAGGGCGGGGTCACCCACACGGATTCGTGACGCTCCTCGAAGTCCTGGGGCAGCTCCCGGTGAGGCATCAGGTGAAAGGCGCTGATCTTCATCCGGCTCCCTTCATGTACGCGACGCTGGCTGTCGCCGGCGAGGTGTCCGTTCGATGGCCGGCGGGGCGGCGGCGCCTCGGGGCGCCACCCGTGACGACGGCGCCTCCAAAGTACGTGCGGCCTCGCGACCGTGTCAATCCCATCGCTCGCCTGGGGATCGGTGGTCTGGGCGCCACCTGTCCGGGGGCGGCGGGTCAGTTCCCCATGACGAGGCCGCCGTCGACGTTGATCGCCTGCCCGGTCATGTAGTCCGACTCCGGGCTCGCCAGAAACAGGACGACGCCCGCGACGTCCGCCGGCGTCTCGGGCCGTCCCAATGGGATTCCCGCGGTCCGTCGCCTCCAGGCCTCGCCCCGCGGCCACCCCTCGAGGGCCGACCACTCGGCGTCGAGTCCTGCCCAGAGGGGCGTGTCGACCACACCGGGGCAGACGCAGTTCGACGTGACGCGGTGGGGAGCGAGGGCCTGCGCGGCCGAGCGCGTCAGGCTCACCACGCCCGCCTTGGAGGCCGCGTACGGCGCGGTCAGCGGGAGGCCCCCCCGGTACGCCGCGATGGACGCGGTTTGGATGAGCTTCCCCCGCAGCTCCGACCCGGGCATCACGTCCTGTCGGATCATCCGCCGCGCCGCTGCCTGCAGGACGAAGAACACCGCCTTCAGGTTGACGTCCATGATCCGGTCCCAGTCCTGCGCCGTGACGTCCAGCATGGGCTTGCCCTGGATGATGCCCGCGTTGTTGAAGAGGACGTCGAGCCGGCCCCAACGCTGGTAGGCCGCGTCTACCATCCGGTCGATGTCGGTATGTCGCGTGACGTCTCCCTGGACCGCCGTCTGCCCCAGCTCGGCGGCCAGCTTCTCCACCGATGTCCCGTCGACGTCCGCCAGCACGAGCCGCGCGCCCTCCGCGGCGAGGAGGCGGGCGCACGCCGCCCCGATGCCGCTGCCCGCTCCGGTGACGAGGACCGCTCGACCGCCGACACGCCCGCTCATCGTCGACCTCCCTCAGAGCGTCCGCGCGTCAACCCCGCTCCTTCAGTCGGCGGACGCTGTACACGGCCTTGCCCGTCGCAATCAGATGGCCCGGGGCGTCGGGGTGGAAGACCCGGGCATCGACAGAGGCCACACGGTTGCCCATGCGGGTGACCGTCGCCTCGCAGGCCAGGGTCTTCATCTGCCCCGGCTGCAGGTAGTCCACGCGGAGGTCGATGGTCGACACCGTCCCGCGCGCACCGATCATCGTGATGGCCGCGGCGCCGGCGGCGGTGTCGATGAGCGTGCTGATGACGCCGCCGTGGAGCGCCGGGCGGATCGGGTCCCCGATCAGCTCCGGCCGGAAGGGGAGCTCGAGCCGCGCGAATCCCTCGCGCAGCTCGGTGGCGTGGATCCCCAGGTGCTTGTTGAAGGGGATCCGCTCGCTCATGAGGAGGTGGACCAGCTCCAAGAACTTCGGGTCGTTCTCGGTGGAGACCGGCCGCGTCATGGCGACATCATGCGGGAGGTCGCCACCCGCGGCAAGGACATTGTCCGACCCCGGCGATCCCGGCGATCCCGGACCGTCGCTTGTCGGGCTCGGGTGAGCCGCGCTAAGCTTGGGCGCCACGGCTGTCTGAGGGGAGGGGGCGAGCCATGACGCGCGAGACGTACGACCGGACCACCCAGGACGTGGGCAACATCGTGGCGCTGGAGCACGTCAACGTGAAGGTCCCCGACCAGCAGCTCGCCACCCTGTTCTACGTCGTGGGCCTCGGACTGACCCGCGACCCCTACCTGATGCCCGGACTCGAGAACATGTGGATCAACATCGGGCGTCAGCAGTTCCACCTGCCGACCGGACCACCCCAGGTGCTGCGCGGCCACGTGGGTCTCGTCGTCCCCGACGTCGACGAGCTGCCTGGCCGTCTGGCTGCGGTGACGCCTCGACTCGAAGGGACGAGGTTCGAGTACGCGGTGGAGGACAAGCACGTCCGCGTGGTCTCGCCCTGGGGCAACGCGATCCGCTGCCATCCGCCCGGCCCCGCCTTCGGCGACATGACGCTCGGCATGCCCTACGTGGAGTTCACCGTCCAGCCGGGCACCATCGACGGGATCGCCCGGTTCTACCAGACCGCCCTCGGCGCGCCGGCGACGGTGGTCCGGAGCGAGAGCGGGGCGGCGGCGCGGGTGACGGGGGGGCCCTCCCAGGAGCTGATCTTCCGGGAAACCTCCGGCGCGATCCCCCCCTATGACGGCCACCACATCCAGATCTACGTCGCGAACTTCTCCGGCCCTCACCGGTGGCTCGAGGAGCGCGGGCTCGTGACCGAGGAGAGCAACTGGTACCAGTACCGGTTCCGGGACATCGTCGATCCCGAGACGGGCCGGGTGCTCTTCACGGTCGAGCACGAGGTCCGGAGTCTCCTGAGCCCGCTCTACCTCCGCCCGCTGGTCAACCGCAATCCGGCTCAGCGGCAGCCCACCTACCAGCGCGGGCGCGACGCCTTCGTGCCCGGGGTGGGCTCGAGAGGCGGCGCGGCGCGGAAGGCGCGCGCGGGGGGAAGGCCATGGACATGACTCCGACCGCCATGAGCCAGAGCCTGAACGGGACGCTCGCGGCGCTCCTGGGCATTCGCCTCGTCGAGGCGGGCCCTGGGCGTGTCGTCGCGGAGCTCGTGGACGTCGGGCGCTTCCTGCGGCCCGACCGCTGGCGGCCGCCCGCGCAGCCCGCGCGGGCACGGCCACGGGCGATCGGCTGCGCAGCGTGCAGGACGAACGGATCCGCGAGGCGGTCGACTTCCAGGAGCGGCTCGATCGGCGTTCGAACCGTGAGCGTCCTGGCGGACTGCCATCCGCACGCTGGAGAGGCCTCCTACGTCCGCGGCCTGCTCAAGGCTGAGGGCGCGCCGAGGGGAAGTCGGGCGGCCGCTTCTCGCGGATGGCGCGCGCGCCTTCCCTCACGTCGGGCCCCATGAAGGTGAGCATCTCGAGCGCCAGGCTCTGGTCGAAGATGGGACCCGCCTGCCGGAGCCAGTTGTTGAGCGCGCGCTTCGTCCAGCGGATGGAGGGCTGGCTGCCTCGAGCGAGCTTCCGCGCGACCTCCCGGGCGGTGTCCATCAGCCGATCAGGCGCCACGCAGAGGCTCACGAGGCCGATGCGCTCGGCCTCCCGCCCGTCGAGGAAGTCCGAGGTCAGCAGGTAGTACTTGGCCTTGGCCATGCCGCAGAGGAGGGGCCAGAGGATGGCCGCGTGGTCTCCGGCGGCGACGCCCAGACGCGTGTGCCCGTCGGTGAGCCGCGCCGTCTCCGAGATCACGCTCACATCAGCCAGCAGCGCCACGACGAGCCCGGCGCCCACCGCCACGCCGTTGATGGCCGAGACCACCGGCTTGTCGAGGTCGAGCAGGTTGTAGACGAGGTCGGAGGCCTCCCGCATGGTGCGGGCCACGGCCTCCGGGTTGCCGGCGGTCTCCTCGACCATCGCCAGGTCTCCGCCCGCCGAGAAGGCCTTGCCGGCGCCGGTGACGAGGGCCACGCGCGTCGCCGGGTCCGCGTCCACCGTGCGCCAGACCTGGGTGAGCTCCCAGTGCAGGCGCGCATTGGTCGCGTTCAGCACCTCGGGCCGGTTGATCGTGATCAGGAGGACGCCGTCGGCGTCCAGGTCGAAGGTCAGGTGGCGGTAGTCCGCATAGTTCATGGCACCTCTCCCCCTTGCCGGTGATCTCCGTGCTTGTGAACAGCGCCCAGGGGGTTCCGCAGCGACGGGCTGTCCCCGCTGGCCACGCCAAACCCCCGGAGGCGCGCGAGCAGGTCGGCGCGGCGAAAGGGCCGGGCGCCGCCGCGCGTCGCGGGCTACGCGGCGACGAGAGACTGAAGGGCGAACTCCTGATCCGGATCCTCGAGGACGCGAACGAGGGTGCGGTACGGGCCCTTGAGGATCTCGCCGAATCTCTGCCAAGCGTCCCGAGGTGCGGGCTGGCACAGATGCTCGAAATTGTCGTGGCTACGCGCGTACCCGAGTTGCGTGCTGACGGCAGCGACCAGGGCGTCCATGGCAGCCTCAGAGGTCGCTCCGGTTTCGACGAGGTCCAAGTCCAGGCAGTGAGCGACCCACTCCCGTCCCTCGGGGAAGATCATCGCGCGCAGGCTCAGCGGGGGTCCACCCATGCCCCTGCTCCTGCCCTCCGAGCCTCAGGGGTCCCCCCGGCCCACGACCACGCTGTTCCCGGAGGACCGTCTGGGGATCCGGTACCACCACAAGGCCTGAACCCACGTTGCTTGTCAAGGGGCGCAGGGAGGGACTGCGCACGGACACGGACGGCCTCGTCAGCCGGACAGGCGAGGGATCCAGCCGGTTCCCCGATACAGTCGGAGCGGTAGCATGACGACCGCCCCGAGGACCATGAAGCCGGCGGAGAGCGCGAACGCCGAGCGGTACCCGAACCGCTGGACGAGCCAGCCGGCTAGCACCGGCGCCGGCAGGACGATGACCTGCGTGAGCACCGAGGTCAGACCGATGGTAGAGGCCTGCACCCGGGCGTCCGCGGCGTCGAGCACCGCGGCGCTCGTCGCGTTCGTCAGCGTGTAGAAGAAGACGCCGATGGCGAGGACCAGCGCCGCGAGGGGCCAGCCGGGGGCGGCCTCGCTCAGGAGGAGGTAGAGGGCGCTCAGGGCGAAGTAGGAGGGCACCAGCACCGCCTTCCGCCCCAGCCGGTCGGAGAGGATCCCGATGAGCGGCTGCGACACCGTCCCCATGCCGTGCAGCAGCGCGACGTAGATCCCCAGCTCGAAGGCGTCACGGCCGAGCCCGATCTGGATGTAGAGCGGGAAGAAGGTCAGGATCACCTGCCGCGCCATCGTCATCAGACCTTGGGCCAGCGCCATGGCCATGAACACCGGGTTCAGGACCACCGACCGCACGTCCCGGGCCAGGGCCCACCCCGACGGCGGCCCCGCGACCTGGAACTGACCCGCGAGGCCGCGCCAGAGCAGGAGGGCCGCCGCGATCGCCGGAAGCATCTGGGCCCGGAGGACGTCCTGCCAGGCGAAGGCGACAAGGAGGGCGCCGACGGCCAGCGGCGTCAGGGTGTCGCCGATCGTGGCGCCGACTCCGTGGATGGCGAGGGCGGTCGCCCGCCGCTCCGGGAAGCGGGCCGACAGCCCGCCCATCGCGGGCGGATGCCAGGCCGCGGTCCCGAGACCGACGAGGGCCGCCCCCACCAGCGCCCCGGCGAGGCCGGACGTGGCGCCGAGGGAGAAGTAGCCGGCGCCCATGAAGACAAGGGCCGAGGCGAGGATCAGACCCTGCCGGCCCGCGAGGGAATCCGCCAGGACCCCGACGGGCAGGTTCAGCGTCCCTGCCGTCAGCTGGCGGGCGGACTGGAGGTAGCCGACCTGGACCTCGCTCAGCCTGAGGCCCTGCGTGATGGAGGGCAGGACGACCGCGAAGATCTGCTGGTACCAGTGAATCACCGTGTGCCCGCCCGTGATGTAGCCGAGGAAGGCGAGGCGCTGCCGGCCCAGGCCCTGCAGGGGGGTGAGGATCGCTCGCAGGTCGGAGAGGGTCAGCGGGCGGCCCTCCCGCCGGTTCGCGCCGCGGGCCCGTCGGGACGCACGGTGACGGCCGCGGGCGTCGCGCCGGCCTGCCGGGGGACCCTGAGCACGACGTTCGGGCGACTCCGGTCCAAGACGCCTACTTGTACCACAAGTCGCGGCGGCGCGGACGGAGCGCCCGCGATCAGCCACCGGCGCTGAGCCGAGCTGGCCACGGGAATGATGCATCCGGCTCATGCGCCGTCTTGTATGCAATCGGTATGGTGCGCGCAGACGGCGGACCAGCGGCCCGGGAGGGCCGCCCTCTGAGCGGGAGATCGACGATGGACCGAGAGCGACTGAGTCAGGCCGTCATCCAGGGCGACCGGGACGCGGTCCGCGCCGGCGTGAGGGAGGCGTTGGCCAGCGGCGACGCGGCGACCGACATCCTGAACAGCGGGCTCCTGCCGGGCATGGACGTGGTCGGGCAGCGGTTCGGCGCCAAGGTCATGTTCATCACCGACGTGCTCCTGTCGGCCCGGGCCATGCACGTCGGACTCGGTCTGCTCCGGCCGCACCTGGTCCAGGCCCGCGGCGGCCCCGCCGGGCCCCGGCACGTCGTGGTGGTCGGCACCGTCAAGGGCGATCTCCACGACATCGGCAAGAACCTGGTCGTCATGATGCTCGAGAGCGCCGGCTTCGACGTCATCGACCTGGGGACGAACGTCTCGACCGAGAAGTTCATCCAGGCCATCCGGGAGCACCGCCCGTCGGTCGTCGGGTTGTCGGCCCTCCTCACCACCACCATGCGCCAGATGCGGCAGACTCTGGAGGACCTGCGGAAGGCCGGCGTGATGGACGGGGTGAAGACGATGATCGGGGGGGCGCCGGTGACCCAGGACTTCGCCGATACCATCGGCGCCGACGGGTACGCGCCGGACGCCGCCGCCGCGCTCGCGCGGGTCAAAGAGCTGATCGAGGTCGGCTGAGCATGGGCGCGCCCGCGCCCGATCCTGTCGCTCCATGCGCGATCGTGCTGGAGCCGTATCGAGGCTCCTGGCCCCCCGACGACCCGGACGCCGGATTCCGGCAGATGGTCGCCGAGTGCTCGCGGGTCGATCCCCTGCCGACCCTGGAGGTGCTGAGCCGCAACAAGCGGATCCCCATCGGGGCGCTGGCGGCCTTCGTCCTCGCCCGCTACTGCTGCTCGGGCAGCGAGACGCTCCTCGATGTCGGGCCCCTCGTGGTGCGGCAGATGGCCGAGATCGTCCGCCGGGCGGAAGCCGCCGGGACCGACACCGCGAGGCTCGACGCGTATCGCGCGCTCGCGGCCATCGTCTCGTGGCTCAACATTCCCCTCGCCGAGGCGAGCCGGCGGCCGGGTCCTGCGCCGGGGGGCCCGACCGGGGGCGCCCCGGACCGCGCGGCCCCGACCCGGGATCACGGAGGGCTGTGACCATGGAAGACTTCCGCTGGACGCCCGACCCGAACTTCGACCGGCTCCGCACGGCGCTCTCGCGTCGGGAGCCCGACCGCGTCCCCCTCCACGACCACGTCGACGCCTACCTCAAGCGGCGCATCCTCGGTCTCCAGGCGGCGCCGCCCACGACGCGGACCCACGGCCAAATGGGCGCCGCCGGCCGGCTTCCGCTCGACCTGGAGGTGGAGTTCGCCTACCGGACGGGCTACGACTTCGTGACGCTGGGCGCCAGCATGCACGCGAAGATCGAGGGTGCCGCCACGGTCGTCGCGGCCAAGTATGCCGCCTTCGGCGACGAGTACCAGGAGCGCGGCTGGGCGAACGAAGGCGACGGGATCATCACCAACCTCCGGGAGTTCGAGGCATTCCCCTGGCCCGACCCCGCGGAGTTCGACACCACCCTCTACGAGACGGCGCCGGGCGTCCTGCGACCGGGGATGAAGGTCCTCGTGGACCACGGCAAGGTCTTCACGGGGGTCTGGTGGCTGATGGGGTTCGAGGCCTTCTGTCGGGCCATCAAGCGCGACCCCGACCTCGTCGCCCGGATGTACGACCGGGTCGGCGCCGCCCAGTACCGGATCCTCGACGCCGCCACGGACTTCGACTGCGTGGGCGGGGTGCGGTTCGCCGACGACCTCGGCTACGCGGAGGGCCTGATGGTGTCGCCGGCTCACCTCCGCCAGCACTTCTTCCCCTGGCTCAAGGCGTGCGTCGACCTCGTGCACCGGAAGGGGAAGGTGTTCATCTTCCACAGTGACGGGGATGTGCGGCTCGTGCTGGAGGACATCATCGCGTGCGGCGTCGACG
>Ga0073934_10009550_pt1 | contig 12393 bp, 9 predicted proteins | sample LarsenN4metaG_FD_76834 | JGI IMG/M metagenome (GOLD analysis project Ga0073934, IMG submission 76834) | Hot spring sediment bacterial and archeal communities from British Columbia, Canada, to study Microbial Dark Matter (Phase II) - Larsen... ... | reverse complement strand
TGTCGCCGCGAAGCGGCGGCAGCTTGGTCGGCAACGCTTCGATCGTGCCCTTGGCCAGTTCGTGGCGCGTCGGATACAGGATCGGCGCCGAGATGGTATCGAGCAGCCGCTTGCAAAGTTCGGCCGGCTTTTCCTTGGCATACAGCCGGACCACCGCGCCGCCGGTCATGCTGGAGAAGCCGTGCAGGTTCGTCGGGTCCAAGCGGCTTCCAAGAGGAACGGTGAAGAAAGCAACCTTCTGGCCGACGAGTTCCTGGGCAATCTGGAACCGGTCGGAATTCGTGATGGGGCTGTAGGCGCTTTCGCCATCGCCGAGCAGAAGGATGGCCGTTTGCCGCGTGGCCTTCGTGTCGAGTGTCGCTTGAACTTTCTTGAACGTCTCCTTCAAGTCGCTGGCGCCGGCACAGTATTCTTCATCTTCCAACTTCTTGATGGCGGCAGCGATTTTGTCTGACTTCGGAGAATGCAGCGTTTCGCCGCGATCGGCGGTCAGGCACTTGGTCATATCGGGTGTGCTGACGCTCCAAATTGCCAAGCGGTCGTCGGCTGCCATCGTGCCGCTAAGCGACTTGACGATGTCGCGTGCGAGCCGGTACGAGCTACCGGCCTGGCTGGCGGTGGTATCCACCAGCACGATCACGTCGCGGGGCAGCGGCTTGCCAGCTTCGAGTTTCGGCTGCAACTGTACGCCGACGATCGTCTCGCCCTGGCTGTTGCGATAGGTGACTACGGAGTTCTCCGCGAATTTGCCCGAGGCAAGCGCTTCGCCGAGTTTGAAATTCGCGGGCAAGGCGCTGCGCGGAGGTTGAACGGGGCTACGTCCTTTGGAGGAGTCGCCCCAGACTTGCGTACAAACGATGATGGCGGCCAAACCCAAGACGCCGCCGACCAGTCTGAGCTTGTGGACCCGAGTCATTTCGCGACTCTCCTAACCAGCAGGGGTAAATGAACAAGTGTTCTCAATCTTATGGAGACAACAGGTCTTACGACAGACATTCTAAATCCTTATCGGGCCACTATGCCAGCGAGAATTTTCGCATCGGTCGAACTTCAGAAATTTCGCGCCTAACCACGCTGGAACAGCCCGTGCGACAGCTATTATCCGTCTTTGTCTCTCACAACTTCAAAACGGCCTTTCAGTTATTCCGTTGGCAGGCGCGGGCCGAAATGGGCCTTCCGAGTTCCGATGATGCTCAGCGTGAAGGCCATGCCGAGAGTGCGGTCTGACGCGGTCCGACCGTATTTGACTTGACTTGGCGCTAATCCGACCTAGGTTTGAGTGGCTTTGTTGGCCTGAAAATGCCCAGATTGCCCCGATTTGCATCGGGCTTTGCCCCGCCCCGAGGCCCGGCTTATGGCAAAACCCCTGTCCACTTCCGACCCAGCCATCGGCGACTTGCAGCTGCATTCGCATCGGCCGGCGGGCAATCCATCGACGCACACCCCGCACAGCGATCGCGCCTCAGCAGCCGAAGGAGAGTCCGTGGACTTTGATCAGTTCAGTACCGACGTTTCCGCAAGTGTCATTCCCCACGATCTGGCGACACCGACACCGCTGAACCCGCGCGACGATGTCGATTCCCTTTTGCAGCGCTATCACGCCGAACAGCACAGCGCCAACCGCCGCAACATGACGCGCCGGCTCAAAGGCAGCGCCCACGGACTGGCCAACGGCGTTTCGTCTACCACCCAGGATACGCGCAGTTTTGGCGAAGCAGCTGCGTCCACCGGCCACGGCCCAGCTCATTTACCGCCCCTGGTCGGCGGCGGCGTGAATGCCGGCGAACTCGATCGACTGCGTGAAGAGAATGCCGAATTGCGACAGATGGTCGCCGAACTGAAGCAAGTGCTCGAGGGGAACGATCCGGAAGCGTGGCAACAACTGCATCAGGAGCAGCAACGATTGCTCGCCGAACGCGAGGAAGAGCTGCTGGCCCTTCGCGCATACTGCGAGGAATGGAACGAGAAGGTCAAGACCCATCGGCTCGTGCCCGCCGACGACGACCTCGCGCAAATGTCGGACGAACTCGAAAAAGAGCGCTGCCAGATCACCCAAGAGCGGCGTCAACTCGACGAAGAAAAACGGCAATTGAAAGAAGACGAAGAATCGCTGATGAAGCAGATGCGCGAAATGGAAGTCGGCATGGCCCGCGACCGAGCCGAGCTGGCGCGGCAACGCATCGAGCTCCAGCGCATTCAAAACGAAGTGCAACACGAACTCGAACTTCTCCAGCGCGGCGATGCCTCGATCAAAGAGCGATTGGCTCAATTTCAGCGGCGTGCCAGCGATTCCTCCGCGCGAGGGCCCGTCATTCCGCCGGCGTCTGCACCAGGTGCGAACGGCGCCGCGGCCAAGCCCAAGGACAGCACCGTTTTCAAAAAGCTGTTCGGTCAGGGATAGCTGGCAACGTCAGCCGACCACGTTACCCTGATTCTGGAAGTGCTGCCTTCGCGATTCGCCGAAATAAATCATCACATAAATGAAGTCTTCGTTCTGTGATGTCTCCACGATACAGGAGCTGGCGGCGGCCTGTCGTTCGGCATTCTTCGCCAGTTGAAAATGCTTGCGCGAAAAGACCAATAACCGTGCCTTGAACTCGCCGCGCTGAAATTCCACCTGGGCGACTTTTTGACCGTCGATCACCAGGACGTCCAGCGATGATTCGAAGTTGTAATCGAGGTCCGACGGCAACAGGACCGGCGTGCCGTGAATCTTGAAATACTCCTCGGCGCCTTCCAAAGTTTTCACCGCGACGTACGCGTTGCGAACGTCCTCCTGATTCGCCATCTGGTGCGGGTCGATGTGGATTCGACGGCTGCCCCACCAAAATGCCAGTCCCGCAATCAGCAGCACGCTCGCCGCCATCGCCGAATAGCGCAGCAGCTTGTTGCGCAGGATGCGACCTTGCTCTGCGGCCAGACGAACACTGATCTGTTCGCGCAGCCCGGCTGGAACGTCGACCGACTGAATCGCCCGGTGCAGATGTTCATCGAAAGCGCGCTCCGATTGCGCCAGGGCCGCGCAACTCGCGCAACTGGCCAGATGCGCATCCAGCGCCGCCGCATCTTCGGTCGCTAATTCGCCGCGCTTGCCGGCAAAAGCCAGTGACGCACGTGCGAAATTGCAATCCATCGTCCAACCTCCGGGCCACCGCCCACTCACTTCATCCGGCTCCGCAAATAAGCCTTGGCTCTCGCCAGCCGGGACATCACGGTGCCGATCGGCAAATCCATCTGTTCGGCAATGTCGCGATAACTGAAATCCTCAAAGTAAAACAAGATCAACGGCGTTCGAAAATTTTCCGGCAGCTCATTCAATAGAGTCTGAATCTCCGCGGGGTCAACGCCCGGCTGCGCTTCCGCCGGTGCGGGCAAGCTCTCGGCGTTGTCCAATGAAACTTGCCGGTGGTTTCGGCCGGTGCGGATCCGGTGCAGATACACATTGCGCAGGATACTGAAAAGCCACGAGCGAGCTTTCGAATGGTCGCGAAGCTGGCCCAGTTGTGCTTGGGCTTTCAGGTATGTTTCCTGCACCAGATCGCTGGCGTCGTCGGCCGTTCCGCTGAGCCGGTAGCCGTACCGGTAGAGGGCTGCATAGTGTTCATCGACCAGCCGCTGCACCGAGCGTGAGCCGTCCGGCAACGCCATGAAACGACCTCGCCAATAACATGATGACCGTCGCAGGGGTTTTATTCCCGAGGCGGACCTGCTTTTCCTAGGCAAGCCGGCATGCAACGGCTTCGGAGCAATGCATAATGGACAAAATTCTATTCGTCCGAGGCGGAATTTGCTTGCCGCAGCGGATGGTCCCAGTAATATTTTGGGGAATAACCTCGCCAATAGCGCATCTACACAGGTGTGCCGCCGGTCGCAGGGACCGGGATGGCGACCTGTGTTTTTCTCACCCATAGGATGGAACAACAGTGAAGAAGCTTCTGTCACTGGCCCTCGCCGGGGCCCTGATCGCAGTCGTTGGCTGCACCGAACCGTCCACCACCAAGCCGGCCCCTCCCCCGCCGCCGAAGACCGAACTGACCAAGCCGAAAGAAGAACCAACGAAGAAGAAGGAAGATCCTGCTCCGCCGAAGAAAGAAGATCCCGCTCCTCCGAAGAAGGAAGATCCGGCTGCCCCGAAGAAGGACGGCGGCAAGTAATTCACCCAGATTGTGGCGCTTCTCGCCGGGGGTCGTGGGACTCCCGGCTTAACTTTGATGTTTCTTTTTTTTCCGGTGAAAGGACCCTACTGTGAAGAAAATCGTTACCCTCTTGCTGCTCGCTTTGGCAGTGGCAACCGTGACCATCCCGAGCATCGGCTGCGATGACGGAACCAAGCCGGCGACTGGCGGCGGCAGCAAGCCCAAGTAAGCAAACATTGACCCGCAACCCGCGGTTGACCACAATCAACCGCGGGCTTTTTTGTTTTTTGGATCTGCGTATGCGAAAGTTTCTTTGGCTTTTGCTGTTGGTCAGCATGCTTGCCGCCGGATGCGAAGGCGAGAAGCCGACCGGCAAGTTCAAGGATCAGGACAAGCCGAAGCCGTCGGAGCGGGAGTAAAGAGCGCTCGCACTCTCTCAAGCGCTCGCTTACGCTCGCGGCTAAACGGTTACTTCTTCTTTTCTTCCATTTGTTCTTCGTCGCGCTGGTAGATCGGCAAAAAGCGATATTCGACAGTCAACGCGAGGATCGCCATCGACGTGCAGTAGTTCGGCCCGAATTGCTGGTCGTCGCTGGTGCGGCCGCTCCACGAGCCGCTGGCGTTCTGGCTGGCGAAGAGCTGTTCATGCAGTTTCTGCCGGAAGCTGATCCAGTAATTGTCGCCAAGCTGGAACATCGCCTGCGAGCAATAGTAGATGCCGTAGAAGTAATGTGCCCGCGAACGGCTCAAGTCGTTCTTCAACAGGTAAGAACCGGCTTTGAGCGACGTGGGCGAGCGGTGGTAGTCCTTGCCGCACAATTCCAGCGCCAGGACGCTGGTGCCGGTGCAGGCCAGCGTGATCTGGGCGCCGGGCAAGTATCGGTACCCCCCTGAATAGGGATCGTGGCAGCGCTTGATGAATTCGACGGCCTGGTCGATGCGCTCGGGCGGCACGTCGCAGCCGACGTTCTTCGCGGCTCGCAGGGCCATGACCTGCCAGCCGGTGACGCTGATATCGGCATCGTCGCCCTGGATGCGATAGCGCCAGCCGCCGCGATGGTAGCCGCTTTGCCGTTGCGCTTTCAGGATGATTTGTACGGCCTTTTCCAGTTTGATTCGCACCTGGTCGGCGAGTTTGCCGTCGGTCATTCCCACCACTTCGGCCAGCATCAACGTGCAGATGCCGTGCTGGTACATTTCATAGTGGCCTTCCGAGGCGATCAGCCCGTTTGGTTGTTGCGCTTTCAGGACATACTCGATGCCATTTTTGACGATCTCGCCGTACTTGCCCTCGCCGGGGATGTGGCCGGCGGACATGAACGCCATGACCGCCAGCGCCGTGATGGCCGGATTCTTGCCGCGAAAACCGGCGCTCCAGGAGCCTTCGCGATCCTGAGCCTTCGAGAGATACTCGAGCCCGCGATCAATCGACTCTTCGAGTTGCGTCTTGGGTTTCGGTTTTTCCTGGGCGATCGCCGGCGACGCGATCAAACCAAGAGTCAACAACAACAAGAGAGTGCGCGACATATCACGATTTCCGTTTCATTTGCCGTTCAATTCCTTATTTCCGATCCGCCAGTTGTTCGAAATAGAGCTTGATCATGCGGCTGTAATCGTCGCCGTATTGTGCTTTCATGTCCTGAATGATGCGCGTCTTCAACTCGCCGGGCAGTTCTCCCCATGGCTTGCCGGCGTACTTCTTGGCGTCCTTGCCGTAGCGCGACAGGTCGATGATCTCGTTGCCGGAACCATCGTTGCCGTTGGGATTCGACGGCTGGCGGGGTCGTTGTCCTTGCTGTCCCTGTTGCTGCTGGGCCATCTGTTGAGCGGCTTGCTGCAGCGAGTTCGCCGCCTGTTGCATGGACCCCTGCGCCTGTGATTGTTGCCCCTGGCCCAGCTGCTGCTGGGCCTGGCCCATTTGATTCTGAGCCTGCTGCAGCGACTGGCCGGTTTGCTGTTGCGGCGAGCCTTGCTGAGCCTGCTGCGAACCGGCCTGCTGCTGGGCGGCTTGCTGGGCCATTTGTGCTGCCCGATCGAGCGCCTGTGCCGCTTGTTGTTGCGACTGAGCGGTCTGGCTTGGATTGCCCTGTTGCGCCGACCGCTGAGCGTTCTGCATTTGCTGTTGAGCCTGCTGTGCTTGTTGTGCGGCCTGTTGCAACGCGTTGCGGGCTTGCGGCTGAGGGGCCTGGTTCGCTTGCTGCTGCATCTGCTGGCCAAGCTGCTGGGCCTGTTGTGCAAGGTTCTGCTGCTGTTGCATTTGTTGGGCGGCCTGGGCTTTTGCGTCACCAGCCATCTGTTGGAGTTGCCGGTTGAGAGCCTCCTGGCGCTGGGCAAGTTGTTGGGCTTGCTGTGCCTGGTCGCCCTTGCCGCTTTGGGCCATTTTCTGCATTTGTTGCTGGGCCTGTTGCCCGGCTTGTTGAGCCTGCTGCGTGGCGCCGTTTTGCAGTTGTTGTGCGGCCTGCTGTGCCGACTTCGCCGCCTGTTGCGCTTGCTGCGTCGAGGGCGCCTGCTGGCCTTGTTGCTGGCCGGCCTGCTGGGCCATCTTTTGCGCATCCTGGGCGATGGCCTTCTGCTCCTCGGTCAGTTTCTGCAACGGGTTGTTCATCGGCTGCTGGTTCTGCTGAGTCAGCTGACCCATTGCCTGCTGAACCGCGTCGCGAAGTTCGCGCTGTTGCTGGGCGAGTTGCCGGGCTTGTTCGACCTGATTTCGGTTCGGCAAGTTGTTGGCTTGCTGATTCGCTTGCGGCTGGTTGCGTTGGTTGTTGGCCTGTTGAGGCTGTTGCCTGGCCAACTGGTCGAGCGCACGTGCGGCCTCCTGCTGCTTCTGCTGGGCCGAGGGCATGTCGCCTTTGGCCAGCGATTGTTCGGCCTGGTTCATCGCGGAGCGGGCCTGTTCGAGGGCCTTCGGTTGCTGGCCTGCAGGCAACTGGCTGGCTTGTTGATTGAGTTCTTGCTGCTGCCGGCTCAGCCGCTGCGCGGCTTCCTGACGCTGCTGCGGAGTTTGGGCGGTGGCCTGTTGCTGAGCCTTGTTGGTCTCCTGTTGTAGCTGCCGCTGCTGTTGGGCCAGTTGTTCGGCGGTCGGCGGCCGCTTTTCGGGGTGGCCGGGAGGATTCATTGGATTGTTTTGCGCCTGGCGGGATAGCTCATTGGCCACTTTTTCAGCGGCCTCGGCTGCCTTGGCGAGTTGCTGTTGTGCCTGAGCCGGGCGGTCGGACTTGTCGAGCGCCTGTTTTGCTTGCTGCATCGCCTGTGCGGCCTGCTGTGCGGATTCCTTGGCGCCTTCGGGGTTCATGCGCTGCATTTGCCGGGCAAGGTCCGCCTGGCGGTCGGCGGCGCGTTGAGCCTCCTTCTTTTGCGCTTCGGCGTTTTCCGAGTTGGGTTTTCCAGCCGCATTGGCCAGTTGCCGCTGCTCGCGTGCCAAATCCGCAGCTTTTTCCGCGGCGTTCTTGCCGGCCAGCTTGTCGGCCAGATCGCGCAAGGCGTCGGCGGCTTTCTGATTCGCCTCTGCTTGCTTTTCGGGAGCGGCTCTCGATAGTTGTGCGAGGGCATCGTTGGCCTTCTGCTTTTCCATCGCCGCTTGCTCGCCGGCGCGAATTTGCTTCGCTTCTTCCTGGACCTGTTGTTGTTTCTTCTTCGCCTCGTACTGGGCGGAAGGGTCCGGCTTCTTGGCGAGGCGGTCGGCTTCGGCGGCCATCTCCGCCTGTTTTTTGGCGAGACGGTCTGCGCGTTCGGCTGCGGTTTCCTTGCCGCTCAATTGATTGGCGAGCCGCTGCATCGCCTGGGCGGCTTCGTCGGCCTTTTTCGCCATTTCTTCCGGCTTGCCGGCGCGATTCGCCTGGTCCGCCTGCCTGACGGCATCCTGTGCTTCGGCCATCCGCTGCGGTGCTTCGGGCGCCTGCAACTGCTGCAGCTCCTGGGCGATCTGCCGTTGCTGATTTTGCAGGTCGCGGGTCTTTTCGGGGGCCGGCTTCTCGTCCTTGGCGAGGCGGGCAGCTTCCTGAGCCAGTTTCTGTTGCTGGCGGGCTAGCTCGGCAGCTTTTTCATCTGTCGGCCGCTGACCGTTCAACGATTGTTCCAATCGTTCGAGTTGGCGTTTCGCTTCCTGTTGGGAGGCGGGCACGTCCTGACCACGCGCGCCGAGCAGATCTTGCAACGCGTTTTGCATCGCTTCCGCAACGCGTTCCTGGCGTTCTTCGTGCGAAGGCAGATCGAGTTGATTCAGTTTATCCGCTGCCTCGGCTTGCTTCTTGGCGGCGTCGGCGAGCTTTTGTGCAAGGTCGCGGCGAGCAGCGTCGGACTTTGGATCGTCTTTTTCAGACGCCTTCGTGGCCGTTTCGGCGGCGCGAGCGACTTCATCCTGTTGCCGGCGCAGCTTGGCGACTTCCTGCTTTGCCTGGGCCAGCCGCTGTTCGAGCGTGGGCAGCCGATCGGCGAGCCGGTCGAGCGCCTGCTTCGCCTCGGCCATTTCTTTTTGTGCCTGGGCCTTGTTCGATTTGCTCAACGCCTCGGCCGCCTTGGCGGCGTGCTCCATTGCGGCGACCTTTTCCTGCAGAGCAGGCACGTTCGTTGGTGGGACGGACAAGCGCTGGGCCGCTTGCTGAATGGCCTCTTGCTCTTTTTGCAAATCGCTGCGCTTCTCAGCGGGCAGATTGGATAGCGGCGTCTTGCGGGTTTCGTCATCGACGCGGCCTTTGTGTTCTTCCTGAAGCCGAGCGAGTTGCTTGGCCGCCTCGCGGGGATCGCGCGCCAAGCGGATCGATCGATCGAGATCGTTGCCGAGCCGGTCCAGATCCTGGGCCGCCTGTTCCTGGCGCGTCAATGCTCGGTTGGCGTCGCCGCGTTCGAGGGCATCGGCGGCTTCCTTGGGATTTTCGGGGTCGAGCGGCCGCGTTTGGGCGACCTTCGCCGGGCTTTGCGTTTCCTTGGCAAGTTGGGCCGCTTTCTCGGCCAGTTCACGTTGTTTCTTGGCCAGATCGGCGAGTTGTTGCCTGGCGGCGTCCTGCTGGGTTTTGTTCATCGCATCGGCCAAGTCGCGCTGAGCTTTTGCCAGTTCCTGAGCCTTCTGTGCGAGTTCCTTGTTGGTTTCGGATTGCGCCTGGTTGAGCGCGTCTTTCAGTGCTTCGCTTTGCTGGGTCAACTTCTGCAATTCGCGGGCGACATCGGCCTGCTCGCGGGCGAGTTCCTGGGCCTTGGCCGGATCGGTTTCTTGCTTCGCCTTGTCGGCCAGTTGTTGTTGCCGCTCCGCCAATTGCTGCAAGCGCATGTCGTCGAGCCGGGCCTGCGCGATTTTGTCATTTTCCTTCTTCAGGTCTTCAAGCCGTTTGATGGCATTCTCGACTTCACTGTCGGCTTTCACGAGTTCCTTGTCGCGCGGCGCCGAAGCGCCTTTTTGCTTTTCGGCCTGTTGGATCGCGACCGACGCGTTGCGCATTTCCTGATCGCCGACTTCCTGCAGCCGATTGGCCAGTGCTCGCAATTCGGGCGTCAAACCGACGTCGCGGGCCAAATCGCCCAGCGTACGTTCGTTGTCCTGATGCATCTTGCGAGTTTCCTGCAAAAGCTGGGCAGGCTCCGAGAGAAGTTTCTCGTTTTTCTTGGCCTCCATCTTGGTGCGGTAAATCTTGTTGCGCTCCAGGTTCAGTTCGCGAATCAAGTCCTCGAGCCTTCGGCGGATATCGTCGCGCTGGGCGAGGATTTCCTGCTGCCGCAAGGGCTCTGCCGACTGGGCGATCTTGAACGTCAGCCAGCGATTGTCGGCCGGGAAGTAGACGACGTGCGGCGTCAGCTTCGCCTCGGGCACATTGCGATTGTCGAGGATGCGCAAACGATAGTGGAATGCATCGCCGTCCTTGACCTTGCCGGCCAGTTTCAAAACGTGCCGGGCGGAAACTTGAGCAGCGCCCGGCTCATCCAATGCGATGTTTTCTGTTTTGATTTCAACGTCATTGTTCAAGCGATATTCGACGACGGCGCTATCGATGCCGAAGTCATCCGCCAGCGCCAGGTCGATCGGCACGGTTTCATAACTGCCGACGACGCGCGGCTGTTCGGTCACGCCGGTCACTTTCACGAATGCCGGCGGGCGATCCACGATGACCGTCAATAACTGCGACGGCAGCTCCGTGCGGACGCCGTGCTCCGCTTCCAATACGAGCGAGAATCTTCCGCTAGCGCGAACGGGCAGTTCGAGCGTCGCTGCTGTATCGCTTTGTTCGCGCTGCAACATGTATCGGGCAGTGTTTTCCGGTTTCGCGCCCTCGGTAATCGGTTGCCATTCCAGCCAGGCATTTTGCGCCGGCCGCGTGAAGCGAAACGAAAATGTCAAACGCCCATGCTGGATCGCGTCGAAATCGCCCAGTCCGCTGATCACTCGGTTCTCGATGTTTTTCTTGGCGTAAGCGGGCGGTTCGATTTGGATCGACGGGCTGCCGGCCGCCAGTTGCACCAGATCGACGGCGGTCACGGCATGTTCCGCACTGACGGCATCGCCTGCTTCGATCTGGAATCGAAACGAGTCGGGAACCGTGTTGACCTTGTAGTAAAACACCTGCGGCTGATCGCTCTTCATCGCCAGCCGGGTCTTCTTGCCGGCAGCATCCGTGATGACCAGAGTCGCCGATTTCGGCAACTCGACGTTATGCTCGCTGCGAACGTGGGCGGAAAGCGCGATCGACTGACCACGCGCCACCGCGGTGTCGCCAGGATTCACGACGATCTCGTAGCGAACGGCGTCCTTGGCGAACGGAAGGAAGAATCGTCGCACTTGCCGCGCGTAGCTGTTCGGCCAGATCGCCGACGGCGCGATTACGAGAATCGCGACGCCCAGCGCGATCCATGCGAGGCGCCAGGTGCCGCGTTCCGGCGTCGCTTGCAGGAAGTTCAATTGCCGGGCTCGAAGATCGGTCTCGCGAATGAGCAGGTCGATGAGCGTTCGCGAGCCATGTTGATCGTCCGCGACGTCGGCCAGTTCGACGGAAGTCGAAAGCCGTTCCGCCAGATTCGGGTACTCGGATTCGATCAATGCCGCCAGGGCGTTTACGTCCGGGCAGCGACGCAGCGCTCGAACCGTGTGAATGACCACGCCGATCGCCACGGCAATCCAGCCCACAAGCCCGGCGATGCGAACCGCCATCGGGAACTTCAGCCAGGCATCCAGGGCGAACATCACGCCAGCACTCGCCGCCAGCAAAAGCACGAGCCAGGCGGACGACCGCAAGATTCGCATTCGAATCATCTTGCGGGCCACAGCCGACAGTTTCTCACGCAGGGAACTGGGCAGGGCGGCGACGGTTGCCATGAGGATCATCCTGTGACGGCGGATAGGAATCGGCGGGACTACCTTTAGGAATGTCCAATCGACCCAAAAAGTTCCGAAAAAACACAACCGCAGACCGCCAAGCGCACCATCTCCGGCGATCTCGATGGGAGAGTAATTGGATTGTAATGGATTTGAAACCACCGCAGCAAGAAGAAAAGCAGGAGACAGAGGTCAGGAGTCAGGAGTCGGGGGTCAAAGGTCAGAGGTCAAAGGTCAGAGGTCAGAGGTCAGAGGTCAGGGATCATCCAACCCACGGGGCATGACGGCGTCGAGATTTGTACAACAACGCTTCTTGCCGGGCCCAAGGAGCTGGCTTCGTGACGCCGCTGTCAAAAAACCGATTGAATCAGCCGGTGACTGGCCGGATGCACCAGAATTTCGTGCGGCTTGACGCGTCTTGGACGGTGGGGCAGGCGCTCGAACAGTTGCGGTCACATCCGCCGGCGGCACGCATCATTTACTTTTATGTCGTCGAATCGGATGGCCGGCTCGCCGGTGTCGTTCCAACGCGGCGATTATTGCTCAGTTCGCCCGCTGCGCGTTTGTCCGACATGATGATCCGAAAGGTCATCACATTGCCGGCAACCGCGACCGTGTTGGAAGCCTGTGAGTTTTTTATCCAGTATCGCATGCTGGCGTTTCCCGTCGTCGATGCGGATGGACGGATCGTCGGCGTCGTGGATGTCGATCTTTACACCGAAGAATTGGCCCGGCTCGACGAGCGCATGCCGGTTCGGCGTCTGCTCCAGCCGTTTGCGCGTTTCATACAAATCGAATCGGCCAGCGGCGTCGTGTTGCTGGCTTGTGCAGTCATGGCGATCAGCGTCACCAATTCGGCTTGGTCAGGCGCATTCCTGCGTTTTTAGCAAACGCCGATTGTAATTCAGGTCGCCGGCTTCGAGTTGAACAAGCCGCTTTTGATGTGGATCAACGACGGAC
>Ga0073934_10009549_pt1 | contig 12393 bp, 13 predicted proteins | sample LarsenN4metaG_FD_76834 | JGI IMG/M metagenome (GOLD analysis project Ga0073934, IMG submission 76834) | Hot spring sediment bacterial and archeal communities from British Columbia, Canada, to study Microbial Dark Matter (Phase II) - Larsen... ... | reverse complement strand
GCATGCTGGATGCGCTCATCGTCGCGCAGCGCGCGGCCGAGGTAGAGCCAGAGATCCGCGTAGTAGCCAGATACCTGGCGCGCTTCTTTGCTACTGCTCGCCCGCAACCGATATCGCCCAAAGACTACCGCGCGCGTCTCATGCACGGCGTGCGCGAGGACATGGACGCCCTCGCGATGCCTCGGTACGGACTCTCGCGCGACCGGCTGGAACGGCTCGCGCGGGCGCAGCTCGAGCTGCTGGATCGCAGTCCGCTCTTGTTCGACCGGCGGGTTCAGGCCGGCCGCATCGTCGAGGGACATGGCGATCTTCGTCCGGAGCACATCTGTGTGCGCGGCCAGGGCGCGATCATCGATTGCCTCGAATTCTCGAAGGACCTCCGGGTGAGCGATCCGCTGGATGAACTGTCATTCCTCCTGCTGGAGTGTGAACGTCTTGGCGACGCACGTGTGGGCCAATGGTTTCTGGATGCCTACTGTGAAGCAGCTGGAGATGAAGCCCCCGTGGCCCTGCTGCACTTCTACCGGGTCTTCCGCGCCCTTCGGCGGGCAAAGATCGCGGCGAGGCACCTGGACGATCCGACGGTGCGGGACCCTGACCGGTTTGCCGCACGCGCCAAACGCTACCTCGAACTTGTCGAGCCGGTCGCAGGCGCAGTAGTTAGTGCTCACTGAGCGTGGGGTATCAGGGGAGGAAAGGACGCGCGAACGCCACCGGCGGCACGCGGGACCGGAATAGTCCGGCCGTTCACGGGTTCAGCAGGTCCCCCAGCGAACGGTTGTCGTGTAACCGACGAATGGCCTCCGCAAACAGCGGCGCACTCTCGAGAACCATGAGCTTGGCGGCGGCGGCCTCACGGAGCGGGGTTGGCGGAATGTGGTCGAGAACGATGATTCTGTCGAGTGCGGCGGTGCTCAGGACGTGCGAGGCGTCTGGTACGAATGCCCCATGCGCCACTGCTGCAACCACGGTGGCTGCCCCAGCGTTGCGGCACGCATCAGCCGCTCGTGCGAGCGTTGTTCCTCCGCTGATCATGTCGTCGACGAGGACCACTGTTCGACCCGTCATCTCGCCAACCACGAGATCCCCGGTCACGACATCTTCGCTCCGGCGCTTTTCGACGAAGCCGGTCGGAACCGCACGCCCCAGCCGTTGAGCAAGAGCATCGCGATAACTGTTTGCGCGCTTGACACCGCCGATGTCGGGCGAGACGACGACGATTTCGCGATCCGCGAAATCCTTTGCGAGCACGTCAGCGAAGATACGGTGCGCACCCAGATGTTCCGTGCGGCAGCGGAAGGCGTTCTGGAACGCGGCCAGGTTGTGGACCTCGAGCGTGACGACGCGGTCCACACCCACAGCTTCGAACAGCGCGGCGACATAGCGGGTCGTAACGGGATCCCGGTGTTTTGTCTGGCGATCCTTGCGCGAGTAACTCAAGTACGGGACAACCGCGGTCACGCGGTGCGAGCCGGCATCCCGGAGAGCACCGAGGAAGAACAGCAGACGGCACAGCTTGTCGTTGACGCTCAGGTCTGCCTGCCCGTGCAGTGACTGAACGACGTAAACGTCGGCGCCACGAACACTTTCGAGCGGACGCGCCTTGTGCTGGCCCCATTCGAACTCCCGTTCCTCGTGAGCCGACAGACGCGTGCCCAAGTGGCTGACAACTCGTTCCGCGAACGCCTGACCAGAGCGCAGCGCGAACACAGCCAGCGGAGAACGCACGACGCCATCTTACCGCCTGCCCGGACGCCACAGGCAGCAACCTGCGTCGCAGGGTCGAATCAGCGGCACCACAGTGGCTGGCAGTGTGATTGCTTCCTCACCAGGTCTGTCTGGACGGAGATGGCGACCACAGTCTCTCGGCAGGAGACGTGCGGGCCAGGTTTCTCCGGGCAGCGCCTCGAAGGGGTCGCCGGCACGAACGACACACTCCCCGCCGGCGGCTTGACCACGGACGCCGTTGTCCTCAACGCCGGCGATCGTGTTTCCGCGGATCTGCATCTGACCATGCTCACGGGCTCCTGATCGATACCTCCATGCTGACAGGAGAGAGCGTGCCGATTCTGCCCAGGCCTGGCGAAGAACTCTCCGCCGGCACCTTCGCGATCGAAGGCGAAGGCCTCGGGGTCGTGACGGCGACAGGCCACGCCACGCGGCTGGCCCAGATCGCTCGTTTGATCGAAGCGGGACGACGGCCGCCGAGCCCGCTTGTGATCGAGTTGAACCATGTCATCCGGGTCATCGCCGGGATCGCTCTTGCGGTAGGCGTCCTGTTCCTGCTCGTTTCCTTGCTGGTAGGGATTCGGCTCACCGATGGGTTCTTGTTCGCGCTTGGTGTCACCGTGGCGCTCGTACCAGAGGGACTGCTCCCGACTGTCAGCCTGTCACTCGCTATCGGCGCGCAGAGAATGGCGGCGCGTGGCGCGCTGGTGCGCCGCCTGGAGTCGGTTGAAACGCTTGGGTCGACGACCTTCATCTGCACCGACAAGACAGGAACGCTCACGCGCAACGAGATGTCGGTCACAGAAGCCTGGACTCCGAAAGGGAGCGCCTCGATCGAAGCGAGCGGTTACGACCCTTCGGGCGTGGTCCATGCGCCCGCGGAACTGCTGCCGCAGCTCGGGGAATTGGCGCGCGCGGCCGCGATGTACGCGAGCGGTCATGCGACGTTCCGCGAGGGACACTGGGTTGCCCACGGTAATCCACTGGAGGTTGCGCTCGAAGTCTTTGCGCGGCGGCTTCACGTCGATGACGACGTGGAACGAGCGGGCTTTCCCATACGGCGACGATTTCCGTTCGATCCTCGCCGCCGCCGCATGTCGATTTGATGGCTCAGTCGGTCCGCACGCCGTCGGTCCTCACATGCGAACCCGCTCGATGGACCGGCAGCTTCAGCCTCACTCGTGTGCCTCCTTCCGGAGGAACTTCCAGTTCGAGCGACCCGCCGTGGGCATCGGCGGTTCGTTGCGCGATCGGCAAGCCGAGCCCGCTGCCGCGCGACTTCGTCGTAAAGAAAGGCTGGAACACGCGGTCGCGAATCTCGGCTGGAATGCCCGGTCCGGTGTCGCGGACCTCGATCACGGCCATGTCGGCCAGGGTGATGGCCACCTCGATCCGGCCACCGCTGGCCATTGCCTGGATCGCGTTCAGCAGCAGGTTGACGATTGCGGCCCTGAGGAGCTCGGCGTCCCCGGTGACGGGTACATCGCAGCCATCGAGCGTGATCGGGATCCCTCGCTCCGCGGCTTCCCGCTCGACTACGCCAATCGCGCCCTCGACGAGCGATCGAAGCCTGATGACGGTGGGCTGTGGCGGGCGCGGACGCGCAAATGTCATCAGGTCGTTGATCAACTCATTGGCCGCGTCGACTCGCGCGACAACGTCGCGCATCACCGCCATGTCACGGTCCGACAGGGAGCGGGAGAGCAGTATCTGCACGGCCCCTTTGACGCCGGCCAATGAGTTGCGTACCTCGTGAGCGACCACACCTGCCATCTCGCCCAGACGAACCACAGCCGCCTGCCGCGCCACCATCTCCTCCGCGGCTTTACGCGCCGAGATGTCGACACGGATTGAGATGTACTGATATGGCTTCCCGTGTTCGTCCAGGAACGGCACGATCGTCGTGTCGACCCAGTAATGATGCCCATCCTTTGCGCGGTTCCTGATCTCTCCGTGCCACACGCGCCCCCGCGCAATCGTCGCCCACAGGTCCCGCATGAAGGCCTTCGAGTGATACCCGGAGTTGATGATCCGGTGATCCTGTCCGAGAAGTTCTTCGCGGCTGTAGCCGGAGATCTCGCAGAACTTGTCGTTGGCGTACGTGATGCGTCCCGTCACGTCAGTCGTGGCGACGATCGCTGCGTGGTCGAGAGCCCGTTTGAAGTCGAGGAGGTGGCGAAGATCAGTCGACGATGATGAAGGCAATGTCATTACGCACACTGGCGGTCATACGCAGACGGAGGCGAGCCCGTCGATCGGCGGCACTGAGTGCCAATCACATGCACCGACTGTGCCGCCCCATTGATTTGCCCATCGCAGCAAGGGCAGCGGATGATCGGAACGATCGCTCCGGCGGTCGTGGAAAATTCCGTTCGACCCGGTTTGTCTGGGCGTGCGTCGGGGTCAACTCGCCTGATCTCTGACGCGCGCCGTCCACTGCCGGGGACCAACCCGACGGGTTGACGCTGGGACATGGGGAACCTGGTAGAGCGCCGCACACTCCTCGTCGCGACCGGCCACCACACGCCGCCCGCGTAACGGGCCAAACGCGGCCGTGAGGACGGTGTGCCGGTCTTCTCCCGAGCCGTCGTCGCTGTAGAGAACGACCCAGTCCTGTGTCTTGCCGGCATGGTGCGCGCGCGCAGTGTTCGAGAAGAGCGCCGTGTAACGCCGTGTGCCGCGTCGGGTGTGGAGGACTGGCAGCCACGCCTCGCGCGTCGGGTTGAAGCGCCGGGGCGCGATGCGTGGCAGTTCTCCGGCCGTCGCCTTATCGCGATATTCCCGATCGACGTCGAGGAGCTCGCACACCGTCGGCACGTCGCCTGTTGACGATGGGCTGATGCGACCGAGCCGGCTCGCCAGCGAAGCGCGGATGCGGGCGAGGCGTTTCTCCCCGAAACCGCCGAGCGTGGCAAGTCGGCCATCATGAGCGGCCGCTTCGAAATCCGCCAGCGTCTCGAGTCCGAGTTCATCATGCACGCGTCCGGCGAGTACCCGGCCGACGCCGGGAACCGATGCGAAGAGAACTCGCGGGTCGGCTTCACCGCGCGACCGGTCGAGCAGGGGAGGACGAGCCACCTCCTCCAGACGATCGACGACGCGCTCATTGATCGGATGCACCTCGCGTCTCCTCAACCAAGCAAACCGCTCTCCGATGCCGGATTCGATCTGGCGGCGAGCAGTCGCTGGCGGACGGCCAGATGATCGAAATACTTCACGCCCGGGTGCGGGAAAGTTCCCAGCCGCGAGTTTGGGGCAAGGAACCATCGGAAGCCATTCCGCGTTGTTTCAACGACTTACCTCAACGGCACGGTGGTTGCTGGGTCGGCGGCAGATCCAATCCATTGAAAGGAGTCGGGCGCATGCATCCAACCCTCGAGCGCAGCGCAGTGTTTTCGAACCCGCCTATCGAACATGACCTCTGTGCACGAGTGTGGGCGGAGTTTCGCGAGATGCCCGGGCTCAATTTGACCCTCGCGCAGGCCGCTCGCCTGTTCAGCATCGACCGCGCGAGATGCGCGCGCGTGCTCGATGTCCTGGTCGTGAGCGGCGTGTTGACGACTGACGGCGTCGCCTTCGTTCGCGCCGACTCGGGCCGTCGTTATGCCTAGGAGCCGACGTGGCGGACCCTTCGCTCGCTCACACCTCGATCGCCAAGACCGATCGTGTTCTGCTCGAGGGGCCGCACTCACGGACTCGGGAGCTATGGCTCATCCTCCGTGCGCTGCGTGACTTCATCGAAGGGTTTCGCACACTGCATTTCGTCGGTCCGTGCATCACGGTCTTCGGCTCAGCACGCTACGACCAGGCTCACCCGTACTATGACCTCGGCCGCGAGGTCGGCCGTGGGATCGTGCAACTCGGGTTCACGGCGATGACCGGCGGCGGACCTGGGCTCATGGAGGCGGTCAATCGCGGCGCCCGTGAGGCCGGAGGGCGCTCGGTCGGCTGTAACATCGAGTTGCCGAAAGAGCAGGCACCCAATCGATATCTCGACCGTTCGGTTACCTGCCGCTATTTCTTCGTTCGCAAGGTTCTCCTCTTCAAATACTCATATGCGTTCGTCGGGCTTCCAGGAGGGCTCGGCACGCTCGACGAACTGTTCGAGGCGTTGACGCTGATTCAGACCGGAAAGATCCAGCACTTTCCAGTGGTCCTCATCGGGACTCAATACTGGCGTCCGTTGGCGGATCTGCTTCATCACCTCGCCCTCGAGCGGGCGATCGATACGAGGGACCTCGACCTTCTCCTCGTCACCGACAGCGTCAGCGCCGCCCTCGAGCACATTCAGCGACATACGGTGGTTCCGTTCGGGCTGACGAAACGGCCGCGACGGCCATCGATATTGCTCGGTGAGCCTCAAATGCCGCCAGTGATTGGCACGCGTCCACCGACGCAACCGCCGATTGCTTCCGCCACCTGACCCGGGACCGGCCACCTGACCAGGAACATGCGGCACCTGCCGGAACCTGAGGCAATTCCACACACGGCGGGGAATACTTCGCAGGGGGCGGTCACAGCGGCCGGCGAGGGCGATGATTTCGTTTCGATTGCCGCACCGCGCGCGCTCTCGAGCGGTTTCAGGCACTGGCATTCTCGTTGCCTGACATCCCGGGCATGAGATCGACCCACCTGCAGGAGATACAGTGGCTGGAGCAGGAACCAGCCAACGGGCTCTGCCCCTTGATATGCCCGCAGAGCCCCTCGGCCGGTTGCCAGTATTTTTCGCCGCGCTCCGCGCGTCGGGGACCACCTTGCGAGTTGCAACGAGAACGAATTTCGTGCAGCGAGCCGCATGGCGGTCCAATGCTGCCCGGGACCACTCGACACGGGATGAACGCAGTCACGTGTCAGCTCGTGACTCGGAGTGATTGGTCGTACGAACTGTGCGTTGTGCCGCACTGCAATCCGGCGGCGGCCCTGATCGAACGGTTCCGCACGTCTACGCCCGCGATTCATCGCCACGCCGAGGTCGCCAGACAACTGCGCGAGGACGGCTGGATGGTCATCGACCACGGCACTCCTCCTCTCGGCATTCGCGCAGCCGCGTAGTGCGACAGGACCATGCTCCTGATGTGTGGACACCGTGAAGTGGCGGGCGACTACGACTCATGAACATCACCCACATTTTGTGCCCGACGGATTTTTCTGAGGCGTCCTCCCACGCCGCCGACCTGGCCGTGACGATGGCGAGCGCGTACAAGGCGCGCATTGCGGCACTTCACGTGGTGGACGCCAGTGTGGTCGTCCCGGAATTCGGGTTGGCAACCGTCGGTTCGATCGACGAGGCCGGACTCAGAGCGCTTCGAGCGAGGACCGAAGCAGGCCTGTCGGCAGCCTCTCGGGCGGGTATCCGCGTCGACGTGTTCGTCGAAGTGGGGCCCCCGGCGGCGCGGATTCTGGACCGCGCCGCCGTACTGCCCGCCGATCTCATCGTGATGGGGACGCATGGCACAGGAGGCTTCCAGCATCTGGTACTCGGATCCGTGACCGAAAGAGTCCTGCGAAAGGCCCTCTGTCCGGTGCTGACGGTTCCGCCGCGCGCGCAGGCGACGTCGCGCCTGCCCTTCCGCCGCCTGCTCTGTGCGATCGATTTCTCCGAATCGTCGATGGCGGCCCTGCAGTTTGCGACCTCACTCGCCGAGGAAACCGACGCGAAGCTGACGATGGTGCACGTGCTCGAGTGGCCCTGGGAAGAGCCGCCGTCGCCCAGACTGGAGGATCTTCCTGTCGAGCAGGGAGCCGCTCTCGCTGAATTTCGCCGCTATCGGGAAAAGATGGCGGCGACGCGGCTCGCGGCGCTTGTACCGGCCGCGAACCGCTTGTCGCAGCCGCCAGCCGTGCGGTTGAGGAGCGGCAAATCGTACGTTCAACTCCTCGATGTCGCCAACGAGGAGGGCAGCGATCTGATCGTCATCGGCGTCCACGGGAGAAACCCGTTCGACATGATGCTGTTCGGCTCCACAGCCAATCACGTCGTGCGCCGGGCATCGTGTCCAGTGCTGACGCTGCGACGGTAGCGCCTTTCAGTGCGTCGCCACCTGTGATGCTGAATGCAAGATACAGGCGGCACAGTGTCACGGTTCCAGCGCGTTTCAGTGCCCGCACTCTGAATTCTGCATTTTGAATGGAATTACCGGTAATCCTGGGAGCTACTTGGTCCTTGGTTCCCCGCTCCCGCGGAAGGAGCACACGGAGCCCCAAGGACCAAAGACCAACTCGAAGCCAAGCCTACCAGGCTACTGCAGGACGGCGTGCCTTCCTGTGCGGTACCCGAAAGTTCAGCAATCGCCGGGTCGCAGGTGCGGCTCCACGATCGAGACCGCGTCCGATCAACTCCAACAGGTCGGACACCGTTACGATGCCAACCGCGCGCCCGCGATCCGAAACCACGAGGCAACCGATCGAGCGCCCACGCATGACGTTGGCCGCCCTTCTGACCGTCGCCGTGGGTGCGATCGTTACGGCCGGGGCGGTCATGAGCTCGGCCACGGTGCGAGTCCTTCTCACCGTCGCCCCCGCGCGCCCGCCGGCGTCGCGATCGGAGAGGACGCCGACAACGTCGCGGCCCCTTGTGACCACCAGGTGATGAATCCGGCGTCCGCGCATCAGGGCCCATGCGTCCTCAGCGCTATCGCCGGGCGAAACCGTCTGGACGCCCACTGTCATGAGTTCACGTACGCGCATGGCTGCCTCCACACCGAAATGAACGACTCGTCGCCGCAAACGGAACTCCGCCGCATGCCGCACGATGACTCATTGCACAGAATGCGCCACGGCGAAGGAGTCAAAAGCGCGCCCTCCGTTCGAATCGACCGCACCGTTTGAGCGAATGAATTCGCAGCACCGGTCACGCCGCCCTTTTGTATTCATTCACCTGAGGGTCGACGCAGAACTACGATGAAGTTGTGTCCCGCATGGGTTCGGTCTCGAGGCGCTGGCGCAGGCGATCGAGTGCCGCAGGTGCTTCAGAGCGAATGCGCCGTTCGATCAGCCTTCGAATGATTCCGCCGAGAGCGCCCCCGAGCACGTCGGTGCGCGATCGCCGCATATAGGTCAGGTAGCGCGGGGCGGGACCGGCGGCGGGTGTGAGGCTGGTGACCGACAAGGAAGCCGTCGTGTAATGCGACGCGTAAACCTGCTTGAACGCGACTGTGACAGCATCGGCTGGGGCCGTGGCGAGCGTGTCCTCACCTGCATGTGTGCTTGCCGGAAACAGGCTGACATGCGTAATGGCAATGATTGGCTTGCCGCTGCCGAGCGTCTCCTTCGACCAGTAGAGGAACGACTCGACCCCGGTCGCGTTCACGCGTGGGTAGGACTGGAGATACCTGCCCATTCCTGCGGGGGCGACCGGCCCAAACTGCATCGTTTCACTGAGCGCCTCGAACTCCTCGCCAGGCGAGACCGGCGCCTTGTGATCGTGGTACGGCGCGGCTCCGTGGTGTCCGTCCGCGATGTACGCGCGAGCGCGACTTACGATAAGGCGCCGGAACGCGGACTGGGCCGCCTCTTTCCATCCTGCCCCCGCGACGGCGATCGCCTGCCGGATCTCCACGATCTCGGGGGCGCTGAGTTTGACGCCGCACTCGCCCGGGCGGCATCCACGCAGATCTTCGAGATCCTGATCGTCGAGGGTCAGCCCGCGCACGTCATCGATGGCCGGTGGATTTGAAAAGCGGCGGGCAAGCGGGATGTACGTGCTCCGCTGGAGCTCTTCGACCTCACGCACCCAGTCGAGGAACCGGCGGTTGTCAATAGTGACTTTGACGATGCCGAAGACGGCGAGGTCTCGATCGCGCGCCGGGAGCACGTCGACGACCGCGAATCCAGCTCGAACTTTCGCGCTGTCTGCACGACGGGCGGCCGTGTCCGGCAGAGCGAGCCTCCACGTCTCCGCTCCTGACAGGCACAGACCGGTAATGAGCAGCGCCGTCGATACGCATGCCGTGAAGCGAACGGGCAACACGCGTGTGGCTCCTGCAAATGTCCTGCGCGCAGCAGCCCGGCCGGATGTTCCAGAACTCGGCCGTCGGCCGCGTTGATCGTGGGGAATATTTCCGATGAACGCGAAGGATTGCTGGCCGGTTCGATTCCTCCGTAGCAGACGCGCCTGCGTTTGCGGTAACGGGTCCTGGCACGAAGCGTGCGCTTCTCCTTGGAGGCAGGGAGGTGCTTATGCTGGTGCCGCTGTTGATCGCGATTTCAGGGCTGGTCGCCTCGCCTGGTGCGCCTCCCTCGCTGGACATCTCGGATCGCCAGCGGGTGGCAGGGGAGCTCTCTCCAGACGAACGCGCCGCGCTCGTGTCGTTCGAGCACTCGGTGCAGGACTACATGGCTCTTCATCGCCGGCTTGCGCGGCTCACGCCGCCGCTGCGGGTCACGGCAGATCCGGTGCAACTCCGTCAGGCCGTTGACGCGCTTGGCGAGGCGATTCGACTCGAAAGGTCCGGAGCCCAGACAGGGGAGATCTTCACGGCGGCGGTTGCCGACATGTTTCGCCGCCGTATCGGCCATGGAGTGTGGAACCTCGACGTGCCCGAGTTGATCGCGGAAATGGAGGAGGACACCGAGCCCTGTGCGCCGCGCCCGGTCGTCAACGGACGGTTCCCCTGGAACTCGGGCAATGTCATGTGGCCGTCGGTCCTCGCGGTCTTGCCCGAACTACCCGAGGAGCTCGAGTACCGCTTCGTTGGCGCGGATCTCGTGCTGATCGACATCCGGGCGAATCTGGTCGTTGACATTCTGGAGAGCGCCCTGACGCCGATCAGCTGATCCCGGAGGCGATGGAGCGGCGACCGCGACCGGTCACCTCCACCGGGGTTGAGCACCGAACCACGAGGACGATCATGCGCAGAGCCATTGCCCTTCTCGTCGTTGTGTGGAGCACCGGCACGTGGGCCGGGACGTCGGCCCCGCCGTCCACGCTGCCGGGCGCTGCCGGTTCGGTCAAGTTTGCGGTGATTGGCGACAACGGCACCGGAAAGCAACCGCAGTACGACATCGCCGAGCAGATGGTCGCCGCACGAGCGCGGTTCCCGTTCGAGTTCGTGATCATGCTGGGGGACAACCTGTACGGCCGTCAGGACGTTGTCAGCAAGTTCGAGCGTCCCTACGCGAAGCTGCTCCAGGCCGGCGTGCCGTTCTACGCCACGCTCGGCAATCACGACGACCCGGCCAAGCGGACCTACAAGGGCTTCAACATGGCTGGTGAACGCTACTACTCGTTCGTCCGCGGCGCCGTCCGCTTCTTCGTGTTCGACACCAACATCATGGACGCGACGCAGGTCGCGTGGATCGAGGCGACGCTCAAGGAGTCGATCGATCCCTGGAAGATCGTCTACTTCCATCACCCTCTCTATTCCGACGGCGATCGCCATGGGTCGAATGTCGAGCTGCGCGTGATCCTGGAACCGTTGTTCGTGCGTTACGGCGTCAACGTCGCGCTTTCCGGACATGAACACTTCTACGAGCGCACCACGCCGCAAAAGGGAATCACGTACTTCATCGAAGGATCGAGCGGACAACTGCGGAAGGGTGACGTCAGTCGGTCTGCGATGACGGCGGCTGCGTTCGACGAGGACCAGACGTTCATGCTGATGGAGGTCGCCGGCGACGAGCTGACGTTCGAGGCGATCTCGCGGACCGGGGCCATCGTGGACTCAGGCGTCATCCCGCGCAGGCAGGCAGAGCAGTAGGGGGCGTTATGAAACAACACGCGCTGTTGCACGAGCCTGTGGCCGTTCCGCCGCTTGCGCGGCTGGTGAGCGGCCGGTGGCTCCGGTTCGTGTTCGATCGGTATCTGTTGCTTCCGCTGGGCGCCGCGATCGCGCTCATTTGGGCGAACACCGACCCGGAGCGCTATTTCGTGTTCGCGCACCGGCTCGCATTCCCCGTCAACGAGATCGGAATGGCCTTGTTCCTCGGTCTCGTCACGCAGGAGGTCGTCGAGGCAGTGATGCCTGGGGGCGCGCTCCACAGCTGGAGGCGATGGTCGGTGCCGCTTGTCGCCGCTGCCGGAGGGCTGCTCGGTGCGTCATTCGTTTTCCTGGCGTTCGTGTACTGGAAGCAGGAAGCCGTGCTGTTACAGGGCTGGCCGGTCGCAGGCGCGATCGACCTCGCCGCCGGCTATTACGTCCTGAAGACGATCTTTCGAGGTCGCACTGCGTTCACGTTCTTCCTCCTCCTGGGCATCGCGACCAATGCCGTGGGCGTCATCGTGCTCGCCGTGTGGCCCGCCCTGACCCCGAACCACATTTCCGGAGCCGTGCTGCTGGTCGCGAGCGTCAGCCTCGCCGCGGCGCTCAGGCACGCCAGGGTCCGTTCGTTCTGGCCGTATCTGATCGTCTGTGGCACCGCGTCGTGGTGGGCATTCTATTGGGCGGGGGTCCATCCCGCCCTGGCGCTCATCCCGATCGTGCCATTCCTTCCGCACGAGCCGCGGAGCGTCGAGGTCTTCGCCGAGGCGCCTGACGATGACGCTGTGCACCATGCAGAACACAGGTGGAATGTCGCGGTGCAGGGCGTGTTGTTCCTGTTCGGGCTGGTGAATGCCGGGATCATTCTCCGCGGCTACGACACCGGCACGTGGGCGGTGCTGCTGGCGGCTCTCGTCGGCCGGCCAGCGGGAGTGATGGTGCTCATCGCCATTGCGGTCGCGGCGGG
>Ga0073934_10009548_pt1 | contig 12394 bp, 14 predicted proteins | sample LarsenN4metaG_FD_76834 | JGI IMG/M metagenome (GOLD analysis project Ga0073934, IMG submission 76834) | Hot spring sediment bacterial and archeal communities from British Columbia, Canada, to study Microbial Dark Matter (Phase II) - Larsen... ... | reverse complement strand
GCTTTTGAGCCTGGCGCCGATCTTTGGCTCGATCATTGCATGGATATTCTTCGGTGAAATCCTTTCGGCGCTGCAGATCACCGGCATTGTCCTCGCCCTGGCAGGGATCGCCTGGGTCGTCCTGTCGCATGAGGAGCCTCCCAACACACCCCATGGGCATACCCGGCGAGGTGTGATCTTTGGTGTCCTGGCCGGGCTTGGACAGGCCGTCGGGCTTGTTCTTTCAAAGCAGGGAATGTTTGGAGAATTCTCACCCTTCCAGGCAAATGCCATTCGTATGTTGGCAGCGGTCATCTTCATCTGGGCATGGACCCTCTTCGACAGTCAGCTAAGAGCGACCTTTGCGGCTCTGCGAGAAAAACCAGCCGTGCTTGGCTGGCTTGCCCTTGGGGCAGTCGTCGGACCCGTCCTCGGAGTGACATCTTCGCTGCTGGCAGTCCAGCATGCTGAAATTGGCGTGGCAAGCACGCTTATGGCGCTGCCCCCGGTCATCGTTTTGCCGATCAGTTATTTTGTCTTCAAGGAAAAGGTTGGCTGGCAAGCTGTGCTCGGGACGATCCTGGCGATCGCCGGTGTGGCAGTTTTGTTCCTTGCCTGATTGGAGGAGTTCAAATGAGTGATTCCATTTATACCCAGCGGCTGCAATTAATCCCTCTGAATTTAGAACAGTTGGAGTTGACATTGCAAAACATCGAGGCTCTCGAAACCTCGTTGAATATTACGATCATGAGGCCCTGGATCACAGACCGCGTCCGCCGCGCCATCGGGATGAAAATCGATAAGATGCGAAAGGCGGAAATTTCTCAGCACAATTGGCTCACATATTGGCTGATTGTTATGAAAGATGAAAACATCGGCGCAGGGATGCTGGGATTCAAAGGCTTCCCGGATGCAAACGGCTCGACCGAGATCGGCTACGGTATCGACGAGGCACATCAGGGCAAGGGCTACATGCGTGAAGCAGTCCAGGCGTTGATCGATTGGGCTTTTACCCATCCCTTCTGCAATGTGATCACCGCAAGCGAAGTGGAGAACCCCGCATCCAGGCGCCTGTTGGAGAAGCTGGGGGCGCAGCTAGTTGAAGAGTCTGATCATTCCACCTCCTGGGAAATACGCAAAGCACAAAATTAAACGTGCCTAATAATTTCCTTCCATTCCCTTGAACTCAGTGTAAGATGAGGCTGTGTTACCAAAACCAGGTTCGAGCGAGGCAACATGACCAAAGCTTCAATTCCAGCAGATCAGGTTCGTTTTTTCAGTGGAAGTTCGAATCCCACATTGGCTGCAAGCATTGCGAAAGAACTGGGTGTGCCGTTGGACGATACCCGCATCACCCGTTTCAGCAATGACAATCTTTTCATCCAACTGGGGGCCACAGTGCGCTACCGGCGTGTGTATATCGTGCAGTCGTTATCACAGCCGGTCAACGATCACTTGATGGAGTTGTTGATGATGCTCGATATCGCCCGTGGAGCCGCAGCCTCTGAAGTCCATGCGATCATTCCTTATTATTCGTTTGCCCGCTCCGACAAAAAGGATGCGCCGCGCATTTCCATTACGGCACGTCTGGTCGCAGATCTGTTGAAGACGGCCGGCGCGACTCATGTGATGAGTATGATCTTCCATTCACCCCAGGTGCATGGATTCTTCAGCCTGCCCACCGACCCGTTGAGCAGCTGGCTGGTTTTCAAGGAATATCTTCAGACCCAAAACTTGAACAACTCCATTTTGGTCTCGCCCGATATGGGTCAGGCCAAGTCCGCGGCTCGTTTTGCGCAAGTCTTAAAACTGCCCATTGCCGCGGGGAATAAGGAACGGATCTCCGATTCAGAGGTGAGGATTCGCGGTTTGGTAGGGAATCAGGTCCGCGGCCACAAACGCGCGCTGATCTACGATGATGAGATCGCCACCGGCGGCTCCATCCATGAGTTGAGCCGTATGCTGATCGAAGAAGGCGTCGAGGAGATCCTGGTGATCTGCACTCACGGCGTGTTCACTCGAGGCGGCCTGGAGAGGCTGGCAGATATACCGGAAATCAGAGAGATCGTTACGACAGATACAGTGTATATATCGCCCAAAAAAAGACATCCGAAGCTCAAAATACTCTCTGTTGCCCCGATCTTTGCAGATGCCATTCGCCACAATCTTTACCATCAGTCGCTGAATGAACTCTTTGTTTTCGGCCAGGGATCAGCCTGATGTTGAGATGCTAAACCAATTAAAGGTCCGCGCCCGCGCTCTAAAGAAAGAAGCTTATGCCATTTCCCTGGCGGCGCGTGACCCGCGCACACCGTGGTATGTAAAGGCTCTGATCTTTTTTGTTGTCGCGCACACTTTCAGCCCGATCGATCTCATTCCCGACTTTATTCCTGTCCTGGGCTATCTCGATGATCTGATCATCACCCCGGGCGGCATCTGGTTAGCCGTTCGGCTCATCCCTTCTGAGGTCATGACGGAGGCTCGTGCAAGGGCAGCAACTCATCATGTAGAAAGTAGCGTTGGCAGAGTCGGAGCAATCATCATGATCCTGTTTTGGATCATTGCTGTGGTCGCGGTGGTTTATTTTTTCCTGCGTGTTACAAAAAGAATATAATTGAAGGTAGGAGGCTCCCATGACAACGATTGGAAAAGTAATGCAAGATGCCATGAATGAACAGATTAACAAAGAATTCTTCTCTTCATATCTTTATCTCTCGATGGCAGCCTATTTTGAGGATAAGAATCTGGCAGGATTTGCTCACTGGATGCGGCTTCAGGCAGACGAAGAACGCGAGCACGCCATGAAGTTCTACAATCACATTCTGGATGCCGGCGGACGTGTGTACCTGAAAGCGATCGACGCGCCGCAAACGGATTGGAAATCCAACCTGGAGGTCGCGGAACAAGTCGCGGAGCATGAGGCAAAAGTTACTGCATCCATCCATAGCCTCTATGAACTTGCGCTGAAGGAGAAGGATTATCCCGCCCAGGTTATGCTGCACTGGTTTATTAACGAGCAGGTGGAAGAGGAAAAGAACGCTGCAGAACTGGTTGCCAAACTGCGGCTCATTGAAGAGCGCGGCACGGCCGTCCTGATGCTCGATCACCGTCTCTCAAAACGGGGTGGCGAGGAAGAGGGAGAAGAGTAGTTTACAATAGACCCTGAGAATTTCTCAGGGTCTATTCCTTGAACAGAATTGTTAAACGGGGATCGGTTCGCATGGAGGATCATGAGCTTCACGATTCGACGCGCCACACATGAAGATAAACCGGATTGGCTGCGGATGCGCCAGAAATTATGGCCGGAAGCGCCCATTGAATATTTGACCTTCGATCTGGATGACAAACTGGCGAACGGGAACTATGCAGTCTTTGTCGCTTTCGGCGCGGAAGGGCATCCGGTCGGCTTTATCGAAACGGGACTTCGCGACTATGGCGAGGGCTGCGAAACCTCTCCGGTGGGCTACATCGAAGCCTGGTATGTAGACGAACAAATACGCGGCCAAAACATTGGCAGAGAGTTAGTCCACAATGCAGAACAGTGGGCGCGCGAGAAAGATTGTACCGAAATGGCCTCGGACACCTGGCTGGATAACGAAGCCAGCATCTCTGCCCATCTGAAACTGGGATATGAAGAGGTGGAACGGTTAGTGCATTTTGTAAAGAGGTTATAACGAACCGAGGAAGCATAGAAACCCTGAGAAGAACAGATCGAAAACTCCGTCGTTTACAAGATTTACATGAGTAATTTTCTCATTTACGGCTCTTACGGCTATACCGGTCAATTGATTGTTGAGCGTGCATTGCAGGAGGGATTGCGTCCTGTTCTGGCCGGCCGCAACAAAAAGAAGTTGATCGCGCAGGCCGAGAAATACAATCTTGAATATCGCGCCTTTGCATTGCATGAAACGGCAATCCTCGATTCTGTTTTGCAAGGCGTAGACGCAGTACTCCATTGTGCAGGCCCGTTCGTGCATACCTTCCGGCAAATGGCAGAGGCGTGTTTGCGGACCAAACGTCATTACGTGGATATCAGCGGTGAGATCCCGGCGTTCGAGGCGCTGGCCGCGCTGGATAGCCAGGCCAGGGAGGCTGGGATCATGCTCCTGCCTGGGGCTGGATTCGACGTTGTGCCGTCAGATTGCCTGGCCGCTCATCTCAAAGGACGTTTGCCCAGCGCGACTCACTTTCGCCTCTTCCTGCGCGGAGTCGGCGCGGGCGTTTCCAGAGGCACCGCGAAATCGGCCATCGAGAATATGCACAGGCAGGGCATGATCCGCCGCGAGGGAAGATTGGTCCAGGTGCCGCCGGCCTGGAACGTGCGTGAACGAGATTTTGGCAGCGGTTATACCAAAGTGGTTTCTGTGGGCTGGGGCGATGTCAGCACGGCTTATTACAGTACAGGCATTCCAAACATCGAGGCGTACTTCGCGTTCCCTGAGAGAACAATCGGTTTGCTGCGCGCAATGCGTGTGATTGGACCGTTCTTTTATAACAGTGCCGCAAAAAGTGTTCTTAAGTTGCTAGTTGACTTATTCTTGAAAGTACCCCAGGAGGAAAGAAGAAAGAAAGCCACGGCAACTTTCATCGGTGAAGTGACCGACCCCAATGGACAGCGTGCTCTTTCAAGGTTAATTACGCCAGAAGGATATACTTGTACTGCGCTGACGACGGTTGAAATCATGAAACGCATTCTAAATAATGACTGTAAAACAGGGTTCCATACTCCATCCCTGGCCTATGGCGCTGACTTCATTTTGCAGTTCCCCGGAGTACGCAGAGAAAAACTATGATGAGACGTATACTCTTCTATTGTTTACTTTCCAGCGTGTTTGCAGCATGCGCATCTGCGACAACCACACCCGAATCACCTGCTACAACGGAGGCGACCATGTCCCTTGAACTGACCAGCGACGCGTTCGGAAATGGACAATCTATCCCGGCGAAATACTCGTGCATTGGAAAAAATATCTCCCCCGCCATCGCGTGGAATGAACCGCCCGCCGGCACGCAAACTTTTGCGTTGATCGTTGACGATCCGGATGCCCCAATGGGCACGTGGGTGCACTGGATCTTGTTCAACATTCCCGCGGATATGCGTGATCTCAAAGAAGATGTGTCCATTACCGGAAAAAATGTAGACCCGAACGCGATCTACGTCGGCAAGAACTCCTCCGGTAACACCCGCTACGATGGTCCATGCCCGCCCAGCGGCACACATCGCTATTACTTCAAACTCTACGCGCTCGATACAACCATCAATCTTTTACCCGGCGCGACGAAAGATCAGCTGCTCAAAGAAATGGAGGGGCACATCCTTGCTTGGGGTGAACTAATGGGCACATTCAGCAAATGACGCCCTCTGATACGATGATTCGACGCGCGCTTGAGTCTGGCAATCCCGTTGTCGACGGCAACCGCGCAACTTTTTTTTGGGAAGGAGATTTCGCGCCGCACCTGATCAGCGACTCAACCGGCTGGGAGGACCGGCCCAAACCCTTCAAACGGGTCTCTCTACGCTCTGCGTTTGGTCTCGATAAAACGATCTGGTCCTGTTCTCTGACCGTTCCCCGCGATGCCTATGTTGAATACGCTTTCTATAATCCGCTCACCCAGGAGAAAATTCTCGATCCCTGGAATGGACAGACGGTCAGCAATGGGATGGGGAGCCGCAATAATTTCTTCTACATGCCAGAGAACATGCCCTCGCCATTTTCCCTGCGCCGCGCCGACGTGCGGACCGGCACCATCACGCGTCACCGCGTCGGCACAGATCTTTTGCAGGACGATGGCGAACGCGATGTTTACCTTTACAAGCCGCCGACGAATGCCCCGGTCCCGCTGCTGATTGTGTATGACGGCTATGATTACCTGTATCGCGGCAAGCTCGCCACCATCGTAGATAACCTGATCGCCGATAAACGCATCCGCCCGATTGCGTTGGCCTTCCTGCAAAATGGAAAGAGCCGCCGCAATGTCGAATACTTCTGTTCCGACGCAACCATTTCATGGCTCGATCGTGAAGTGCTGCCATTAGCACGTGAAAACTTGAGGCTGATCGACATCAATGAGCACCCCGGTGAATATGGAGTGCTGGGCGCCTCGGCGGGTGGGTTGATGTCCATGTATACAGGTTTGCGTATGCCCGAAATCTTTGGCAAGGTGCTGTGTCAGTCCGGCGTATTCTCCCTGGATGGTCGCGACTTTGCCGTCATAGACCTGGTCCGCTACAACCACGCGCGCGATATCAGGATCTGGATGGATATCGGCACGCTGGACGACTTGCTGGAAGACAACCGCCGCATGATCGCCTTATTAGACAGGAAAAGATACAACGTCACCTATCGTGAGTTTTCCGCCGGGCACAACTACACCGCCTGGCGCGATGATATCTGGCGCGGGCTGGAAGAAATGTTCCCCTCTCCCTCGCGCTGAGCGGAGTTGCCGAGTGTAGGTCGAGGCACGCAGTCGAAGCGCGGGCAACTTGTAAACAGATAAATGAGTCTGACGTTTCGATTGCACAGTATTCAGCGCGAAGAAGGTTTTATGATCCTTGCAACTCTCTGCTACATCAAACACGCTGGATGCACACTGATGGTGTATCGCAACAAAAAAGCCAATGACATTCACGAAGGCAAGTGGAACGGTTTGGGAGGAAAATTCGAGCCCGCTGAAACGCCAGAGGAGTGTGTGATCCGGGAGGTATTCGAGGAATCGGGACTGTCCATCCGTAATCCAAAAATGCGCGGCTTGCTCATGTTCCCCGGTTTCAAAGGCAACGATTGGTACGTGTTTGTCTTCACTGCGACCGAATTCAGCGGCGAATTGATTGATTCACCCGAGGGTAAACTGGAATGGATTCCTGATGAAAAGGTTTTCGATCTCAACCTTTGGGAGAGCGACCATATCTTTATGCCGTGGCTCGAAAATGGGGATTTCTTTTCCGCAAAATTCGACTACGAGGGGGATAAAATGGTGGGATACGAGGTAACGTTCCACAAGCGTAGCACGCCGCAAAGCGGCAGTGTGGATCAACCTTCATCACGCGGCACGTGACGGTCAGTTTCTCGCGAAGTATAATGAAGCAATATGTCCATCCTTTCTCAAACTACACCTGCCCCGGGCGCAGGTGCCGGGGTAGTTCCGATGCTCTCCGGGAAACGCATCACGCTTGGGGTGACCGGCTCGATCGCGGCCTACAAAGCCGCCGACCTGGCTTCGAAGCTAACGCAGGCAGGCGCGCAGGTGGATGTGATCCTGACTGGCGCCGCCGAAAAATTCATAACACCACTGACCTTTCAATCTGTGACCGGTCGCCGCGCCTACACCGATAGCGACCTCTGGGGCAACGAAGCGCATGTGCTCCATGTTGGTTTAGGGCACGCAGCGGATCTGCTTGTTATTGCACCCTGCACAGCAAATACAATCGCCAGGCTGGCGCACGGTCAGGCGGACAATTTGTTAGCTGTGACAGCTCTGGCGATGCAATCTCCGCTTCTGATCGCGCCTGCCATGGACGGCGGTATGTACGATCATCCAGCCACGCAGGAAAATATCGAGACGCTCAAAAAGCGCGGGGTCACATTCATTGGCCCGGCCGAGGGACATCTCGCCTCCGGGCTTTCGGGGGTGGGACGCATGCTCGAAACAGGCGAGATCGTCGGACACATCCGGCTTCTGCTTGGGCGGAACGGGCCACTGGCAGGGAAAAAGGTAGTGATCACCGCCGGAGGGACTCAGGAACCACTTGACCCCGTGCGCGTGATCACAAATCGCTCTTCTGGCAAACAGGGATACGCTCTCGCGCAGGCCGCCCTGGATATGGGCGCCCAGGTCACATTGATTACCACCCCAACCTCCCTGACACCGCCGGTCGGTGCGCGCGTTACCCAGGTGGAAATGGCAAAACAGATGCTCGAGGCTGTGCTGACAGAATCTGCCACGAATGACGCATTGATCATGGCCTCTGCCGTGGCAGACTTCCGCCCGAAGAATTTGGCGAAGGATAAGATCAAGAAAGAGGGCGGCGTTCCGCAGATCGAGCTGGAAGCCACAGAAGACATCCTCAAAACGATCGCAGAGAAACGGGCAGAGAAGCTTGCATTGAGCAACATCGAAATGGAATGCCCGCGCGTTGTGGTGGGGTTTGCAGCGGAATCGCGTGACCTTCTTAAAAATGCAATGCATAAGTTAAAATCCAAGGGTCTGGATTTCATCGTCGCCAATGATATCTCTGCGAACGATGCAGGCTTTGCGGTCGAAACCAACCGCGTGACACTTTTATTTGCAGATGGCCGCAAAGAGTCGTTACCGCTCATGAGCAAGACAGAAGTAGCTGAAGTGATCTTGGGATGGGTTTCAAAATTATTGGAGTAATATGCGCATTCTTGTGATCTCGGATATTCATGCGAATTACACAGCCCTTGAGGCTGTTCTGGAAGACGCGGGGACAGTGGATGAAACATGGTGCCTGGGCGATATGGTGGGCTATGGACCCGATCCCAATGCGGTGGTGGAGCTGATCCGCGAGATCCCCAGCCTGACCTGTATCCTGGGGAATCATGATGTGGCCGTCATTGGCAGGATTCCCTTCGAAGCGTTCAACGGCGACGCGCGCCGCACGCTGGTTTATCATGAGCGCGTGCTGAGCGCCGATAACATGGACTTTTTGCGTTCACTGCCCTCGAACCTGAAAGTGCGCGAAGGTGTGAGCCTGGTACATGGCAGTCCGCGTGATTCGGTCTGGGAATATATCTTGAATACACTTTCGGCGCGATTGAACTTCGATCATTTCACGACATCGTGCTGCTTTGTAGGACATTCCCATATTCAGTGCATGTTTCAACTGGATGAAAATAATGACCGTGTAAATTTGAAACAGGCCAAAGTGGGGGAATCTGTCAAGCTGCAGCAAAGGCTGATCGCGAACCCGGGCTCTGTGGGCCAGCCGCGTGACCGCGATCCGCGCGCGGCTTATGCCATTTATGACAGCACCGCTCAGACCTGGGAACCGCGCCGTGTGGCCTACAACATCCCTGAAGTCCAGCAGCGCATCCGTGAGGTAGGTCTGCCAGAAAAACATGCGCTGCGAATCGCTGAAGGGTGGTAGCCCCAGCCCCCTCCGCCCGCTTAGGCGGGCACCTCCCCCAAAATCCGAAGGTGAAGTTGGGATAATGATTCAAAGAATCTCTTTCGGATTTTGGGGGAGGCTGGTGGGGGTGGGAACATTTGAGGAACATTCATCGTCCTTCGGGTGAAATCATTCATTGGACATTCATAAAGGAGAAAAAAATGAGACGCGCCCTGTTTATCATCCTTGCCGTAGTTGCAGTGTTCCTGCTCATTGGTGTAACTTTCAGCCGCATGACTTCTCAAAGATCCGCCCCTTCCGGTGCATTTTTGCGTGACAGTTCCTTTGGTATGGGCGGTGGTGCACCTTCCATTGTAGAAATGCCTGCCGCCGAGGCACCCGCTCCAGCCTTTGATACTGCAAACGGCGCGGTAGATTTGTATAGTACCGAGGCACAAGCTGTTCAGCCTCAAGAGCGGCTGGTTATCGAGAACGCGGATCTGGCCATCGTGGTGAAAGATCCCAAAGCTCGCATGGCGGAGATCAATGCTCTCGCGAATGAATTCGGTGGGTTTGTGGTTTCTTCCAATTTGTATCAATCCTTCACTTCCTTCGGCATGGAAGTACCGGAAGCGACCATTGTTATCCGCGTGCCGTCGGAGAGACTGGATGAAGCGCTGACAAGGATCAAAGAGGGCGCAGTCGATATTCAATATGAAAATCGCTCAGGCCAGGATGTCACGAATCAATATGTGGACCTACAGGCCCGACTCAAAGCCAAAGAAGCTGCGGAAAAGAAACTGCTCGAAATCATGGATCATGCCGTCCGCGCGGAAGATGTGCTTGCCATCTATTTACAGGTGCAGACCGTACAGACCGAGATCGAGCAGTTGAAGGGACAAATCCAGTACCTGGAAGAATCAGCAGCTCTTTCATCCATCAGCGTCCGTTTGGTTGCCGAGGAAAGTACGCAGCCGATCGAGATCGGTCCGTGGACGCCTCAGGGCGCGGCCAGGGAAGCCATTCAGGATTTGATCCTGTTCTTCCAGAACTTTGTAGATTTCCTGATTTATTTTGTACTATCAATTCTGCCAGCATTGATCCTGGTTGCAATCCCGCTCTACCTTGTGTATCTTATCGGACGGGCAGCCTATCGCCGGATCCGTAGATCAAAGAGCGAGGTCGTGGATGTAAAAAGCGAGGAAGGGAAGAAGTAATTCTCCTCCTACAACGAATACGAAAGACCGTCTGAAAAGGCGGTCTTTCTTCTTTCATCTTTCTGTAGGCCGAAAAGAAGAAAGAGGAAAGAGCCGGTTTGCAGATTATAATTTTCCTCCATGGAAAAACTCGCTCACGACGCACAGGCTTTGTTCAATGTTCACATCACAGGGCGTCAGGTGATGGCGTTGATCACATACGAAAAAGAATTGATCGAGTGGAATCAGAAGTTCAATCTCACGGCTATCCGCGACACAGAATCCATCCGTACAAAACATTTCCTTGACTCGTTTTCCTGCGTCCTAGCCTGGAAAGCTTCTCCGCCGAATCATTTGATCGATATCGGCACGGGGGCAGGATTCCCCGGGATCCCTCTCAAAATCTTATACCCAAGCATGAAGTTAACCCTGGTCGAATCGGTTGGTAAGAAAGCGATGTTCTGCCAGCACATTGTCCGTGTGCTGGGGCTGGAATACGTGAACGTGATTCAGGCTCGAGCAGAGGACCTCGGTCAGAAGGCGGAGCATCGCGAAAATTATGATTGGGCCGTAGCTCGTGCCGTAGCTAACCTCAATGTTTTGAGCGAGTATCTGGTCCCATTGGTCAAAGTCGGCGGGATGGCGCTCGCCCAAAAAGGCGAAAGCGGGCCTGCCGAAGCACAGTCCGCTGAAAGGGCTATGGAATTATTGGGGGGAAAATTGAAGCAGCTGATCCCCGTGAACTTACCCGGCGTGGTGGAGGATCGTTATCTGGTCGTTGTCGAAAAAGTCGCGGCGACGCCACCGAAATATCCGCGCAAGCCGGGCATTCCCATGAAGCAGCCGTTATAAGATTAACCATGAGGACATGGCAGCTCGCGACACTTGCACCTGGCGCAAGTGCAGGTGAGCACCCTGATGAGGGTGCCATGCCCTACATGGTTAACAACCCTCATCCACAATTGTGATCTTGTCTTCCCTGTTGGGGATAATACACAGGAATTCGAAGGGGCCGTCGCCCGTATTTTGATAGGAATGGATAACCCCTTCGGGAATGAAAACCACATCTCCTGTTTTCACGTGATGTGTCTCTTCGCCAATCGTGATCGTCGCTTCGCCGCGTAAGACGTATTGCTCATGTTCCACAGTATTTGTATGACGCGGCATTCCACCATCCTTTTGCATGGAAAACTTTCGCAAAGCAAAATTGGGGCCTTCCTGCGAAGAGATTAGAACCTGGATAGTCGTATCTTTTCCCGCAGCGACATTCTTCGCTTCAACATCGTTTGAATGCTTAATCGGCATGATTATCTCCTTGCTCAAATACGCTCGCCGGGGACGGCGGCTGGAGCAGTATATTACCAATTACAAATTACGGAATTATTGTATTCGTCGGCCAGGGTGTGTAGGTGGGCGCAATCGGCAAAGACAAGGTAGGCAAGGCCGGCAGGGTCACCCGCGCGGTCGCGGTTGGCGCGGGCGTGACCGTCTGCGTGCGGGTCAATGTCAGCGTTGGCGTGGGAGTGGGAGTTGGGCTGACGCTCCACTGCCATAGACCTAGAGCCAGGACAGAAGCAGCGGCAAACACGAGAAAGATACCCACCAGGCCACCAATGGCCCACGGGATCCAATTCGCACTCCGCCTGCCGATCAATTTAAAATCGGAGGGCACTGAGATCAAAATGACGGTGGTGTTATCGTGCCCCCCGCGTGAATTTGCAAGCTCGACCAGCGCACGTGATGCTTCCTTCAAATTAGGCCTCGAGCGGACAATCTCGAGGATTTCATCGTTCCAGACAAGATCGGTCAGGCCGTCACTGCACAAAAGCAAAATATCGTTCGGTAAAAGTTGGAGGCCCTGATTGTTCTCGGCATTTTGATCGCCTTCATCGTCGAACAATTTTAAGCGGAAATCCGGGTCAGGCGGCGTGGGCGAACCCAGATAGCGGCGAATAACATGCACGTTCGGATGCTCGCGGGCTGCTTCCGGCGTGAGAACGCCTCTATCGATGGCCTCCTGCACCCAGGTGTGGTCAACCGTTAGCTGCTGGATGCGCCCGCCGCGCATCAAGTAAATGCGCGAGTCGCCCACATAGGCAGTATGGAGTCTGTCACCCACAATCCAGGCTGTAGCACAGGTTGCGCCCAT
>Ga0073934_10009547_pt1 | contig 12395 bp, 12 predicted proteins | sample LarsenN4metaG_FD_76834 | JGI IMG/M metagenome (GOLD analysis project Ga0073934, IMG submission 76834) | Hot spring sediment bacterial and archeal communities from British Columbia, Canada, to study Microbial Dark Matter (Phase II) - Larsen... ... | reverse complement strand
TCCGCGACCTGGACGGCCTGCCGCCGCCCGCCCGCGACCTCATCGACCTCGACGCCTACGGCGCTGCCTGGCGGCGTCACGGCCGCTTCTCGCTGAACCTGGTCACGTCGCGCGGCTGCCCTTATCACTGCAATTGGTGCGCGAAGCCCATCTGGGGCCAGCGCTACGCCGTGCGCTCGCCGGAGAGCGTGGCGGACGAAGTAGCGCTCCTGCGTTCCCTCGGCGCCGGACACCTGTGGTTCATGGACGATATCCTCGGCCTGAAGCCCGGCTGGCTGCCCCGCTTTGCCGCCCTGGTGGAGGAGCGCGGTCTGCGGACGCCGTTCAAGTGCCTCTGCCGCGCCGACCTCATCCTGCGCCCGGGCGAGGTGGAGGCGCTGGCCCGCGCGGGATGCGAGACGGCCTGGATCGGCGCCGAGTCGGGCTCGCAGGCCGTGCTCGACGCCATGGAGAAGGGGACGACCGTAGACCAGAACCGCGAGGCGGCGCGGCGGCTCAAGGAGGCGGGGATCCGCGTCGCCTTCTTCCTCCAGTTCGGCTACCCGGGCGAGACCTGGGACGATGTCCAGGCGACGCTGCAGTTGGTGCGCGACTGCAATCCCGACGACGTCGGCGTGTCGGTCTCCTACCCCCTCCCCGGCACGCCCTTCCACGAGCGCGTCCGCGACCAGCTGAGCCGGGGGAACTGGGTCGACTCTTCGGAGCTCGCCATGCTCTACGATGGCCCCTACCCCACGCGCGTGTACCACGCCCTGCACTCGCGGCTGCACGCCGAGTTCCGGCTCCAGAGGGCGCGGGACGGGTCGCCCCTGGGGACGGCGGTCCTGGGCCTCCTGCGCCGCGGGCGGGTAAAGCAGGCGGCGGCGGTGCTGCGCGACGCGGCGTCGCTGCCGTTCCTGGAGGCGCGGCTCGAAGTCCTGAGGAGAACCTCGCGCCGCGACGGCTCCGTCTTGCCCGTCGCCCTCTCGCGCGACGAAGCGGCGACGCCCTCGCCGCAGGAGGGCGCCGCGGCGGGCCGGGGGCGCTGAGCCGTGACCGCGGGCGCCGGCCCCGCCACCGGGTTTTCGGCCATGGCGGCCGAGTATGACGCCCTGGCGGAGACGAACGCCGTTGTCTCGTGGATGCGACGCCGCATTCGTCACATGGCTGAGCGCTACCTCCCGGCTGGCGGCTCGGTACTGGAGATCAACGCTGGGTCGGGCCTCGACGCGCTTTACTTCGCTCAGCGCGGCTTCCGCGTCCACGCGACGGACGTTGCCCCCGGCATGCTCGATGCGCTGGCTGAAAAGGCCTCGCGGCCGGAGGCGGCCGGGCGCATCAGTCACGAGGCGATTTCGTTCACGGACCTGGAAAGGCTGACCGCGGGTCCGTACGACCTCGTCTTCTCCAATCTCGGCGGCCTCAACTGCACCGAAGACCTGGGCGAGGTGGCCCGCGGCCTCGCGAAGGCGCTGCGGCCCGGCGGCTGCGCCGTGCTGGTGGTAATGCCGCCCCTGTGCCCCTGGGAACTGGCGCAGGCGGTGCGCGGCCACTGGCGCACGGCCGGGCGCCGCCTTGCCCGCGACGGCGTCCTCGCCCACGTGGGCGGCGGCTACGTCCGCACCTGGTACCACTCGCCCGGAAAGCTGCAAAGGGCGCTGGGTCCCGCCTTCCGCCGCCTGGAGCTGCGCTCCTTTTGCCTGCTGGCGCCGCCTTCGTTCTTCCAGGGGTTCATCGCCCGGCACCCGCGCCTGGTGCGCGCGCTCATGCGGGCGGACGAAGCCCTCGGCGGCCTGGCGCCGTTCAACCGCTGCGGGGACTTCTACGCCCTGGCCGTCCGCTACCGTCCTTGAGGGACGGGCAGGCCGGCAAACGGGCAGAGCCGCAGACCGAGGGAGCGTTTGCTTGCCAGAGCGTCCCGCGTGTCCAACCATTGGGGGGCGATGACCAGGGTTGTCCTCCTTGCCGGCGGCGTCGGCGGCGCCAAGCTGGCCCACGGCCTGGCGATGGCCTTGCCGCCCGAAGACCTGAGCGTGGTCGTCAACACGGGCGACGATTTCGAGCACCTGGGCCTGCGCATCTCGCCGGACCTCGATACCGTCATCTATACGCTCGCCGGCGTGGCCAACCCGGAGACGGGCTGGGGCGTTGCCGGCGATACGTTCGAGGCGCTGGCCGCGCTCGAGCGGCTGGGCGGGCCGGCCTGGTTCCGCCTCGGCGACCGCGACCTGGCCACCCACTTGCAGCGGACGGCGCTCCTTCGCGCCGGACTGACCCTCACCGAGGCGACGGCGCGCATCGCCGCGGCCCTCGGCGTCCGCCAGCGCATCCTGCCCATGACCGATGGCCGCGTGGCCACCAGGGTGGTCACGGCAGAGGGCGAGCTGGACTTCCAGGACTACTTCGTCCGCCGCGCCTGCGAACCCCGGCTGGAGGCCGTCCGCTTCGCCGGGGCCGCCACGGCCCGGCCGACGGCGGCGGTGGCGGCTGCCCTGCGCCGGGCGGACGGAGTCGTAATCGCCCCTTCGAACCCGTTCGTGAGCGTCGCTCCCATACTGGCGCTGGCGGGCCTGCGCGAGCTCGTGGCGTCGAAGCCGGCGCTGGCCGTCTCGCCCATCGTGGGTGGGGAGGCGATCAAGGGCCCGGCGGCGAAGATGCTGCGCGAACTGGGCCTGGAGGCGAGCCCCGTCGCCGTGGCCCAGGGCTACCGCGACGTCGCGGGCGGGTTCGTCATGGATGAGGTCGATGCCGCGCTCGCCGGCGGTGTCCGGGACCTCGGCTTTCGAGTGGCCGTCGCGCAGACTGTAATGCGCTCCGACGCCGACCGCGCGCTGCTCGCCCGCGCCTGCCTCGGATTGCTGCAGGAGCTGGAGCCGCGGCGGCGGGGCCGGGAGTAGGGCCCGGCAGGGCCTGGGGCGCTGCCTACGCCGTGAGGCCTCGCCCCTTCGGCCGGACAGGAAGCCCGCCTGCCGCCGCTAGGCCGTAGGGCAGGTTGCGGAGATCGGCCAGGTCGTCCGCGGTGTCGAGGTCGAAGGCGATGGCCGGCACGTCGACGACGCGCGGTTCGAAGCCCGCGGCCGCGGCCAGCGCCAGATGCCGCTCGAAGCTGCCCTCGCCGAAGGCGAAGGTTATGGCGCCGGGCGGCCGCAGGAGGAGCGCATTCGTGCCGGATCGCCGCCTGTCCGGGACGATGGCCACGTCCGCCGCGGCCGCCGCTTCCAGGAAGCCGCGTACGTCGGCGCCTCCCACCAGCGGCAGGTCCGCGGGCATCACCAGCAGGGCAGCGGCGCCGCGCGCCATGGCGGCGCGGCGGGCGAGTGACAGCGCCTGGTTGAGGCCGCCCGCGGCCTCCGGAAGGGCGGCGGCGCCGCGGCGGCGCGCCAGGGCCAGGGCCTCCGGCTCCGCGCTGACGACGAGGACGCCCGCCAGCGCTCGGCTGGCGAGGAGGGCGTCGAGGGCGGTGAGCATCAGCCGGCGCGTCAGCGCCCGGCGCTCGTCCGGGCCGAGCGCGCCGGCGAGGCGGCTCTTCGCCGCGTCGAAGGCCTTCACGGGCAGGACGGCCCACACCGCCCGCGCGCCGGCCGTCACCCTAGTTGCGCTTCGCGTAGATCCGCTCCAGGAACTCGGTCGTGAACGTCTGCGCGGGGTCGACGGGCTTGGTCACGGCGCCGAACTCCACCAGCGCGTCCGTGAGCGCCCGCCACTGGTCCAGGGTCTGCCAGCCGTAGCCGTGGCTTGCCACCGAGTCCGACATCGCCCGCGCGAGCTCGGTAGTGAGCATGTAGCGCTGCTGGTCGCGGTCCTCTTGCGGCGCGTACTTCATGACGATGTCCAGTGCCTCCTCGACGTGCGTGCTCGCGTACTCGATGCCGCGCAGCGCGCCCCGCAGGAACCGCTCGATCGCCTCCCGGTCCTTCGCGATGCCGTCGCGGCTGGCGATGTAGGTCAGTCCGAGGGCAGGGATATCGTAGTCGCTGGGGTCGAAGACCTTCACCGGGTAGCCGATCCGCTGCAGCTGGCCGGGCTCGTTCGAGACGAAGACGGCGAGGATATCGACCTGCTTCTCGCTCAGCACGCGCGGGTCGAAGCCGACCTTCACCTGGTCCACCTTGGCGGGATCGAGCCCGTTCGCCTTGGCGATGGCCAGGAACTCGACGGGCACCGTGCCCTTGTAGCCGAGGCGTTTGCCGGCCCAGTCCCTGACGCTGCCGATGCCGGAGTTGGCGCCGACGGCGAAGCCCTGCTCGCTCTTCTGCCCCACGAGGGCAATGGCGACAAGCGGCAGCCCGTCGGCGACGCGCTGGACGACGTTGGCAGCATTCGCGGTGGCCACCTGGACCTCGCCGGCCAGCAGCAGCTGCAGGTGCTCGCCGGACTGGGCGTGGCGGATATCGACGTCGACGCCCAGCTCCTTGAAGAAGCCCTTCTCCTGGGCGACGTACGCCCCAACGAACGGCAGGTTGGCCTGGGGCTTGAAGCCCGCCATGAACGTGAGCTTCCTGGGGGCGGGGGCCGCGGCGTCCCCGCCGGCCGGCCGGCTGCCGCCTTGGCCGCAGGCGAGCACGAGGGCGGCGAGCGAAGCCAGGAGCAGCCAAAAACGGGCGTGAGGAACGACGCGGGCAGCGCCGGTTAAACGGTTCATGACCATCTCCTCGATGGGTCTGCGGACCGGACCGGCGGGCGCTAGCTTCGTCAACCGCTAGGGGTGGTGGAGTCGGGCGCCGAGTCCTGAATGGCTCGATGTCTGGTCGGGCGGCTTGGTGCGGCGGCTTTGCCTCGGGCAGCCTCCGTAGGGGATTGGCATTGGCCCGGACGTCCCGCGGTCATCGTGCCTCGAGCTCGGGAGGTCCGGCGTCGGAAAGGATCATGCGGCGGCGCGATCGCCGCTGTCAATCTCGCTCCTATAGACATAACGTTGACGACAAGCGGGTTTGGCGAGGAGTAAACGCGTTTGTTACCCGATGGCCGCATGGAGTCAGGCCTTTGTTACGGGCTCGCTCCTAACTTCGGCTCAAGCGGGCCGCCAGACGACGGCCCGGACTGGAAAGGAGCATCCGGATGAAATACGTCACCCTGGTTGCGGCCGTGCTCGGTGCGGCCGTCCTGCTGAGCATTGCCGTGAGAGGGGGGCCGGCGGCCCAGGGCGGCGCCGGTTGAGTTCACGGTGCAGCTCTCGGGCGCCAACGAGGTGCCGCCGGTCACCAGCCCCGGCAGCGCCTTCGCCCGGTTCACGTTCGACGACGACACGAACGTCCTGACGTTCGCGCTCACCGTCTCCGGCCTTTCGCCGAACCTGGTGACCGCGGCCCATATTCACCGCGGCGAGGCGGGCGTCAACGGACCGATCGTGCACACGCTCTCGGCGACGGGCTTTACGCAGGTCGCCGGTTCGATCACGCTCTCGGCCGAGGACGAGGCCGACCTCAAGGCGGGACGGTTCTACGCCAATGTCCACTCCACGGACAACCCCGGCGGCTTTGCCCGCGGCCAGCTGATTTTGCCGTCGGCGGCAGCCGGCTCGCCGACGCCGACGCGGACGGCAGGGGCGGTGAGCCCGCCGAGCACGGGCGATGGCGGCCTCGCCGGCGACCGGGACGCCGGCGTTTGGGCCGGCCTTGTCGCCGTTGCCGGCGCCTTTTTCGGCTCGGGAGTGCTGCTCCTCGCCCGCCGGCGCGCGTAGTCCCCGCCGCACGCCAGGGAAACGGCCCCGGGGCCCGGGGCCGTTCCCTGAGTGCGAATGCGAAGGGCTGAGGGCGGCGCCTACCGCCCCCAGCCCTTCGCGCGCCGGCGCCGTGGGCGTTGCCCTCAGTATTCCTGACGGAACCAGCCGCCGCCGGCGATGTCGCGATAGAGGGTGAGCGGCGGGCCGTCTTCCGGGGCGATGCGGAAGTAGAGGCGGCTGACGGCCCGGCCGCGCCACCAATGCTGGTCGATGCGCCACGGCCGGCGCACGAGGGCCGCTTCCTGCCAGCGGCCGGCGAGGCGCACCCGCAGCGGCGCGCCGTCCTCGCCCGCCTCCACCTCGATCGGCCGCGGCTGCTTCAGGCGTCTGATTCGACGAGTATCTGTCTCTCTTCCGGTATCGCCGACCATGGTTCCACGTCCACGCATTGATAGATAGGCGAGTGCCCGTAGCGGGCCTTGAGCTGGCGTACGGCCTCCTGGAGCTGCCGTTGCAGGCGGCCGCGCTCACCCAGCGCCAACTGCTTGCCCGTCTCGCCCGTGAGGCCGCCGAGGCGCAGCGTCAGGCCATGGATCGCCTGCGGCGGCGGGGCGTTCGTCAGGGATGAGCGCAGGAGGAAGCCTAGGCGCTCCTGCTCGCTGACCGCCTCCCGGAAGACGAGACGCCGCTCCCAGCCGCGGCCCGAGACCAGCTCCGCCGCCAGCGTCAGCTCCCGGGCCGCGCGGCCGCGCAGCGGCAGCCGCAGGCGTGAGAGCAGCTGCCTGGCCGCGGCCACCATCACGTCGACGCCCGCGACCGGGGCCTCGAAACTCAGCGATGCCTCCAGCTTCTCGGCCCGCTGCCGCGGCCGCAGCGGGTCGGGGTCGATGCCGCCCACGAGCTGCCAGAGCCTGCCGCCTTCCTTGCCGAACTGCGTCTCCAGCTCCGGCCGGCTCAGGGCCGCGACCTCCCCGATGGACTCGAAGCCGAAGTCCAGGAGCCGGGCCGCGATCTCGGCTGCGACGGGCAGGAGCTCGACGGCGAGGGGAGCGAGGAAAGAGGCCTCTTCGCCGGCAGGGACGCTGCGCCAGCCGTGGGGCGCGGCGCAGGCCGCGGCCGCGAAAGCGGGGAACTTGCCCTGGGCGAGGCCGACGCAAGCCCGCAGGCCCGTCGCCTCCCGCACGCCCGCGGCGATGCGCCGGCAGAGGCCGGCATCGCCGGCGTAATGGGCGTCGAGGCCGGTCGCGTTCAGGTAAGCCCGGCCCAGGCCGGCGTCCTCCACCTCCGGGCTGACCTCGTCCAGGGCGTCGAGCGCGGCCTCCCACTTGCCGCGGTACAGGACCGGGTCCGGCGCCAGGACGGCGGCCTGAGGGCAGAGGCCCAGCGCCTGGCGGAGCGGCATGCCCGGCTGCACGCCGGCCTCGCCGGCGGCGGCCGAACAGTCCAGCACGCGTTTCGGCTGGTCGGCGTCGCCGATGATGAAGGGCCGGCCGGCGAGCGCAGGCCGGGCCTGCGCCTCGACGGCGCACGCAAAGCGAGGGACGGACACGAACGCGATCCGCAAGGTCTCCCTCGCTCCGGGCGGGGTCGGAGCGGCTCGATCATAGCACAGTTGTTCTAGTCCGTGAAGCCGAAGCCGCAACTTTCAAGCCGCGGGGGGTCTTCAACCACCCCGCGAGGGCTTTGACGCTAGGCGTTGCCGATGGTGGCCGTTGCGAACAGCTCCGGCCGCTCCACGAACGCGCGCCGCAGCTCCTGCGTCCCCTCCCACCAGTCCACGTCGCGCGGCAGGATGACGCCGCCGGAGCGCTGCGCGTACACCTCCGGGTTGTCGACGCCGGGCGGGACCACGCCCTCGTCCCGCAGCGCCTTCGCGGCCGCGATCAGCCGCCGGCGCGTGCGGATGATCAGCGAATCGGTCGTCCCCAGGTGCTCGCGGGAGCGGTCGTAGATCGCCCCCATGCTCGTGGTCACGGCGGCGTCCTGCTGGCGGATGCCGCGGATGCCGGAGTAGCTGGTACCGGACTTCTGCAGATCGCGGTCGATGAGGAAGTCGTTCTCCATGCTGGCTTTCAGCCGCCAGCGGCCGAACCAGCCGGTGGAGTTCGGCAAGAGCTCCAGGTCGCTTGCCCCCATGCGCGGGCTGCCGCGGGGCGCTTCGATGTTCCCGCGCGTACCGCGCCGGGCCGTCACGGTCCAGACCATGGTGTGGCTGTCGTCCATCGGCACGTAGGCGCGGAACCGCACCTCCAGTCCCAGGACGCCCGTCGGCACCATGGCGTAGAAGGGGAAGAGCTGGTGGGCGATGCGCCAATAGTACGTGTCGTCTTCGGCGGGCCGCTGCACGCCGTAGGACGTGCCCCAGTCCGTGTCCAGGACGTGGAACTTGGCGTTGCGCTGCCTTGCCTGGTAGTAGGCGAACGTCCCCGGCTGCGTGTCCTCCGGCCGGGTGGCGCCGCTGTGCAGGAAGGCCGCGTGGACGGTGTCCATTTCGCCCTCCCAGCCCTGCATCCAATTGTTCTCGAGCTGGTAGAGATAGATGGTGTAGGCGCCGTCCTCGATCATGTTCGCCTCGAGCTGCGGCAGGGGCGGCGCGACCTCCCGCGGCCCCATGTACGCCCAGACGATGCCGTGGCGCTCGATGCACGGATAGGCTTTCGCCCGCACCTTGGCCTTGAAGTTGCTCTCGGCGGGCTCCGACGGCATGTCGACGCAACGGCCTTCGACGTCGAACTTCCAGCCGTGATAGACGCAGCGCAGGCCTTCCTCCTCGTTACGGCCGAAGAAGAGCGAGGCGCCGCGGTGCGGGCAGGCGTTCTGGACGAGGCCGACGGTCCCCGACGTCGTCCGGAAGGCGATCAGCTCCTCACCCAGGAGCATGAGGCGCATGGGCGGGCTGTCCGGCGCCGGCAGCTCGTCGGAGCGGACGGCCGGGATCCAGTACTGGCGCATGAGGTCGCCCATGGGGGTCCCGGGACTCACTCGGCATAGAAGCTCGTTCTCTTCCTGGCTCAGCATCTAGGTCCTCCTCCTGCAATCGGGCTGCGGAGGAAGTGTAACCTCCCTCCGCCGGGTCCGGCCCGGCTCTCGCGTTGCTCAGTTGTCCCGCAGGTCGATGACTTTGAAGCGGTAGCCGGCGTCGGTCGCCTCGCGCTCGGTGAACGTCAGAAAGCGGGCGACTTCCGCGTCTTCCTCCGGGGTGCGGGCGCGGAGGAAGAAGACGTGGACGTCGCCGAAGGGGTCGCCGTTGTCCTGCCAGAACTTGGCTTCGATCTGTATGGCTTCCTGGACGACGTGGCGTTGCATGGGGTCGTCGAAGATGTAGTAGACGACGGCGCGCTCCCGTGGCGGCGGCGGGTCGACGGCCGTGGCCGCGGAGGCCGCGGCCATGGCGGCCGCCGGCAGGCCCGGCGCCGGCCGCGCCCGGCTGAAACTGGAGCTCGTGAGGGCCGCGGCCAGCGCCCCGGTGAGCACGGCGCCGCTCGCGAACGACAGGTAGTGCCGGCTCGCCGCTCTCCAGCCGCGGCTCGACCAGAGACGGGCCGTGGACAGACTGGCGCGGAATCGCCGGTTCAATCCCGGGCCTCTGCCCAGGTCTGCCGCACCTTCCGGTAAAGCTCCCGGACGTCCTCCGGCTGGCCGGCGAGGTACGGGAACTCCGTCTCGGCGCCGTCGCGGGGCGGGAGCGGCACTGGGTCGCTGGTGAACGGCAACGGCAGGGCGCGGTTCTGCTCCGGGTCCCGGACCAGGGCCTTCGGCTCGCCGCCGTCGGCGATCAGGGCTATCTGGCTGAAGAGCTTGTTGCGGAGCATGACCACGCCTGCGTCCGATTCGGCGAGGACCTCCTTCGTACGGTCGACGATGGGCGCCTGGTTGAGCCAGATGGCGAACTTCTTGTTGAGACGGTGGCTGCGGATCGCCTCGCCGCCCTCCTCCTCCCGGACGGGCGCGTACCAGTGGACGACCCGCTTCTCGAGCCCGGCATCGCGGCCGGGCGCTTGCCTGTCGAAGAACCAGGCGACGTTTAGGGTGGTGGTGTCGTCCATGGGGACGCGCCACTCGAAGCGGCAGGACTGCCCGTCGCCCGCGAAAAGGCCGTTCGGCCAGATGGACGTCTTGGAGGGCGGTCCGGGCGCGCCCCGGGGCTGGACCACGAAACCGTGCTCGAACTCCTCGAAACCGAAGTCGAAAGGCGGCGGTTGGAGGCGCTCACCCCGTGACGCGGCGGCCTCCATCGCCTCCATCAGCTGCTCCACCTCTATGCCGTCCATGCTGTTTTCGTGGCACTGGAGCCAGTTGCAGGGCAGCAACGAAAAGACCACCTGGACCAGCCCGTCCTCACGGGTGAAGGGCTCGTAGTCGGGGATGAGGGGCGCGGGCCGCGGCCCGAGGTAAGCCCAGACCATGCCCGCTTTCGCTTCCGCCAGGTACGCGTCGAGCTTGATGTCCTCGCAGAACGGCTCCTCTTCCATCGGCTGGTCGAGGCACTGACCGGCATCGCTGTAGAGCCAGCCGTGGCGGGGGCAGCGGATGGCGCCGTCCTCGACGTACCCCTGGGCCAGGTCCGTGAGGCGGTGGGCGCACCAGCGTTCCAGCAGCGCGTAGGTCCCCTCCCCGGTCTTGAAGAGGACCAGGTCTTCGCCCAGGAGCCGCACCGGCCGCGCCGGCCGCTCTTCGAGCTCCTCGGCCGCGGCGACGGGGTGCCAGTAACGGCGCAGGAGGTCGCCCATGGGCGTGCCCGGCCCGACTTGCGTCAGGGTCTCGTTCTCTTCCCGGCTGAGCATGGCTCCGCGCCTATTATTGCAGCCGCCCGTCCCCCGGCAAGGAAGCCCGCTCGCGGACCGTAGCGGGCAGTCGGGCAGTCGGGTCGCCGCGATGGGCGCATTCATACCGAAACGGCGGGGCGAAGGGGTTGGAAATCCCGCCCGTCACGGAGATTTGCGGAGGATCGCGCCGAATGGTCCCCTGTCCCGCGGGTCGAACATAAAGGGGCCTGTGCCTACTATGGTCGCTGGAGGGGCGACCATGAGATACAGACGGCTCGGCACGACAGACCTCGAAGTCTCGGAGGTCGGCTTTGGCGTGTGGACCCTCACCACCGGCTGGTGGGGGGAGCACGGCGAAGACGAAGTCGTCCGCATGCTGCGCCGGGCGTTCGACCTCGGCATCAACTTCTTCGACACGGCGGACGTCTACGGCGACGGCCGCGGCGAGACCGTCCTCGCCAAGGCCCTGGGCCCGGTGCGGGACCGCTGCGTTTACGCCACGAAGATCGGCTACAACTGGTACGAGCACAAGAGCAACGGCCAGCGGGAGCGCCCTCAGGACTTCTCGCCGGCGTTCATGCGCCGCGCCGTGGACGGCTGCCTGCAGCGCCTGGGCACGGACCGCATCGACTGGCTGCAGCTGCACAACCCCCGGCTCTCCACCCTCGCGAACGACGAGGTGTTCGAGACGCTGGCGGAGCTCCAGCGTGAGGGCAAGGTCCGCTGGTGGGGAGCCGCCCTGGGACCGGCCATCGGCTGGCGCGACGAAGGCCTCTACGCCATAAGGGAACGTCGCGCGCCGGCGCTGCAGGTCATCCACAACCTCCTCGAACAGGAACCCGGCAGCGACTTCCTGGCAGCGGCGCCGGAGACCGGCTGCGGCCTGGTGATCCGGGTGCCGCATTCCTCCGGCCTCCTGGAAGGCCGCTACACGGAGAACACCACCTTCCCGCCGAGCGACCACCGCAGCCACCGGCCGCGGTCCTGGCTCATCGACGGCCTGAAGAAGGTGGAGCAGCTGCGCTTCCTGGAAATCGAGGGCCGCAGGACGCTGGGCCAGGCGGCCATCCAGTGGTTGCTTCACTACCCATCCATCGCCAGCGTGTTGCCCAACATCTACGACGAGGACCAGCTGCGCGAGTTCGCGGCGGCCAGCGAGTCGCCGCCCCTCACGGAGGAGGAGTTCGACCGCGTCCAGGCGCTCTACGCGGCCAACTTCGGCCTCACGCCCGAGGTGGTGTCGTGACTCTGGCGATGCATGCCCTGGAGGAGACCGACGCCGCCATCCTCAACCGAATCCAGGACGACTTCCCGGTCTGCAGCAGGCCCTTCAAGGCGCTCGGCGACGACTACGGCATCGAAGAGGCGGAAGTGCTCCGCCGCCTGCGGGCCGCCAAGGACAGCGGCGTCCTCCGCCAGGTGAGCGCCATCTTCGATACGAACGCGCTGGGCTACAAGAGCAGCCTGGTGGCGATGAAGGTGGCGCCGGACCGCCTCAACCAGGCCGCTAAGGCGGTCAACTCCCACCCCGGCGTCAGCCACAACTACAAGCGCAACCATGACTTCAACATGTGGTTCACGGTGGCCGTCCCGCGCGACGGCGACGTCGCCTGGACGGTCGACCGGCTGGCCAGCCTCGCCGGGGCGGACTCGGCGCGGCTTTTGCCCACCCTGAAGCTGTTCAAGATCGGCGTCTCCCTGGACCTGACGGGCAAACGCGCCCTGGACGCCCGCGGCGAGCCCCAGTACAGCGACGAGCGCCGCAAGTCGGCCGCCCGCGTGCCCCTGACCGACTTCGATATCGCCCTCGTGCGGGCGCTCCAGGAGGACATCGAGCTGGTGGAGGAGCCGTTCGCGCGCGCGGCGGCGGAGGTCGGCATCAGCCAGGAGCGCCTGTTCGAGGAGGCGGCGCGCCTGCAGCGCCAGGGCCACCTCCGCCGCTTCGCCGCCATCCTGCGCCATCGCAAGGCCGGCTTCGCCGCCAACGG
>Ga0073934_10009545_pt1 | contig 12396 bp, 12 predicted proteins | sample LarsenN4metaG_FD_76834 | JGI IMG/M metagenome (GOLD analysis project Ga0073934, IMG submission 76834) | Hot spring sediment bacterial and archeal communities from British Columbia, Canada, to study Microbial Dark Matter (Phase II) - Larsen... ... | reverse complement strand
CGGTCGAAGAAGTTGAAGTACATGCTCTCGTTGAAGTTGGGCTCGGGGCCGAGGGGGTGGGTGTAGTCGTCCTGCGCGGTGAGGTCGCCGAGGATGGTGGCCATGATTCGCCTCCGGAGCATGCGCGCGAGACGCGCGGAATGCAGGAAGTGTAGGCCAGTCGCGCGGCCGGGCATAGCGGGCGATGGCACATCGTCGTTGAGCGCGGAGCGGGCGTCGGGCGAACCCTGATGCGGGGCGGCGGGGGCGCTGACGATGCTGGGGCGTGCAACTGTCGATCTCTTCCGGCGGCGATGCGAACGTGGTGGCGGCCCTCCGGCGCGCCGCTGCATCGCTGGCGATCGTGGCGGTGGCGTTCGCCATCGCGGCGTACGTCGCGGGTACGCGACCGTTCGAGGGGCGCATCGGCGAGCCATCGTCGCACGAGCGGGCGGTGCGGGCGCTGCCGTTCGACGCGCCGCTGCCGTACGACATCGACCTGACGTGGGCAGGACGCGGCGAGGACCTGCCCTACCGTCTCGTCTACGCGTCGAACCTCGCGCCCGACGCGCTCGGCGCGCAGGTGGCCGACCACCTGGACGGCAGCCCGAAGTGGCAGCTGACGCAGCATACGGATCTACGCGGCGAGTTCGACACGACGTTCTCGCGCGTGGGGTCTGACGGCCTGATGACGCACTTCGCAGTCGCGACGCTGCACGAGCGCTCCGGCGGCGGCAGCGTCTTCACGTTCGACTTCATCCCGATGACTGAGCTCGGCAAGGACGACTGAGGGCGCCGCCGCCGAGGGCACGGCGCCCGTCGCCGCTCCGTACGGGAAACCCCCAATCGGCGCTTCGCCTACCTCCGCCGACCATCCGTGCGGGATGAGCGCGATCCGCATGCCGTTGCGCCGCGCAGGGCTGACGCACGCCGACGCCGACGCGCTGGCGGCGATGCTGGCGCGCGTCGCGATGCCTGTGGCGATCGGCGTCGAGCTGGCGGTGCTGGTGGCGTTCGCGCCGGACACGCTGCGCCGCGGCTGGACGGGCCCGATCGGCGACTTCGCGAACCTCTACGCGCCGGCTCGCGACCTCGAGCTGGTCGGCATGTACAACCCCGTGCTGGCGCCGCTGCTCTATCCGCTGAACTGGCTCGGCGAGCTGAACGCGTACCGGCTGCTGTTTGCGCTCAACGTCTCGGCGGTGCTGGCGATCGCGTGCATGGCGCAGCGGCACGTCGAGGGCGCGGAGGCGCGCATCGCCGTCGCGCTTGCGGTGGTGTCGCTGCCGCAGTTGCACTGGGCGCTGCGGCTGGGGCACCTGACGCCGCTCACTGCGCTCGTCGCGCTCGTGGGCCTGATCACCTTGGAGCGGCGGCCGCGCACGGCTGCGGTCGTGCTGTCGCTGCTGTCGCTGAAGCCGCAGTACGCCGTGGCGCCGTTCGTGTGGCTGCTCCGGCTGTGGCGTCTCGACCTGGCGGCGCTGATGTTCGGGTCGGCGGCGCTGATGGCCGTCGCCGGCTTCGCAGCGATCGGGCCGGGCGCGGTGCGCGAGTACCTGTCGCTGTACTTCGACTGGGGTTCCGACACGTCGGACAACCTGCTGCCGGTGCAGCAGGCGTGGATGTACTCGTGGCACGGCGTGCAGATCTCCGCCGGGCTGGAGCCGCACCCGATCGTCACCTTCGACCTGATGCTGCTGTCGCTGGGGATCGTCGCGCTCGCGTGGGCACGGACGGACGCGCGGCGCGCGACGTGCGTGACAGCGTTCGCGCTGCTGCTCTTCACGCCATACGCGCAGTTCTACGACGGATGCCTTGTGCTGGTGGGGATGGCGCTGCTGTTCCGGTGCGGGCTGCCAGCGCCTGCGACGGCGGCGATCTTCGGCGGGCTGTACGTGGCTGCCGTGGTGACGCAGGCGAACACCGTGTACCCGACGCCAGACGTGCTCGGGGCCGCGCGCACCAACGGCTTCTTCTGGCTGACGCCGGCGTTGCTGGTCGCTATCGGCGCGCTCGCGATCGCAGGGAAGCGGGATGAGGCAGCACCGGAGGAGGCGCCGCGATGGTGATCCGGCTGCCGATCGGCGACGACAGCGTCGACGTATCCGTCGTGTCCTGGAACTCGTGGCCGGTGCTGCGGGAGAACCTGCCGGCGCTGATCGCGCAGGACTATCCGGCGTACCGCGTCGTCGTGGTCGACAACGCGTCTGCGGACGCGAGCGCGGACGAGGTCGAGGCGAACTTCCCGGACGTCACCGTGATCCGCAATGCGCGGAACGACGGGTTCGGGGCTGCGAACAACCGCTGCTTCGAGCGCGCGGCCGGCAAGTACGTGGCCGCGCTCAACCCCGACGCGAAGCCGGAGCCGGGATGGCTGCGTGCGCTCGTGCGGGCGCTGGAGAGCAACCCGGACGCGGCGCTGGCGACGTCGAAGGTGCTGCTGGCGGCCGATCCGTCGCGAGTGAACGCATGCGGGGCGTCCGTCCATGTCACGGGCATCGGCTCGTGCCGCGGGCTGGGCGACGACCAGCACGCGTACGTGAGCGAGGAGCGGGTGGCGGCGGTCTCCGGGGCGGCGTTCGTGGCGCGGCGTGACGTGCTGGAGGAGGTCGGCGGCTTCGACGAGCGGTTCTTCATGTACATGGAGGACATCGAGCTGTCGATGCGGGTGAGGCTGGCGGGCTACGAGATCGTGCTTGCACCCCGCTCGCGCGTGCTGCACGACTACGCGCTGACGGTGCCGCCGTGGAAATTTTACTACCTCGAGCGCAACCGCTTTCTCATGCTCTCCAGCATGTTCCGGCTGCGCACGCTGCTCGCGCTCGCGCCAGCGCTGGCGGTGGCGGAAGCGGGCGTCTGGTGGTTCGCGCTGCGTTCGGGCCCGCGGATGACGTGGGCGAAGCTGCGATCGTACCTGTCGGTGCTGCGGTCGCTGCCATCGATACCGGCGGAGCGGCGCAAGGTGCAGGCGATCCGGCGCGTGCCCGACCGCGCGCTGCTGCAGATGATGGACGCGGCGTTGCCGCGGGCGCTGGGCGCGCATCCGCCGCTGGCGATGCGGGCTGCTGATGGCTTCTTCGCGGTCTACGCAGCGCTGCTGCGCAGGATCGTGCGCTGGTGACGGCGGAACCGAAAGGACCCCGCCCGAAAGGATTCGGTGAGATGCAGATCATCCTCGAGCGACCACGGACGAAGGCGGAACGCGGGCGCAGCCGCTACTGGGAGCGCCTGCGCGAGGTGGATGCGCTGGTACAGCGTGACATCGCGCTGATCCGGACGCTGCGGCACAGAACGCCCATCGTGGATGCAGGCTGCGGCAACGGCGGCTTCGTGCTCGCGTGCCGGGAGGCGGGCATCGACGCGATCGGCGTGGAAGCGTTCGCGGAATCGGTAGCTGTGGCGGCCGCGAACGGGATCGACGCCGTGCGGGGAGCCGGTGAGGCGATGCCGTTCGCTTCGGGCGCCGTCGACGTGGTGCGACTGAAGGAAGTGCTGGAGCACGTGCAGCGGCCGCTCGACATGGCGCGGGAGATGCATCGCGTGCTGCGGCCGGGCGGCGTGTTCATTGCGTACGTGCCGACGCAGTGGTCGCAGATCTATCCCTTCCCGGTGAACTTCTGGGATGACTACACGCACGTGCGTCCGTTCAGCCGCGTCGGGCTGCAACGGCTGCTGGAGGACGCGGGCTTCGAGCGGATGCGCATCGAGGGGTACACGCCGCCGCTGCGGGCGTGGCAGCGGCCGATCGGGGCGGCGCTGTCGCGGACGCTGCCGTTCCTGTGGCGGGCGGTGGCGATCAAGGAGGATGGACATGCGTAGGAACACGCGCACGCTGACGGAGATCGTCGCGCGGACGCTCGAGCTGCCGCGACCGGTGGTCGAGTTCGGCTCGTACCAGGTGACGGGCCGCCCCGAGGAGGACCTGCGGCCGATCTTCGGGGGCGACGAGTACGTCGGCTGCGACATCCGGCCGGGGCCGGGCGTCGACCGCGTGGAGGACCTCGAGGCGTTGACGTTCGCGGATGCGTCCGTTGGGACGGCGGTGCTGCTCGACACGCTGGAGCACGTGCGCGACTGCCCGCGGGCGATGGCGGAAGTGCACCGGGTGCTGAAGCCGGGCGGCGTCGCCATCGCGACGTCGGTGATGGACCTGTTCATCCACTGCCGGCCGGACTACTGGCGCTTCACGCCGGAGGCGTTCCGCTGGCTGTTTCGCGAGTTCGACGAGACGCTGATCGGGTTCCAAGGCAACCCGGAGAAGCCGCACACGGTGTTCGCGGTGGGCGTGAAGCAGCCGGAGCGGGCGATGGCGGCGGCGTTTGCGGAGATCGAGCGGGCGTACCGGCGGGCGAACCGCACGTGGTACTGGCGCATCGCGCAGCCGTACTACGTGGCGAGGGACGCGCTGGCGATCGCGCTGCGGAACAACGCGATGGGGTTCGACGTGGCGCTGCGCTCGCGCGAATCGCCCTCGCCCGGAGCGGACGAGCGAGAGGCTCACCTGCGCCGGGCAGCGTAACCCCAAAATACCCTCGTCCGAGGCGTCGCGTGAAGGCGGCGATCCGGCTAGGATCGGCGCATGGCATCGAACGGCTGGCAGAACTGGGCGCGCAACCAGCAGTGCAGGCCCGCGCGCGTCGACTCGCCGGCGACTGAGGACGACCTCGTGCGCATCGTGCGGGAGGCAGCGGCGGCGGGCGAGCGGGTGAAGGTCGTCGGGGCGGGACATTCGTTCACGGGGATCGCGCTGACGGACGGGCGGCTGGTGCGGCTAGACCGTTACCAGCGTGTGCTCGCAGTGGATCCGGCGACCAACCGCGTGACGGTGCAGGCGGGCATCCCGCTGTGGAAGCTCAACGAAGAACTGCACGCCCGCGGCCTGGCGATGCCGAACCTCGGGGACATCGCGTACCAGTCGGTGGCCGGCGCGATCGCGACGGCGACGCACGGGACGGGCGTGAAGCTGACGGGGCTGGCGGGCGCGGTCGTCGGGATGCGCATCATCGACGGGCGCGGCGACGTGATCGAGTGCGACGCGGAGCGCGAGCCGGAGGTGTTTCACGCCGCGCGCGTCGGGCTGGGGGCGCTCGGCATCGTGTCGACGGTGACGCTGCAGTGCGTGCCGGCGTTCAACCTGCGCGCCGTCGAGTCGCCGGCGCGCGTGGACGAGCTGCTGACGCACCTCGACGAGCACATCTACAACAACGACCACTTCGAGTTCTTCTGGGTGCCGCACACGGGCTGGGCGCTGACGAAGTGGAACAACCGCACGGACGAGCCGGAGCGCCCGCGTGAGAAGTGGCGCGAGTTCCGCGACGACATCCTGCTGAGCAACGTGGCGTTCGGGGCGCTCTGCCGCGTCGGGCGGCTGCGGCCTTCGCTGATCCCGCGGCTGAGCCGGATGATCCCGAGCAGCGGGCGGGTGGAGTACGTCGAGCGGAGCTATCGGGTGTTCGCGAGCCCGCGGATGGTGCGGTTCTACGAGATGGAGTACGCGATACCGATCGAGCATGCCGCGGAGGCGCTGAACCGGGTGCGCGCGTTCGTGAAGCAGAGCGGGCTGATGATCAGCTTCCCCGTCGAAGTGCGGTTCGTGGCGGCGGACGACATCCCGCTGAGCACGGCGTACGGGCGGCCGACGTGCTACATCGCGGTGCACGTGTTCCAGGGCATGCAGTACCAGCAGTACTTCGAGGCCGTCGAGGACATCATGGACGACTACGGCGGGCGGCCGCACTGGGGGAAGCTGCACTTCCAGACGTCGGAGACGCTGGCGCCGCGGTACGCGGAGTGGGAGCGGTTCCAGGCGGTACGGCGGCGGCTCGACCCGGAGGGGCGGTTCACGAATGCGTACCTGGAGCGGGCGCTGGGGCCGGCCGGCGTGCCTGCGACGGCTTCAGCTTAGCCGCCCAACTCTCATTTGCCCGGACGCCGATAATGTCGGAGATGAACAGCGAGAAGTCGCCGGGGCGGGTCTACGTCTATCCCGCGCGCGAGGCGCCCATCGCGGTGGTGCTGCGGCGGGGGCCGAGCGAGTGGACGCGCATGAGCGTCTGGCGCATGGACACGGACACGTTCGAACACGGGCAGTGGCTCCACGCGCGCGTCTACGAGCGGCGTTGCGACGTGTCGCCGGACGGGTCGCTGTTCGCGTACTTCACGCTGAAGGTGGCGGGCGGGCCGGACATCGACACCGACTCGTGGATCGCGGTGAGCCGGCCGCCGTACTTCACGGCGCTGGCGATGTGGGGCGTGGGGATGACGTATTGCGCCGGAGCGTACTTCGTCGACGACCGCACGCTCTTCGCGAGCTGGATCGAGGATGCTCCTGACGTCGGTGAGCTGCCGCCGTGGATGCGCCTGACGAAGGACCTGCCGCACGCGTTCCGCACGACTGAATGGACGGACCGCATCGTGTTCACGAACCGGCTGCTGGCGGCGGGCTGGCGCACGAGCGCGCCGCTCGACGACCTGAAGGCGTGGTGGGAGCATCCATCGCCGGACGGCGCGCGCGTGCTCACCATGCTGCCGATCCCGGACATCTGGTTCGACAACTACGGCGGGCGGCACGTCGAGGAGTACGCGTTCACCGATCGCGACGGCGGGATGGTGCCACTCGGGCGGGCGACGTGGGCGGACTGGGATCAGCGCGGGCGGCTGCTGCTGGCGCAGGACGGGCGGATCGTCGAGTGGGTTGAGCCGGGCGAGACGCGCGTGATCGAGGACTTCAACGACCAGCGGCCGGACCCGCAGCCACCGCCGGCATGGGCGCGCGAGTGGCCGAAGCAGCCGCTCGTCCGCTAGACGCTCATCAGCCGAGCAGGAACGAGCGCACGAGGTCGACGTAGAGCTGGGCGCCGGTCGGGCGCAGGTGCACGCGATCGTCCCAGAAGAGTTCGGGGCGGCCTTCGCTGAGCGCGTGCCAGTCAGCGAGGCGCGCGTTGGCGTGCCGAGCGACGCCGCGGGCGATGACGGCGTTGTTCGTCCGTTCCCAGTCGCGCGGCACGCGGACGTTGACGAACACGGCGCGACGCGACGGGCCGAGGACGGACATGATCTCGTCGAACTGGCGGTCGGTGAACGTGCCGTTGTTGCCGAGCTGGATGACGACGATGTCGCCGAGGCGTCCCTGCTCATCGAGCGCGCGCATGAGCGCGATCGCCTCCGACACCTGGCGCCCAACCGCCGCGTCGACGGCAACGCTGCCGATGGAGACGAGCTGCGAGGCGGCGCCGAGCATCACGGAGTCCCCGACGGCGGTCACGCGAGCGGTGATGGCGGGCTGCGCGGGCGGGGCGGGCGCCCGAGGAACGGGCGCGACGACGCTCGATGAAGGCGGCGCCGCTGGACGGCTAGCTGCATGGGCGGAACGGCGCGGCTTCTGGGTCGCAGCCATGTTGCCGAACCACGCCCAGGCCTCGGCGAGGCCGGAGACGGGTCCTTGCGGCCGAGGCTCGTATCCGGCTGCGCTGGCGGCGGGCGGGATACTGACGCGCTGCAGCGCGAGGTACGACGGCACGTCGGGTGCGGGCGCCTGGAGGAGCGCGATGGCGAGCGCGGCGACGGCGACGAACGCGCCCGCCGCGCCGAACGAGGTCGCGAAGCCCTGGCGCGTCGAGAGGCTCCAACGGCGGCGGCGCAGCCACGCCCACGCCGCCCCGATTGCGCCCGTGCGCGCGGGCTGTTCGACGAGCGCGTACGAGGCGGCCGCGAGCGTGAAGGTGATCGCGAGCTGCGTCGCGATGAGGGCGGCACCGTCGAGCGGCACGTCGACGCGGGGGCGGGTGAACATGAGCACGGGCCAGTGCCAGAGGTACATGGCGTAGGAGCGCAGGCCCACCCATCGCAGCGGCGCGACGCCAAGCATGTGGGCGATGCGCGTGCGCGGGTGCACGGCGGCGACGATGAGGAGCGCGCTGGCGGCGCTGGTCAACGCGAAGCCGCCCTTGTAGAGGAATGCGCCCTGCTCGCTGGCGAAGGCGCAGAGGCAGACGAGAACGATGAGCGCGACGAAGCCCGACCAGTTGACGAGACGCGGGCGGCGGGCGATGAAGCCGCGCGAGGTCGCGCCGGGCGTCCATGCGAACGCGAGGGCGGCGCCCAGCAGCAGCGCGCCCACGCGGGTATCGGTGCGGTAGTAGAGGTCGGATGGGTCGGCGCCGTGCGCGAAGAGCAGGCCCATCGCCACGGCTGAGCCGGCGGCGGCGGCGACGGTGAGCAGGGCGACGAAGCGCGGGCGCATGACGCCGAGCGCGGCGGTAAGGACGACCGGCCATAGCAGGTAGAACTGCTCCTCCACGGCGAGCGACCAGAGGTGGCGGAGCAGCGAGGGACGCCCGAACGTCTCGAAGTACGGCTCGTCGACGAAAACGAGGTACCAGTTCGTGACGTAGGCGAGCGCGGCGAGGCTGTCGCGGCGCAGCTCGGCGGCTTCTTCGGGATGGACGAAGACGGCCCAGGCGATGAGCGCGACCAGCAGGACGTAGACGGCGGGGAGCAGCCTGCGCGCGCGGCGCAGCCAGAAGGCGCGCACGTCGATGCGACCGCGCGCGCGCCACTCGGCGAGGAGGTTGCGCGTGATGATGTAGCCACTGATGACGAAGAAGACCTCAACGCCGAGGAAGCCGCCCGGCAGCCATGACGTGCCGGCGTGAAAGAGCAGCACGGCGAGCACAGCGAGCGCGCGCATGCCATCGAGGCCGGGAAGGTACGCCGGTGGCGGGTCGTTATGTTCGACGGGAGGGACTGGCGGCGGAGCGAGGCGGACGTCCGTGTCGGCGATGGCGAAACCGGGGCCGGAAGGCAGCTGCGGTAGAGCCTCCGTGGTTTGGGGCATCCAGCCTCACCTACGCAACACGCGCGCCCTCGTGCCGTCCGCGCACATCTTGCCACAACGCGCGCGCAAAGACGACATGTCGCGCGAGAAAAGTTGCACGATGCGAACAGTACAAATGACTACGCTGCACAAGTTGTGTCGCGATCTGAGATCGGGGAGCAGAACGCAGAGGGCAGAGGGCAGGGATCACCGTGCGTGATCGAACAACGAGAGCGGATGGAGCGGTGTCTTATGTTGGGTGATCAGGGGTTGTCGAAGTACGCCCAGAGGACGGCCATGGCGAGACGGCGACCGCCTTCCGGCGTGAAGTGCACACCGTCGTTGGCGCGGATCGCACGGAGCACGCCGTGCTCGTCCGGCAGGTACTGCGCGTAGTTGCCGTTCGCGTCCGACGTGAGCGCCCAGACGTCGACGTAGGTGACCCACGGGCGCGACGCGGCCTCCTCGGCGAAGATGCGGTTCATCGCCGGGATGGCGGCGGCGAGGTCGGCGCGGCCCATGTTGGGCTGGCCCACCCAGACGACGCGGCGGCCGGGCGCCTGGAGCTGGTCCATGAGCGCGCCGACGCGCTGGCGATAGAGGTCGAGCGGCATGCCGGGATGGGCGTCGTTGGCGCCGATCATGAACACCACGACGTTCGGCTGGCGCGCGGCCATTTCGGCGGCGATGTAAGCGGGCCAATCGAAGTAGCCGGGGTTGAGGAGGCCGGACGAGACCTTGTACTCGGGCGCGGGCTGCGTGGCCGCGGCGCCCCGCTCGAGCATCATCTGCGCGAGCGCGACGGACATGAAGTACGAGGTGGAGTCGCCGTTCGACCAGAGGCGCACCCCGGCGGCATGCGCGGACGATGCGACCGGCTGCTGAGCGGTGGAGAGCGGCGGAGTGACCGCCGACGGAGGCGGCGGCGTGAGGGCCGGCGTCTGCGTCGGTGTGGCGGTGAGCGTTGCCGTCGGCGTGCGCGATGGCGTGGCGCTCGCCGTCGATGTGGCGGTCGAGAGGCTCTCGATCGTCACGCGGGCCTCGTCGACGCCGGCACCGGCGACGAACGACCGCAGCGACAGCGAGACGATGGCCGCGACGGCGACAATCGCCACAGCGATGACGGCGGCTCGACCGCGCTGCCCGTGCCCGCTCTCCATGCCACTCCCCGACGCATCGCGTGGCGCCAAGACATCCCGCTTCGGCGGCGCGCACGACGAACGGGGCCGCGACGGCCCCGACGGCTTTCCCTCCGGTCAGGCGTCGGCTCTCCCATCCGCGCGAGCAACGAGCCAGGGTGGAGTCGGAAAAGTCTACGCGTGTCGCACGCGTCGCGCTACAACGCTTGACATGACGATTGCGGGCATCACGGTTGTCCCGTGTCAAGGCTGACGGCCCGTCGGGCGACGGGCCGTCAGCTGGTTGTCAAGTTCGCGCAGGTCTACTCGTGGTGTTCCGAGGGCATCGGCTCAGGGAAGCCGACGCGGCGCGGGATCATCACGTAGTTGAAGATGACCGACGCGATGGCGCCGCCGATGACCGGGCCGATCCAGTAGAGCCAGGTGTCCTTCCACTCGTTGGCGACGAGCGCGGGGCCGAAGTGGCGCGCGGGGTTCATCGCCGCGCCCGTGAGCGGGCCGCCCACGAGGATGTCCATCGTGATCGTGAGGCCGATGGCGAGCGATGCGATGGCGTGCGGGCCACGCGAGTCGATGGCGACGCCGTGGATGACGTAGACGAGGAAGAACGTGAGGATGATCTCGAGGATGAGCGCGTTGGTGCGGCCGACGATGATGCCGTCGCCGCCGTTGGCCTCGTCGTAGTTGACGGCGGGGACGGAGTTCGCAACATCGGCGACGGAGTTATCGAAGATCTGCTGCAGGATGAGCGCGGCGACGACGGCGCCGGCGAGCTGGACGGCGATATAAGCGACGGCCTTGATGGCGCCGATCTTGCCGCCGATGAACAGCGCGATCGTCACGGCCGGGTTGTAGTGGCCGCCGGAGATATGTCCGGCGGCGGCGACCATGAGGCCGATCGCGAGGCCGTGGGCGAGCGCGACCATGACGAGCGTGCCGCCGTCGCCGTAGCCCTGGGTGATGGCGAGCATGATCGAGCCGGCGCCGGCGAAGACGAGCGCGAAGGGACCGATGAACTCGGCGACGAGCGGGCGGACCCAGTCGAGGACGTCTTCGGGCACGAAGGCCTCGGCGTTGTAGTCGCGGGCCGGGACCATCATGTCGTTCGTGGCCATGTTGCCCCCTAATTGCTAAGACGAGTACCTACTTGCGGATTATCGTAGGAGTGGCGAGGGGGATTGTCAAGCTGGCGTCTGGGGGCTGGTGTCTGGTGTGCGGGCAGGTGGTGGCGGATTTTGTTTTTCATTTTTTGGTCCGGGCGGTGGCGGCGGTCGACTTGTTTCCTCACTTCTTCGGGTGTGCGTGGCGAAGTGTGGCCGAGGGGCGCGATCGCTGGTGGACGGCACTGCCCCGGCGGAGTATGCGCGCCTCGGCGGGCCAGACCTAATCGTGATGTCACTCAGCTGCGTTCACGAGCCGGTCGGGCGCGGTGTGCTAGGATGCGGCGGAAAGCGACGACGGAGACGAGTAGCAGCGCCGCTCGGCGCACAGAGAGCCGCCGCAAGCTGAGAGCGCGGCCTTCGAGACGCTGCGAAGACACTCCCGAGCGCGGGGATGAAGCGCGCAGGCGACGTAGTCCTCGACGGGCTGGCCGCCGTTACACGGCCTGGAGGCCGCCGCGCCACGCGGCGGTGAACTGCGGTGGCACCACGAGACACGCCCCCTCGTCCGCGGACGGGTGGGGCGTTTGCGTTGCCGCCCGTCGCGACGGGCGCAGCAAGCGGAGGTGCCGCCGTGGAACGCATCTGGACGACCGAACTGCCATCGCACGCGGGCGAGCGCGTGCAGCTCGCGGGCTGGCTGCACCGGCTGAGGCGGCTGAGCAAGCTGAGCTTCCTGGTGCTGCGCGACGCGCGCGGGACTCTACTGCGGATCCGCATGCTGGCTTTGCCATATTGGCAATCGTGTTCAGTTTTTTCGAGATGATCGCGAAGTACTACTACGGTTGGACCGAGTACAACCCCAGGGAGTACTTCAAGGCAGGCGCGCGACTGGTCTTGGCGCCGCTCCTTGCCAACCCGGATCACGAGATTGACGACGACGTGTTGACTACGCTCTACAAGCACGGCCGTTCGACGCTTTACCACGAGGGCTTCTTGGATGAGGGCCTAGGAATTACGAGCAAAGTCCGCACTGTCGATGTCTCCGGTGTTGACGTCGCTTTGCCGATCTGGTGGGAGCCTGCGTTTGGAAAGGGCATTCTGTGGATCAACCCTCAGGTGCTAATTGACTGGATGCAGAGATACTTCAGTTCCTATCTGGCCAGGCTGATGAATCCTGACGAGAGCGAGCTTCGAGCCAAGTTTCACACTCGGATCACCAACGACGGCGGTGGCTAGCTGTTGTTCCCACGAACGTTATTGACGGAGCCGCGTGATCGGGGCGAGGCCTCCGAGCGCGGTGTGTGGGCGACGAGCATTGTACTCCTTGATGAAGCGTGTGAGGGCTGAAAGTCGCTGTCGG
>Ga0073934_10009543_pt1 | contig 12402 bp, 13 predicted proteins | sample LarsenN4metaG_FD_76834 | JGI IMG/M metagenome (GOLD analysis project Ga0073934, IMG submission 76834) | Hot spring sediment bacterial and archeal communities from British Columbia, Canada, to study Microbial Dark Matter (Phase II) - Larsen... ... | reverse complement strand
GGCGCGGTCGACGCGCGCACGCACGATGATGGTGTCGCCGCGGTTGGCCGGGCGCAGGATGCTGGTCTGGGTGTCGGCGGTGACGGCGTGCTTTTCCGCCGGCAACAGCGACGACAGCGCGATGAAGTCCGCGACGTCATGCATCAGGCAGACGAAGCCGCCGTGCAGCTTGCCATGCATGTTCGCGGTGAATTCATTCACCTCGTAGTGGATCTCGCACTCGCCGTCCTGCGCGCGCACCAGGCGCAGGCCGGCCGCGCGGTGCGCGGGGGTGGCCAGTACGTCATCGAGCACGCGCGCGAGCATGGTGCCGGCCGGTTGCGTTGCGTTCGCCGTCATCGCTCAGGACTCCAGCCAGCGCAGGCAGCCGGTGTCCGCAAGCAGGGCACGCAACGGCGCACTGCCGTTCACTTGCGCGAACTTGCGGCGGATCTCCTGCAGCGATTTCGCGTGGTACTTCTGCACTTCCTGCGTGAAGCCGGTGCCGGCGATGTGCGCGGTGAACTGCTTTTCGCCGGCAGCCAGCGCCCGCGCATTGGCGTCTGACCAGGGCAGGAAACGGGCACCGATTTCCTCGCGCAGCAGCGGCGCGAGCTCCGCCGCCAGCGTCGCGAAGGGCAGCAGCTCGCCGTCGCCGCGCGGGTCCTCCATGCGCGCCACCCAGGCGCAGGTGCGCGGGGCGTTGGCGCGCAGCCAGGCGCCGGGCGTCGGGTCGGACAGCAGTTCCTTGAACTGGCCGTAGAGCCCGAAGTCGGCCAGCGTCGGGCGCGCGCCGAACAGGAAATCGCGCGACAGCAGGAGGGTTTCCAGCAGGCCGGTGATGCGCCGGAAGGAGTCCTCGATGAAACGGCCGTTGGCCTCGGCCTGCGCATTGCCGCGGCCGGAGCCGACGAACGACAGGCGCGGCACCATGCGCGCTTCCAGCATGCCGGCCATCTGCACGGCGGCTTCCGGCGGCGAGCCGGCGGGCACCGTTTCCTGCGCGATGCGCAGCGCGGCGGACTTCGCGTCGGCGTCATAGAACCAGCGGAAATGGAACATCGGCTTGTTGCACCACTCGTCCGCAAACTCCTCCAGCAGCGCCGCGAGGAAATCCGTCGCCGGGTCCGCCGCGCGCACCGGTGGCTGCGGGAACTGCGCCTCCAGCGCCTCCATGATCGGCGTCGAATCCTGCAGGCCGCTGCCGTCCGGGCACGCCAGGCACGGCACCAGCGGCAACTTCGCGTACTTGCCGAACTCCGCCATCTGGTCCATCGAGCGCACGACCCAGGTGTGCGGGATTTTCTTGTAGCGCATGAAGGCGCGCACCTTCACCGAATAGGGTGACATCTCGACGCCGAACAGCCGGTACTCGCTCATGGGGAAGACTCCGTGTGGATGTGTCGTGGATGAGAGGGATGCGCGCAGCGCGCGGGCAAGGCACCGGCCTGCCTGCGCGACGGCGCCGTCATGCAAAGATCGCCACGGTCTGTCGGCCGATGGCCAGCAGCGCGCCATCGCGGCGCCAGGTGCGCGAATGGATGTGGGCATAACCCTGCGCGGAGAAATCCGTCTGCGCGAGGTACTGCACGAAGTCATCGCCACGCGCCGGCAGCGCCGCGTCGGTGAACTCGATGGTCCAGGCCAGCGTGCTGATCGGTGCCGGCTTGCTGAACATCGGCAGCACCGCCGGCGGCCAGGCGTCGACGAGGCCCAGCAGGTGGTCGACGCCAAAGCCATGCGTCGGCTGGCGGAAACGCACGTAGCCGCCCATGTCACCGGTGGTGGCCTTCTCGACGAAGGGCAACTTGCCGACGGCCCAGCGGAACTCGAAATGCTGCGTGAATTCCGGCGTCACGCCGGCGATGTAAGGCAAGGCCTGCAGGTCGGCCGGTGCGGCGAACGCCGGCGCCGGTTCCGGCGTGATGATGACTTCCGAGACGCGCGACGCACCGAAGCTCGCCAGCATCATCGCCGCCACCTGGCCCTGCTGCAGGATGCGCGCTTCCGCCTGTATCACCGACTTGCCGGCGCGCAGCACGCTGACCTCGACGCACGCGTCGCCCGGCGCCAGCGGCGCGACCAGCGAGAACGACAGCGAGCGCGGCGGTTTCTGCGCCAGGTCCTCGCCACGCGCACGCAACACCGCGGCAGCACGGCGGTACAGCAGCGCGGCGACCAGCCCGCCGAACGTGGCGCGGCCCTGGCCCCAGGCGGGCGCCACCTGCACCGCGTTGCCGCCATCCAGCGGCGCGAGCATGTCGTCGAAGGCAACGAGCGTCTGCGTGTTCATGCGCGGCTCCGTTTTTCATCGCTGATGACGGCGGACAACAGCATGCCGACCAGGTCGTCCAGGGCGGCGTGGTCGCGCAGGGCGCGTGCCGTGGACAGCAGGCCCTGCAAGCCCAGCAGCAGGTACTGCGCCGCGGTGTCCGGCGACAGCGCGACCCGCATCGTGCCCTGCGCCTGCCCGCGCGTGACATTGGCGGCAAAGGCAACCAGCAACTGCCGATTGCCCTGCGCGAGCACTTTCGCCACCGGCTTCATCGAGGTGCCGAGTTCCGTCCAGGTGTTGGCCAGCAGGCAGGCGTGGTACGGATGCGGCGCCACGCGGTAAACGGAGGTGAAAAACGCCTGCAGGCCGGCACGCGCGTCGTCCTGCTCGAGGTAGCGATGGATGCGCCCGCCGACGACACGCTGCAGGTAGTGCTCGAGCGCGGCGACGAACAACCCTTCCTTGCTGCCGAAGCGGTGGTAAAGGCTGCTGGCCGGCAGCAGCGTGGCTTCCTCGAGCGCACGCGTGGACACGCCGCCGTATCCGTTCGCCCAGAACGCGAACATCGCGGCATCCAGCAGGTCCTTGTCCTCGACGGCACGCGGGCGGGCCATGGCTTGCTCCGGCGTTTGTTTTGTATCGGTCGATACAATACGCCGGGCCGGCGGTGGCTGGCAAGGCAGCCGGTGTCAGCGGCGCCTGTCGCGGCAGTCCTCGCCGGGCAGCTCCACCTCGATGGTGGTGTGGGCAAACCCGAACGGTTGCAGCCTGGCTTCGAGGCGCTGCTTCAGGGCGCCCATGTCGGCCGCGTCCAGCGGCCGCGCCGCCACCACGTGACTGGTGTACACGTGCTGCTCGCCGTCGAGCGTCCACAGGCGCGCGTGGTGCACTGCCACGATGTCCGCTTCCGCCAGCAGCTGCCGCTCGATGTCGGCGAGCCGGTGGCCGTCCGGCACCGCCTGCAGGAAGACGGCGGTCGTCGCGCGCAGGGTCCGCACCACGTTGAACAGGATGAACGCCGTGAACACCACCGACAGCAGCGGGTCGAGCACGGGCCAGTCCACGAACATCAGCAACACACTGACCACCAGCACGGCAACCCAGCCGAGCATGTCCTCGAGCAGGTGCCAGCCCATCGCCTGCGCGTTCAGCGTGCCGCTGCGGCGCAGGCGCCACGCTGCAACGCCATTCACCACGACGCCCAGCAGCGCCAGCGCGAACATGCCCTGCGCGTGCGGCATTTCCGGCGCCCACAGGCGCGGCACCGCCTCGATGAGGATGAACAGCGAACCGGCCACCAGCACCAGGCTGTTGACCAGCGCAGCGAGCAGGGAAAAGCGCTGGTAACCGTAGCTGAAGCGCTGGTCGGCGTCGCGGCGGGCGACGCGGGCGAGAAACCAGCCCAGGCCGAGGGCGAGGCTGTCGCCGAGGTCGTGCAGCGCATCGGCGAGGATCGCTACCGAGTTGGTCAGCAGGCCGCCGACGATTTCGATGACGGTGAACGCGAGGTTGAGGAAGAACGCGATGCCGATGGCGCGCGACTCGTCCCCGTGGTGATGGCCGTGGCCCGGGTGATTGTGATGGCCGTGATGACCGTGATGGCCGTGGTCATGGTGACCGCTGCCGGTCGCTGGCGCTCGGGCCGGCGGGCCGCCGCCGGCATCGCTGCCGCCCATGTGCTACTTCCCGGCCACGCCGACGCGATTCAACACATGCCACATCACGCGCTCGGTGGCGCGCAGGCGGGCTTCGGTATCGACGAGGCAGGCGGTTTGCCGTGCGCTGTCACGCGCCTCCATCAACACGCAGGGCGACTGGTCGGCGGCGTCGCGCAGCACCTCCTGCATCGCCAGCAGCGCCTGGGCGTGCGTCGCGAGCAGTTTGTCGCGGCGCGCGGGATCCGTTTCCGCCAGTTGCGCCGACCAGCTCCTGTCGAGCGTCCCGATCAGCGCGAGCATGCGCATCGCGCGCTCTTCCGAGGTGCCTTCGTGCGCCTGCGCGGTGACGGCCACGGACGCCGCGGCCATCAGCAGGAGGAATGAAAACGCGCGCACCCGGGTTTCTCGTCGGCGGCTGTCCTGGTTCATCGTTTGTTCTCCTGCGGCGCGTGGCCGGGATCTTCTTGTTCCTGCCGGCGCAACACCGATGACGACACCGGTGGCTCGCCGGCGTCGTGCCGCCCGGAATGGCCGTGTTGCACGGGGCGAAACCACCACAGGATGAACGCGACCAGCGCGAACGCACCGGCCGTCACCAGCACATCCATGCCGCTCATTGGCCATCTCCCGGGCGAAAGAAACGCAGGCGGTTGGCGTTGCTGACCACCGTCACCGAGGAAAACGCCATCGCCGCACCGGCGATCATCGGATCAAGCAACAGACCGGTAAACGGGAACAGCACGCCGGCGGCCACCGGTATGCCGGCGATGTTGTAGACGAAGGCGCCGGCGAGGTTCTGGCGGATGTTGCGCAGCGTGGCGCGCGAGATTTCCATGGCGTCGGCGACCGCGTGCAGCGACGTACGCACCAGCGTCACGTCGCCGGCCTCGATGGCGACGTCGGTGCCGCTGCCCATCGCGAAGCCCACCTGCGCGGCCGCCAGCGCCGGCGCGTCATTGATGCCGTCACCCACCATGCCGACGCGCCGTCCTTCCGCCTTCAGCCGCTCGATCACCGCCGCCTTGCCGTCCGGCTTCACGCCGGCGATGACCTCGGTGATGCCGAGTTGCGCCGCCACCGCCTGCGCCGTGCGCGGGTTGTCGCCGCTGAGCAGGACCAGCCGCAGTCCGCGCGCCTGCAGGCGCGCGACCGCCGCGGCGGAGTCCTCGCGCAACGGATCGCTGATGGCCAGCACCGCGGCCGGACGGCCGGCGATCGCCACGAAGATGGCCGTGGCGCCCTGCTCGGAAAAACCGGCGGCGCGGGCCTGCAGCCCGGCATCGCCAGGGTGCAGGTCGATGCCGCGGGCGCCGAGCCACTCGGCGTTGCCGACGAGTACGTCACGGCCATCGACGCGGCCGGCAATGCCGAGGCCGGGCGTCGCCGCGAAGGCCTCGACGCCCTTCAGGGCGATGCCGCGCGCCGTCGCCGCCGTCACCACCGCCTGCGCAAGCGGATGTTCACTGCGTTGCTCCAGCGAGGCGGCGGCACACAAAACGTCGTCCAGGGAATGGCCCTCGGCCAGCGCGTGCCCGGTGAGCGCCGGCCTGCCGCAGGTGAGCGTGCCGGTCTTGTCGAGCACGAGCGTGTCGAGCGACGCCGCGCTCTGCAGGGCGGCGCCATTGCGCACCAGCACGCCGTATTCGGCCGCCTTGCCGATGCCGACGATCACCGCGATCGGCGTGGCCAGCCCCAGCGCGCAGGGGCAGGCGATCACCAGCACCGTCATCGCCGTCACCAGCATCCAGCCCAGCGGCGGTTGCGGGCCGAGGTGGTACCAGGCGAGCGCGGTCAGCACGGCAATGATCATCACCGCGGGCACGAACACGGCGGCGATGCGGTCGGCCAGGCGCCCGATCGGCGGACGTGTCGATTGCGCGTGCTGCACCAGCGCAACGATCTGCGCGAGCAGGGTGGCAGCGCCGACGTGCGTGGCGCGGAACACCAGCGTGCCCGACTGGTTGAGCGTGCCGGCACTGACGGCGTCCGGCGCGCGCTTGCGCACCGGCAGCGGCTCGCCGGTGAGCATGCTTTCGTCGAGCAGGCTGTCGCCCTGCTCCACCACGCCGTCGACGGCAATCTTTTCACCCGGACGCACGCGCAGGCGGTCGCCGACGCGCACCGCGGCCAGCGGCACGTCGATTTCCTCGTCGCTGCCTTCACGCAGGATGCGTGCGGTTTTCGGTGCGAGGTCGAGCAGCCGCCGGATCGCGGCCGAGGTGCGGCCACGGGCGCGCATTTCCAGCCAGAGGCCGAGATCGACCAGGCCGATGATCATCGCACTGGCCTCGAAGTACACGTGCCTTGCCGCGTGCGGGAACAGCTCGGGCAGCACAACCACCAGCATCGAGTACAACCACGCCGTGCCGGTGCCCAGCGCCACCAGCGTGTCCATGGTGGCGTGGTGCGCGCGGAAGGCGGTCCAGGCGCCGGTGAAGAAATGCCGCCCCGGCACCAGCAGCACCAGCAGCGTCGCCAGCCCCGCGAGCCCCCAGCCAAGCTGCGCGTCGGCCGAGTGGACGCCCATGTCGCAGGTGAGCATGCCGTAGAGCATCAGCGGGACGCCGATTCCCAGCGCGATGATGCTGTCGCGCAGCAGCGTCGCCGCCTGCGCCTGTTCCGCCCTGGCCATCGCCGCGCGTTGCGCCTCTTCGTCGACGATCAGCGTGGCGCCATAGCCGATGCCGCGCAACGCCGCGAGCAGGTCGTCGCTGCGCACGTCGCCGGTCACCTGCGCGCTGCGTTCCAGCAGGTTCATGCTGGCGGACTCGACGCCGGGCACCGTCGACAACGCCTTCTCGATGCGCGCAACGCAGCTGGCGCAGCGGGCGCCCTCGACGGCGATGCGGCTGACCGGGAGGGCCTCAGCCACGGCCGCCATCCTCCGCGCCGCCGGCCGCTGTGCGCGCGGCCTCCTCGATGAGGTGACAGATGCTGTCGCCGGTGGGCGCGCAGTCGGGCAGGTGTCGCCAGTGCGCAAGCAGCCGGCGCATGCCGTCCCGCTGCGCCTGCAGGCGCGCAAGCTCCTGCTCCACCTCGCGCAGGCGGCGTTCGTAGAGGGCGCGCACCTGCGGGCACGGCGAGTCGCCGCGCCCGGCGTCGGCGAGCACGCGCTGGATGTCATCGAGGGAAAAGCCGAGTTCGCGCGAGGCGCGGATGAAGCCGAGCCGCTTCAGGTCGGCCTGCGTGTAGCGGCGGTAGTTGTTGTTGCGGTCGCGATGCGGATGCAGCAACCCGATCTCGGTGTAGTGACGTACGGCGTCCACCGTACTGCCTGCCTCGCGGGCAAGCGCGCTGACCGCGTACATGCCTGACTCCCTCACCGGTGGGACGCCTGCAGCATGGAACATGGGGGTAACCCCAAGGTCAAGCGCGGACGCAAGCCCGGGCCAGAGATGCTCAAAACGACAGGGAGGATCAGGGAGGGTGCGGCACGAAGTCAGCGCTCGCTCGCGCTGTATCTGCCGGGGGAGATGGTGGGTCGTGATGGATTCGAACCATCGACCAACTGGTTAAAAGCCAGCTGCTCTACCGACTGAGCTAACGACCCGCACGTCAGGAGGCGCGTATCATAGCGACCGATTGCGGTTTTGCAAGCGCAGCGGCAGCGAGCCGGATTTTCGTGTCGATCAGCCGCCGCGGTAGCGCGTCGGGTCGGCAATGCCGGCCGCCTGGAATCCCTGTGCACGCAGGCGGCAACTGTCGCAACGGCCACAGGCGAGGCCGGCATCGTCGGCCTGGTAGCAGGACACGGTGAGCGCGTAGTCGACACCGAGCGCCACCCCTTCCCGGATGATCTCCGCCTTGCTGAGGGCGATCAGCGGCGTGTGCACGCTGAAGCGCCCGCCTTCCACCCCCGCGCGCGTGGCGAGATTGGCCAGCGCCTCGAAGGCAGCGATGAATTCCGGCCGGCAGTCCGGGTAACCCGAATAATCCACGGCGTTGACGCCGATGAAGATGTCGCTGGCGCCGAGCACCTCCGCCAGCGCCAGCGCGTAGGAGAGGAACACGGTGTTGCGCGCCGGCACGTAGGTCACCGGGATGCCGGCCGCCGGCGCTTCCGGCACGGCAATCGAGGTGTCGGTCAGGGCCGAGCCGCCGAAGCTGCCGAGATCGATGTGCACGATGCGGTGATCGGCCACGCCCATCGCGGCGGCCACCCGGCGCGACGCGTCAAGCTCGGCGCGGTGCCGCTGCCCGTAGTCGAAACTGATCGCCACCGGCAGGAAACCCTGCCGGCGCGCCATCGCGAGGCAGGTCGCGGAATCCAGCCCCCCGGAGAGCAGGACCACCGCATGACGCGGCTTGTTCATCGCGCCCGCTCCTCGCCCCAGATCACCTTGTGCAATTGCACCTGCATGCGCACCGGCAGGCGATCGTCGAGGATCCACTGCGCGAGTTCACGCGCCGGCAGTTCGCCGAAAGAGGGCGAGAACAACACCTCGCCGACGCGTTGCGGCAACTGGTACTCGTCCAGCTTGAAGCGCGCCCACTCGTAGTCACGGCGGTCACGGATGATGAATTTCACCTGGTCGGACGGCTTGAGGTGCGCGATGTTGGCGTAGAGATTGCGGTGCATTTCACCGGACGCCGGTGTCTTCAGGTCCATGACCGTCACCACGCGGGGATCAACGCCGGCGATGTCGAGCGCGCCGGAGGTTTCCAGCGATACCTCCCAGCCGCGGTCGCAGAGCGCCGTCAGCAGCGGCAGGCATTCCTTTTGCGCCAGCGGCTCGCCGCCGGTGACGCAGACATAACGCGGGCTATAGGCGGCCACTTCGTCCACGATGCTCGCGAGCGAGCGCAGGCCGCCGCCGCTGAAGGCATACGCGGTGTCGCAGTAGACGCAACGCAGCGGGCAGCCGGTGAGGCGCACGAAGACGGTCGGCAAGCCAACGGTGCGCGCTTCGCCCTGCAGCGAATAGAAAATCTCGGTGATGCGCAGTTCGGTCATGGAGTCAGGACGGAATTCGCCGCAGCCACGACGAATTTCACTGGCACTGGTTCTTCAGTGCGTTCTCGGCCAGCGCGGCGTCCTTGCTGGCGGGGTGTTGCGCAATGACCTTGCCGAGGATGGCCCGTGCCCTGGCCGGATCATCCTGGCAGGTGATGAGCCCGTGCAGGTACATGGCGGCGCTGGCGCGGTTGTGCTTCGGGTACTCGTTGTAGACGCGATAGAAATAGCGCCCGGCCTTGGGCAGGTCAGGCTTGCTGGCCACGCGCCACATCTCCCCCAGCCAGTACATGGCCGTCGGGGTCAACTCACCGCGCGGGAAGCGCTTCAACTGCTGCTCGAACGCGCTGATCGCGTCGTCGAATTTCTTCTCGCGCACCAGCACCAGGCCGCGATCAAACAGGGCCTGCTCGTCCTCGGCAGCCGTCGTGGCGTCGGCGGTGGCCGGCTCGGCAGGCTGCTCATCCGACGGCCTGGCGGCCGTGCGCGCGGCAGCCACCTTGCCCGCCTCCTCAACCGACTTCTCGAGTTTCCCGATGCGGGCATCGACATCCACGTAGCGCGCCTTCTCCTGCTCGCGCTGCTGTTTCAGTTCATGCTCGAGTTGCTCGACGCGCCCCGTGAGCGCCTCGATCTGCGCCTGGAACTGCTGGAACTGCTCATAGACAATCACGGCGACATCCGGCGATGACGCCGCCGGCGCGTTGCCGGCCGAACGCTCCTCGACGCCCGGCAGCGCAAGCGCGGTACCGGCAAAAACGAAACTGCCGATGGCGAATGCCATCGGCAGCAACGTGTCACGCGAGGTGGACACCACCCGGCTCCGTCAGGCGTGACGGATTACGGGTTGCCTGCGGAGTAGGCCAGGATGCCGCGGCGGTTCTTGGCCCAGGACAGTTCGTCGTGGTCCAGCGCTGCCGGCTTCTCTTCGCCGAAGGAAACCACTTCGATCTGCTCGGCCTTGGCACCGTTGAGGACCAGGAAGTCCTTCAGCGACTTGGCGCGGCGCTCGCCCAGGGCGATGTTGTACTCCGGCGTGCCACGCTCGTCACAGTGGCCTTCGATGGTCAGCTTGGCGGCCGCGTTGCCGGCAAGGTGCTTGGCGTGCGCCTTGAGCGAGCCGTAGGCAGCGCTCGGGATCTCGGCGCGGTCGAAGGCGAAGTAGATGGTGTTGGTGCGGGTGTCGCCGGTGTAGTGCGAGGACATCGCCTCGTAGCCTTCAGCCGCCGACGCCGTGGAGGCTGCGGCCGGGGCGGGCTTCTGGACCTCGACGACGTTGACCGGGGTGGCGGCCTGCTGGGCCGGGGCCGGCGCGGCAGCGAAGTCGTTCTTCGGCGCTTCCGGTTCCGGGGCCGGGGCGGCGGCAGGTGCCGGTGCCGGCGCCGGTGCAGCCTCGGCGGTGTCCGTAGCTTTCTTGGAAGCGCAGCCAACGATGGCAATGGCCAGCGCGGCGGCGGTCAGAACTTTCAGCGACGACGTGGTGTTCATGGGTTGACATCCTCTCAACGTGATCAAAGGGGTGGTGCAAAACGACGGGCGATTATACGCACACTGCCTTCCGCTGCCTGTCGGTTTGCCGGACATTTTGCGGAAGCCATCGGATTTTTTACTCGATTTACCCCCCCGCGTTTGCGGGGCTTGCGCGGGCCTACTTCAACAGGGGCGACCAGGCCGGTTCACGCACCTCCTCGCCCTTGGCCGGCAACTGCAGCCGGATGCGGCCGTCGACGGACACCGCCGCCAGCACCGCCCGCCCCTGCTGCTGGGTGGCATAGACCGCCATTACGCCGTTTGGTGCCAGGCTCGGCGACTCGTCCTGGGTGCCCTCGGTCAGCACCTGCAGCGTGCCGCGCTCGGGGTTGACCAGGGCAATGCGGAAGCGGTCGTAGGGGTCACGGTGCACGAGGACCAGTCCCTTGCCGTCCGGGGTGACGCGGGCACGCGCGTTGTAGCCGCCCTCGTAGGTAAGCCGCTGCACCTCGCCGGAGGCGATGTCCATGCGGTAGATCTGCGGCCCGCCGGAGCGGCTCGAGGTGAACACCAGCGACTTGCTGTCCGGCGTCCACGCCGGCTCGGTATCGATGGCGGCGTTGAACGTCAGGCGCTTCAGTTCGCGCGTCTGGAAATCGAACAGGTACAACTCGGGATTGCCGTCGCGCGACAGCGTCATCGCCAGGTAGCGGCCATCCGGCGACCAGTCCGGCGCACCGTTGATGCCGACAAACGAAGGCAGCTTTTCCCGCGCGCCGGACAGACGATCCTGGATGTACACAGCGGGCCTGCCGGTCTCGAATGAAACGTAGGCGAAACGCTTGCCGTCCGGCGCCCAGGTCGGCGACATGATCGGCTCGACCGATTCCAGGACAGTCACGGTGCGGGCGCCATCCGAATCGGCATATTGCAGGCCGAAGCGCGCCTTCACCTTGCCCGCACTCATGTAGCGGTCGACCGTGACGTAAAGCAGCTTGGTGGAGAACGCGCCCTTCACGCCGGTGATGCGCTCGTAGACGATGTCGGCAATGTAGTGGGCGGCATCGCGCAATTGCGCCGTGCCCGCCGTCACCGGCTGCGCGTGCAGGCGTTCGCCACGCTTGACGTCATGCAGCTGGAAACCGATTTCCCAGCGATCCGGCCCTTTCTGCACGATGCTGCCGATCACCAGGTACTCGCTGCCGACAGCCTGCCAGTCGCGGTAGAACACATCGCTTTCGCGCGTGGGGCGGCTGAGCATCTCGCCACGCGGCAACGAGGCGAACTGGCCGCTGCGCATCAGGTCGTTGCCGATGATCTGCGCGATGTCTTCCGGGATGAAGTTGGCACCGACGAGGCCGAAGGGCACGACGGCAACCGGAATCGGGTTGTCGACGCCCTTGCTGATCTCGATAACGATTTCCGCTCGCGCAGAAACCGCTGCTAGCACCCCCAACAAGGCGGCCGCAACCCATTGCAGCAGCGGCATGTGCAGGCCTCGCCTGCGCAGCACGCGCAAGCGCAAGGCGACCCACCTGGAAACCGGATTCTTCACTGACGAACCTCAGGACTGAACTTGATCTTGATTTGCCTGAATTGCGCGTTGAACAGGGCAGGGTCGGCCGGCACCGGCAAACGGCCTGCGTTGCGGATCGCCGTTTCGCCGGACTTGTCGAACAGTGGATCACCACTGGACTTCAGCAACCTCACATCGACAATTTCGCCGCCCGGCAACATCCGTATGCTGTATTCCGCTGCCAGGCCGGGCTTCACCGCAGGCGGCTTGATCCAGCGACGCTCCACTTCCGCGAATATCAGCGCCTTGTAGTCGTTCGCCGTCTTCTGGTTCTGCGCCGCGCGCGCGCTTGCTTCGCGTTCGGCGCGCTCCGCCTGCTCTGCCCGCTCACGCCGCGACATCTCGCGCTGCGAGAGATTCTTCTCTTCCTGGGCGAGCAACTCGCTGAAGTCCGGGGGCGGCGGGGTCTTCGGCTTCTCCGGCGCGGCAGCCCTGGCCGGTTCCGGCTTTGCAATGCCCTTGTCTGACGCGCTGGCCGGTGGCGGCTTCG
>Ga0073934_10009542_pt1 | contig 12403 bp, 10 predicted proteins | sample LarsenN4metaG_FD_76834 | JGI IMG/M metagenome (GOLD analysis project Ga0073934, IMG submission 76834) | Hot spring sediment bacterial and archeal communities from British Columbia, Canada, to study Microbial Dark Matter (Phase II) - Larsen... ... | reverse complement strand
GCTGCTCGCCTCGCTCAAGGGCCTCTACACCAACCCGCTGGAAGCCGGGCTGGAGCCCGCCGACTTCATCGAGGACGACCTCGGCCCGCGCGACAACGAAGAGATCATCTTCGCAGAAGCCGGCGGCCTGGAAGGGCGCTTCGGCATCGGCGTGGACGGCGTGAACGACGTCTTCAACGCCCCCGACAACCAGATCAACCTGCTGGTGGGCCGCGGCGGCGACGACGTGCTGCGGGGCGGCAACTTCGGCGACTTTATCTTCGGCGGCGACGGCAACGACCTGGTCCAGGGCAATGCCGGCAACGACTTCGTCGACGGGGGCGCAGGCAACGACCAGGTGATCGCGGGCTCGGGTGCGGGCAACGACACCTACCTGGGCGGCGACGGCATCGACACCATCAGCTTCGCCAGCGCCACGCAGACCGTGAACGTCAACCTGAACAACGGCACGGCCAGCGGCACCGAGACCGGCTTCGACATCCTGGACGGCATCGAGAACGTGACCGGCGGCAGCGGCAACGACGCGCTGTTCGGCAACACGCTGGACAACATCCTGGACGGCGGCGCCGGCGACGATTTCCTGGTCGGCGGCAGCGGCGACGACCACCTGATCGGCGGGGCCGGCAAGGATACCGTCGACTACAACACCTCGCTGGAGGGCGTGACGGTCGACCTGTCGCAGGCCGGGCCTCAACTCGTCTCGGCCAGCCACGGCCATGACACCCTGGACGGCATCGAGAAGCTGATCGGCAGCGTCTTCGACGACGTGCTGCGCGGCGGCGCCGGGGACGACATCCTGAACGGCAACGCCGGCAACGACCAGCTGGACGGCGGTGCGGGCACCGATGCGGCCGACTTCTCGAACAGCTTCGCGGGCGTCGTCGTCGACCTGACCGCGGGCACCGCGACAGGTCAGGGCACCGACGCGCTGGTCAACATCGAGGACGTGGTCGGCAGCCTGGGCAACGACACGCTGACCGGCAACGGCGGCGCCAACGCGCTGGACGGCAGCAGCGGCAGCGACCTGCTGATCGGCGGCGGCGGCAACGACGTGCTGATCGGCGGCTCCGGCACCAACGTGCTGCGCGGCGGCGCGGGCGACGACATCCTGGATGGCACGGACGGCTTCGACACGGCCGACTACAGCGACATCGGCAACGGCGTGAACGTGAACCTGGTGACCGGCACCGCCACGGGTGCCAGCATCGACACGCTCATCCTCATCGAGAACGTCACCGGCAGCGACCACGCCGACAACATCACCGGCAACGCGGGCCAGAACCTTCTGCAGGGCGGCCTGGGCGCCGACGTGATCCACGGCGGCGGCGGCTTCTTCGACAGCCTGCTCGGCGAGGCCGGCAACGACACGCTGGTGGGCGAGGGCAACTTCGACCACCTGTCCGGCGGCGACAACGACGACGTGCTCATCGGCAGCGACGGCTTCGGCAACACGCTGGAAGGCGGTGCGGGTGACGACACGATCACCGGCGGCGCCAGCGCCGACCAGTTGCTCGGCGGCGCGGGCGACGCCGGCAACGACGCCTACGACGGCCAGGGCGGCAACGACACGCTCGTCTTCGACGTGGGCGGGCCGGGGGTGATCGTCGATCTGGGCGCCGGCACGGCCACCGGGCAGGGCAACGACACCATCCAGGACGTCGAGAACGTCCAGGGCACGGTCAACGCCGACGCGGTGACCGGCGCCAACGGCGTCAGCCACCAGTTCCTGGGCTTCGCCGGCGACGACATCCTGACCGGGCGCGACGGCAACGACCACCTGGACGGCGGCGTCGACAACGACACGCTGGACGGCGGCCTGGGCAACGATTCGCTGGTGGGCGACAGCGGCAACGACATCCTGAGCGGCAACGCCGACGGCGACCTGATCGGCGACGGCGACGACATCCTGGACGGCGGCGCCGGCAACGACGCGCTCAGCGGCGACGACGGCGACGACACCCTGTTGGGCGGCACGGGCGACGACGCCCTGGACGGCGGCTCGGGCACCGACACGGCCGACTTCTCGACGACGGGCAACGCGCTGGTCGTGAACATGGGCGCCGGCACGGTGACGGGCGACGGCGCCGACACGCTGAACAGCATCGAGATCGTCATCGGCGGCTTCGGCGCCGACGACATGCTGGGCAACGGCGCCGACAACACCTTCGACGGCGGTTTCGGCAACGACGACCTGGAGGGCGGGGCCGGCAACGACCACCTGATCGGCGGCTTCGGCGACGACCTTCTGACCGGCGGCGCGGACGACGACATCCTGGACGGCAGCGACGGGTTCGGCAGCGACTTCTTCGGCGCGCAGGATACCGTGGACTACAGCCCGTCCCCGGGCGCTCCGCTCATCATCAACCTCGTCACCGGCATCGCCACCGGCGAGGGCACCGACACCCTGATCGGCATCGAGAACGTCATCGGCGGCGGCGGCGCCGACACGATCACCGGCAACGCCGGCAACAACAGCCTGTCCGGCGGCGGCCAAATCGACTCGATCTTCGGCGGCGACGGCGACGACGTGCTGAACGGCGGCACCGACTTCGACTTCCTGTTCGGCGAAGGCGGCAACGACATCCTGCACGGCGGCACCGGCAACGACACCACGATGGATGGCGGCGCCGACTTCGACATGGCCGACTACACGCTCCAGGGCGGCCCGGTGACCGTCAACCTGGCCACAGGCATCGGCAACCACGGCGGCGGCGACGACAGCCTGGCCAATATCGAGGGCGTGATCGGTGCCGCGGCCGACGACGTGCTGACCGGCAATGGCGTCAACAACAGCCTGGTCGGGGCCGGCGGCGACGACACGCTGACCGGCGCGGGCGGCGACGACGTGCTGGTCGGCGGCGCCGACAACGACACGATGGACGGCGGCCTGGGCAACGACCAGCTGCAGGGCGGCGCCGGCAACGATTCCCTGGTCGGCGACGACGGCGACGACATCCTGCAGGGCGGCGCCGGCAACGACCTGCTGGATGGCGGCGTGGGCGCCGACACGGCGAGCTTCAACGACGCCGCGGGCGCCATCGTCGTGGACCTGGCCGTGGTGGGCGTTCAGACGATCGGCGGTGGCCTGGGCGAGGACACGCTCAGCGGCATCGAGCATCTGATCGGCGGCAACAGCGGCGGCACCCTGTCCGGCAACGGCGGCAACAACAGCATCATCGGCGGCAGCGGCAGTGACATCCTGGACGGTCGCGGCGGCGACGACAGCCTGTTCGGCGGCGGCGGCGTCAATACGCTGATCGGCGGGGCAGGCAATGATATCTTCGACGGGAGCTTCGGCGCCGACCTGGCCGACTTCAGCGCAGCCGGCGGCACGATCCGCGTCGACCTGGCCATTTTCGTCGCCCAGAACACCGGCCAGGGCAACGACACGTTCTTCAATATCGAGACCGTGCTGGGCGGCGGCGGCAACGACACGCTGTCGGGCGGCATCTTCACCGATTCGCTGATCGGCGGCGCCGGCAACGACCTGCTGGACGGCCGCGACGGCAGCGACCGCCTGTTTGGCGGCAACAACAACGACACGCTGATCGGCGGCACCGGCGACGACATCCTGCGCGGCGAGGCGGGCAACGACAGCCTGCTGGGCGGCAACGGCTTCGACAGCTTCTTCGGCGAAGCCGGCAACGATTTCCTGGATGGCGGCGCTGACTTCGACACGATCGACTACAGCGTGGGCGCAACCGCCGGCATCAGCGGCAGCATGACGCCGGGCAGCATCACCAGCGTCGACTTCGGCACCGACTCGATGCAGAACATCGAGCGTCTGATCGCCACCGACTTCGCCGATTCGGTCACCGGCTCGGCGGGCGACGACCAGATCTTCGGCCGCGCCGGCGACGATTCGCTGAACGGTGGCGCCGGCAACGACAGCCTGCTGGGCGAGAACGGCGCCGACATCCTGGATGGCGGCGCCGGCAACGACGTCCTCCAGGACGGGTTCGACACCTTCGGCGACGCCCTGCGCGGCGGCGACGGCAACGATCTGCTGTTCAGCAACGCGGGCGACGACAGCCTGTTCGGCGACGCAGGCGACGACAGCCTGTTCGACGGCGCGGGCAACGACCTCTTGAGCGGCGGCGCGGGCAACGACTTCCTGCAGGACGGCGCCGGCAACGACGTTCTGGACGGCGGCGACGGCACCGACACGGCCTTCTTCAATGCCTTCAGCCCGGTCGTGGCCGACCTGGGCACCGGGACCGCCACCGTCGGCGGCGGCGCCGAGACCAACACCCTGATCGGCATCGAGAACCTGATCGGCGGCTCCGGGATCGACACCCTGACGGGCGACGGCAACGCCAACTCGCTCAACGGCGGCAACGGCGGCGACGACATCCTGAACGGCGGCGGCGGCGACGACGTGCTGAACGGCGGCCAAGGCCTCACCCAGGACACGCTGAATGGCGGGGCCGGGCTGGACGTGGCGGACTATTCGGGCGCGTTCCAGCGCGTCATCGTCGACCTGAACAACGCCGTGCAGAGCCAGACCGGCAACCAGGGTATCGACACGTTCTCGTCCATCGAGGGGGTGCGCGGCGGCTTTGCCAACGACGTGCTGACCGGCACGGACGGCGACAACATCCTGCGCGGCAACAGCGGGATCGACATCCTGACCGGCGGCGCCGGCGCCGACCGGTTCGAGTATAAGAGCGCCAACGACGGCGGCACCGTCTTCACCGACGTGGCGCGCGCCACGCTGGACACGCCCGGCAGCTTCGGCGACTTCATCTTCGACTTCCAGTCGGGGACGGACAAGCTGGTGTTCGACGCCACGGCCTTCGGCTTCGACGTGGGCGCGCTCGATCCGAGCCGCTTCAAGCAGATCGACGGGGCCTACAATGGCCTCAATTCCGGCTTTGCGGGCGGCGATCCCTTCTTCGTCTTCTCGGTCGCCGACCGCACGCTCTACTACGACAACGACAGCGCGACGCCGGGCTACAGCGTGATCGCCGACCTGCTCGATGCCACGATCAAGGCCGGCGACATCGAGATCCAGCAGCTCACCTAGGCTGCGTCCGGCCCAGAACGGAAAGGGCGGGCCCTCGCGGGCCCGCCCTTCGCATGTCCGGGATGCGGGCGGCGCCTAGCTGTTCATCACCTGCAGCTTGGCGACTTCCATCAGGTCGGTCATCTGCTTGCGGACCTTGTGCTCGTCCGCCGCGACTCCCTTGGCCTTCAGGTCGCCCAGCACCTTGCGCAGCACGTCGTCGTCGCCCTTCTCCTGGAAGTCGGCCTGCACGACGGCCACCGCGTAGTCCTCGGCCTCCTTGGCCGAAAGGCCCATCAGGCCCGCCGCCCACTGGCCGAGAAGCTTGTTGCGGCGGTTGGTTGCCTTGAACTGCAACTCCTGGTCGTGCTTGTACTTGGCCTCGGCATCCTTCTGCCGCTTGTCGAATCCGCTCATGATCCGTTCCGTCCCTGCTCTGTGGCACCGTCGCGCCGTGCGCGCCGCTTGACCCCCAGGATATAGTCGCTCGCGCCCGCAACGTCACCCCGCCATGTGCACCGTCGTCATCCTCCGCCGCCCCGGCGCGGCCTGGCCGCTGGTCCTGGGCGCCAATCGCGACGAGATGACCGGCCGCGCCGCGGCCGCGCCAGCGCGCCACTGGCCGGACCGGCCGCACGTCACCGGCGGGCTCGACCGGCTGGCCGGAGGCACCTGGCTGGCGGTCGGCGACCAGGGCATGGTGGCCGCGGTGATGAACCGCGCCGGCAGCCTGGGCCCCGCCCCCGGCATGCGCAGCCGGGGCGACCTGCCCCTGCTGGCGCTCGACCACGCCTCCGCCGCCGAGGCGGCCGAGCACCTGGCCGGACGGAACGCGGAGCTCTACCGCCCCTTCAACCTCGTGGTGGCCGACGCGGCCCAGGCCTTCTGGCTGGCCCGCCGCGAGGCGGACGAAGCGATCGCCTGCCAGGCCATCCCGCCCGGCCTTTCCATGCTGACCGCCCACGACCTGAACGACATGGCGGGCAGCCGCCGCATCCGCCACTTCCTGCCGCGCTTCCGCGCAGCCGCGGCGCCCGATCCTGCGGCCGGCGGCTGGGGCGCCTGGCCCGCCCTGCTGGCCGCCACCGACCCCGCGCCCGACGGTGGAGCGATGGACGCCATGACGATCCGGCCCCAGGGCGGATTCGCCACGGTTTCCAGTTCGCTGGTGGCCCTCGGCGGCGGGGCTGGCGGGCCCCGCATCGCATGGCATTTCGCCGACGGAAGCCCGGATTCCGCGCCCTTCGGCCCGGTCGCGGGGCTGCCCGGCGCCTTGCGCGATTGAGCGCGGCTGCTATATCGGATAGTGTGCGGTTGCGGTAGCGGGGCGACTTCCCTTGCGCCGCATCGTCCTGGCGGGCCGCACCCGCCGCTCCATCCTCACGGGACATCCGACCATGGGCCGTCGCAGACAAGTCTACGAGGGCCGGGCGAAGATCATCTTCGAAGGCCCGGAGCCGGGCACGCTCGTCCAGTACTTCAAGGACGACGCCGTGGCCACCGAACGCAAGGGCGTCATCACCGGCAAAGGCGTCCTGAACAACCGCATCTCGGAGTACCTGATGACCCGTCTCTCGGAGGCGGGCATCCCGACCCACTTCATGCGCCGCCTGAACATGCGCGAGCAGCTGGTGAAGGAGGTCGAGATCATTCCCATCAAGGTATGCGTCCGGAACATCGCCGCGGGTTCGCTGGTCAAGCGCCTGGGGCTGACCGAAGGCGCGCCTCTGCCCCGCTCGATCATCGAGTACTACTACAAGTCCGAGGAACTGCAGGATCCGATGGTGTGCGAGGAGCACATCACCGCCTTCGGCTGGGCCACGCCCCAGGACCTGGACGACATGATGGCGCTCGCCCTCAGGGTGAACGACTACCTGACGGGCCTGTTCATCGGCGTGGGCATCCGCCTGGTCGATTTCAGCCTGGAGTTCGGCCGGTTGTGGCAGGGCGACGAGATGCGCATCGTCGTGGCCGACGAGATCAGCCCCGACAGCTGCAGGCTGTGGGACCTCTCCACCGGCGAGCCGATGGACAAGGACCGCTTCCGCCGCGACCTGGGCCAGGTGGAGCAGGGCTACCAGGAGGTCGCACGGCGGCTGGGCATCCTGCAGTCCGGGGAGCTGCGCGAGCAGGCCGCGTCGCGGTGAAGGCCAGGGTCCGCGTCACGCTGAAGTCCGGGGTGCTGGACCCCCAGGGCAAGGCGATCGCCGAGGCCCTGGGCCGGCTCGGCTACAAGGACGTCAACGGCGTGCGCCAGGGCAAGCTGATCGAGCTCGAGGTCGGCGAGAAGGATCCCAAGCGGGCGCGCGAGCAGGTCGACAGGATGTGCCGCGACCTGCTGGTGAACACGGTCATCGAGACCTACGCCATCGAGCTGGACGGGGCGTAGAGCGAAGGGGGCGCCGCCGATGAAGGCCGGGGTCGTCGTCTTTCCCGGTTCAAACTGCGACCGCGACGTGGCGGTGGCGATCGAGGCCAGCGCCGGTGAGGCGCCGGCGATGCTGTGGCACAAGGAGACCGAGCTGCCCAGGCTGGACCTGATCGTCCTGCCGGGGGGCTTCGCCTACGGCGACTACCTGCGCTGCGGCGCCATCGCCGCCCACTCCCCCATCATGCGGGCGGTGAAGGAGCGCGCCGCCGCGGGCACGCCCGTGCTGGCCATCTGCAACGGCTTCCAGGTCGCGTGCGAGGCGGGCCTGCTGCCCGGCGCCCTGATCGCCAACGCGGGCCTCAAGTTCGTCTGCCGCGACGTGCATCTGAGGGTCGAGACCAGCCAGACCATGTTCGCCGCCAAGTACGCGGCCGGGCAGGTCGTGCGCATGCCGGTGGCCCACCACGATGGCCAGTACGTCGCCGACGAGGCCACCCTCGACCGTCTGGAAGGCGAGGGCCGCGTGGCCTTCCGCTACACCGGGCCCGAGGGCAAGGCGGACGCGCGCTCCAACCCCAACGGCTCCGCCCGTGACATCGCCGGCATCTACAACGAGACCAAGACGGTGCTGGGCCTGATGCCCCACCCCGAGCGTCTGGCCGACCCCAGGCTGGGCGGCACCGACGGCAAGCTGCTGATCGACGCCCTGGTCGAGGCGCTGGCGTGACGCTGCAGAACCGCCCGATGGCCGAGGTCGCACGGGACCACGGCCTGACCGCCGACGAGTACGCGAACCTGGTCAAGGTTCTGGAGCGCGAGCCCAGCCTGACCGAACTCGGCATCGCGTCCGCCATGTGGAGCGAGCACTGCTCGTACAAGTCCTCCCGCGTCTGGCTGAAGCTGTTTCCCACCAAGGCGCCCTGGGTGATCTGCGGGCCCGGCGAGAACGCGGGCGTCGTCGATATCGGCGGCGGGCTGGCCGCCGTCTTCAAGATGGAGAGCCACAACCACCCCTCGTACATCGAGCCCTACCAGGGTGCCGCTACCGGCGTGGGAGGCATCCTGCGCGACGTCTTCACGATGGGCGCGCGCCCCGTGGCCAACCTGAACGTGCTGCACTTCGGCAGCCCCGACCATCCCAAGACGCGCCACCTGGTCGCGGGCGTGGTGGCCGGAATCGGGGGTTACGGCAACTGCATCGGCGTGCCCACCGTGGGCGGCGGCTGCGCCTTCCACCCGGGCTACAACGGCAACATCCTGGTCAACGCCATGACCGTGGGCCTGGCCCCGGCCGACCGCATCTTCTATTCGGCCGCGGCGGGGCCGGGTAATCCGGTGGTCTACGTCGGCGCCAAGACCGGGCGCGACGGCATCCACGGCGCCACGATGGCCTCGGCCGCCTTCGACGACGCCACCGAGGAGAAGCGTCCTACCGTGCAGGTGGGCGACCCCTTCACCGAGAAGCTGCTGCTGGAGGCGTGCCAGGAGCTGATGGCGTCCGACGCCATCGTGGCCATCCAGGACATGGGCGCGGCCGGCCTCACCTCGTCCTCCGTCGAGATGGCGAGCAAGGGCGGCGTGGGCATCGAGCTGGCGCTGGACAGGGTGCCGACGCGCGAGACGGCCATGAACGGCTACGAGATCATGCTGTCGGAGAGCCAGGAGCGCATGCTGATGGTGCTGCGCCCCGGCGCCGAGGCCCAGGCCCGCGCCGTCTTCGACAAGTGGGACCTGGACTTCGCCGTGATCGGCCGCATCACCGGGACGGGGCGGCTGGTGGCGACGATGAACGGCGAGGTCGTGGCCGACATGCCGCTGGCGCCCCTGGCCGCCGCGGCGCCCCTGTACCGCCGGCCCTGGCAGCCCTCCCCTCCCCGTCCCGTCATCACCGCTGCAGACGTGAAGCCGCCGTCGGAGACGGGCGCCGCCCTGCTGCGCCTGCTGGCCTGCCCCGACCTTTGCAGCAAGCGCTGGGTGTGGGAGCAGTACGACCACATGGTCATGGCCGACACGGTGCAGCGCCCCGGCGGCGATGCGGCCGTGGTGCGGGTTCACGGCACCAACCGCGGCATGGCGCTGACCGCCGACGTGACGCCGCGCTACTGCGCCGCCGATCCCTTCGTGGGCGGGGCCCAGGCCGTGGCCGAGACGTGGCGCAATCTGACCGCTGTCGGCGCCCGGCCGCTGGCCATAACCGACTGCATGAACTTCGGCAACCCCGAGCGGCCCCTGGTGATGGGCCAGTTCGCGGGCTGCGTGGAGGGCATGAGCGCCGCCTGTAGGGCGCTGGACTACCCGGTCGTCTCGGGCAACGTATCGCTCTACAACGAGACGAACGGCGTCTCGATCCCGCCCACGCCCTCGGTGGGCGGGCTGGGCCTGGTCGACGACCTGGACCGCGTGGCCACGCTGGCCTTCAAGCGGGCGGGCGAGGCCATTCTTCTGGTCGGCGCCACGCTGGGCCACCTCGGCGCCACGCTCTACCTGCGCGAGGTCTGCGGGCGGGAGGACGGCGCGCCGCCGGCCGTGGATCTGGCCGCCGAGCGGCGCAACGGCGAATTCGTGCGCGGCCTCATCGCGGCCGGGCGGGCCACCGCCTGCCACGACCTGTCGGACGGCGGGCTGGCCGTGGCGCTGGCCGAGATGGCGATGGCGGGCGGCATCGGCGCGACGCTGGACCCGGCCCCCGACGATCCGCCGGCGCACGGCTGGTGGTTCGCCGAGGACCAGGCGCGCTATCTGCTGACCCTGCCCGAATCCGAGGCGGCAAGCGTCCTGGCCGAAGCCGAGCGGGTCGGGGTTCCGGCCCTTCGCCTGGGCACCACGGGCGGGGTCGCGTTGACAGGGTTGGGGGCCGAGCCTATATCCGTTGCGCGCCTCCGCGAGGCGCACGAGTCCTGGCTGCCCGCCTACATGGCCGGCGGCTGAGCGGGGTCCGACGCCGATGCCGATGCAGGCCGCCGATATCGAGCGCATGATCCGCGAGGCGTTCCCCGACGCGACCGTGGCGATCGACGATCTGCGCGGCGACGGCGACCACTACGCGGCGCGCATCGTGTCGGCGGCGTTCAAGGGCAAGACGCGGGTGCAGCAGCACCAGATGGTGTATGGCGCGCTGAAGGGGCGCATGGGCAACGAGCTCCACGCCCTGGCCCTGCAGACCGCGGCTCCCGAAGACGGACGCTGATTTCCCCTTCCCCCAGAGGACCTTGCGATGAAGCAGCCGAACAATCCCGCGCACGAGCGGATCCAGCAGGAGATCGCGGCCAACCCCGTGGTGCTGTTCATGAAGGGTACGCCGGTGTTCCCGCAGTGCGGGTTCTCGGCGGCGGTGGTGCAGGTGCTGAGCGGCCTGGGCGTGCGCTTCAAGGGCATCGACGTACTGACCGACCCGTCCCTGCGCGAAGGCATCAAGAGCTTCAGCGATTGGCCCACGATTCCCCAGCTCTATGTGAAGGGCGAGTTCGTCGGCGGCTGCGACATTGTGCGCGAGATGTACCAGACCGGCGAGCTGGCGGAGCTTCTCAGCAGCCGCGGTATCGAGACCCAGGCGGCCTAGCGCCGGACGCCTGACGATCCTCGCGGGGAGGGCGGCAACGCCCTCCCCGTTCGCGTTGGCGCGGGTAAGCTGCGATGCCCGTCGCGGGGCACCTTGCCGTCCACGCCGCCGCCACCCCACAATGCCCGCGGAACCGCTCGAGGGGTCAGCATGAAAGCCGCGGTCATGGAGGCGGTGAGGCAGCCGCTGGTGGTCAAGGACGTGCCCACGCCCAGGCCCGACGCGCATGGGGTGCTGCTGCGGGTGGAGGCCAACGGCATCTGCCGCAGCGACTGGCACACCTGGGTCGGCGACTGGGACTGGATGGGCTTCAAGGTCAACCTGCCCTACGTCATCGGCCACGAGTTCGCCGGCGTCATCGAGGAGGTGGGTGCCCACGTCACCCGCTTCAGGAAGGGCGACCGCGTGGTGGTGCCCCAGGCGATGGGCGAGGGCCTGTGCCCTCAGTGCCTTTCCGGCCACCACAACATCTGCGACGACGGCATCTTCGCGGGCTGGAGTTTCTGGGGCGGGTTCGGGCGCTACGCCGCCGTGCCGTACGCCGACGTGAACCTGGTCCGCATGCCCGACAGCATGAGCTTCGTGGACGCGGCGGGGCTGGGCTGCCGCTTCGGCACCTCGTTCCACGGCATCGTCAACCAGGCCAAGGTGGCGGCGGGCGAGTGGGTGGCGGTGCACGGCTGCGGCGGCATCGGGCTGTCCGCCGTCCACATCGCCGCAGCCCTGGGCGCCGCCCTTGGTGATCTCCTTCACCTGCTCGGCCGCGACGGTCAACGCCAGGAAGGGCGAGGCGGCCGAGCAGGTGAAGGAGATCACCAAGGGCGGCGCCCACGTAGGGGTCGACGCGCTGGGCATCGCCGCCACCTGCCGCGGCGCGGTGGACGGGCTGCGCCGTCGCGGCCGCCACGTGCAGATCGGGCTTACGGGCGCCGCCGAGCGCGGCGACGTGAAGCTACCCATCGACCGCATCGTGGGGAGCGAGATCACGGTCGTGGGCTCGGGCAGCCTGCCCGCTCCCGGCTATGGCGCCATGATGCGCATGATCGAGGCCGGCAAGCTGAAGCCCGGCAAGCTGGTGACCGGCACCGTGCCGCTGTCGCAGACCAGCGCCGTGCTGGCGAGCATGGACAAGTTCGCCACGACGGGCTTCGTCGTGATCGACAACTACGACGCCTAGGGGAGCTGGGGCCATGAAGGCGGCGGTGATGACGGGCGTGCGCAAGCCCCTCGAGGTGAAGGAGGTTCCCACGCCGAAGGTGGCGCCGGGCGGCGTGCTGGTGCGCGTGGAGGCCAACGGCGTGTGCCGCAGCGACTGGCACGCCTGGGTGGGCGACTGGTCGTGGTTCGGCCTGAACCTGTCCATGCCCTGGGTGCTGGGCCACGAGTTCTGCGGCGTGATCGAGGAGGTCGGACCCGGCATCCGGCGCTTCCGGAAGGGCGACCGCGTGCTGGTGCCGTTCAGCCAGGG
>Ga0073934_10009541_pt1 | contig 12404 bp, 10 predicted proteins | sample LarsenN4metaG_FD_76834 | JGI IMG/M metagenome (GOLD analysis project Ga0073934, IMG submission 76834) | Hot spring sediment bacterial and archeal communities from British Columbia, Canada, to study Microbial Dark Matter (Phase II) - Larsen... ... | reverse complement strand
GACGCCGACCTCGCTCGGGTCGAGGCGCATGACGATGTCGCCGTCGGTGACGGTGACGAACTTGTCGATCGTATCGAGCAGATCGAGCTGATTGAACACCGCCTGATCGAACGCATCGCTCTTGAACGCGCGCTCGAGGGCGATGCGGGCTCCCGGCTCGTCGCCGGTTCTGAGCAGATGGGTGCCGAGATCGGCATAGGCGCGCGTGTTGGCCGGATCGATCTTCAGCGCCTGGCGAACCAGCTCGACAGCCTCGTCGAAGCGATAGTTGCGCGCGAGGTGATCGCCGGCGACGCGGTAGACCTCGCCGTAGCTCGGATTGATCGCGAGGACCTCCTGAGCCAGCCGTTCGAATTCGACGGTCTTGTCCTCCAGCCTGGCGATCGCGGCGTTGAGCGAGCGCGCTTCGAGGCTGCCCGGGTTGATCGCCAGCGCCTTCTTGATGCTCTCGCGGGCGGCATCGCGCTCGCGATCGTCGAGCGCGAGCTCCGCCTGCAGCAGATGCGCCGGCACCGAGTTCGGATTGACCTTCAACGCGCGTTCGAGGGCGGCGCGCGCCGCTGGAGGATTCAGCCCGGCGTTGACGTGCGCGGCGCCGATGAGCGCGCCGACGTGGTTTTCGTCTACGCGGAGCGCCTCCTGAAAGGACTTCATGGCATCGCCGGGGTTGTGCTTGTCGAGGAAGAGCTCACCCCACGCGGCGTTGATGTCCGGATCGTCGGGCGCCAGGCGATTCGCGTCGCGGAAAAAGCTGTTGGCCTCCTTGAACGCCTGCGCGTCTTCGAAGGCCGCGAGCGCTGTGGCCGCTTGTGCCAGGCGCAGGTAGTCGCGCGCTGTCCGCGGAGCCAGACGAGCGGTCAGCAGACGGAGGCGACGGATGCCGTCGGGGCGGCGCCCGAGATAGAGCTCCAGCAAGCCCAGCTCGAGGGCCACATCGCTGTCGGGCTGCGCCGCAGCGACCGGCGTGAGCAGCGTTTGCGCATCCTGGTATCGCCCCTGCGCGATCTGAGCACGCGCGCGGAGGGCCACCGAGGCCGGATCGGTTGCGCCTTTGAGCAGTCGTTCGACTTCCTCGAACTGGCCAGCGTTCAAGGCGCGCGATGCAGGTGTGGCCGCTATCTGTCGCGCGGGCGGTGTCTGCGCTGACGGAACCGTTCCAGCGATGAGGAGAAGCAGCCAGGCGATGCATGCACGCGGGACGGTCAATGCTGCCTCCATGGTCCCTACTCCTCTTCCAAGTCCTGAGGAAGCCCTTCGAGCTCTTCGAGAAAGATCAGCGCACGATGGGACGGGATCTCAAAACGCTTGCCGCACGTCTTACAGACGAGGTCGTCATCCACCCGGATCAGGTGATCCTTCGATTTGCCGAAAAGCACCCGATCGCGCTCGTTGGCGCCTGACGGGATCTGCGTCTTCTTCGTGCGGCGCAGCCATTTAACAGAATAATCGTTGGTGCGACGGCAGCGCGGACACTGGAAACGGCCAAGGCGCTGCTCAGGCTTTTCGGTGAAAAACTGCCGTTCGTCCACGCGCGAAGCGTACCACACTGATAGACTGGACATGACAGCTCGTGGCTTGGACGCCGGCTGAGATGTCGGCCGCGAAGAGCCACGAGCCGAGAGCCTACCGCCCACGATGGCCGAAACCAAACCTCAACTTCCATCGGAACTGCCGGTCCTGCCGCTGCGGCGGACCGTGGCATTGCCGCTGACGTTGCAGCCGCTGGCCGTCAATCGCCCGGTGTCGATTGAAACCGTCAACCGCGCGCTTGCCGCGGATCGTCTCGTGTTCCTCGTGCTGCAGAACAACGAGGCGGACGACCCTGGGCCGCCCGACCTGCACAAGGTCGGTACGGTCGGCGTGATCCGGCAGATGGCCAAGGTGCCCAGCGGCATCAACATCATCGTCGAGGGACTCGCGCGCGCGCAGACAACGCTCGTCACCCGCACCGGGACGAGCATGCGGGCGCAGATCGCCGAACTGCCGGAAGCCTACGAACGATCGATCGACGTTGACGCCCATATCCGGCGGATTCAGGAACTGATCGAGAAGGCGCTGTCGCTTTCGACCGGGTTGTCCGAGGACCTCCGCGGCGTCGTGATGAACATCGACGATGCGCTGCGGCTCGCCTACGTGCTCGCGACGCTCATCGATATGAAGCCGGCCGACAAGCAGGCGATGCTCGAGGCCAACGATCTGCTGACGAAGCTCGAGGCCGTGTCGTCGGCGCTGACGCGCGAGGTCTCGCTGCTCGAGGTCAAGGGCAAGATCGAATCGGCGGCGCAGCAGGAGATGACCGACGCGCAGCGGCAGTACTACCTGCGCCAGCAGCTCAAGGCCATCCAGCAGGAGCTCGGCGAAGGCGAAGGCAACGAAATCGCCGAGCTGCGCAAGCGCATCGAGGACGCGAAGCTGCCGGAGGCCGCGTTCACGGTAGCGATGCGCGAAGTCGATCGCCTCGCACGCATGACGGCCGCCTCGCCCGAATACCAGATGCTGAGGACCTACATCGACTGGCTGCTCGATGTGCCGTGGTCCGCCACGACCGAGGATCGCATCGATCCGATCGAGGGGCGGCGTGTGCTCGACGAGGATCACTACGACCTCGACAAGGTCAAGGAACGCATCATCGAGTACCTGTCGGTCCGGAAGCTCAAGGGCGACATGAAGGGGCCGATCCTCTGCTTCGTCGGTCCTCCCGGCGTCGGCAAGACGTCACTTGGACAGTCCATCGCACGGGCGATGTCGCGGAAGTTCGTGCGGCTCTCCCTCGGCGGCGTCCGCGACGAAGCCGAGATTCGCGGGCACCGGCGCACCTATATCGGCTCGATCCCGGGCCGCATCGTCCAGGCGCTGAAACAGGCGGGCTCGATGAACCCGGTGTTCATGCTCGACGAAATCGACAAAGTGCAGGCGGGCGGCTTCTCCGGCGACCCGGCCGCAGCCCTTCTCGAGGTGCTCGACCCGGCTCAGAACCACGCGTTCCGCGATCACTACCTGGAGATCCCGGTCGATCTCTCCCGCATCCTGTTCATCGCCACGGCCAACCAGCTCGGGACGATTCATCCGGCGCTGCTCGACCGGATGGAGATCATCCAACTCGCCGGGTACAGCGAGGAGGAAAAGGTCCATATCGCGCGGAAGTACCTGCTGCCGCGTCAGATGACCGAGCACGGCCTGCCCGAGTCGTCCATGGCGGTGCCCGACGAGACGCTGCGGCTCATCATCAGCGAGTACACACGGGAAGCCGGCGTCAGGAACCTGGAGCGGCAGCTTGGGACACTTGCAAGGAAGGTCGCGGCGCGAATCGCCACCGCACCGCTCGACCAGGATCCGCCTCCGACCACGGTGATCACGCCGGCAGACGTCGAAAGCTACCTGGGCCCGGCGAGGTTCAAGAAGGAGATGGCCTTCAGGACCTCCCGACCGGGGGTCGCAACCGGACTGGCGTGGACAGAGACCGGCGGCGACGTCCTTTTTGTCGAAGCCACCTTGCTTCCGGGCGGGAACCAGAACATTATCTTGACGGGACAGCTCGGGAATGTGATGCAGGAGTCGGCTCGCGCCGCTCTCAGCCATATCCGGGCAAATGCCAGAGAGCTTGGGATTTCGCCGGAGTTCCTCGCGCAGCAGGATCTCCATGTGCACGTGCCCGCCGGGGCGATTCCGAAGGACGGCCCGTCGGCAGGCGTGACGATGGCGACCGCCATTCTGTCCGCGGCACGCAAGGTGCCGGTGCGGCGGGATGTTGCGATGACTGGCGAGATCACGCTGAGTGGACTCGTACTACCCGTAGGAGGGATCCGGGAGAAGTCGCTGGCGGCGCGCCGTTCGGGTATCAGGACCGTGATTCTTCCGGCCTTGAACGAGCCCGACCTGACAGAGCTGGCCGATGAGATTCGGAAGGACATGACGTTCGTACCGGTTGAAACACTGGAGCAGGTCGTCGCAATCGCACTTTCGAATGGTCAGGCGCCGCAGCTGAACGGATCCGATGTCCCTCAGCAATCGGTGACCCGGTAAAGCAGGTGTTCGACGGGAGGCGAGCCGTCACGCTCGCCCGGAGAGGCGGACTGTACACCGCCTGAGCGAGGTAGGCCAGTCTTTGGCACAAGCGATCGTCTTCTATATTTCAGGTCACGGGTTTGGTCACGCCTCACGCTCTATCGAGGTCATCAACGCGATTCTCGCCCAACGTCCCGAAACACGCGTCGGCGTCCGGACATCGGCGCCGCGCTGGCTGTTCGATCTCACGGTCAAGGGCAAAGTCAGTTACAGCACTCTCGAATGTGATACCGGCGTCGTGCAGGCTGACGCGCTGACGCTCGACGAAGCGGACAGCATCAGGCGCGCTGCCGCGTTTCACAGCGACCTCGTCACGCGTGCGGCGAGCGAGACACGCTCGCTGCGCGAGCTCGGTGCCGGCCTGATCGTTGGAGACATCCCGCCGCTCGCGTTCGCCGTCGGCGCTTCTGCCGGTATCCCGTCGGTCGGCCTGGGCAACTTCACGTGGGACTGGATCTACGCTGATTACCCTCGTGTGCGGCTGGCTCCGTCGCTGCTGCCGACGATTCGTGGCGCATATGCGAAAGCGTCGATGGCGCTGCGGCTGCCGATGAACGGCGGATTCGAGAGCTTCTCGAACGTCCGCGACATTCCCTTCGTCGCACGGCACGCACATCGAACCCGGGAAGAGGTCTGCAAGATGCTCAGGATCCCGGGCGACAAGCCGATCGCGCTGTGCTTATTCGGCGGGTTCGGCCTGGCGGGACTCGACACCGATGTGCTCGCGAAGTTCAAGAAGTACACGGTCCTGGTGACGGCGATGGCGCCGCAGACGCGCGTGAAGAAAGACACTCCTCCCGCCGAACGCAAGGGATCGCTCGTCACGATCAATGAAGAGGCGATGTACAACATCGGCGTTCGCTACGAGGATCTGGTGGGTGCGGCGGACGTCGTCGTGACGAAGCCGGGCTACGGCATCATCTCCGAGGCGATTGCGAACGACACTGCCGTGCTCTACACGCCGCGTGGACACTTCCCCGAGTACGACGTGCTCGTCGACGAAATGCCGAAGTACCTGCGCTCGGCGTTGATCAACCACGACGAGCTGCTCGCCGGCAAATGGGAAGGGGCGCTGGACAAACTGCTCGCGCAGCCGAAGCCCAAGAAGAAGCCGGAAACCAACGGCGCGGAAGTCGCGGCCGACATTCTGCTCAAAGCGCTCGACAAGCCGCCCAAGAAGCCGCGGGGACGCCCGAAAGCAAGAGTCTGATCCCGATTGAGATCAGAGGATGGCGTTGGCCTGGTGATGATCGTCGTCGCACGCCTGGCCACGTTCGTCCACAATAGTGATCAGACTGCGTGTCCACGTTTCATACGTCCCGACCAGACAGCCACACGGCAGAACACTACCGGAAACCAGATTTCTCAGGCCCGGCGTCCACCCGAGGATGGTGCGCGCCTTCGCGCGGACACCCTGGTGTGTTAAAGACGTTAAAGATGTAATGGGTGTTAACAACACCCGTTTACTGATGCAAGCGGCAGGCCAGTGCTCATATTGTCTTGGTCTTCAGTTTGCCGCCGCCGTCTGCCTTCTTGCCAGTCGCGCTCGCCTGGGTCAACTGCGAGACGTCACCGTAGGTGATGAGTCGAGGTGGCGAGTAGGGCTGTTTCGGGGGCTTCGTGTGATCGTCACTCATAAGACTGGCCGGCCGCGATGATCGTCTCGCTGTCGAGAAGCCGCGGGCAGCACTCGAACAGCTGCGCGATGTCGTCGGCAAACGTGATCTCGCGCACCGGAACGCGGTGAACCAGCCGACTCAGGACATCGAACTCCAGCGCTCGCATCGAGGAATCGAGCAGATAGTTCCCGTAAGTATTGCTCACAAGTGACATGAGCGCAGCGGTTGGTCGAAGTGTCTTCACCCCGAACGCATGCGGGCGCTCGTGCCTCGCGCCGATCACATGGATAACCGCAATCGGCAGGGGTGAATCGCGAAAGTGCCGCCGGGCCTGAAGGTCGAGGTAGCGCTTGTCGTACGTAGGTGTGAGCGCAGGCAGCTGATCTGCGGCGCCGAACAAACCGCGCACGGTATCAGGCCAGACCGTCAGCCGCGGGTGACTGGGATGTGCCCAAAACGTCTCAGGAGTTTCCCGTATCGGGAGCAAATCGTCGGAGAGCACCGGGTAGCCGAGCGTCGCACAGGCCGCCGCCGTAGTCGACTTCCCGCACCCGGCTTCGCCCACAAAGACGACGGCGCCGCGATCGGTGGCGACGGCGCTCGCGTGCAGGGACACGACGCCGCGCAGCCGCATGATGAACCCGAGGACAGGACCGAGCAGGTACACGGCCGCATCGCCGGCCGTCAACGGTGGCTCCCACGTCAGAGACACGGATGTGGCCTGCGCATTGACGATGAACTCGGTGCCGTCGCTGTAGCGAAAGCGGTGCGCTCCGGTGGAGCCGGTCCATACTCTCAGTTGCGGCTCGCCACACGGGGGGACATCGGAGCTGACATAGCGAACCCGCTCTGCACCGACCGCGAGGCGGGCGGCGGCATGATCTCCGATCGACACGAGGAGATCTGACACGCAGGGCCGTTCCACGGCAGGGAGCCCTGGAATCTCGACGTCGGAGGCTATCGTCAACCCGCAGGCTGTGTAATGAAGCACCTTAACCTTTACCTTTAACCTGTGACCTTTGACCTTGGTGCAGCCACATCGCCAGGCTGATCGCGGCCCATGCGCTGAGGCTCTCGTTGGATAACAGCGAATCGCCGCGGACGATCGAACCGAACTTTCGCGCGTCGACGAAGCCGGCCATCTCGGGCGTGCGCTCGAACAGTTCGACGGCTCGTTGTGACGACCACTGCGCCGCTCGCGAAACCGGATCGGCCGCCAGCGGCGTCTTCGGCCTCGTTCGAATCGCGTTCGGCAGCTTGCCTCGTGTCGCCTCGCGCAGGACATGTTTGTCAAGACACCACGGGAACGACGGGAGCCGGAGCGCGAATGTGGCGAGTCTCACGTCGAAGAACGGGTACCGCACCTCGACCGGCCTCGCTGTCGCGCCCGGATCCAGTCCTTCGAACATCGATGTCCACCAGGGATCCGTGATCTGATCGAACGCCGCGCTCCGTGCGCCGCGGCATCTGCTCCGGCCGTCGCGTACCTCTCGCCAGCGCGCGTGTGGATCGAAGTGGTCGAGCAGATCGTCGGCGAGCCAGCCGGGGACGTCCTCTGACGTGCGCCGCTGCCGGATTCGCGACGCCAGCCCGAGTGGCGGGCGCAGTCGCAGCCGAAGCGAGCGGATCAGATCGCCTGCGAGCGACGTCAGGGCGAGGTGGCCGATCTGGTCGAGCAGCGAGGTCGGGAGCAGGAGCAGGTCGCCGCCGTCACCGGTCAGGACCACGTTTCCATGCCGCGATGCGAGGTCGAGCACGTCGAGCATGACCGTGCTGAGCGCCTCGAGCGTCGGCTCGGGCGGTCGATCGTCGGACTCCCATCGATCGAACGGCTGATAGTGCTGAATGGGTATCTGCGAGATCTGAATGTCGTGCTCCGCCGCAAAAACCGAGGCGAGCCGGCCTTCCACGTCCGACATCTGGCCGGAGACGATCGTGTAGGCGTGCAGTCGATGGCGCGCCGAAGGGCCGGTGGCGTCGATGGCGGCAGCGGTCACGCTCGACGAGTCGAGTCCGCCACTCATCAGCACGCCAACCGGTCCCGCTCCGACGCGATCGGCAACCGCCTGACACAACAGACGCCAGAACTCCTCGACGTATGCCCCCGGGTCCCTGTGCCGAAAGGGTTCGCGAGGCTCGAGTGTCCAGTAGCGCGTCAGCTCGCATCGGCCGCTCGCCAGCGCGTAGCAGAGTCGATGGCCCGGCGGCACACGCGAGATGTCGGCAAAAGCCGTGTGCGATTGCTGACATACGCCAAACAGCAGAAAGTCACCGATGGACTCCTTTCGCAGGCGGCACGACACCCCGGGGTACCGTCGCAGCCAGCGCAGCGAGCTCGACACGATCAGCGTGTGACCGACATGCGCGTAATACATCGGCTTCACACCGAAGTGATCGCGCGCGCAGAACAGACGCCGGGTTCGGCCGTCCCAGAGGCAGAATGCGAAATCGCCGAGCAAGTGAGACACGCAATCCTCGGCCCACCTGTCGTACGCACTGACGATCAACTCCGCGTCCGACATGCGCCCGGCCTGCCCCGGCAGCCGCGCGTGGCCGAGGCTCGCGGCAAGCAGCCCGCGATCGTCGAGCCGCCCATCGAAGACGACGCTCACACGCCCGTCGGACGCGCAGCATGCCATGGTCTTACTGCCTGCCATCGGCGCCGAAGCGAGACCGGCGCACCGGTCGATGCTGATCTCAGCGGACGCGGCGCCCGATTCGGCGAGGAGCCGGCGGAACATCACCGCATCGAGAGCAGCCTGGTCGGTGTTGAGGATTGCCGCAACAGGTGACATCCGTCGGAGAAAGCAGCCTACGCGATTGAGGCACGGACAGTCCATTGCGACCGCTCGCCGCTGCTCGTGCGACGATGTGTACGCCCATGTCACAGCTCGATCTTCTTCAATTCCATGCCTTCTGCCTGACCAGGACCGGCACGCGGCTGGATCAGTACGCGCAAGCGATCGCCGCCGCGGTTCGAGAAGGCGACACCGTGCTCGATCTCGGCACCGGGACCGGCATCCTTGCGGTGCTGGCGTACCGGGCGGGCGCCAGACGCGTCTACGCAATCGAATCGAGCGACGCCATCCGACTCGGCGAGCTGCTCGCTGCGTCTACCGGCCTGACCGATCGCATCCACTTCATCCAGGGCTCATCCTCACAGGTCGTTCTCGACGAACACGTGGACGTCGTGGTGGGCGACATTCACGACACCTTCGGCCTGCAACCCGGCGGCCTTGCCGCCCTGACCGACGCTCGACAACGCCTGCTCAGACCTGGTGGGGTCGTGATCCCTCACGTGATTGAGCTGCGGATTGCCCCGGTCGCTGCCGCCGACTTCTACGCACGCGAGATCGACGTATGGGCGCAATGCGTACACGGCATCGACCTGCGGCCGATCAGGCCGTTTGCGGTCAGCCACGTCCACGCTGGCCGATTCGATGAGGGCGACCTTCTGTGTCGCCCCGAACCGATTGCAGTGATTGACCTCCGGCAGTCGGCGGCCGCCCACGTCGGCGGGACGACCACGGTCACAGTTGGCGGCGATGGTGTCGTCCACGGTCTCTGCGGCTGCTTCGTCACGACGCTGGCAGGAGACATACGGATGGGCAACGTGCCGGGCGACTCCCGCACGACGAACTTCGCGCAGGCGTTCCTCCCATTCGAGCGCCCTGTGCCGGTGTCGGCCGGCGATTCGATAGAGATGACCCTCGATACGCGCGACGGGCACGTCGTCCGATGGCGAGCCGCGTTCTCTCGAGCCGGCGAACAGCCGCACGCGAGGTTCGATCATTCCACTCTGCACGGGCTGCTCCTTTCGCGGGCGGCCTTGCGGCGGCAGGCGTTCGAGTATCGGCCGGCGTTGACTGCGCGCGGACGGATGGAACGTGCCCTGCTGGAGCGATTCGACGGGTCCACAACGGCGTCGGAGCTTCAGCGCTGGCTGCAGGAGCGATTCAGAGATTTGTTGCCGACGGATCAGGAAGCGGAATCCTTCCTGAAGGCCACGATCGCTCGCTGTGGATGACGTGTTATGTTCTCTGACGTGAGCCGTCAGCTTACCGATCGCCTGCGCGCGCACTCGTCGGTGCTCTCGCGCGAGCTGGGCGGAGAAACAGTCCTGCTGAATCTCGAGTCTGGCGTCTATTACGGCCTCGACGCAATCGGAACCCGAGTATGGAACCTGCTGGCCCAGGGGCACGCGCTCGCCGACGTGTGCTCGATCATGGTCGAAGAATACGACGTCCCGCCCGAGACGCTGCAGCGGGACCTCATGACCCTCGTCGACGAGCTCTGTGACAAACAACTGCTCGTGACGGTGTCCTCCGCCCCGGCGTGAGAAGGCTGTTCCGACATCGCGTAGCTGACTACGCCACGATGGTGGAAGCGCTCACCCTCGCGCTGGCGATCGACGTGGCGCTGCGAGTGAGCTCCGTTGCGAAAGTCCTCGAGTGCCTCGACCGGCTCCAACCGCGAACCGATTCCGTCGCTTCCGCGCCGTCCTGTTCTCTGGATCGATTCGCCGCGGCCGCCTGCCGCCTGCTCCGGATTCGCCCGACCTGCCTGCGCGAGAGTCTTGTGCTGTATGGCCTGATGCGTCGCCGAGGCGCCACGCCCCGCTTGTGCCTCGGTGTAAAAAAGGATGGGAGTCGCCTGGCAGCGCACGCCTGGATCGAAGGCGACGGCGTGCCGCAGGACGAGACGCCATTCGTCGAGTTACGCGGGCGTTCCTCGTCTCGTTCTTAATTCGCCCTGGTGATGTTGCGAACGAACGCGCCTTCGTAGTCGGGGACCGTACGCAGACGATCCCGCGCCTCATCGGCTTCTTCGGCCGAGCGGTACGGTCCAACACGAACCAGCGTCAACGCGTCCGTCGCAGTATCGGGCTCGACTTGATACGCTGGAAAGCCGATCTCCGTAAGCCGCTGCGCCATCGTCGCGGCTCGATCGGGATTGGAGAACGCCGCTACCTGCACGACCCAAGTCTGATCTGCCGCGGCGGGTACCGCAGCGGCGGAAACGACAGAGGGCGCTCCCGTCCGGAAAGTTTCTTGCGCTCTGGGCGCCTTGGCCGCGAGGCTGACCGGCGGTGACTTCGGCAACGGCGGCACTTCCACGCTGAGCGATCGCTTGCCGACGGTCGTGACCGCGGCGCCACCCGTCAGGATCATCACGCCCATCCCGAGCGCTGGCAGCGAGAGCGAGCTCAGCGCCTTACGCCACCACGTGCGTCGCCTCGATGACAGGCGGCCGAGCGGTGACACCTTGTGTCGGGGCGGCGCGACCGTTTCGATAGTCTGCCGCGAGACCGGAGGCAGCTCCAGCAGGACCCTGAGGTCGATGCCGGACGAGGGCGCTTCGTCGGTCGTGGTCTTGACGAACAGTCCTCCCGCGGTGGTCGCGGGCGTGACCTGTTCCGAAGCGACAGCGGCTGCGGGCGGTTCAACGGGGGCTGGAGGCGACACCGGGGTCGGCGTCGAGTCTGCAACCAGGGGCTCCGGCCGTGTTGGCACCAGCTCGAGCTCCTGAAGCGCGCGGCCGACATGGATCTGGCCGACCTGCGACGAGCGATCGCCGAAAGCGTGGAAAAGTGCTCGATCGCAGATCCGGTTGACGAGGCGGGGGACTCCCATCGAGCCGGTGAACACGAGGTCCAACGCGGGCGAGGAAAACGCGACGCGATCGGGTGTGCCTCCCGCGATCGCAAGCCGGTGTGACACATAACCGGCAACGCCGTCGAGCGTCAACGGCCTGAGCTCGCACACCGTCGTCACCCTCTGGGCGATCTGTCGCATCTCCGGCCGCTTGAGCCGTGATCGCAGCTCCGGTTGACCGACCAGAACGATCTGCAGCAACCGGCGGCCCGCCTCCATCTCGGACAGCGCACGAATCTCGTCGAGCAGCGGCCCGGACACATTCTGCGCCTCGTCGATCACCAGCGTCGCAAACGCGTCAACGGACTCGAGGGACGTGAGAAACTCGAAAAGCTGGACACTCAGATCGGCGCGCGGCGTACCTTTGAGCCGTCCTTGTTTGAGATCGTGCACGGAGACCTCGCCGAAACCGACGAGCAGCATCCGGAGCAGGTCCTCGCGCGACAGATACGGATCCGGGACGAAGGTGGTGAAGGTCTTCCGGTCGAGCTGGTAGAGCGCCGCGCGGCACAACGTGGTCTTGCCTGAGCCCATCTCTCCTGTCAGAGCGATCAGCCCTTCGCGGCGCCTGATCGCCGACAGAAGGTCTTCAAACACCACGGCATGCGACGAGCTCTTATACAGGGCGCGCGGGTCTGTGGAGAGGCTGAACGGCTTCTTCTTCAGGCCGTAGTAAGGCTCGTACGTCAGGGCGCTCGACGCCGAATCCTCTGACGAGGTGGCTTCGGGAACGCCAACGTCGGTCCGGACCACGTTGTCAGGACCATAGCCTTTCCACTGACCCATCGAGTCGTTGCACTCCTGGCTAGGACGTCTTGAAGGCTCGATTCCTTGACTGAATCAGGGTCTCCGGGCCCCGCCTTCGAGACGTTTCGCCCGCGCAGAACGCCGGCAAGCGACGCTGCCGGAGCGAGGCGAAGTCACACGTTCGATCGTCGAGGGCGGAGCCTCGCTAGCCTGTATCGGCTCCGAATCGGCTCCCAGACAGGCCAGTGCACTCGTGAGCACCGGCGCGGCCGGCTCCGCGCACCGATGCGCAAATCTGGTCCTACTCATGGGGGTTCGG
>Ga0073934_10009540_pt1 | contig 12404 bp, 22 predicted proteins | sample LarsenN4metaG_FD_76834 | JGI IMG/M metagenome (GOLD analysis project Ga0073934, IMG submission 76834) | Hot spring sediment bacterial and archeal communities from British Columbia, Canada, to study Microbial Dark Matter (Phase II) - Larsen... ... | reverse complement strand
CGTCGCCGGAGCACGGACGCAGATTCAGTCCGCCACCCATGAGGCACGGAACACTTTACTGTAAGAAACAATGGGAGAAACAACATTGCTTAGAAGAGGATGACTATAGCCTCATTCGACCGTCACCCGGCGCACGACTGGCTTTGAGCCGGAAGCGCATACGTCAATCGAGGCTTTAGCGCTCAAAAAACTGAACAGGCCGGAAACGCGGGAGATCCTGACCTCAATTCAATGGGAACCACGACATCGCTTCTCAGAGAGGATGCCCTCGGCATCTTTCTCAGTGAGGATGGCGTCTTTCCGAGCGTCGACGAGCGCGAAGAATTCAAGCTTGTCTCGCATCGCCCAACTTTCCTTCGGGCAGAGCATCGGACCGCCCCATTGCATGAGCGACACATCGCCGACTCACTCCTCGCTTGTTTTGGCCGGCCGAAAACGCCTAAGATTCAGTTACCCGACGCGCTCTGGGCGTCGCCCTACCAAGGAGGTCTGCCATGCCAACCTACGTTAGCCTCATCAAGTTCACGCAACATGGCCTTCAAACCATGAGAGACAAAGGGATCGAGCGCGCCGAGATGGTCAAGAAGAATGCCCAGACGCTCGGCGGCAAGCTGGTCCAGGCCTACTATTGCCTAGGCGAATACGATGTCGTCGCCATCTGGGAATTTCCGGATAACAAAACGGCCATGAAAGCAGCAGTGTTGAATGCCTCGATGGGGCATATCCAGATTACAACGATGCCGTCCGTCAACCGAGACGAATGGAAGACCCTCCTCCAAGAAACGATAGGAAAGAAAAAATAGCCCGGCAAAATATGCCCCTAACGTCATCCGTCGGAGGATCACCATGGCAGGCTTATCAGAGTGATACGTCTGTCAGAAAGCCGCACAGGCTTTGAACAACGACAATTTTCCACATCGGTAGCAGGCAATCGATCCACCTCATTCCTGTCGGTATGCTCGGATCTTCGCACGGTACAATGGCACACCTTGGCCCGCCAAGTTTACTCTGGAAGTCTGAGCCTGGCTGGCTTATCATAGTGCTATCTGTCTGCCGGAGGTGGACATGAGTTCTGCGACTGCGCTTCGATTCCTCATCCTCGTGATTCCTGTGGCCTGGGTGGTCATTCGCCTCTTGCCTGCCGAGCACCCCACGTACGGGAATCTCAGAGCCATCGCGTCGCAAGAGCACCACGTGGAACAGGAGATACCTGGGCGGGAGAAGGAAACATTCGACAAGTTCGTGAGTCACGAATCTCGATTCAAGACCCATTACCAATCGCACTACACGACTTCGGGATACGATTATAATCACTATCGGCTGGCGTATAGGTATGGATTTGACCTCGCCCTTGATCCACATAATCAGCAGATGGACTGGAACAGCATCGAACCTCAAGCACGCCAAAACTGGGATGAACGGATCATGGGACTGTGGAGTCAGCACAACCAAGCTGTTCTCTACGGATGGGAACATGGTGTCAAACTCAACAGCGGATGAGTGAGGCGAGCAACAGGGAGTCCCGCGGGAGAAGGACCGATCAGCCGAGGCTCTCACTCGCCGGTCTTTTGCTATCAGCGTCAGAGCATGATCCCACTGGCACTCCAGAATGATGCCAAGGTCGCGATCAGGGGGGCGGACTGCTTAATGCGTTTTCTTTATTAGATCGGGAAATGAATTCCCGTCAACTCTAACCACAAGGAGGTCCAGATGGATCATATTAAATTGCTCATCTATGGAGTAATCGGCATCGGAGTTGTGGTAGCACTTACAGCGTTGCTCACACAAATGCTGGGCATCGCCAGGAACTGACCACAGTGCGCGCTAGAGGTTCTGGGACCAACAGGTTGAGGTTCATACCACACTTCGTGTCAGCCGCGGGCTATTCATTGCCTGATCGTGATTGATGCCAGCAAGGAAACCCCTTCGACTTTAAAGAGCCCGACGATCTTACGATCGTTGGGCTCCCTTCTTGTAATCCGGCAGACCTCCAACCCAAGCTTGGGCGTTTATTCCCTGCTCACTCCGACAGGCCTTCGAGAACTTCTTCCCAATGAGCATGCCGAGCAGCGTCGTCATGATGAAGGATATCGTCAGAAATTTAGCCTATAATCATTGGCCTCATATTTTCCCCCACGCCATCTTCGCCTCACCTGAGCTTCGAGTCATCGCCCAGCCCTCACCGCCGGAATCACTATTTTTTTCTGTTGTCAGCCATCACCTCACGGCGAAGGCGGGGCTATTGATCATCTGCAACCAGGCCACTGATCTTCTATCCAGCTCATCTCGCTTTCTCTTCTCTCCAGAAATCTGCTGAGTGTCTGAACGTTCCCGTTCGATTTGCTGAGCCTCACCGGCAAACCAAGTCCCCTCTGGGCATTTCCATGTTGCCAGGAACCGGCAGCCGTTCCCCTGCTCTATTCTGCAGAAGAAAAGCCGGTCAGATCGTATCATCCGACCGGCCTTTTCGCTGGAACGCAGGATCGGGGCTGAACCTTGGCTGATCACTCCACAGTGAATTCGGTCGTCATGCCGTGAAGGAAATGTGGCCGTCCGGTGACCGCATCAGGAACAAAGCAAATGAGCCCGTACCTCCCTGGCTCGAATTTTCCGGTAAAGGTCACGCGCGATCCCTTGTCGATAGCCGTAATCCCACTCACCAATTCGCCGCGTGGCGGACCCGATGCGCCTGGCTCGAACGAGGCGATCACATCGCGGACCGTCGCGTCCTGAAACAGCTTCACAACCACGACCTCATGGGGTTGGGCTCCGTGATTGACAACGTCGATTGTCTGAAGACCAGATTCAACTGGCCTCGAAAAGATAAACTGATAGTCGACTTGCTTGATGACGATGGAAGGTGTTGGCCGTGAGGCCTTCACCGCCTTTCCTCCTCCAACAGACAACGCCTTCTGCATCCCTAACGCAACATGAGGCACACCGTTCTTATCCGGAATCCAGCAGATGAGCATATAGTCGCCTTCCGTCAGGTTGACCGTGGCGAATGCCTGACGGCCTGCCGAATGTGCATTTGGTCCACCGGCATATTGCACCCATCCCGGCAGCCGACTTGGATCGGCCGCGATGGCTGCTCGGAAGTCGGTCGCTGATTTCCCTTGCAGCAGCTTGAGGAACTGAATGTGGTGAAGATCCTGTCCTTCGTTCACAATTCGCACGGTCGTGAGACCGGCAGGAAGACGGTCGGGCCCGGTAAATCCATAGTCGTGGGCCACAAACACCACCGCTCCATCCACGCCACGCCGCGCAGCAACACTCTCGCGGTCGCCTGCACAGGCTGACTGTGACACCACGACGGCACACAAAAACAGCGTCAAACCGAATACCGCATATCGCATAGTCCCCTCCTCTGTATCACGCGTCCGATGGGAGCGCGTTGATTGCATAATTGTTGAGTGGGACCGTAGCACAGCGATCGGGGACACGGTTCCTAAAACTATGCTAATCTCCCCCTAAATCTTTCCTAACAGGCCGGATCGGTTCATGATTCCTGACTGGATCGTCACTCTCCTGCACACCGGTGTCTCCGTCATGGTCGGCACGCGCGATGAGGCGTTGATGCCGGAATGCACACGTGCGTGGGGGATCCGAGTTGCGCCGGACCGCGACACCATGACGATCTTGCTCGCCGAGACATTCGCCGGCAAGACACTCGACAACCTGCACGCAAACGGCACCATCGCGGTCAGTTGCACCAGACCCACCGACCATCTCACCTGTCAATTGAAAGGCCGCGTGCGGAGCATCAAGCCGGTGACATCAAACGACCGTGAACTCAGCCAGCGGTGGCATCGGGAATTCTCCGTCGAGCTGAAGGCTATCGGCGTGCCGGCGACGTTGATCGAGGGATGGATTGTCGAACCGACTGTCGCCGTGGACATCGAGGTGACCGATGTGTTTGATCAAACACCTGGGCCCGGCGCGGGACAGAAGGTTGGACCGTGACCAAGTCGACGTTTCAGCTTGAAGATCTGTGGGCTTGCTTTCAGGGTATGATCCCCGCAGCCTTGAGTACCTGCGCAAGCGATGGCACACCGAACATCACGTTTATCAGCCAAGTCCATTATGTGGATGCGACGCACGTCGCGATCTCGTTTCAATTCTTCAACAAGACGTATCGCAATGTCCGAGAGAATCCATTTGCCTGCGCCATCGTGCTGGACCCACGCACATTGCACGCCTATCGCTTTCATCTCCGGTTCGATCACTCTGAATCCACCGGGCCTTTGTTCGAATCGATGTCGCTTCAACTCCAGGCTGTGGCCTCCTTCTCGGGCATGACGGAGGTGTTTCATTTACTGGCGGCCGATGTCTATGAGGTGCTGGGCATCGAACGATTGGACCGGTTCACGCGGCTCCCGGTTCCACCGCCGTCCGAACGATCGTCTCGGCTCTTTATTGAGCCCAGCGTGATGTCGCTTCGCCTCATCGCCGACCGGATCAATCAGGCGCAGACGCTAGATGAGGCACTGCAGAGCTCGCTGCAGCTGCTCGACGAGCTCTTCGGCTTCCGCCATGCGATGATCCTGTTTGCAGACGAGCGGAACGCCAAGCTGCAGACCATCGCCAGCCATGGTTACGCGGAAAACGGCGTTGGCTCGGAGGTCGGCATGGGCGAAGGCCTGATCGGTATGGTGGCTCGTGCGAAGCGGACACTCTATCTGTCGGCCATGGATCACAGCTTGCGGTACGCGCGTGCCGTACGGGACCGGGCCGAAGCGATGGGGAGAATTGAAGCCATTGAGCGTGAAATCGCACTTCCAGGCCTGCCCGATGCGGCCAGCCAGATTGCGGTGCCATTGGTGGCCCGCGGATATCTGGTGGGCGTGCTGGCGGTTGAGAGCAAAGATCCGTTGGCCTTTCTCCCACACGAGAACACGCTACTGTCCATCATCGGATTGCACCTCGCCACGGCGATCGACCACCTAAGCCGCGACCAGGACGAGACCCCGTCGGTTCGAGTGACACAGGTATCTCCAGCCGGGTCCCCCCGCTCAACCTCCACGCGCCGATTCAGCTTCTTTCAGAAGGACGACTGTATCTTCCTAGACGGCGACTACCTCATCCGGAACATACCGGCCAGGATCCTCTGGCGCCTGCTGAAGCAATACTGTGACGAGGGGCGCGGCGAATTCACCAATAGAGAACTACGAATGGATGCTTGGCTGGGACTGCCGGAGTACAAGGACAACCTCGAAACGCGCCTCATTCTGCTGCGCCGACGGCTCGAGCAGAAATGTCCAGATGTGAGACTGGTGCAGCGTGGCCGAGGTCGCTTTGCGCTGGAAATCGACGCGGCAATCGACTTGTGCGAAAAAGAATGCTGAAGCTTCATGTGGAGGCAGCCCCTTCCCAGGTGAGATAATCTGTAGACATGCGGATTGCCACCTGGAATGTGAACTCGCTGAAGGCTCGCTTGGACAAGGTCCTGTGGTGGCTGAATCGGGCAAAGCCGGACGTGCTGCTGATGCAGGAAACGAAGCTGGCGGACGCGGATGCGCCCGTCGAAGCGTTTAAGAAGGCCGGATACGAACTAGCGCACCATGGCGAGGGGCGATGGAACGGCGTGGCGATCGCGAGTCGATGCGGCATCGGCGGCGTAATTCAGAATTTTGGAGAGCCGTTACGGACAGCGCGGACCGCTGATATCGGTGACGACGAACCACTGGCCGAGGCGAGAATGCTGGCTGCCGAATGCGGCGGGGTGCGCGTCATCTGTGTGTATGCGCCGAACGGCCGGCTCGTGGGTTCGCCGTTTTATGAAGCGAAGCTCGTGTGGTTCGAGAAGTTGGCTCGCTGGATCAATAAGGCCGTCCCTCCGGATACACCGGCCGTCATCGGCGGGGATTTCAATGTGGCGCCCGACGACCTCGATGTGTGGGACCCCCTCGCCTGTCATGGCGGGACGCATGTTTCAGAGCGCGAGCGTCAGGCATTTGCGCGGCTTTTGAACGCGGGATTCGTCGATGCGTACCGATTGCATCATCCGGAACCCGGGCGGTACACGTGGTGGGACTATCGCGCCGGCAATTTTCATAAGAACATCGGCATGCGCATCGATCATCTATTGGTGACAACCTCATTAAGCCGCCGCGTAGTCTGGGCTGAAATCGATCGCGAAGCGCGGAAGGGAAAACCTTTGCCCTCGGATCACGCACCGGTAGTCATCGACCTCGACAGCCCCGGCCATCATTTCGATGCCGGCTGGGCGTCGGCGGATTCGCGCATTGCAGCACGCCAGAACAAGCCATGAATCACGCTCTTCCCACCTCGGCCATCTTTCTCCGTACGCCATAACCGAAAAGGTTCACCGCTATAAAGGGATCGTTCGAAGAAAATCAGCAAGCGCACGATCGATATGCCTTCGAACTCTCCAAGCTTCAGAAGATGGTGATCACCAGTTACGATGAGGTCGGCTGAGCCGTGATGGCACATTCCAGAATACGATTATCCGGTACATCTTCCAATACGGTTATCTTGCGCACCGGCCGCACAATCGTTGCTAACCTGCCGATCATCTTTAACGCGGCAGTAATGTCTTGTTCTGATTGGTCGAACTTCTCGCGAAGAACCCTAGCAGTTTCGGTTAGAATTGGCAGGGAGGTGTGTAACTCAACTTTGCGGCGCCGGGCTAGAAGAAACGCTTGTTCCCCTTGACTGCCCGGAAAGATAAATGCTGACACGAGCACGTTCGTGTCGAAGACCGCTTTCATCAGCGATTCTCAAACACAATTCGCTCCACGTCCTCCTCGGTCAATACACCGGCCTTGCGAGCTCGGCGCCCCATCTTCCTCTGAAGTGCAAAAAATTCCTGTTCGGCGCGTTCCGCCTTATACGCTTCAACCATACGACGAAAGAGGTCGCTCTTCGTCGTTCCCTCACGCTCCGCAAGTTGCTCGTATTCCTTGGCGAGCGCCGGACTGACCGAGAATCCAAGCACCGCTGTCTTCCGCGCCATGTTCTTCCCCCGCTAGAGTTTAACTGAGTTAAACTCTAGCATAGCGCCCTAAACACCGCAATCCAACCGATGGGTCAACGGATCTGCACGATCAAGCACTCGCCGCCACCGGCCACCGCGCAGAGCTTCGAGTCAAGAAATCGGCGGCCAAGCGTTTTGAACAAACTTATTCGGACTGAACTGATTCTCATAACACGACAATCTGACCATCAGCCTTCTAAGCTGAGGGTCGCTTTTATGAACGTCATTCCCTGGCTTACGGATCAATACAGTAGTTGTAGTCCGTACTTGCACACCATCTAAGAACACTAATCCTTTGTCAGTCTCGCACGGCACATTGCATTTTCTGTTCAATCAGGCTATGCCAGCATCCCATGAACGATGGACAGGTTGAAGAGATCAAGCGGTATTTTGGAGTGGTTGCTGAGTCCCTCCGCAGTGACATCCGCCAAGTCGCAGAAGGCCATGTAGGGATTGGACGTGAGCTCCAAGAGATACGCGACGAATCTCGAGACGAATTCAAAGAAATGTGTGCCCTGATGTGTGATTGCAAGACCTGACCCTATTTTTTTCTATGACCCTATTTTTTTCTATTTTTGCTATTCGATGTACGATGCACGATGCAAGATCCGCCCACCCTACTTTCCCGCGGCCCCATCATTTGCCCCCTCAACGGTGGGAGACTTTTTCTGTTGCGCCATGATGCTATAAACACATCTTTCGCAGTAGATCTCACTTAGCTCCTGCTGACTCAATTCTTTCAGTTGACTGATGTCTGCTGCATTCGACATGAATTCAAGTAACTTCTCCTTGGGTGTATTTCGATAACTCTCATACATAAAGTCGAAGAGCTCCATAGGCGTTTTGGTCTGTCGGCCCTGGCGGTGGTAAGAACCAAAAAAATGTGTCGGGATATTTGGCGTAGTCTGCTAGCTCAGCCTCCGTCATAGGAGCTTTCGCGATCCATGCTCTATCAGTTTTTTCATCATGGAAAGCAAGAATAAATTCTTTGTTTGTCTTATCCACAGTAGCTGTCGTTAATCGTGCCGGCACATCGATGCCATCAGCACCGGGAGTTAGATAAATTTGACCAACTCGCATCCGAGGAGTCTTGCCATCTAAAAATGCCGCTGAAGGTAGATCACCGTCGAACGTCGATGGTATATGGATGTGCTTTTCAATCGATTGCATCAAAAAATAAATTTCTATGTGTCGCTCTCTAGCCCTCAGTGCATCCCTGAGCGTTCGGTTTTGAAAGATCCCAATGAAGTCTGGGATCTTGAAACCGTAGAATGCTGCAAGGACGTTGGGACCGCGCACCTGCTCCAGGAAGTAATGGTCCGAGATGTTGGTGAGACAGACATACGCAGAAGGGGCCGGGAGTCCATTAATCTCTAAGGACTCCCTGTTCTTGAGACGATATTCCGCACGATCCACAAGTCTTTTTGCTTGTTCCTCAGTTGTAATTGGATGATTCAGATCAAGGAAGATCAGCCGCGTATGGTCCGCCTTTTTTTGCAGCGCCAATCGCAACTGACGCCCGATGTTAAGGCCTCTAGGCCTCTGACTGTTCGCTCCAGGATTGCGGGATTTTGCCTCTACAGAAAATTTCTTCTTTGAGGGGCCATATGTGGCTGCAAATTCACAGTGCGAGGTTGATCTATCTGATTCGTTTTCAAACTCCAGTTCAAAACCGGCCCTGATCAACCATGCCGCGACTTGTGTTTCGAAAAACGCCCCGGCGAAATGCTCATTACTGCGCAGTCGTGCCACAAGTCTTGTTTGAATATCAGCACCATTGTGGGCGATCAGGTATAAGTTGTAGGCAAGACGGTAGTATGCAGATACAGCACCGGTCATAGGTCCAGAGAAAATCTCACCTGGTTTTGTCAAGTGCTGGCGCTGAAATGTACATACATGGTGATACCATCTGAGTATCGGATGCCGTTCTGATAAAGGCTTTCTTAATTCCGCATTCCCCCATACTTCGCCGATGGTTTTCTTGATGTAATCGCCTAGGAAGTCTTCGAATGTCTTCCATTTCCCATAATGTAGCCTATTACCAACGGCCACGAACCGGTAACCTTTGAATTCGATTGAGATGATTGGCCGTCCAAGTCCTTGCTGGGCTTGCCTCTGGATCTCCCTTGCTTGGTGCTCCTCAAGAAGGCGTTTGCCTTCCTCTTCCAAATGCTTTTGAATGCGCGTCTGTTGGATCAAATAAGGAAGTTCAAAGCGGATGCTATCGTGGCATTTCTTAAACTTTTTGCCGCTGCCGCATGGGCAAAGTGCACTCCTTCCAATCTTCATGGGTTTCAATAGCTATCTTGTCGGTCTAAACTGCGTGGAAACTTGGTGGCGCGTCTTGTCCTATGCATTCAATTTGAGGCCTGCTCGAAGGGAATAGAGTCAAGACCCATTGTTCCGCCAAGATGCCGCTTGGTCAAGAGTCGCGATAATCTTGTTGCGCGTCCGGGCATCAACCGAAATAAAGGAGGCGGGTGTCATTTCTAGCAGGCATCGCCGGTGGTCCGTTCATCCAAAGAAACAGGCCAGAGGGTCGGCATCGATCTCTTGAACCAAGTCATCGAGACGATCGCTCGAAGAGAGCCCCGGATATTCGTGCCATTTCATATCGGCCCGCATCCAGTACAATCGCCATTTATTTGCCGATCGAATGAACTTGAGCTTGGCCACCGGCGTTTCGGTCCACTCGGTCTGGTTATCCCACCGAGGCCGCCGCTCGACAATGACGACCTCATGGCCTTTTACCGCATACAGGAGGCGTAGCTTGCCTTTGAGATGTACCGGGCTACGCTTGCCACAGAAGCCACCGACAGTCTGTTCGATCCGCTTGAGATCCACTTCGCTAAACGCCATTGCAGTTGCCACTGATAACCGGGAAGGAAAAATCCGGAGACGCCACTCGTCCGATCGCAGCCAGAATCCGATCGCGCGTTAAGGCCTTACATTCCTGGCCAAAGGACATAGGCACGTCCTCTTGCAGATGGCCGGCTCGGTAACAGCGATGTTAGGCGCTCCGCCGACGCACTGTAGCCCGACGGTTCTGTCGAAGAACCGGTGCGAGAGCCCGGAGCGCCTCGTTGACAGACGCGCTGGTTGGAAACACGTCAAGGATGTCCGGGTCAATGACCACGACGTTCGCACCCTGCGCATATCGTGCCGCCGTCACCCCACGCACAGCTCGAGAAAAGTCGTACTCAGGACGCATCGTGTCACGGTCGCCCGTGCGCCGTTTTTGCTTACCGTTCTTCTTCATATCGCCTCCGCTCGTGTCGAGTGGCCGGTCGCGCGGAAATGAGACGGGTCCTGGGTGGGCGTTCGACAAACGCCACCACCAGAAGCTTCCGTCGATTGGACATCCCAAGCAACACAAATCGTTCTTCGTCAAGTGAGTGGTCAGGATCTGCCATCAAAAGGTTCAGCGGATCACCAAAGACTGTTGTGGCTTCATCAAAGGTCACGCCATGTTTACGGATTGCGGCATCACCTTCGTGGCCATTGCCCTTACGCCTGATCCCGGAGGCGTTGCGCGACTTCATAAATGTAGTCAGCATCGGACAAAGCCTCACCTAACGTGACACTTGCGGCGGAGCGTTCATCGACATCTAACCCAAAGTCGCCGATCGTACTGAGATCCGTCACCAAGGCCTCTGGATGATCCAGTGCGTTCAGCACCAGCTCGACGTACGGTTCTAGCGTATCTACCAAGACCGTGGGTGCCAGTTCGATGCGTCCGTCCGCAGCAGCCTGGCGGATGCTTGCAGTCCTACTGCAGTCAATACAATCAAACTCCGGAGAATCGTGGACTGGACATGAACGGCTCATTGCTCCTGACGTCTCCATACCGCCTTCCTTATCCCCTTCCAGACAAGTCAAGGGATGGAAGGCTAAAGATCAGTAGCGCGGATCACTGTTGGGCGTCAATCATGGCCGAGGGACCTGACTGAGCAGAGGAGCCTACCCTGCGGCAGCAATGGCTTGTTCGACTTCGCGGGGTAATTCAAGGTGGACAAAATAGGAGGCGGGATACAGATAATCATCACCCGATTCGTCAATCACGCGCAGATATCCATCCTTCTTCGCCTTTTCATCCGCTAGCACACGATAGACCTTGCGTCTCGCCAGATCTTCACAATCGTCATTTCTCACGCACAGCACGAATCGACGCTCTGAATGCCTTCGACGCATCCTTACCCTCTCAATCCAGAAACTTCTTGATCTTCATGTGCTTTCGACCGATCGCGTGCACCTCATACCAATGAACTTCGGCCAGTCTCATGCTCCCGTCAGCCACCCTCACCTCCGCTTTGTCTTTAAGTTTTCTCCAACGTCCAGCGCCATATTTCCATATTTGCGCCGTAGCCGCATGATGTCTCTGATCCGACCACCAACCGTTATTGTTTCAACTTCCTGGATATCACCGACGATCTCAAACTACACATGGCCATTCTAGGGGCAATCAAAGTCGGAAGCAATCTCTGCTCCGCATCGCGCAGGCTTCTTTTGTAACCCGGCAGAGGTCCATACCGCACTTGGTGTGACCCGCTGACTATTTATCACTTTATCGTAATTGGTGTCAGCGGATAGAACCCACCGACTTTCTTCTGGACGCTGCACCGGGTTTTAAAAGAAAAAGGCCTGCCAGATTGCTCTGGCAGGCCCTTTTGAAACCCGGCAGCGTCCTACTTTCCCACTGCCTCGCGGCAGCAGTAGCATCGGCCTTGGAGGGCTTAACTTCCGTGTTCGGTATGGGAACGGGTGGGGCCCCTCCGGTATGGCCACCGGGAACTTTCTTCAGGACTGAGGTCTGAGTGCTGGGGACTGAGTTACATACTCAGTCCTGAGTCCTCGTTACTCAGTCCTCCGCGACGTGTGCTGCGTCGCGGTGAGACCATGTCTATCAGGAGCAAAGGATGTTAAACCGCACGACCGATTAGTACTGGTTAGCTACAGCGCTCACACGCCTTCCACACCCAGCCTATCAAACTCGTAGTCTACGAGTGGTCTTTAGGGGGCATACGCCCCGGGAGAGCTTATCTTGAGGCACGCTTCTCGCTTAGATGCTTTCAGCGATTATCGCCACCGGACATAGCTACCCGGCACTGCCGCTGGCGCGACAACCGGCACACTAGAGGTCCGTCCTTCACAGTCCTCTCGTACTAGTGAAAGCCCCTCTCAACTCTCCTCCGCCCACAACAGATAGGGACCGAACTGTCTCACGACGTTCTGAACCCAACTCTCGTACCGCTTTAATAGGCGAACAGCCTAACCCTTGGGACCAGCTTCAGCCCCAGGATGCGATGAGTCGACATCGAGGTGCCAAACCTCCCCGTCGATGTGAACTCTTGGGGGAGATCAGCCTGTTATCCCCGGCGTACCTTTTATCCGTTGAGCGATGGCCCTT
>Ga0073934_10009539_pt1 | contig 12404 bp, 12 predicted proteins | sample LarsenN4metaG_FD_76834 | JGI IMG/M metagenome (GOLD analysis project Ga0073934, IMG submission 76834) | Hot spring sediment bacterial and archeal communities from British Columbia, Canada, to study Microbial Dark Matter (Phase II) - Larsen... ... | reverse complement strand
TGAAGAAGGCGGCCAACCCGCACGTCCTGATGCTCTCCCCGCCGCTCGACATGCGCCCGAAATGGTTCGCCCCGCACGTCGCCTACACGATGGCGAAATACGGAATGTCGCTTTGCGTTCTCGGCATGGCGGAGGAGTTCCGGAATGACGGCGTCGCCTTCAATGCGCTCTGGCCGCGCACGGCGATCGCGACCGCCGCCGTCGAATTCGCGCTCGGCGGCGACGCCATGATCAAAGGATCGCGTACGGTCGAAATTCTTTCCGACGCGGCTTACCTCATCCTGACCAAGCCGGCGCGCGAGTTCACCGGCAATTTCATCATTGACGACACGTTTCTTTACGAGCACGGCGTCAGGGATTTCGAGAAATACCGCGTCGATCCTTCGCGCAAACTCTTCCCCGATTTCTTCGTGCCGGAGAGCGCGACGCCGCCGCCCGGCGTCAAGGAGACGCTTGCGACGACGATGATCGGCGCATAGATGCGCGTCGCCTCCCTTCATATCCACCCTGTAAAAGGCATGCGCGCAGTCGACGTGGCGCGGGCGAAGGTTGAGACCCGCGGCCTCGCGCATGACCGACGCTGGCTTGTCGTCGACGAGGCCGGGATGTTCCTGACGCAGCGGAGTCATCCGCGGCTTGCGACGATCGAGGCGTCGGTTTCCGAAACGGGCCTTACCCTTTCCAGCGCCGGCGTCCCGCCCTTAACAGTCCGAAGACCCAACGGGAAAAAGCGTCGGCGCGTCATCGTATGGAGCAGCGAAGTCGATGCGGCGCTCGCCGACGAAGACGCATCAAGCTGGCTGTCGCCGCTCGTCGGCGAGAACGCAGAACTCGTCTATATGGACGATGCGGCGCTGCGCGTGAAAGAGAGCGTGTGGACGCCGGCGCCGGTTCCTGTGAGCTTTGCCGACGCGTTCCCGATTCTGGTGACGACGACCGGCTCGCTCGCGGCGCTAAATGACGACATCGCCAGGAACGGCGGGGATCCCGTGCCGATGGCGCGCTTCCGGCCCAATGTCGTCATTGACTGTGACGCGCCGTGGGCGGAGGATCATTGGGAGCGGCTCAAGATCGGCGACGTTGTTCTCGATCTCGTCAAGCCGTCCGACCGCTGCATCGTGACGACGACCGACCAGAAAACCGGCGCGCGCATGGGCAAGGAGCCGCTCGCCGCCCTCGCCCGCATCCATCGCTCGACCGACCCGCGCATCAACGGCGTCATCTTCGGGGAAAACGCCGTGCCGAGAACGCCCGGAGAAATCGCGGTCGGCGACGCCGTCATTGCTCAGTGATGATGATGGTGATGCGGCTCGATATTGATCCTGCCGCACTTCCCGCATCTGACGACCGCGCCGTGAGCATCATGATGGGCGACATTGACAAAGAGCTTCGTCTTGCACCCGCCGCAGCGATAGGTCTCGTCGCCGCCGCCTTCCTTTAAAGGCTTTCCCGCTTGATGCGTTTCGATTTTTGCGCCCTCGACGTCGTTCGGATCGACGATCAGCATGTCGAATTGCGGCATGGCGTTTCCTTTCTCGCCCGGCGGTCATAGCACGCTGTCAGGCGATTCCCATCTTTACGGGAAGCATGCGAAAGCCGATATCGAGCCGATGACGACGCTTCTTTATACCCACGACGCCTTCGTCGCGCATGAGACGCCGCCGGGCCATCCGGAACGCGCCGAGCGCTACGCCGCCGCGACGAATGCGCTAGCCGCGGAGCGCTTCGCGGCTTTGGAACGACGGACGGCGCCGCAGGCTTCGCGCGACGCGCTCGCCCGCGTCCACAGGCCCGCTTTCGTCGAGGCGATTTTCGCCGCGGCGCCTGCTGACGGCATGGTGAGGCTCGATCCCGACACGGCGATGGGACCGCACTCCCTTGACGCGGCGCTGCGCGCGGCCGGCGGCGCGATCGACGCGGTCGATGCGGTCTTTAAAGGCGACGCGCGCAACGCCTTCGTGCTCGCCCGCCCGCCCGGCCATCACGCGCCGCCCGACCGTGCGATGGGATTCTGCCTTTTCAATACCGCGGCGATCGCGGCGATGCATGCGCGCGCCGCGCACGGAGCAAAGCGCATCGCCGTCGTCGATTTCGACGTCCACCACGGCAATGGCACGGAGGCGGCGTTTTGGCATGACGAGAACGCCTTTTACGCGTCAAGCCACGAATGGCCGCAATATCCGGGGACGGGGCGCGCGGCGGATCGCGGCGCCTTCGACAACATCGTCAATGCGCCGCTCGCGAGCGGTTCTGACGGCGACGACTTCCGCCGCGCCTGGGGCGAGCGAATTCTCCCGGCGCTAAGCGCATTCTCCCCGGAGATTCTTGTCGTTTCAGCCGGCTTTGACGCCCATCGCGCCGATCCTCTGGGCGGTCTTCAATTGACCGAGGCGGATTTTGACTGGGTGACGCGGGAGCTTCTCGGCGTCGCGAGGTCTGCATGCGGCGGCCGAATTGTCTCGGTTCTTGAAGGCGGATACGATCTGGTGGCCCTCGCCGCTTCCGTCGCGACCCATGTCGCGGCCTTGATGGACGGTTGAAAAGCGGGCCATAACCCGCCCCGGAAAGCAACAAACCCGCATGGCCGGACGGATCATCACTGCGCGGCATGGTCGCCCCAATCTTTCGCGTGATGTTCGGATCACGTCGAACGACTATGGCGCCTGGTGGGCCCAGTATGACGCGAGCGGCCTGCATCCCGACGAGACGCCGCCGACGAGCCTTATTGATCTCGCCTCAAAGGCGAAGACGGTGCTTTCCTCGACCCTGCCGCGCGCGATCGAAACCGCGCGTCAGGCGACAAGAGGCGCGCGCGACGTTCCGGCTGACCCGATGTTCGTCGAAGCGCCATTGCCGCCGCCGCCCGTGCCCTTCCTCAAACTCTCGCCCTCGACATGGGGCGTCATCAGCCGCTGCGTCTGGTTTTTCGGTTACGCGCCGGCCGGCGTCGAATCGCACCGGGAGACTTGGAAACGCGTCCGCGAAGTCGCCGACCGCCTGGCGACGCTGGCCGACGAAGGCGACGTGCTGCTCTGCGCCCACGGCTACCTCAATTGGATGATTGACAAGCGCCTGCGCGCGACCGGATGGCGCCGCGCGGGGCGCGAAGGCGGAAACAAGTTCTGGTCGTGGCGCGTTTACGAGCCCGCGAAGGCGCCGAACGCCGTCGGCGAAAAGCGCCGGGCGACGGCGGCCGCCGAATAGGCGCCGAAAGCGCGTGCGTCGTTGGCTTGGCTGTGCGAAAAATGCGCAGATTGACAGGCAGCGCTTTATGACGACCATTTCAACGCAATATCCGGCGACGCCGCGCGATCCGGCCGCCGGCGCGATCGAGGACCTTGATCCCAGCCTTTCCGAGAACTTCCAATCCGGCGCGCATCTTGCGGTCTTCGAGCGCCTCCGCCGCGAGGCGCCGGTCCATTATTCAAGAACCGGTCCGACGGGCCCCTTCTGGTCCGTGACGCGCCATGAGGACATCATGGCGGTCGACACGAACCATGAGGATTTTTCCTCGAACCGCGACATCGTCGTCGGAGATCAGGGCGACTTCGCGCCGCCGATGTTCATCGCCAAGGATCCGCCGGTCCACGACATTCAGCGCAAGGCGGCCGCGCCCGCGGTCGCGCCCCAGAGGCTGTCGGAACTTGAGGCGTCGATACGCAGCCGTGTGGCGACGATCCTCGACTCGCTGCCGCTCGGCGAAGAGTTCGACTGGGTCGATAAGGTGTCGATCGAGCTGACGACGCAAATGCTTGCGACCTTGTTCGATTTCCCGTGGGAGGATCGCCGTCTGCTGCCGTACTGGTCGGACGTCACCACTGCGAGCGAAATCGTCGGCAATTTCGACATGCCGATGGCCGAGCGCCATCGCGTCCTTTCCGAAGAATGCCTTCCGTATTTCACGCGCCTCTGGCGCGATCGCGCCGCAGCGCCGATGAAGTTCGATTTCATTTCGCTCCTCGCGCACGATCCGGGCACGAAGGACATGATCAATGAGCCGATGGAGTTCCTCGGAAATCTGATGCTGCTCATTGTCGGCGGCAATGATACGACGAGAAATTCGATTTCGGGCGGCGTATACGCGCTCAATCAGTTCCCGGACGAATATGAGAAGCTGCGGCGCGACGCTTCGGTCATTCCGAACATGGTTTCGGAGATCATCCGCTGGCAAACCCCCCTCGCTCACATGCGCCGAACCGCCGCGCGCGACGTCGAATTCGGCGGGCGGAAAATCCGCAAAGGAGACCGGGTCGTCATGTGGTACGTCTCCGGGAATCGCGACGAGTCCGTGTTCGAGGACCCGGACCGGCTCATCATCGACCGGCCCAATGCGCGTCGCCACGTTTCCTTCGGCTTCGGCATCCACCGCTGCATGGGAAACCGGGTGGCCGAAATGCAGCTGCGGGTGCTCTGGGAGGAAATCATGAAGCGTTTTTCATGGGTCGAGGTCGTCGGAGCGCCCCGGCTTGTGCGATCGAACTTCGTGCTCGGCTATGAGACATTGCCGGTCCGACTGCACCCGCGATCTTGAACCGCCCGCCGTTTCGACGGAAAAGACCCGCATGGCCAAGCAACCCAACGACGCCGCCGCGCTCAGCTTTGAAAAGGCGCTCGCGGAGCTTGAGCAGATCGTCCAAAAGCTCGAAAGCGGACAAGTCGATCTCGAAGAATCGATCGCGCTTTACGAGCGCGGCGCGGCGCTGAAGGCGCATTGCGAAGCAAAACTCAAAGCGGCGCAGGAGCGGATCGAGAAAATCGTCGACTTGGGCGACGGAACGGTAAAGGCGGAGCCGGCGAAGTTCGAATAACGGTTGCGCCACCGTCTCACTCGCCCGCCAAAAGCCGCTTTCCCGTCCCTAAACGCGCCTCAAAGGGGTGGCCATTTTTGTTGCACCGCCGTAAGAAGCCCGGTTAGCTGGGAAAACCCAGCCGCTTTCTGTGTGATGAAGGGGACCACAAATGGCCGTTGAAACGCCGTTGCTCGACCAGGTCCGTGTTCCGGCCGACCTTCGAAAGCTGCCGAAGCACCAGCTCCGGCAGTTCGCTGACGAGCTGCGCGCCGAAGTCATCGATGCGGTGTCGCAGACCGGCGGGCACCTCGGCTCCGGCCTCGGCGTCGTCGAACTGACCGTCGCCATCCACTATGTTTTCAACACGCCGGACGACCGCCTCGTCTGGGACGTCGGGCACCAGTGTTATCCCCACAAGGTGATCACCGGACGGCGCGACCGCATCCGCACCTTGCGTCAGGGCGGCGGCCTTTCCGGTTTCACCAAGCGCTCCGAAAGCGAATATGATCCCTTCGGCGCGGCGCACGCCGCGACCTCGATTTCGGCGGCGCTTGGATTTGCGCGCGCGCGCGATCATTTGGCCAAGAAGAATCACGCGATCGCCGTCATCGGCGACGGTTCGATGTCGGCGGGCATGGCCTATGAAGGCCTTAACAACGCCGGTTCGCTTGGCACGAAGTTCATCGTCATTCTCAACGACAACGACATGTCGATCGCGCCGCCGGTGGGCGCGATGAGCGCCTATCTTGCGCGCGCATCGTCCGGCCGGGTCTATCAGAACGTCCGCCGCATCGGCAAACAGTTCCTCAAACGCGTGCCGCCGGCGCTCTATGAAAAGCTGGCGCGGGCCGAAGAATTCGGGCGCAGCATGGTGACGGGCGGCACCCTCTTTGAAGAGCTCGGCTTCTACTACGTCGGGCCGATCGACGGTCACAATCTCGATCACCTTATTCCGGTTCTCGAGAATGTCCGCGACATGGAGGAAGGGCCGGTCCTCGTTCACGTCGTGACGAAAAAAGGCAAAGGCTACGCGCCCGCCGAGGAGGCTGCCGACAAAGGCCACGGCGTCGTCAAGTTCGACGTCCTTTCCGGCAAGCAGCACAAAGCCGCCTCGAACGCGCCTGCCTATCAGAAAGTGTTCGCGCAGGCGCTCATCAAGGAGGCCGAAAAGGACCCGCGCATCGTCGCCATCACCGCGGCGATGCCGTCCGGGACCTCGCTCGATCTCTTCGCGCAGGCGTTCCCGGACCGCTGCTACGACGTCGGCATCGCGGAGCAGCATGCGGTGACATTCGCCGCTGGCCTTGCCGCCGAGGGGATGAAGCCGTTCTGCGCGATCTATTCGACGTTCCTGCAGCGCGCATACGATTCGGTCGTGCATGACGTCGATTTGCAGAACCTTCCCGTGCGGTTTCCGATGGACCGCGCCGGTCTCGTCGGCGCCGACGGCGCGACCCACGCCGGCTCCTTTGATATCGCCTATCTCGGCTGCCTTCCGAACATGGTGATCATGGCCTGCGCGGACGAGGCCGAACTCGTGCACATGACGGCGACCGCGGCGGCTTACGGCGAAGGGCCGATCGCCTATCGCTATCCGCGCGGCGAAGGCGTCGGCGTCGACCTGCCGCAAGTCGGCAAGATCCTTGAAATCGGCAAGGGACGGATCATCCGTGAAGGGACCAAAGTCGCCATCCTGTCGCTCGGGACTCGGCTCGCAGAGGCGATCAAGGCGGCCGACGCGCTCGAAACCTATGGCCTCTCGACGACCGTCGCCGATGCGCGTTTCGCCAAGCCGCTCGACCATGAACTCATCAAGCAGCTGGCGCGTCATCACGAGGTCATCGTCACGATCGAAGAAGGATCGCGCGGCGGCTTCGGCGCTTTCGTCCTGCATTTCATGTCGGACGCCGGCCTTCTCGACGCGGGCCTTAAAGTCCGCGCCATGACGCTTCCCGACATCTACCAGGACCATGACACTCCCGCGAAGATGTACGATCAAGCGCGCCTTAATGCGCCGCACATCGTCGAAACCGTATTGCGCGCGCTCGGTCGCTCCGCTGAAGTGATCAAACTTCGCGGATAACGCGTCACCGAATTCGGCTGATCGCACGGCGACGGCCTTCCGTCGCATCGCCCGCGCCTCGCGCGAATTCGCGGTGTCGAATGAGGAAATCGCCTGAAGGAGATTCCCATGCGTCCGGCGCTTGCGGCGCTCTTGATGTCCGTGATCCCGATTTCGGCGGCCGCCGAGCCCGGCCTTTTTGACGTCGCCTGGCGCGAGATCAAGAAGGGCGTCTTTGTCGGCGGCCGTGACGATCCGCTCCGCTATCCGGTTGTCGCGAACACGACGATCGTGATCGGCAAGAAGGGCGTCCTCGTGTTCGACGGCGGGGGCTATGCCGCGCAAGGCGAACAGGTTCTCGCCAAAATTCGCGCCGAGACGAAAAAGCCGGTGACCCACCTTGTCATCAGCCATTGGCATGGCGACCACCACCGCGGCGCGCACCCGATCATCGATGCGTTTCCGGACGCTGAAATCATCGCGCACGAATTTGCATGCGCCGCGATGCTTGACGGCCCGGAAAGGCGCGTCGAGGAGGGCGAAGCCGGGCTCGACGGTCTTTACAAGGAGATTTCGGCGGCGGTCGAAAGGGGAAAATGGCTCGACGGTTCGGAACTATCCGAACCCGAAAAAGCCTACTTCGCCCGGATGGTCGCCGACTTTCCCGAATACAAGGCGCAGCTCGCGCGCATGAAGGTTTTGACGCCGACAATGGCGCCGAAAGAGACGATCACGATTGATCTCGGGAAGCGAAAGGCGACGCTCTTCCATGCGGGCCTTGGCAACACCGCCGGCGACCTCGCGCTCTACCTTCCGAAGGAAGGACTGCTCGCGACCGGCGATATTGTCGTCGCACCGGTTCCCTACGGCTTCGGAAGCTATCCAAAGGAATGGGCGCGCGTTATCCGCCAGTTTGCGGCGCTTCCCGTCGGGACCATCGTGCCCGGCCACGGCGCGATCATGACGGACAAGTCTTATCTTCTGCGACTCGCCGAGCTGCTTGAGGATATCGCGCGACAGGCGGATGCCGCGAACTCGGGACCCGCCGGCGCGACGCCGGAAACCGATTTCGCCGCGCATGAGCCGGCGTTCACGCAAGGAGATCCCGTAAAGGCGCGGCTTTTCGCCATGTTCTTCAAGGATCCGATCGTCGCGGCTGCGGCGAACGAAGCGCGAGGAGAAATCGCGAAGAACGAACCGCTCGACGGCGACGCGTCTGCGCTCTGTCCGATCGAGCGGTAGCTTTGCGCATTAGAGCTTCGCGCCCTGATTCGGAATTAGGGCGCTTGCTCTTATCCTTGTTTGTCGCGGCGTTCTTGCGCAAAACCGCGCACACTTTTGCGCACGCCGCTCTTGGCTTTGAATTGCGCGGCGTTTACGCGCAAAACCGCGCACACTTTTGCGCACGCCGCTCTTGGCTTTGATTTGCGCGGCGTTTACGCGCAAAACCGCGCACACTTTTGCGCACGCCGCTCTAATGGAGACGCAGAACGTCCCTTTCATCGGACTCGGCGCGCTCGGCGGCGATCCAGAACGGCCGCATTTTGCGTCCGAACAAAATCGCTGCTGCGACGCCCGGAGCGCAGAGGAGCGCCCGCCACGGCGCTTCAAAACTCGGCGCGGCGCCTGCCGCCGCCAGAATGGCGACGGTGACGGCGAAAGCAGCGAGGACATAGGGCCAGACCTTGCGAAGCTTCTGTCTTTCGAGCGCCTTGAAAAGCGGAATGCCGATCGCGAGCGATGAAGCAAAACCGGCGAGAAAGAACGAAAAGGCGAAAGCCGCCGCGCCGACAAACGCGCTCGCGAGGAAGCCGGGCGACATCGCGCCTTTCGCAAGACCAATGGTCGCCGAAATTGCGAGATGCGCGGCCCCGGAGATCGCCGCAATCGTCAACACGGAGACGATCAACTTCTCGAAAACGATATTCGCGCGAATGTCGCTGATGACGCGATCGTTTTCGGCCGGAAGCGACATTTCGCTTTCAAACTACTCCGCCGCCAATCGCCTCGCGCCCGACATTTCCGCGGAACATTCCGCCATCGTTCGGGACGCGCGCGCGATCGGGTTGGTCATGTAGAAATCCTTGACGGGCGACCGAAAGGGTTCCGGCGACATTGCGCCTCTCGCGCCGACTTTTGCAAGGTCGAGCGGCGCGGCGCCGCTCGGACCTTGATCTATGCGTCCAAGCGCCGGAGCGTCGGCGATCATCGCCTGGCGGAGGGCGAAGATGTCGTCATAAGGGAGCGTCTTTCCGACGCGGCCGGAAAGCGCGCGAATGATCGCCCAGTCTTCTCTCGCTTCGCCATAGGGGAAATGCGCGCGACTTGCGATCTGCGCCCGGCCCTCGGTGTTGGCGTATACGCCGGACTGCTCGGCATAGGACGCGCCGGGGAAGATTACGTCCGCGTACCGAGCGCCGGCGTCGCCGTGGTGCCCCTGGTAGACGACAAACGCGCCCTTGAGCTTTGCCGCATCGAACTCGTCGCAGCCGAGATTGTAGACGACGTCGATCGCTTTTTCCTCGACGCCATTTAAGATGCCGGCGAAATCGCGCCCGCCCGCTTTCGGAAGAAAGTTAAGATCAAGCGCTGCGACCCGCGCCGCCGCGCAGTGCAGGATGTTGAAGCCGTTCCACCCGTCTTTGACGACGCCCGCCGCTTTCGCCAGCGACGCGATTTCGGCAAGAACCGCCGGCCCGTCCGCGCGCGCAATCGCGCCGACGCCGATGATGATCATCGGCCGCTCGGCGCCTTTCAAGAACTCCGCGCCCTTGGCGAGGCTTTCCGCGCCGGCGCCGAGCCAATCGTAGTCGAAGGTCAAATCGCGCTTCTCGCCGACAACAGCGATCTTCATTGCAAGATTTGCGAGCCACGTCTTCCGGATGCGCGCGTTGACGAGCGGCGCTTCCCATCGCGGATTGGTTCCGACAAGCAGAATGCGGTCGGCGCGTTCGACGCCTGCGATGCCGGAATTGAACAGATAGGATTCGCGAACCCCGCCCAGCGGCGCGCCGTCCTGCCGGCAGTCCGTATGCGGCGTTCCGATCGACGCCGTCAGGTCCTTGAGGGCCTTGATCGCTTCGGCCGGCGCAAGATCGCCGACGATGGCGGCGATGCGCTCGCCCGGCGTCGACTTGAGCCTTTCGGCGGCCGCCGTTAACGCCTCGTCCCAGCTCGCGGGTCGAAGTTTTCCGTTCTCGCGAATATAGGGCCGGTCAAGCCGCTGTCGCTTCAGGCCGTCCCAGATGAATCGCGTCTTGTCCGAGATCCATTCTTCATTGATGTCGGGATGCAGCCGCGGAAGGATGCGCATCACCTCGCGTCCGCGCGCGTCGATGCGAATATTCGAGCCGACGGCGTCCATAACGTCGATCGTCTCCGTCTTCGTCAGCTCCCAGGGGCGCGCGCTGAAAGCGTAAGGCTTCGACGTCAGCGCGCCGACCGGGCAGACGTCAATGAGATTTCCGGTAAGTTCGCTTTCGACCGCTTTTTCGAGATAGGTCGTAATTTCGGCATTTTCGCCGCGATTGATGAGCCCCAGATCGTCGACGCCGGCGATCTCCGTCGCGAACCTTACGCAGCGCGTGCACTGAATGCAGCGGGTCATGATCGTCTTGATCAGCGGGCCCATGTATTTCTCTTCGACCGCGCGCTTGTTCTCTTCGTAGCGCGACCCGTCGCGGCCATAGGCGACCGCCTGGTCCTGAAGGTCGCATTCGCCGCCCTGATCGCAGATCGGGCAGTCGAGCGGATGGTTGATGAGCAGAAACTCCATCACGCCTTCGCGCGCCTTTTTCACCATCGGCGTGTTGGTGAAAAGCTCCGGCGGCTCGCCGTTCGGGCCGGCGCGAAGATCCCGGACGTTTTGCGCGCAGGAGGCGACCGGCTTCGGCGGGCCGCCCTTAACCTCAATGAGGCACATCCGGCAATTGCCGGCGACCGACAGCCGCTCGTGGTAGCAAAAGCGCGGGATCTCCTCGCCCGCCGCCTCGCAGGCCTGGAGGAGGGTAAGGTTCGGCGCGACGTCGATCTCGCGGCCGTTCACTTTGATCTTGCGCAGCTCGGTCATGGGCGGGGATTTCGATCGGGTTCGTTCAGAAAATCGCGGCCTCTCTAGCGGCATTTTCGGCCGCGGGCCAGACCGGCAAGCGTCCCTACGACGGCAGCTTGTTCTCCAGAAACAGGCGCAACCGGACGAGTCTTTCGTTCGCCTGGCGCTGATCCGCCTGCAGCAGCTCGACCCGCTGGTCGAGCCGTTCGATCAAGCGCTCGATTTGCGCTAGTCCCTCAGCAATCGCTCGCATGAGCTGTCCGTCTTCGCTGCGGTTCATTGGTCCTCGCGGTTCGAATATGGCCGCCAGCATCGCAGAACTTTCCAAAATCGCAAGCCTCTGGCCCGATTCTTGCGATTTTGACGATCGATCGCAAGACGGGACGCGCGCAGGTTCGACCGATGGAGACGCCGATCGAATGGCTTCAGCGCCGGCTCGCCGAGCGCGGGCTGACCCAGGCGGAGGTCGCTCGGGCGACCAGCATCGACGAAACCGCAATCAGCAAAATGCTTCACGGAAAGCGCAATATGAGCGCGGCCGAGCTGCAACGCCTTACGCGCTTGCTCGAAGGTTCGCCGCCCGCGACGGGCTTCGGCGAAGGCGCGGCCGCGTTTCAGTCCGCGCCTGATACGCGAGCGCCGATCTTTCGTGCGGTCGCGACGGCGAGCGGCGACTGGCTGCTCGAGCGCGCGAGCCCCCCGGTCAACATGAAGGAGCGCCCGCCTGGAACGGCGGCGGTCGCCGAGCTCTACGGATTTCACGCACCGGACCGAAAGGCCTGGCCGCGTTTCAAAACCGGTGAGATCGTATGGGTCGATCCGGCCCACCCGGTCGGCGAGGGCGACGACGTCCTTATTCTCTCGAAGCTCCCGAAGCGCACGGCGCTGAAAGCGGCGCTTGGCGAATTTGTTTCGGCGACAGCGTCGAAAATCGAGTTCATCGACTATGGCGCGCGAGAACCGCGCGAAATCCCGTCATCCGGCGTCACGCGCAGCTTCGTTCTGCCGCGCTTCGGCCGATGACAGCCCTTTCAGAAATAGACGCTCGATGACTCGAGCGGACCCTCGCAGTTGACGAGATCGACCTTCTTTTGACGGATGCGGAGCGCCCCATCCCGCTCGACGAGGTCGTGCGTATAGGCGCCGCCGTAAAAGCGCTGGGCGTCGCGGCGATACTCGATCATCAGGAATCTTGAACTGGCGACGATCGCGCCGGACTTCGCGTCGCAGGCGTCAATCATCACGTTCGTCACGAGATGCGACGTTCGAGGAAAAGGCTGCAATGACGGAGCTGCGGGACTTGCGAAGCGGGCGATGCGCACTTTCCTCAGCAGTTGGTCTTCGTAAATCAGCGAAACATGGTTGACGGGATCGGGCTGGCCGGGCGTCGCGGGCGCCCAATAGACGCCGTCCGCAAGAAAAAGCGCCTCCCATTCATGCCAGCGGCATTCGTCGAGAAGCCGCGCCTCATGAAACAGGAATTGCGAAACGCGGTGGTGGA
>Ga0073934_10009537_pt1 | contig 12405 bp, 8 predicted proteins | sample LarsenN4metaG_FD_76834 | JGI IMG/M metagenome (GOLD analysis project Ga0073934, IMG submission 76834) | Hot spring sediment bacterial and archeal communities from British Columbia, Canada, to study Microbial Dark Matter (Phase II) - Larsen... ... | reverse complement strand
GCTCGAGCAGGCCCAAGTGGCGCAGCAGCTGGGTCTTTTCCGGGGAAGCCTCGGCCGCCAGGGCGAGCCCCTCCTCGTAGCGACGCCGGGCCTCGGCCCGCCGCCCCTCTTGCTCTTCCATCTTGCCCAGCAGGGTCAGGACCTTTAGGTGAAAGGGCCGATGGGCCTCGAAGCGCCGCGAGTCGCCGCTTTGCAAGGCCTGTCGCAGGTGACGCGCGGCCTGCACCGGCTTGCCCTGGTTCAGGAAATTCAAGCCGATCAGATAATGGTACTTGAGCGCCTTGCCGCCCGTGCCGTCGTCCTCCACCAAGGTGTACCAACGCTCGTAGGCCTGGTGCGCCTCCTCGAAGCGCGCCAGGCGGCTTAAGGCCGACGCCAGGTAGGCCAAATGGTAAGACTGGTCGCGGGGGGTGATCGCCGCCTCGGAGAGGTCTCGATGCAGGCGAGCCGCGGCCTCCGCGTCCCCGCGCGCTTGGAACTCTTCGGCTGCGCGAGCGCCGTAGTGCAGATAGTCCTCCGTGCGCCCGGCCTCGCGCGCCAGGCGCGCCAGCGCGAAGGCCGCGGCGCCGGGGCGGCCGCGCAGGGCCTCGAAGACGCGCTCGGCCAGGCGCTGCCGCTCTTTCGACGAGAGCAGGCCCAGCAAGGGCCGTCGCGCCAAGGGCGGCGTCACGCGATGGCGTCCGCCGCGCGCCTCGACCCAACCTTTGGCGTCGAGCTCTTCCAACTCGAAGCCCGCCTCCCTCGAGAGCAGGAGCGAAAGCTCCTCCTCCGTCAAACCCTCCGCCAACAGCGAACAGGCCCCCAAGAGCTCCCGTTCCTCCGCGGCCAACCGGGACCAGCGCGCCTTCAGCGCGTCTTGTTGAGAGGGCGGCAATTCATTCGGCTCGAAGTCCTCGAGCCGGGGCCGGCGCTCGCCGGCGGCCTCCTGGCCCCGCCACCAGCGGGCGACTTCCAGCAATAGCGCCGGCGAGCCGCGAGTAGCCTCATGGGCCGCCGCCGGGAATTTCGCGGGCAAGGGCCGCTCCCAAAGTTGTTCTTGCAGGAACTGCGCGGATTCTTCCGGATTTAAGGGGCGAAGCGCGTCCTCTTGGAAGGCCCAACGCGCGCTCAAGGCCTCCAGGCGACGCCAAAGGGCGGGCGAGACGCGGTCGGGATCGCACTCCATCGCCACCGCGGCCTGCGGGACGCGCGCCGGCAAGGAGGCAAAGAAATTTTCCAGGCTCGTCCCGGCCTCGGCCGGCAAGGCGTGGAGCTCCTTGAGGACCAACAAGACCCTCCCGGGCTCGGCGGCGGCCTGGGCCATCAAGTCGTCGAGCGATTCCCCCGGCGTCCAGACAAGGACGCGGTATTCCCGCAAGGCCGCCTGCCATTGCAGCTCCTCGAGGGCGCGGCTGCGCCCGATGCCCGCGGGACCCCGCAATAACCATAGCGGCGCCTTCCCTTCGCCTTCCTCCCAGGCCCGCAGGGATTCTTCCCAGGCCGCCAAGAGCTCCTCGCGGCCGACGAAGGGGATTCGGGTTTCGGCCGCGACTTCGGCGGCCCCGCGCCCCGCGAGCAGCTTCGGCTGGTGCAAGCCGATCGCCCGCAAGACGGCCGCGGCGCTGGAGAAGCGCCGCGCGGGGTCGAGATCCAGCATGCGTTGCAGGATCGCGCTGAAGAAAGGCGGGAGGTCCGGGCGCAGCTCGGACGCCGGTCGCGCGGGTTCGCCGAATCGCTGGGCCAGTTCCCCTCGCGGGAAGGGCAAGGCCCCGGTGAGCCACTCGTAGAACACCGCGGCCAAGGAAAAAAGATCGGATGCGGCGCCGCGGCGGCCCGCCAGGGCCTCCGGGGCCATGTAGTCCATCGTCCCCTGCATGCCGCCGGCCGCCTCGGTCTCGCGGCCGGCGAGGCCGAAATCGAGGATCTTCAGCTGCTTTTTTTTGTGAAGTTTGAGATTTCCCGGCTTCAGGTCGCCGTGAGTCAGGTGGCGGGCGTGCAGATAGTCCAGCCCGCGCAGGGCCTGCACAAAATACGGCAATATTTCCCCCGGCTCATCCGCGCCGCGCCGTTCGGTCAGGGTGGGGCCGTCGACGAATTCCATCAGCAGGCCCGGGCCCGACTCGGCGACCCCCTTCAGGCCCTCGACCCGGGGCAGATATTCCAAAATCCGAACGAGGTTAGGGTGGGACAGGCGGGCCAAGACCCGAACCTCCGACTCGAGGCTGGGACCCCGATCCAGCGCCTCCGCCTTGAGGACCTTGAGGGCGAAATCCTCCGCCCGCTGATCGTGGACCTTATAGACCTTGCCCCAGACGCCCTCGCCCAGGTGTTGATCGGCAATATAGGGGGGTAGCGGTTTTTCCATAGTTCTCATTATTTCAAATTTTTTTGAAATTTTAGCCCGATTTGGGGTGCCCTGTCTCCGAACTTCTGGCGAATCCCAAAAAATTATTTTGACATTTCAGCTACTTGCAAACTTCGTTCCAAATGAGATCTTCTGGCACAGGCGTTGCTTTTTCATTTTCCCGACAGTCCAGCCCTCTTCCAAAGAGGGAATTATCGTGAACCCCGGGGGGTCTTCCCGGAGACCCCCCACCCCCCGAGGCGCCCGGCCGAAAAACCCGGGCGTTTGGGGGGGCCAGACATGAACCCAAGGGGATCGGCCTTCGCGCCGATCCCCGCCCCTCGAGACCCCGTCCTTCACAGCGGGGCCTCGGGGGGCGGCCTTCCGTTCGCCGGGCACTCCATTCACCGCTCGATCCGCGCGCTAGACCCCGGTCGACACGCACCGGTTTGAGCCATGAGGATCTGCGTATGAAAAAAACCACCTTCTTGATCGCTTTTACCCTGCTGCTGAGCAGCGCCGGTTGGGCCAAGGCCGGACCGGGACATGCCTACAATCCCTGCGACCCCTGGCTGCGACCGAGGCCGGTGCCCACGCCGCCTCCGCCGCGATTTCCGGGAGACTTCACCACGCCGGAAGACGAACCCGAGACCCCGCCGCCGGTCCCGAACGTGGGCGGCGCCGGCATCGCAACGACCCTCGACGAGGACGAGTGCGACCCCGTCCCCACTCCGACGCCTCCGCCGACGCCTCCCGCGACTCCGACGCCTCCGCCGGGACCGAGCGACGCGCCCGAGCCGCAGGATCCCAACCAAAGCTTCGACCCGGGAAAACCCTTCTTGGAGGGCAGCGGCAAGCTCGGCTGCAGCCTAAATGCCATCGGGGCCTCGCCCGCGTCCTGGGGCCTGCTCGGCCTCGGACTGGCGGCCCCGCTGTTGTGGCGCAAGGCACAGCGCCGCAAATAGTTCGAATCCTGCCAGAGGGAAAGGGCGGGGCCGCGAGGCCTCGCCCTTTTTTTATTTTCGATGCCGCTTGAAAAACTTGATCAGCCGCTTGGCGACGAGGTCCTTATCGTAGTCGAGGGTGATGATGTGGTTGCTCTTCTTGAGCGTCACCGTCTCGACCTCGTCACCGGGCAGGATGGCCTGGATATAGTCCAGGTTGCCGTAAGGCACCGTCTCGTCATGCAGGGAATGAAGGATGATGGTCGGGTGATGGAGGTGCTTCAGCTCCTGCCGCACCGTCTTCTGCAGCTCGAACATGCTGGCGACCGAGACCACCGGCACCTTGTGGTAGGTTTGGTAGCGGCGCCGCGCCGCCGGGTCCTTGATCGAGGCGATGCCCTTGGGCTGGTATTTGTAGACGTGCTTGAGCGGGGTCTTCCAGACCGCTGGAAAGACACCCTTCACGAGAAATCCATCTAAGAAGAGCGGCGTCGCCATCAGCCCCAGGGCCCGCACGGCCTGCTTATGATGGTAGGCCAGGTGGGCCGCCAGGAGACCGCCCATCGAGAGGCCCGCCACCATTACGGCGCGGCACTCGGCCTTGAGGGCGTGGAAGGCGTCCTCGACGCTGCGGTACCAGTCCTGCCACTGGGTCTGCTCCAGGTGCTCGACCCGGGTCCCGTGGCCCGCCAGGACGGGGGCCAGGACCGTGAAGCCGGCCCGGTTCAGCTTATCGCCGAGATAGCGCATCGAATCGGGGGTGGCGGTAAAACCGTGGAGCAGCAGGACCCCCGCCTCGCCCCCGGGCAGGTGGATGGATTCGGTGTGGATCGACTTCTCGGGCATTCTCAGCATGCTTGTCCTTGACAAGCCCCCGCCCGCTGGTTAGCGGCTAAAGGCTTCAAATGGCTGTTGAATAGCGAATATTTCAACGGCGCGGTTTTCGGGTTTTGGCGCGATGCGCGACATCGTACGATAAACCCCGTTTTCCTTGAACGAATTTTATCGCGAGTTTGCCGCCATGTCCTCCCGTCCAGTCCCATCCCCCGCCCCCCTCGAGCCGCCCTTCGGCGACACCCTCGAGGCCCTGGCCCTGCAACTCAAGGATGAATTGGCGGCGGTCGAGGTCGAGATCCAAAAGAATCTCCTGAGCCAGGTCCCCTCCGTCACCCAGATCGCCACCCACATCGTGATGAGCGGCGGCAAGCGCCTGCGCCCCATCCTCTGCATCTTGGCCGCCCAGGCCCTGGACTACCGCGGGCCTCGCGTCCTCTCGCTGGCGACCGCCATCGAGTTCATCCACACCGCCACCCTGCTCCACGACGACGTGATCGACAACGCCCAGCTGCGGCGGGGCCGGCCCTCCTGCAACGCGATCTGGGACAACAAGATGTCGGTCTTGGTCGGCGACTTCCTCTACTGCCAGGCCTCCTCGCTGATCGCCCGCGACGGCGACTTGAAGGTCCTGCGCAGCATCACCGACGCCACCACCAGCACCACCGAGGGCGAGGTCCTCGAGATCACCAAGTCGCGCGACCTGCGGTTGGGCGAGGCCGAGTACTTCAAGATCGTCGAGTTTAAGACCGGCATGTTGATGGCCTGCGCGACCCAGGTCGGGGCCATCGTCGCCGGGGCGACGCCCGCCCAAGAGAAGGCCCTGGCCGACTACGGCATGCACTTAGGCATCGCCTTCCAGCTGGCCGACGACGTCCTCGACTACGTCAGCGTCGAGGCCGAGTTCGGCAAGGAGAAGGGCGTCGACCTCAAGGAGGGCAAGATCACCCTGCCGCTGCTCTACGCGCTGGAACGTTGCACCCCGGCGGAGCGCGAGGTGATCCGCGACGGGACGATCAGCGCGCGTCGCGACAGCTTTATGAAGGTCTTGGAGGTATTGAAGAAGTACGGCGCCATCGACTACGCCCTGGGTCTCGCCGCGCGGCGCTCGGCCGACGCGCGCCAGTCGCTCGCGGTCCTGCCCGAGAGCCCCGCGAAGGCCGCCCTGCTGAAGCTCGGCGACTACGTCATCCAACGCAAGAAGTGAGCGGCATCCGCCGGGGATCGACCGAAAATCGCGTTGCGAAATAACCCCCGCTCGGCTAAGTTCGGACCGATGGAGCGAAACGCGGCCCAAGTCGAAAATCAGCAATGCACAGGCGAGATCGATTTGTCCGTTCTCGCCTACAATCTGTCGTTGAGCCACGAAGACCGACTCCTCCACCACCAAAGGGCCTTGGACTTGGTTCTCCTGTTGCGGGCCGCGGGGCAAGCGCACTATGCAAGACTTCAGCAACCTCCTCCGCCTGCTTTTGGAAAATAAGATCGAATTCGTTCTCATCGGCGGAATGGCGGCCGTCGTCCACGGAGCCAGCCAGGTCACCGAAGATATCGATATCTGCGCGGCCATCGACCCGAAACAAGTCGAAAAGCTGCGGGCCTGCCTTCGGGAACTCCATCCGAAACACCGGATGACATCCCAGAAGCTTTCTTTTATCGAGTTCCCGGAAGAAACCGGAAACCTGAAAAACCGCTATCTGCAGACGGACTGGGGGATCTTGGACGTGATCGGCACGGTCACCGGGGTGGGAGATTACGACGCGGTCCTGCAGAGTTCCGTCGAGATCGAATTATTCGGAGTGCCTTGCAAGGTCTTGGGCATCGAAGGCTTGATCTCCGCCAAGCAGGCCCTCGGCAGGGAGAAGGATCTGGCAACGGTTCGGGAATTGAAAGCCATTCGAAAACTTCAGGAAGAAAAAGGCAAAAACTAATTATGGGATTCAACTGCGGCATCGTCGGCCTGCCCAACGTCGGCAAATCCACCATCTTCAACGCCCTGACCCACGCGGGGGCGCAGGCAGCCAACTATCCCTTCTGCACCATCGACCCCAACGTCGGCATCGTCCCGCTCCCGGACCCGCGCTTGGGGCAGATCGCGAAGTACATCCCGCCGCAGAAGTTGATCCCCACCACCGTCGAGTTCGTCGACATCGCCGGCCTGGTGAAGGGCGCGTCGAAGGGAGAAGGGCTCGGCAACCAGTTTTTGGGCAACATCAAGAACACCGACGCGATCGCGCACATCGTGCGCTGCTTCGAGGACCCCGACGTCGTCCACGTCGAGGGCGGCGTCGACCCGATCCGCGACATCGAGGTGATCGACACCGAGCTGATGCTGGCGGACCTGGCCACCGTCGAGAAACGCCTGGAGCGCAGCGGGAAGGCCGCGAAGAGTGGCGACAAAGAACTGCTCGCCGAGGTGGAGGTCCTGCAAAAGGTGCAAAAGGGCCTGAACGAGGGCGTGCCCGTGCGGCGCCAGGGCTTAAGCGACATGGAAAAGGCCGCGATCCGCGAGCTCTTCCTGCTCACCCTCAAGCCGGTGATGTACGTCGCCAACGTCAACGAGGCCGAGGCGGCCAACCCCGGCCCGGCCGCCCAGCGCGTCATGGCCCATGCCGAAAAAGAAGGCGCCCCCTGCGTCGTGCTCTCGGGCGCCATCGAGGCCGAGATCTCCAACCTCCCGGAGGACGAACAAAAGGCCTTCTTGGAAGACCTGGGCTTGCACGAGTCCGGCCTCGATCGCATGGCCCGCGCCGGCTATCAGCTGTTACATCTTTCGACTTACTTCACCGCCGGCGAAAAAGAGGTCCGCGCCTGGACCATCCCGGCGGGCGCCAAGGCCCCGCAGGCCGCCGGCGTCATCCACAGCGACTTCGAAAAGGGCTTCATCCGCGCCGAGGTCTACCACTTTGACGACTTGATGAAATACAAGTCCGAGCAGGCGGTGAAAGAGGCAGGCCTGCTGCGCCTCGAGGGGAAGGACTACGTGGTCCGTGACGGGGACATCATGCACTTTCGCTTCAACGTCTAAAGCTCAAGCCAAATCGAACAACAGAACTTCCGCATCCCGCTTCCCGCGCAGGTCCACGCTCGGCACTTGGCTGAGCGCCGCGCCGTCGCCGGCCTTCAACAAGTGGTCCTGCAGGAGGACCTCGCCGCGGGCGACCTGCAGCCAGACGTGGCGGTCGGGCTTCACCTGGAAAAAGAGCTCCTCGTTGGGCGGGATCCACGAGGCGTAGACGTGAACGTCTTGATGCACGGTCACCGAGCCCTGGTGCCCGTTGGGCGAGGCGATGAGCAGCCAGTGGCCCTTCTTGCGCTCGGCGGCGAAGTCCTTCTGTTCGTAGCCGGGTGGGAGCCCGGATTCCCGAGGCAGGATCCAGATTTGCAGAAGGTGAACCGGCTCTTCATTCGAGGCGTTGTACTCGCTGTGCGTCACGCCCGTGCCCGCGCTCATCCGCTGCACCTCGCCGGGCCGGATCACCGAGCCATTGCCCATGCTGTCGCGGTGCTGCAGGGCGCCCTCGAGGACGTAGGTGAGGATCTCCATGTCGCGGTGCGGGTGCGTGGGGAAGCCCTTGCCCGGCTGGACGCGGTCCTCGTTCAAGACGCGCAGATCGCGAAAGCCCATGTGGCGCGGGTCGTAGTACTCGCCGAAGGAGAAGCTGTGATAGGTGTCAAGCCAGCCGAAATCGAAGTGGCCCCGCTCTTCGGCCTTGCGGAGGTTGATCATGGTGTCTCCCTCTAAATAAAAAAGGCGGGCTTCCACCCGCCTCTTTCAGGAGCGCCCCTGAGATTTCTTATTATGATCCGAGCGCCCGCGCCGCCCACAACCTAAAAATGGTAAGTCCCTAATACCTGGGAGTCAAACCGTTATTGCCTGCTGGGGGCCGGCGGGCGATCAAGACCGCGTGGGGGGTGTCCGGCCGCTGGCACCAGTCCGTCGGAAAGATCGGGGCCTCGTCCAAGGAGGCGGCCACCCGGTAATAGACCGGCTCCCAGCGCAATCGGTTCAACTCCTCGGCGTGGCGGAGGATCTCGAAGGGGGTGCGCGGGTTGTAGGCCTGAATCACCAGCCACTGGGCCCGCGGAAACTGGCGGAGGATGTCGACCGCCGCCGGCAAGGCCACGTGGTGCTGCGCGTAGAAGAGAAAGGGCGAGCCGTTGATAAAGAGCACGTCCAAGTCCGAGCGCCGCAGGGCCTCGCGGTCGGCCTCCGCGGGATAAACCTTGTTCACCTCCAGGCCCCAGGCCCTGCCGCCCCGCCGCTCCACCGCCTGCAGGGTCTCGAGGCGGTCCCCGTAGCCGATCTCCAGAAATCGGGTGTCGGTGCCGACCAGCCGTTCCAGTATCGCCGGCATCGAGGGCTCGAGGCCCAGGTGGTTGAAAGCGGGCAGGGCCGCGCCGTCCTCGATCTCCATCAACGTGGGGATGCGGGTCCCGAATTTGCGCCGGGCCCATGCGTCGAAGGCGCGGTTCGCCGCCTCGCGGTGCTGCGGGCCCAGCTCGGCGGGCAGGAGCGTCGAGCGCGGCTGGGTCACCAGATCGACGCGGTCACCGTGATGCTCGTAGCGGCTGTAGGCGGAGTGGATCAGGCCGTAGCCCAACATTTCGTGAAGCTCGGGGCTGATGCCACGGATCTGCAGGTCCGAGGCGCGGACCAAGGTCTCGGTGCTCAGCCAATCCAGGAACATCGGCAAGAGCGCCGAACCCGCACGCGGTTGAAGCGGGGTATCCAGGACGACGCGGTCTGGGGTCAGCTCCACGACGACAGTGAAGGCGGTCTCCGCGTCCCGGACCTCCAAGGTGAAGGCCTCGCCCTCGGGGAGCGCGCGGCGCTCGCGCAGGGTGAGGCGGGCCTCGCCCCGGGGCCCGACGGCAAAGACCTGGGCGCTCCCCGGATCCAGGCGATCCACGAAGCGCCCCAGGCGCAACTCGTAACGGGCCTCTCCGCCCCGGTTGTAATAGGGGTGGAGATGGCGGCGCGCCAGGACCCCCTCGGGGCCGGGTGTGCTGGAGATCTCGGGCGAGAAATCCCGGGCCGGCTCGCGGAAGCGATAGGCGCGCTCGCCCAGATGAATGAGCTCGCCGTCGCGGACGCGCAGTGAGCCGCCGGGCGGGAGGCGATGCCCGCCGACCCGCACCTCGACGCTGCGGGCGCGGGTCTCGGTGTCGATATCGATGACCCAAAAGACGCCTTGCGCCTCGATCAGCTTGATCGCCGGCGCCGCCTCGCGATCGACGGGCCGCCCCCTCCCGTCGAGACTGGGGCGCACCTCCGGCGGCGGGCTTTCCGCGGGGGCTGCGGCGCCGCGGCCCACGCCGCCGACCGAGAAGAAGCGGTCGGGCAGGCCCGGCGGCCCTTCGCCGGGACCGCCCGCCATGGCGAAGACCGGGGCGTTTCGCCAAGGCAGCGTGCTATCCAGGCGAGGGTTGGGTCGGTTTGGCAGCCGCTGAAGGATCTCGGCCTGCCGGTCGAGATTGGATTCCCAGGCGGAGAAGCGCTGGCCGAAGGCCTGGCGGGTCAGGCGGCCGGCGACGTGGAATTGCAGCAGCATCGCCAGCGAGTCGGTCAGCGTCGTCGCACCGTCTTGGGGGCGACACAGGCCGATCTGTTCTTCCAGCGCGTGGCCGAGCAGGATGCCCCCCAACATCCCGCCCTGCTGAAACAGCGTCTGTAGGGGCCGTTCGCGAACGGCCCCTAGGGGGGAGGCAAACCTACGATACGCCGCGCCGCTCGCCCAGCCCGCCAACTTCAATCCGCCCAAGACCAGGTAGCTCGAGGCGAAGTCCCGGCCTAAGGCCGCCCCGCTCCAATCCTGCCTTCTTCCCAGGACTTCATTTCCCATGCGCCCCGCCAGGGTGAAGGCCGGGGCCTCCAAAGCGAAGCCGGTTAATGAAGCCAGGCGTCCCGCCCCGATCAGCTGCGTCAAGATCCCCGGATTCTGCGTCGAGGCCAGCCGCGACAGCGTCGCCAGCCGCGTCATCCGAAACACCGCCCCCGCCGTCCCCATCGCGAAGAGCATCGCCGGGTCGCTGGATTGCTGGGCTAGATTTCTTAAGAGAAACTCCGCGCGGGGGCCAAGGGCGCCGCGGCCCAGGATCGCATCGAGGTGTTCTTGCGCACGCCGTTGTAGGGGCTGTTCGCGAACGGCCCCTATAGCGTCGGCCTCCTGCACTGCCGCCGCATACAACTCCGCCGCCGTCTCCAAGCGCCCCGCCGCCTCCTCCCGCCGGGCCAGGGCCAGCAGGCCCTCGGCGCGCAGCTCCGGATCCCGCTCCCGCGACAAGGCCCGCAGCTCCTCCGCCGCGGGGCCTTCCCGAAACCGCGCCATAAGCGGGCGCAGCGGGGCCTCGGCCGGCTCAGCCGCTCCAAGATGCATTCGGGATAGAGGAAGAATCGGGGTCATAGCATTTCTCGCCTCGGAGGACCCCCGCTCCGATAGGCCGATGCGGCCTGGTATCGGCCAATGGGGGCCTCAGTTGCTTGAGCCTCCCCCCGGGGCGGCGGCCGAGAAACGATGCAGCAGCTTGACCAACAGCTCCTCGATCGCCGGCCGAATGCGCGGGTCCGGATGATATTGCAGGCGCATCAGGGGCTTGAGGTTGGTCTCCGAGAGGAGATCCCCGGCAAGATCGGGGCGAGGCGGCAGGAGCAGGACCAGCTCCTGGTAGTCTCGAAGGGCTTGCAGAAGCTCCTCGGCCTCTTGCGCCTTAAGACGCAAGGTGAAGGGCCCCAGCGCCTGCGTCAATTCCTGGACCACCTTTTGATTAATCGAGACCGGAAACAGGCGCTCGTGTTCCAGAATTTCCGCGGCGCGGGCTTGCACCTGATCCATCAACCTCAGGTAGGTGCGGCCGCACTCCGCCCGCACCTGGGGATCGGCATGCTCGGAAATCCAGGGCCGCAGGCTCCCCGCCTGCGCCAAAAAAACCTGGGTCAGCATGAAGGTATTGCCGGGGGCCGGCCCCGCGCTTTGATAGACCGTCTCCGCATAATGGGGAAAGGCCCGCAGCGTCGGAATCAAGATCTCTTGGGAAACGCGGTAGGGTTGGAGATGCCGTTGGAGAAAGACGATCTCCTCGCGCAGCTCCTCCATCACCGCCTCGTTGAAGCCGGGGTGGGCGCGCTCGGCCAGGCGCCGCCAGAAGAGGGGAAAATAATTCCCGCCCAGGGCGCGACGCTCCGCATCTGCCTCCAGCATCCAACGCCGCGCCAAGCGGATCCCCGCGTGGGCCTCTCGAGCCAGGCCCAGGCTGTTGCCGACGCTGTTGTTGAGGGTGTCGTGGAAGGCCTCGAGGTAGCGCGGCCGCAGCTCGGGGACCTTGGGCGACTCGGCGCCGGTGCGCAGGACCGCGAGCAGGGATTCGAGCGACTCGCTTAAATCCCGCTCTCGGGGCGAGCCCTCGATCAGGGCGGCTTGGGTGTGGCTGTAGATGCGTCCGATCTGCGGCGAGGCCTCGAGCGCGGCTTGGAGGAAGCGGGGATTGCGCTCGGCGCCCAGCAGCTCACGGTGGCGATTGACATGCACTCGAAAGGATTCGGTCATCGCGGCGTTGAGCGAGGCGGGCCTCCAACCGTCCGCAAGGAATCTCCACAATTCCAGGTAATGCCGAAAGGCGATCGCCTTGCGAAAGCCGTCCCGCCCGGCGGCCCAGGTGCCGAGCAGGTCCAGGCCCTGCTGCGCCTCTTCCAAGGTCTCGCGCCGCCCCGCCGGCAGGGACTTGAGCCGGGCGACGTAATCGGCCGCCTGTTCGGCACGGCGCCGCCAGGCCTCTTCCGGGGCGATCTGGAGGCGCAGGAGCCGCGCCGCCTCCAAGTCCTGCGGCCCGGAGCCGCCGCCCCGCCCCTTGCCCGTCATGAAGACCAACGTCGGTAACTCCGGAGCGGGGGCCATGTCGCGAGGTCCCGCGGTCGGGAGCAGGGCCCGTGCGCCCGGGCGGCCAAGTGCCGTCGCGGGAAACCCGAAGTTTCCGAATCGACCCAGCGGCGGCCCTTGGGAAAGCATCTCTGCCTGCGAGTCGAGGCCGCGCTCCCAGGCGGCGAAGCGCGGGCCGAAGGCCTGGCGGGTCAGGCGGCCGGCGACGTGGAATTGCAGCAGCATCGCCAGCGAGTCGGTCAGCGTCGTCGCACCGTCGCGATGCGGGCGGAGGCCGAAGTGCTCTTCCAGCGCGTGGCCGAGCAGGATGCCCGTCAACATGGAGCCCTGTTGAAATAGCAATGGTAGGGGCGAACCTTGTGTTCGCCCTCCCCCTCCCCGCCCGGGGGCGAACACAAGGTTCGCCCCTACATAGCCCGCCAACTTC
>Ga0073934_10009536_pt1 | contig 12406 bp, 10 predicted proteins | sample LarsenN4metaG_FD_76834 | JGI IMG/M metagenome (GOLD analysis project Ga0073934, IMG submission 76834) | Hot spring sediment bacterial and archeal communities from British Columbia, Canada, to study Microbial Dark Matter (Phase II) - Larsen... ... | reverse complement strand
GTGCTGTCGAGCGTGCGGCGGACCTGCGACACGGCGCGCTGGAGGAACGCGCGTCCCTCCATCTGGGTGCCGGAGCGGCCGAGGTTGTTGAGCATGCCGAGCATCATGGCGCGGCGCTCGGTCAGCTTGTGGACCTCCTCGAGGCGGAGGCCGATCGCGATCTGCGACGCGAGCAGCTCGAGAAGATGGCGGTCGGTGTGGCTGAAGAAGCCGATCTTCGAGCTCTCGAAGTTCAACACGCCGAGGAGGCGCTCGCCGGCGATGATCGGGATGACGGCCTCGGAGCGGGTGGAGTCGGTGATTTTCTTGTAGCGGCGGTCCTTGCGGACGTCCGAAACGATGATCGGCTGGCGGTGGGCGGCGGAGATGCCGGTGACGCCCTCCTCGCCGATGCGGGTGTCGTAGCGCTGGGGCAGGGCCTCGATCACGTGGGCGATGTTGGCCGCCCGCGCTGCGTCCTCGACCTCCGCGTCCGTGGCCTCCAGCCGCCCGTAGCGGATGTTCTCCCGGATGGTCGTGTTGAACAGAACGGTCTCCTGGATCACCACCCCCACCTGCCGCCGCAGCGACTCCAGGGTGACATCCCGCAGGTCCATGCCGTCCACCCGGATGGCGCCCGCGTGCACGTCGTAGTGGCGGGAGAGCAGGTTGATGATGGTGGTCTTTCCCGAGCCCGACTGCCCCACCAGCGCCACCATCTCGCCGGGCTCCACGTGCAGCGAGACTCCCTTGAGCACCGGCTGGCCGGGCTCATACTCGAACCAGACATCCTCGAAATCCACCCGGCCCCGGAGGGGCGGCAGTGCCCGGGCACCCACCCGGTCCTCCACCAGCGGCCGTGTGTCCAGGATATGGAAGATGCGGTTCAGCGCCGCGTTGGCCCGGGCGATCTGGTCGTTCAGCTGGATGAGCCGGACGATGGGAGAGTACAGATAGGTGGTGATGTAGGCGACGAAGGCCACCAGTGTGCCGGCGGTCATGTCGCCCCGCATCACCTCTCGGCCTCCATGCCACAAGATGAGGGCCGTGCCGCACCCGCTCCCGATGAATTCGGCCAGCGTCCAGAGCCGCGTGCCCAGCATGGATTGGCGCACGTTCAGGCTCAGGATGGTCCGGTTCTGGCCGGCAAACTGGCGCACCTCCGACCGCTCCCTGGCGTAGGACTTCACCACCAGGGCGCCCGCCAGCTTCTCCTGGAGGTCCCCCAGCATCACGTCGCGCTCCTCTCGCACCTCGTCGGCCGTCCGCTTGATGCGCCCGATGTGGAGCAGGTAATTCACGATGTAGAAGGGGAACACGCTCAGGGAGACCAGTGCCAGCTCCCAGTTCATTGTGAAGACGAGGCAGAGCACGACGGCCAGGGTGGCCGTGTCCGAGATGAGGGTGACGAAGCCGCCGCTGATGAGCTGGTCCAGCGAAGCCACATCGTTGGTGATGTTGGACATGAGCTTGCCCGTCTGGCTCTTCTCAAAGTAGCCCAGGGACAGGGTCTGCATGTGCCCGTACAGGCGCCGGCGGGTGTCGTACTTGAACCGCTGGCCCAGGTAGGTGACGGAGAGGGTGAGGGCGAAGCTGACGAGCCCGGCGGCGGCGGCGATCCCCACCAGCGCCGCGAAGACGAGGGGCAGGTTCACCGGCTCGCGGGCGATCAGGTGGTCCACGAGATGCCGCACGATGAGCGGCCCCGGGATGCCCAGCCCGGCGCTGGCCAGCGTGAGCACCACGATGAGGGCCATGACGCGCCAGTAGCCCCGGCACTCGCGCAGGAGTCGGCGGATGTTCCTCACGGCGAAGGGCTCCCAATGGGCGCGCACAAGCGCGGGGGCCGGAATCGCGCGCGCGATTCCGGCCCCCGTCGAGAAGGGTGCGGCCTGCGTTCGTCCGCTCCGCGTGGAAGCAGCTCCCCGCCGTGCCGTCGAATCCAGAGTTCCCTGCCGCGGTCTCCGCGGCTGTCATGGCACCCGCGCATCCGATCCATCAGGGCGCTGCGCCGCCGGCCTCGTGCCGTCGGCGCACGCCGCAGTATACCCCACTCCCCGGCCGCTCCAGCACGTCCGCGTGAGGCGCGCGGCTCAGGATGCGGCAAGAGGTGCCGGCGGCTTGGGAGCCCGGCGCGCCTTCGCAGGCTTGGGCGGCGGCGTGGCGCGCAGGCGCAGAAAGGCTTCGGCCTGCTCCTCCAGGCTCTCCACCTTGGCCGATGACGCCGGCCGCGCCCGGGTCTTGGCCCAGTCGCGCAGGTACGCGATCTTCTCGCGCATGGTCATGGAGAGCGGGACGGACGCCCGGGCCGCCTTCAGCAGGTGCTTGGTGGTGAGCTCGGTCCCCTCGTCGAAGGCCTCGTAGAGCCCCTCGATCACCATCTGCTCCAGCTCCGCGCCCGAGAAGCCAGGCGTCGCCTCGGCAAGGCGCAGCACGTCGAACTTCTCGGGGTCGCGCTTGCGCCGGCGCAGGTGGATGCGCAATATCTCCGCCCGCTCCTCCTTGGAGGGCAGGTCGATGAAGAAGATCTCGTCGAAGCGCCCCTTGCGCAGAAGCTCCGGCGGCAGCGCCTCCACCTGATTGGCCGTGGAGACCACGAACACGGGCACGGTCTTTTCCTGCAGCCAGGTGAGAAAGGTGCTGAAAACGCGCGCGGTCGTGCCGCCATCGGAGGAGCCCGAGCTCTGCAGGCCGGAGAGGCCCTTCTCCAGCTCGTCCAGCCAGAGGATGGCCGGAGCCACCGACTCGGCCACGCGCAGGGCCTTGCGCATGTTCTCCTCGCTGGCACCCACGAGACCGGCGAACACCTTGCCGATGTCCAGCCGAAGAAGGGGCAGCTTCCAGAGCGAGCCGATGGCCTTGGCCGAGAGGCTCTTGCCGCACCCCTGCACGCCCAGCAACAGAATCCCCTTCGGCTCCGGCAGGCCAAACTCCCGCGCCTTGTCCGTGAAGGAGGCGGTGCGCTTGTCCATCCAGTCCTTCAGCAGGTCCAGGCCCCCGATGTTGCTGAAGGCCTCCGTGGCCGGATAGTACTCCAGGATTCCCGACTTGCGGATGATCTGCTCCTTCTCCGAGAGGACCACGTCCACGTCAAAGGTGCGCCTCTCCACGAGGGACTTGGCGAAGACGTTCTCGGCCTCCATGGCGGTCAGGCCCTGGGCGGCTTTCAGCACGTGCTCCCGCTGCTCCGGCGTGAGGTCCGTGTTCACCCCGGGAGTGTCCTTCACGGAGCGGATGATGTCGTCCAGCAGGCGGCCCAGGTCCTCCCGGGTAGGCAGGCCGTAGTCCAGCACGGTCACCTCCTTCTCAAGCTCCGGGGGGAGCTTGAGGAGAGGCGCCAGAATGATCAGGTTCTTGAAGCTGTTCTTCAGAGCCAGGGTGAGGTCGCGGAGCCGGCGGGTTATGTTGTAGTCGGCGATGTAGGAGTGAAAGTCCTTGAGCAGATAGATGGCCTGGTCCGGAGAGTTGATGACGAAGTCCAGCGCAGCCAGAGGGTCGCGCGTGGTGTTGTCCCGATGGCCGGCGGGCCCGGCGAATCCCTGGGTGACGGTCCACACATGGAGCTTCTTGCCCCTGTCCCGGGCGATGGCCCGCAGGGTGTCCTCCACGCGCTTCTCCTCCCACGAGACCACGTAGATGAGGGGGTAGCGGGCCCGGATCAGGGTCTCCAGTTCTGTCTCGACGCGCGCAGCCAACTTTGCGGTCCTTCCTCCTTCAGCCCCCGCTGAGCAGGCCCCGCAGGGCCTTCAGGTGGCGGGGCACGGCCTCCAGCGGGTTCTCGGCAGCCTCATACTCCAGCGTCACATAGCCGCGATAGCCCGAGTCGCGCAGGATTCGCACGATCCGTGCCAGGTCGGCCTGCTCCTTCATGCCACCGCGCCGCTGGATCTCGGTCTTCACCTGCACCGTCACGGCCAGGGGAGCGCACCGGGCGATGTCCCCGTAGGGATCGTCCGTGTGGAAGTTCCCCGTGTCCAGGTTGATTCCGCACCACGGCGAGCCCACCTCCCGCACGATCTTCAGCAGGCTGTCGGCCTCCGCCACGATGCCGCCGTGGTTCTCCAGTGCCAGAATCACCCCCCGCCGGGCGGCGTGGGGCAGGCAGGCGCGGATGGAGTCCGCGCAGCACCGCTGGGCCTCCTCCAGCGTCTGGCCCTTCTGCGCGTCCCCGGCGAAGATGCGGATGGCCGGGGACCCCAGGTCGGCGGCGATGCCGATCCAGCGGACCACATGAGCCACTTCCCGGTCGCGCTCCGGACCAGCCGGGAAGGTGAAGGTGTTCCGCACCGGCGTGCCCGTGATGTCCAGTCCCTGCAGGTGGCAGCGCAGCTTCAGTCCTGCCAGGTGCTCGGGCGTGACCGGGTCGGGGAAGTAGTAGGAGGTGAGCTCCACCCCGTCCAGGTCCATTGCCGCAGCCCTGTCGATGAACTCGGGCAGGTCCATGCGCGGCTCGCTCTTTCCGGTGAGGTAGTCGCGGAAGGAATAGGCCGCCAGGCTCAGCCGCATGCGGGCGCCGGGGGCGCGCCGCACCTGGGGGGCCGGCGCGGCGACGGCCGCCGGGGGAGGCTCGGCGGGAGTGCCCGCAAGCTCGCGGAAGAGCTCGTGGTAACACCGGAGGAACGGCGTCCCGTCCTCGGCACGGATGGGCGTGCCCACTTCGCACAGAGCGAAGCGGTCGTAGCCGGAGGCATCGAGCAGCCCGAACAGCTCCCGGTAGGGGTAGCCGCTCCAGAGCTCGTTCACGTGGCAGCAGCGGATGAAGGGGCCCAACAGCTCGAACGCCCGCCGCACCGATCCGTTCTCCACGTCCGTGGGGTTGGAGTTCCACGTGATCCCCACGCTGGGGTGGCCGCAGGAATCCAGGATGGCTCGCATGCAGGCGGGCTGGGCCGTGCCGCTGCCATGAACCTCCACCCAGATCTCCACGCCGTGGTCCGCGGCGAACTGGCCGCACTCCTTCAATGCCGAGCCGATCTGCGCGATCGTCTTCTCCGGCGGCACCTCCGCCGGGAGGCCGTTGGGGCGCACTTTCACTCCTCGGGCGCCGATGTCCCGGGCCAGCAGCACGAACTCGCGGCACGTCTCCACGTTCCTCCGCACCACGGCCGGATCCGGAGAGTGAAACTCGCAGACCGTGCCCAGGCTCGTCTGCAGAATCCCCGCGTCCGCGCACAGCTGGCGAACGCGGGCGCGCAGGCCGGCCGTCAGCGAAGGCTCCACCCCGTGGGCGTGGGTCGTGCGGAACTCCACGGCCGTGAGGCCGGCCGCCCGGCACTGCTTCAGCAGCGTCTCCAGGTCCCAGTCCCGGGCCACATTGTAGGAGACCAGTCCCAGCCGCATTCTTGTGCCCCCCGCGCCGGCCCGCGGTTCCGATGCCGCGCGGCCCGCGGCCAGCACCGCCGACCCCGCCGCTCCCATCTGCAGGAGCTCGCGCCTGTTCATCCTCATCCGGTCCATCCTGTCGCAGAGTGAGTGGCGGGTGGCGAGTGGTGCGCAGTGGGAGCCGACAACCCACCACGCACTCCCCCTATGATCCCGCACGCTTGTAGAGCAGGGCCTTGTCTTCGCGCAGGGGCCATCCGTTGTCGTGGCGCCGGCAGGCGTCAATCCAGAGGTGCAGGTCCGGCACGCGCCACTCGTCGCCCGGCTCGTAAACCGTGAACCCGTGGCGCCGGTAGAACCGCAGAGCCCAGTGGGAGTCGCGCAGGCAGTGCAGCGTGAAGAGCCGGGTGTCGGGCTGCTCCTCCAGCGCCCGCGCCTGGTAGTGGCGCAGCAGCCGCCTGCCGTGGCCGTGCCCCTGGTGCGATCCGGCGACGAAGAGCTGGTGCAGATGGGCGATCCCTGGCACCAGCCGCCACATGGCCACCCCGACCACGATCCCCTGCCACGCCGCCACCGCCCACCGCGTGGCCGGATCCCGCATCGCCTCCCTGTGCGTCTCCGCATGATAGAGCGGCATGTCGAAGGGGATGTGGTGCGCATCGATCCGGGAGTAAGAGTCCCGGATCGCCCGGGCGATGCCTTCGGCATCGCTCTCCTTGGCCGGACGAATCACGATCGGCTCGGCCTCCGGCCGCGTCTTGGTCCCCATGACGGCCTCCGTTCCAGATCGGCCGCCCGCCTCATCCTACTCGGGCAGCGGCTTGCCGCGCGTCTCCGGCGCGATAAGCAGCCCGATCAGCCCCGTCACGTAGATGCACGCCACGATGCTCGCTGCCAGCCGGAATCCCACCGTTTCGCCATGGCGGGCCGCCAGGATGCCCGCCAGGCTTCCCAGCGAGATCGGAGCGACAGCCGCGAAGATCCGGGCGCAGTTGTAGCAGAACCCGACCCCCGTGGCACGAAGACGGGTTGGGTACAGCTCTGGAAAGTAGACGCAGTACGCCGAGAACGGCGCCAGGGCGCAGAAACCCAGGATCGGCGCCCACGCCATGGCCGTGGCGAAGCTGTTGACCGACCAGAAGGTGCCCTGCACAGCCCCAAACGCCAGCAGGAAGAAGAGGAGCATGGCCGGACGCCGGCCAACCCGTTCGCTCAGCGCCGCGTACGTGAACATGCCAAAGAAGGCGCCGATCTGCTGAGCGAAGAAGGCCATCGTGCCGTAGTTGCTCCGCGCGGCTGGCGTCAGATTCAGCGGCTTGAAGGCGATGTCCATCAGGTCCTTGAGCCAGAATCCGACCCCCCAGATCCCTCCCACACCCGCGACCGCCAACAGGATGCCCGCGATCGTGTTGCGGCGGAGCACCGGGTCATGGAGCAGCTCCGCAATGTTGCCCAGCTCCTTCCGGGCGCCGTCGTGCTCCGCCTCCTCGCGCGCATGCTGCCATCTCTCGGGCTCGCGCACGGATCTGCGGATCCAGACAACCAGAAGCGCGGGCAGCGCCCCGATAAAGAAGACGATGCGCCAGTTGAAGTCGCCAATGAAAAAGACGATGGCCGCCGCGGTCATGTTGCCGATGGCCGAAAGCGCCTGAAGCGTGCCCAAGGCCATCGGCCGCGACCGGTCTGGGAAGACCTCGGCCACCAGCGCAACCCCCGCGGCGAACTCCCCTCCGACACCCAGCGCAGTCAGGAATCGAAACGCCGCGTACTGGTGCACGTTCTGGGCGATGCCGCTCAGGCCGGTGAACACCGCGTACACGAGGATCGTGATGATGAGCGTGCGGGTGCGCCCGAGCTTGTCGCCCAGGATGCCGAACACGAAACCGCCCACCGACCATCCGAGAAGGAATATGGAGGTGATCCACCCTCGCCAGGAGTTCACGGCGGCCTGCAGCTTGTCCGCCGGAACCGAGGAGCCAAGAAGCTCGCTGATAGACTTCTGGGCGACCAGGTTGTACAGATTCTGGTCCATTGTGTCGAACAGCCAGCCCAGGGCTGCGATGACGAGCACCAGCCAGGCGTAGCGGGGCACGCCTTGAAACCAGCGCTGCTTCTGCGTGCCCGGCTCCACCACGGTGTCAGTCATGGACCCTGCTCCTTGTGCTTCCTCCCATCCTCGCCTCCCCCACAGCTCCTAGCGCCAGACGTCCAGCGCATGCTCGCGCCATGAGTCGCGCGCGGAAGCCGCCAGCCTGCGCACCTCCACCCGCGGCGGCGCGGCGTATGCGGCCCAGGCATCCGCCACCCCGGCCTCCGCGGCGGCCCCGGGATGCAGAAGGACCCGGTACCGGAAGGTGACGGTGCCGCCCGCGGGGACCGTGAGGTCGCCCGTGCCCTTGGGCTGGCCGGGGACGAAGTCGTGCACCCCGAACGGATTGGCGGCGAACAGCCCGTAGTCGCGCACGTGCCAATACGTGGGATGCCGGGGATTGTCGGGATGGTCCAGGATGGCAACGCCCATCACAGCCCCCTCCACCGTGCCCCAGTAGTCCACCCATTCGGCACGCTTTCCCCAGGCCGCGGCGTCCCGGTCGCCCCGCGAAGTGAGGATTCGCCCGTCGCCGCCCTTCACGCGCATCGTGTCCGGAAGGCGGATCCCGAAGGAGCCCTCCTTGGTGTCCTGGAAGACCAGCGGCCCCTCCGTGGCGCGCACAGTCACCTCGAAGTCCAGAATCCGGCACTCGGGGAGGCGCCAGACTCTCACCTGCCGCACGTCCTCGGCCACTCGGGTGCCGTCCTTCGCCAGCCAGTCGGTGCGGCTGCGGAATCCTCCCATCACCGGCCCGCCCTCCAGCGCCTCGAAGCCCCGGCAGACCGTGCGGCCCGCATTGGGCCCCTCCGACCAGAAGTCGTGGCCGTTCACCTCCCCGTGGGTGAACCAGAGGCCCCGGTGATGCGGGTGGTCGTGGGTCTCGGTGGGCACCGTTTCCAGGGGATACTTGCGGACCATCAGCCGGCCGCCGGGCCCGTAGAGCGGGTGAAAGTAGGGCTTGTTGGGTCCGGTGGTGGCGTCGTAGCGGGCGAAGAGCTGCCCGTCTATGCGGACCTCCACGCTGCCGCCGCGCTGCTCCACGGCGACTCCCTGGCCCGCGGGAGCACGGCCCGCATCGCCCGTCACGAGCCGGTACGTTCGGCGTCCTCCGGCCCGAAGCTGGTCCACGATCCAGAGGACCTCCGTCCGCCCTCCCGCGGGGCGCAGCTGCACGGGTATCGGACGGCCCTCCGCATAAAGCGCCGCTTGGGTGGCAGCACCCTCGATGACCGCCCTCACGGGCGCTCCCCGCAGGGGCTTGTCCCCGGCCGTTACGCTCACCGCGAGCTCCTCCCCTCCAGCCTGCGCCGCGGCAGCCACCGCCGCCAGCAGGACCACCACCCTTCCCATTCGCGCACCCCTCACCGCGACAGTCGTGCGGGCCATGTTCCCCGGGGCGTCCGGCGGTTCCTCCCCTCAGGCGGCAGGCGGCGGCTCCTCCGCCGCGCGCATCGCCTCCGGACGCAGCGCCGCGATGCAGGGCAGGTTGCGGTAGAGCCCGCGCCAGTCCAGCCCATAGCCAACCACGAACGTGTCCGGGATCTCGAATCCCACGTAGTCCACCGGGATGTCCACGATCCGGCGGTACGGCCGGTCCAGCAGCGTGCAGATGCGCAGGGACGCCGGGTCGCGCACCAGCAGGTTCCGGCGGATATAGGCCAGCGTGAGACCCGTGTCGATAATGTCCTCCGCGATGAGCACGCGCCGGCCCCGGATGCTGTCGTCCAGATCCTTGGTGATCCGCACGGGGCCCCGGTTCTGGCCGGAATAGCTGGAGATCCCCAGGCAGTCCAGGGAGAGGGGCAGGTCGATGGCCCGGGCCAGGTCCGTGAGGAAGAAGAGGCCGCCGCGCAGAACCGTGATGAGGTGCAGGTCGCCCCCCGCGTAGTCCCGAGTGATCCGCCGGCCCAGCGCCCGCACCCGGCCGCGCAGGCGCGCTGCCGTGATGAGGACGGGACCGACCTCCGGGGCGGTGCTCGCCAGTTCCAAGCCTTCCTCCGGCACGCCCGGCATGAGCGGTGTGCTGGTGGATTGTACCCACCCGGACGGGCATGCCGGAGGGAAGAAAAATGGACGGAAAAATCTGGGCCAGACCCCTTGACAGGCGCAGGGGCATGCCCTATAATCCAATCACGCTGAGCGGGGTGAAACCCGAGCAGCGGAGAGCCTGAGCAGGAAGGCGCACCGCGCTGACAGCTCGATGAGGCTGGCGGAGGCTGAAAGGCCCGGCCGGAGCATCGCCCGAATACGCCGAAAGGTGAGTCGGAGATCTCCGGAGAGGCCGGACGGCATCGGCTGGCGGAGAGTTGCCCGAAAGGGTTTGCGCAGTCTTCGGGAAGATCGCTGGGTCGCCAAGTCGAATCCGACGGGTCGAAAGGTCTGTCGGAGCGGCAAGGCAGATCGGCGACCGAACTGAAGACAGCGAAGTCAGCGGGAAGCCCGATCGCTCAGGCTCTATTAGCGTCTGTCCTGCGCCGGCCGCCCCCCAGACCGCGCCGGCCCCGCCGCGATCATCCCCCTGCCGGCCCGTTCTCCGAAATCGGCGCCCGACCGTGGTACTTGGCCATAAGCGCCTCCAGGTCCCGCAACGCCAGCAGCTTGATCTGCATCTGGGGATAAAGCTCGCGGAAACGCCGGATCTTGCGGTTCTTCCGATGGGTGAGGGCGGGACGCAGCGTGGTTACTTCCAGGTAGAGGTCGTACTCGGGGAGGTAGAAATCCGGGGTGAAGAAGCGAGTCGGCCGGCCGCCCTCGTCCCACTCCAGGGGGAACGAGCGCGGCTCGTATTCCCATGCGACGTGGTAGAAGTCCAGCAGCGCCGCGATCTCCCGTTCGCTTTCGTGCGCAAAGACGGGAGGCGGTGCCAGCGTGGCTGCCATGCGGCCTCCTCTCCGGAATCCGGATCAATCTACAGACACAATTCAGTATAACGACGCCCGTCTCCGTTTGTCAACGCTTTTCTGTTCGCCACCTGGCTGCGGGATGCCGAGCCCCCCGGGCCGCGCGCCGGGGCAATCCCTCCGACGCTGCCGCCCGCTCCGCCCGCGCGCTGGATGCGCCGCACCCGTTGATTCCATCTGCCCGCAGTCTGTACAATAGGGCGAGGAGAAGCCTCCCCTGCCGAGCCCACCGGATGCCACCCATGGAAAGACTCTGGGCCCCCTGGCGCATGCGCTACATCGAATCCGCCGACACGCCCGACGGCTGCATCTTCTGCGACAAGCCCGCCGAGGCCAGGGATGATGAGAACCTGATCCTCCTGCGCGGGGAGCGGGCGTTCATTATGCTGAACGCGTTCCCGTACAGCAACGGCCACCTGATGATCTCCCCCTACCAGCACACGGCCTGCCTGGACGATCTGTCCCACGCGGAGCTGCTGGAGATTATGACCCTGACCCGCCAGGGCGTGAACCTCCTGAAGGACGCCTTCCGCCCTGACGGATTCAACATCGGCATGAACCTGGGCCGGGTGGCCGGCGCGGGAATCGCCGACCATGTGCACATCCACGTGGTGCCCCGCTGGAGCGGCGACACCAACTTCATGCCGGTTATCGGCGACGTGAAGGTGCTCCCGGAATCCCTGGAGGCGGTCTACTCCCGCCTGCGCGCCAGGCTGGACCATGGACGAGAGCAAGGCTGAGCTGCTGGAGCGCCTGGGGCGGGAGGCGGCCGGGTGCATGCGCTGCGGGCTGGCGGAGTCCCGCACGAAGGTCGTCTTCGGGGAAGGCAATCCCGAGGCCCCGCTCGTGTTCGTGGGCGAGGGGCCCGGCCAGCACGAGGACGCCACCGGCCGGCCCTTCGTGGGACGCGCGGGCGCGCTTCTCGACGAGTGTCTGCGCGCCTGCGGAATGACCCGCCGCCACGTCTACATCTGCAACATCATCAAATGCCGGGCCTGCCTGCTGGAGGCCGGACGCATCCAGAACCGGCCGCCACGCCTGGACGAGGTGGAGGCCTGCGCCCCCTGGCTCGACCAGCAGCTGCGAACCATCGATCCCTTGGTGATCGTGTGCCTGGGAGCGCCCGCCGCCAATGCCCTCATCCACCGCAACTTCCGCATCATGCAGGAGCGGGGCAAATGGTTCACGGACTGCCGCTACGCCCGGTACGCCACCGCCGCCCTCCACCCTGCCTTTATCCTCCGCCAGGAGGGAGATGCCTACCACTCCTACCGCCAGCTGCTGATTGAGGACATCGAGGCGGCCCGCAGGAAGGTCATCGAGGCCCGGAAGGAGCCCAGGCTCTCCCTTTTCTAGCGGCGATGCCGGTCCACGCACGGACCCACCCGGCGCGTCCTGCCGCCCCGCGCTGCCGGAGCGCCTCTCCCAGGCCGTTGCCGCCCGATCCGGAGGGCGGATCCCATGCGGGCGAGCAGGAGCCCGCGCGGTAGGCGGATGACACCCCATCCCCAGCGCCCCCGGAAGGGAGCTCGGCGCCGACGGTCCTGGAGCACCCGCGGGATCCGGGCGCAAGCGGACGTGCAGGTCCTCGGCATGCCCCGTCCGCCGGGTGCAAGTGCGGGATGGGGAGCCGACCCCACGCGGCCCCTCGAGCCAGGCAGCGCTGTCACAATGCCCGCGACACGCGGACAGACAGGGAGCAGACCCATGAACTCATTCGCTTGGTATGTGCTGGCCGCATTCGCCGAGATCGCCGGCTGTTTCGCCTTCTGGGCATGGCTGCGCCAGCGGCACAGCGTGCTCTGGCTGCTCCCCGGCATCCTGTCCCTGATCCTGTTCGCGGCCGCCCTTACACGGGTGGACACATCCCACGCCGGCAGGGCCTACGCCGCGTACGGAGGCATCTACATCCTGGCATCGGTCCTCTGGCTCTGGGCCGTTGAGCGAACACGCCCGGATCGATGGGATGCTCTCGGTGTCGCGGCGTGCCTCCTCGGCACCGCCATCATCCTCTTCGGTCCTCGTGCCAGATGAGGATGGTCGCGCGGCCCGCGCCCGGAGGGGCGCGGGCCGCGCGGCTGAATCCCCACACAAACCCGGGCGAGCGCCTTGC
>Ga0073934_10009535_pt1 | contig 12407 bp, 10 predicted proteins | sample LarsenN4metaG_FD_76834 | JGI IMG/M metagenome (GOLD analysis project Ga0073934, IMG submission 76834) | Hot spring sediment bacterial and archeal communities from British Columbia, Canada, to study Microbial Dark Matter (Phase II) - Larsen... ... | reverse complement strand
GCCGCTGCGCCGTCTCCAGGTCGAAGCCGGCGAGCGTCGCGCCGCCGAGCGAGAGACCGGAGGCGAACCGGATCAGGCCCGCGATCCGCAGGCGCCGGACCGGCCCCTCCGCCTGCACCCCGACCTCCTCCCCCACCTCGAGGCCGTGCTCGGAGGCCGTGCTCTCGTCGACGACGACCTCGTCCGGGCCCGGCCAGGAACCGGCGACCAGCGTGAGCGGGTTGAAGGGCGAGTCGCCCTTGGCGATCGAGAAACCGAGGTTGGGCGCGCCACCGGAGACGATCGCCTTGCCGTCGTCCCCGATCAGCTGCGTCGTCTCCGAGCTGACGCTGCCCTCGGCCTCCGCCACCCCGGGCAGGCCGCGCACGCGCTCGAGCAGCGACTCGTCGAGGGTGGGCTCGAGGGCGCCGCTGCCTCCGGAGAGGTCGAAGGCGGGCTTGCCGGAGATGACCGCGCTCGAGCCGGCCCGAATCTCGGTGAAGATGCGGTCGAACGCCTGGTCGATCGAGTCGGTGAGGACGTACGTCCCGGCGATCATGGCCACCCCGAGGACGATCGCGAGCGCGGTGAGGGCGGTGCGGAGCTTGCGGCCGAGCAGGCTGCGGAGCGCGAACCGCGTCACGTGAGCTGCTCCATCGCCTCGATCACCTCGTGCGAGCTGGCGCCGCGCAGCTCGCGCACGATGCGGCCGTCGGCGAGGAACAGGATCCGGTCGGCGATCGCGGCCACCCGCGGGTCGTGCGTGACGATGACCGTGGTCTGCCCGCGGCGGTCGACCGCCTCCCGCAGGAGCCGGAGGATCTCCTGGCCCGTGGCGGAGTCGAGGTTCCCGGTCGGCTCGTCGGCGAAGAGGACGGTCGGCTTGGTGACGAGAGCTCGCGCGATCGCGACCCGTTGCTGCTGCCCGCCCGAGAGCTCCGAGGGGCGGTGCCCGACCCGGTCGGCGAGGCCGACGTCGGCGATCAGCTGCTCGATCCAGCCGGGCTCGGGCTTCGCGCCCGCGATCGCGAGCGGGAGCGCGATGTTCTCCTTCGCAGTCAGCATCGGGAGCAGGTTGAAGAACTGGAAGACGAAGCCGATGTGCCTCCGCCGCAGCCGAGTCAGCTCGTCGTCGCCGAGCGCAGTGATCTCGGTGCCGGCCAGCTCCACGGTGCCCGAGGTCGGCTGGTCGAGCCCGGCCAGGATGTGCATGAAGGTGGACTTGCCCGAGCCCGACGGGCCCATGACCGCGGTCAGCTTCCCCCGTTCGATCTCGACCGAGACGCCGCGCAGCGCGTCCACCGCCGTGTCGCCCTCCCCGTAGCGACGGGTGACGTCCCGCGCGACGACGACGGCGCCGTTCTGGCTCTTGCTCACCGCTCCCGGCTCCTTTCCCTCGGCCGCTCCTCCGTGCGCGCCAAGGCTATCGACGCAGCCGAGTTGCCCGGATGGTGTCGCTTTGGGCACACTCGTCCCGGTGGATGCCAGGCTCGAGATCCGGGCGCAACTCGAGCGGGCGCGGGCGGGGACGGAGGCGCTCTTGGCGCCTGTCCCCGAGGAGGACCTGGTGGCGCAGATCTCGCCCCTCCAGTCGCCGCTCGTCTGGGACCTCGCCCACATCGCCTACTTCGAGGAGCTCTGGATCCTGCGCAGGCTGCTCGGACAGCCGCCCAGCGCCGAGCTCCACGACGACGTGTACGACGCCTTCCGGCACGCTCGGAGCGAGCGCTCGCAGCTCCCTATCCTGCGTCCGGCGGCGGCCCGCGCGTACGCAGCCGACGTACGTGAGCGCGTCCTCGCCGAGCTCGAGCGGGTCGACCTGGGCGCAGCCGAGCCCCTGCTCCGGGACGGCTTCGTCTTCGGGCTCGTCCTCCAGCACGAGCTCCAACACCAGGAGACGATGCTGCAGACGCTCCAGCTCCGGGCCGAGCCTCCGTACCCGCTCCCGAACGAGCCGGCGCCCCCGCGCGCGCCGACGGGGCCGGAGGAGGTGCACGTCCCCGGCGGCCCGTTCGTCCTGGGCGCGGTGGACGAGCCCTGGGCCTACGACAACGAGCGTCCTGCGTACCAGGTCGAGCTACGCCCGTTCTCCATCGACCGCACTCCGGTCACGAACGCAGCCTTCGCGGAGTTCGTCGCGGACGGGGGCTACGAGCGCGAGGAGCTCTGGACCGCCGAGGGCTGGGCCTGGCGCACGCGCGAGGCCGTACGGGCTCCCCTGTACTGGGAGCGGGCGGACGGCGGCTGGGAGCGCGTGCGCTTCGGCCGGCGGGAGCCCGTGCCCCCGGAGGAGCCCGTCCAGCACGTCTGCTGGTACGAGGCGGATGCCTTCGCGCGCTGGGCCGGGAAGCGCCTCCCCACCGAGGCCGAGTGGGAGCGGGCGGCGAGCTGGGACGAGCGCGCGGGCAAGAACCGCTTCCCGTGGGGCCGCGAATGGACGGGGCACGAGGCGAACCTCGGCCGGCTCCGCCTCTCGCCCGCGCCGGCGGGCTCCTACCCCGGCGGCGAGAGCGTCGCGGGCTGCCTGCAGCTCGCGGGCGACGTCTGGGAGTGGACCTCCTCGTGGTTCGAGGCGTACCCGGGCTTCGTCGCCTTCCCCTACGCCGAGTACTCGGAGGTCTTCTTCGGGGAGGGTTACCGCGTGCTGCGGGGCGGCTCCTGGGCGACCGACCCGCTCGTCGCGCGGACGACCTTCCGCAACTGGGACTACCCCATCCGCCGGCAGATCTTCGCCGGCTTCCGCTGTGCTCGCGACGCATAGCCAGCCCCGCGCATCCAAGGACGGGGAGACGAGCCACCCATGATCGATCGCACCGCACTCGCTCCGCGCGTCCGCGTCGACGTCCTTCTCGACGAGGAGGACCGTCGCGCGGCGCTCCACGACGCCACCTTCTGGGGCCTGCGCGCGACCCCGAAGCAGGTTCCCTCGATCTGGCTCTACGACGAGGCAGGCTCCGCGATCTTCGAGGAGATCACGCGCCTGCCCGAGTACTACCTGACCCGCCGTGAGCGCGAGCTCCTCATCGCCCACGCGCGGGAGATCGCCTCCCTCACGGGAGCACAGACGCTGGTCGAGCTCGGCTCGGGCACCTCCGAGAAGACCCGCCTCCTGCTCGACGCCCTCGCGGAGGAGGGCTCGCTCGCCTGCTTCGTCCCGCTCGACGTCAGCGAGCAGGTGCTCGTGGCGAGCGCGTACACGATCGCCGCGGAGTACCCCGCGCTCCGCGTGCACGCAGTCGTCGGCGACTTCGAGCGCCACCTGGCCGCCGTGCCCGACGGCGAGGGGAAGCTGATCGCGTTCCTCGGCTCGACGGTCGGGAACCTCGCACCGGAGGCGCGGGCTCGCTTCCTGGGCTCCGTCGCCGAAGCGCTCGGAGCCGGCGATGCGCTCTTGCTCGGCCTCGACCTGGTCAAGGACCCGGCCCGCATCGAGGCCGCCTACAACGACGCCACCGGGGTGAGCGAGCGCTTCCAGCGCAACGCGCTCGCCCACCTCGACCGCGAGCTCGGCTCCGACTTCACCCGCGCCCGCTTCGCCTACATGGCCGCTTGGGACCCGGCCGAGGAGTGGGTCGAGCTCGGCTTCCGCTCCGCCGCCGCTCAGGTCGTGCACGTGCCCGGGCTCGGGGTGGACGTCTCCTTCGCCCGAGGAGAGCCGCTGCGGATCGAGGTGAGCGCGAAGTTCCGGCGCGAACGGGTCGAGCGGGAGCTGGCCGGCGCCGGCCTCGCGCTCGAGCGCTGGTGGACGGACGCCGCCGGCGACTTCGCCCTCGCGCTCGCGCGGGCGAGCCGGGTCTGATCAGCGCATGAGCGCGGTCGCCTCGGTCAGCACCTCGCCGAGGATGCCGGTGATCTCGTCGAACTCGGCCTGGCCGGCGACGAGCGGCGGCGAGATCTGGATCACCGGATCGCCGCGGTCGTCGGCGCGGCAGATGAGGCCGGCCTCGAAGAGCGCGTTGGAGAGGAACCCGCGCAGGAGGCGCTCGCACTCCTCGTCCGAGAACGTCTCCCGCGTGTCCTTGTCCTTGACGAGCTCGAGCGCGTAGAAGTAGCCCGTCCCGCGCAGGTCACCCACGATCTCCAGGTCGAGGAGCTGAGCGAGGGTCGCCCGGAACGCGTCCTCGCGCTCGCGGACGCCCTCCACGATCCGCTCCCGCTTCATGATCTCGATGTTCTTGAGCGCGATCGCGCACATGACCGGATGGCCGCCGAAGGTGATCCCGTGCGAGAACATCGAGCGCTCCTCGAGGAAGGGCTCCATGACGCGGTCGGTCGCCACCACCCCGCCGATGGCGGCGTAGGAGGAGGAGAGGCCCTTGGCGATGGTGACGAGGTCGGGGCGGATGTCGTAGCGCTCGGAGCCGAACCAGTACCCGAGCCGGCCGAAGGCGGTGATCACCTCGTCGGCGGAGAGGAGGATGTCGTAGCGGTCGCAGAGCTCGCGGACGCCCTGGAAGTAGCCCGCCGGAGGGGTGAAGGCGCCGCCCGCGTTCTGCACGGGCTCGAGGTGCACGAGGCAGACCGTCTCCGGCCCCATGGCGAGGATCGTCTGCTCGAGCTCGTCGAGCAGGAAGCGGGTGAACTCCTCCTCCGTCTCCTCGAGCGGGCGGTGGTAGCGGTTCGTGTTCGAGACGTGCCGCACCTCCGGGACGAGCGGCTCGAAGGGCGTGCGGATCGCGGGGATGCCGTTGATCGAGAGCGCGCCGAAGGTGGTTCCGTGGTAGGCGATGTGGCGCGCAATCGCCTTGTACCGGCGCTGCGGGGCCTGGGTGGCGGCGACCAGCTCGTCGTGCCGCGTCTCGGGCTCGGGCGGGCCCGCGGGCGTCGCCTTCCCCGCGCGCAGCTGGTAGTACTGGCGCGCGAGCTTCCACGCCGACTCGACCGCCTCCGAGCCGCCGTTGACGAAGAAGACCCGGCTCAGGTCGCCGGGGGCGAGCGAGGCGACCTCGGCGGCCAGCTCGATCGCGCGCGGGTGCGCGTACGACCAGTTCGTGTAGAAGGGCAGCTCGCGCATCTGCTCGAGCGCGGCCTGCCCGATCTCCTCGCCGAAGGAGTAGCCGATGTTGACCGAGAAGAGCCCGGCGAGCGCGTCCAGGTAGCGGCGCCCCCTCTCGTCCTCCAAGTAACAGCCCTCGCCCCGGACGATGATCGGCACGTCCTGCGTCCGGTACCCGCCCATGCGGGTGAAGTGCAGCCACAGGTGCTCCTTGGCGAGCTGCTGGAGGTCGGCGGTCTGGGTCGCGGTCATGCGGCTCCTTCTCGAGTCCGGCCCGCGCGGACGATCTGCCAGAGGACGCTCGCGAGGGCGATGACGATGGCGACGAGGAAGATCGCGCTGGCGACGACGTTGACCTGCGGCGGCACGGCCACGCGGGCGATCCCCCAGACGAAGACGGGGAACGTCTGCGTGCCCCCCGCGTTGAAGTACGTGATCACGAAGTCGTCGATCGAGAGCGCGAAGCCGAGGAGGGACGCGGCCAGCATCGCGGGCGCGAGCAGGGGCAGCGTCACCTTGCGGAAGGTCGTCCACTCGTTCGCGCCGAGGTCCATCGCCGCCTCCTCGAGGTGGCGATCGAACCCGATCAGGCGCGCCTTCACGGTCACGACGACGTAGCTGACGATGAACATGACGTGGGCGATGAAGATCGTCCAGAAGCCGAGCTGGAAGACGGAGGTCAGGTTCAGGAAGAGCGTCAGGAGCGAGGCCCCGAGCACGATCTCCGGCGTGGACATGGGCAGGAAGACGAGCAGGTTGGTCACGGCTCGTCCGGAGAAGCGGTAGCGGACGATCCCCATCGCCATCAGCGTGCCGAGCGCTGTGGCGACGAGGGTGGCGAGGACGCCGATCTCGAGCGAGATGCGGACTGCGTCCCGGATCCCGAGCACCCCATCCCAGTGGATCCAGTTGTCGATCGTGAAGCCCTGCCAGACGTAGTTGAAGCGCCCGGCCGGGTCGTTGAAGGAGAAGAGGATGACGACCGCGATCGGCAGCATCAGGTACGCGCAGGCGAGCAGGGCGTACACGGTGAGCACGTGCCGCTTGGCGAAGCACCACGCCCGCGCGGCCGCGCCGAGCCGCGAGGCGGGGACCGGCTCGGCCAGGGCCGTCATCCGGTCAGCCGCTCCGTGCCCACGATGCGGGCGTAGACGAGCAGGGCGCCGAGGATGGCCGCCATCAGGACGAAGGAGAGCGTGGCCGCGGTCGGGTAGTCGAGCGACTCCAGGAACTTCGCCTGGATGACGTTCCCGATCATCGCCTGGTTCGGCGTGCCCAGGAGCCGGGCGTTGATGAAGTCGCCGGCTGCGGGGATGAACGTGAGCAGCGTCCCGGCGACGATCCCCGGCGCCGAGAGGGGGAGCGTCACCCGCAGGAACGCCTGCGTCGAGCTCGCGTACAGGTCCTTCGCCGCCTCCAGGAGCCGCGGGTCGATCTGCTCGAGCGAGACGTACAGCGGGAGCGCCATGAAGGGGAAGAAGTTGTAGGTGATCCCCGACACGACCGCGACCGAGGTCGCGAGCAGGCGGCCATCCTCGTCCAAGACGTGGAGCGAGCGCAGCAGGCCGACCACCGGCCCCTCGTCGGCGAGGATGTTCAGCCACGCGAGCGTGCGGATCAGGTAGGTGACGAAGAAGGGCGCGACGATGAAGAGCAGGAACAGGTTGCGCCAACGGCCCGCGCGAAAGGCGATCCAGTACACGAGCGGGTACGCGAGGACGAGCGCGACCACCGTCGCGATCCCGGCGTACACGAACGAGCGCACGAGCTGGGGCCGGTAGGTGGAGAGCGCGTCCGGGAAGTTCGAGAAGGCCCAGGTGAACTCGAAGTTGGGGAAGACCCCGGACTGGAGCGACTGGTAGCCGAGGAAGCCGAGCGGGATCGCGAAGAACACGGCGAGCCAGAAGAGCCCCGGCGCGAGCAGGAGGTACGGCGTCAGGCCGCGGTGACGATGGAAGAACCCGCTCACGACGCTGGCGCCGACCCTGGTGTCACCACCGGTGTCAGACACCCGATCCTGTCAAGGGCGCTTTGCGCCGAATTCGTGCCAATCGTTCCCCAGGGAACCGCACGACGCCATGCGCCAACGGACACGAGGCCGTGTCCATTCCGGCCGAGTAGCCGGTGAGCCCGCTGCGGATCGGTGTCTGACACCGGTGTGGGCACCCCTACTGACCGAGCACCTGTTGCCACTTCGTGATGTAGGCGTCGTTGTTGAGCGCCGCCGAGTCGAACTGGTGCACCTGGGCGAGCATCTCGTCGGTGGGGAAGATCAGCGGGTTGTCCGCGGTCTCGGGATCGGTCTTGGCCAGCTCCTCCCGCGCGCCCTTGACCGGCGTCACGTAGTTGACGTAGGCGGCGATCTGCGCCGCGATCTTCGGGTCGTAGACGAAGTTCATGAAGACGGATGCGGTCGCCGCGCTCCCGCCCTGAGGGATGAGCATGTTGTCGGTCCAGATCATCCCGCCGTCCTTCGGGATCGCCCACTTGAGCTTCGGGTTGTCGAGCAGGAGCTGGACGATGTCGCCCGACCACGCGACCGAGGCGGCGAAGTCGCCGCGCGTGAGCGGGTCGGCGTAGTCGTTGCCCGTGAAGCGGCGGATCTGGCCGGAGTCGACCGCCTCCTGCACGCGCGCGACCGCCCGGTCGAAGGACTCGTCCGTGACCGCGCCCGGGTCGTCGCCGTTCGCGAGCATGACGAGCCCCACCGAGTCGGCGAGCTCCTGCAGCATCGTCACCTTGCCCTTCAGCTCGGGGTCGGTCAGGAGCTGCTCGATCGACTCCACGGGGCCGGTCAGCTCCTCGTTCCAGGCGATCCCCGTCATCCCCGACTGCCACGGCAGCGAGTACTCGCGGCCCGGATCGAAGGGCGGGCTCTTCTGGGCGTCGATCAGGTTCTCCATGTTCGGGATGCGGTCCTTGTCCAGCTTCTCGACCCAGCCCTCGCCGATCAGGAGCCCCGGGAAGCGCGAGTTGTCGGTGAAGACGAAGATGTCGCGGTCGATCCCCTGGCCCTGGGAGAGCGGGCCCTGGATCTTGGCGAAGTACTCCGCGTTGTCGTTGATCTCCTCGAAGTAGTTGACCTTGATCCCGGTCTCGGCGGTGAACTGCTCGAGCGTCGGATGCTTCTTCGTCTTCTCGTCCACGTCGATGTAGAGCGGCCAGTTGGCGAAGTTGAGGACGTCCTTCAGCTCGTCTCCGCCTCCACCGCCTCCGCCGCCGCAGGCTGCAAGCAGGCTCGGCAGCGAGAGCACGGTCAGGCCGGCGGCTCCGCGCCGCAGGAGCTGATCGCGCGTCATCCGGGAGTTCATGCCTGTTCCTCCTCCTTGTCGTCGACGACGAAGGTCGCGTCCGGGCTCCAGCTCAGCACGACCTGGGACCCGGGAGACGGGACGCGCGCTCCCGAGTCGATGTTCTGCGCGAAGACGTGCACGACGCCCGCCCGCGTGCGCACGACCACCTGCGTGGCCACGCCGAGGTAGGCGGTCTCGGCCACCGTCCCGGCGAGCTGGTTCTCGCCCCCACCGGGACCGAGCACGATCTTCTCCGGGCGGACACCGGCAGCCACCCGCCCCGAGCGCCCGTTCACCCGGGCGCGCACGACCTCCCCGCTGTCGAGCCGGACGGCGTCGGGACCCTCCACGGTGCCGCGGAGCAGGTTCGAGATCCCGAGGAAGCCGGCGACGAAGGCGGTCGCGGGGCGCTCGTACAGCTCCTGCGGCGGGCCGAGCTGCTCGATCCGCCCGCGATCCATGACCGCGATCGCGTCGGCCATGGTCATCGCCTCCTCCTGGTCGTGCGTGACGTGGACGAAGGTGATCCCGATCTCGTGCTGGATTCGCTTCAGCTCGAGCTGCATCTGCTTGCGGAGCTTCAGGTCGAGAGCGCCGAGCGGCTCGTCCAGCAGGAGGACGCGCGGCGAGTTGACGAGCGCCCGCGCGAGCGCGACCCGCTGAGCCTGCCCGCCGGAGAGCTGCTTCGGCTTGCGGGCGCCGAAGCCCGCCAGGCCGACGAGCTCCAGCATCTCGGCCACCCGGCGGCGCACCTCCGCCTTTCCCACACTGCGCCGCTCGAGCCCGAAGGCGACGTTCTGCTCGACCGTCATGTGCGGGAAGAGCGCGTAGCTCTGGAAGACCGTGTTCACGTCGCGCTTGTAGGGCGGAAGCCCGACCACGTCCTGCTCGCCGAGGAGGATCCGCCCGGCGGTGGGCTCCTCGAAGCCGCCGATCATGCGTAGCGTCGTCGTCTTGCCGCAGCCGGACGGGCCCAGCAGGGCGAAGAAGGAGCCGCGCGGAACCTCGAGCGAGATCCCGTCGACCGCGACGACGTCGTCGAAGCGCTTGACGACGTGCTCCAGCCGCACATCGGCGGGCGCACCGGCCACCCTAGGGCCTCCCGTCTCCGGACGCTTCGTAGATGCGAGCGCCCCAGTCGTAGAGCTGCTTCCAGAGCTCGAGGTACAGGAAGGTCTCGGTGGATACGACTCCGTCGAGGGCGCGGAGCCGGTTCGTGAGGTCGAGGAGCTGGCGCCGGTCGGCGCAGACGATCTCGACGAGGAGGTCGAACTGGCCTGTGGTGATGACGACGTAGTCGGCCTCGTCCCAGCGCGCGATCTGCTCGGCGACCTCGTCGGGAGGGCCGGCCGTGCGGATGCCGACCATGGCCATCGCCTCGAACCCGAGCCCGAGCGGGTTCGTCACCCCGGTCACCTGGAGGATGTTCTCCCGGCAGAGACGCAGGTAGCGCGCGCGTACGGTCGCCTCGGAGACGCCGATGGCCGCGGCGATGCGGCGAAACGGCTCCCGCCCGTTCTTCTGGAGCGCCTCGATGATGCTCCTGTCGACCGCGTCGATGCGAGGCGCTCGCGAGACCGGCCCTCGACGGACCTGCTGCGCATTGCTGCGCTTTCGAGCGTCGATCCTACGCAATGCGTGGCATTACCTACCAGAGCCTGCGCATTACGTCAACCTACGCCAGCTTCACCGCCACGTGCTTGATCCGCGTGTACTCCTCCATCGAGTAGATGGACATGTCCTTGCCGTAGCCCGACTCCTTGAAGCCGCCGTGCGGCATCTCCGAGGAGAGCGGGAAGAGGTGCTCGTTCACCCACACCGTCCCGAAGTCGAGCCGCGCGACCACCTTCATCGCCCGGCCCACGTTCTCGGAGAAGACCGAGGCGGCGAGCCCGTAGCGGACGCCGTTGGCCATGGCGATCGCCTCCTCGTCGGAAGCGAACGGCTGCACGGTCACGACCGGCCCGAACACCTCCTGCTGGACGATCTCGGCGTCCTGCGCCACGTCGGTCACGATCGTCGGCTGGACGAAGAAGCCGCGCTCGCCGAGCGCGCCGCCGCCGGTCACGATCGTCGCCTTGGCGGCCGTCGCCCGCTCGAGGAAGCCGAGGACGCGCTGCTGCTGCTCGGCCGAGATGACCGGGCCCATGTCCACGTCCTCGCCCTCGGCCGGATCGGCCACCTTCATCGCCTCGACGGCCTTCACGGACTCGGCCAGCACGTCGTCGTAGATCTTCTGGTGCACCAGGATCCGGGAGGAGGCCGTGCAGTCCTGGCCGGAGTTCCAGTACCCGCCGATCTTCACCGCCTCCGCGACCGCCGCCGGGTCGGCGTCGTCGAGCACGACCATCGGCGCCTTCCCTCCCAGCTCGAGGTGGACGCGCTTGAGCGTCTGCGCTGCGTTCGCGGCGATGATCTTGCCCGTCGCCACGTCCCCGGTGAGCGAGACGAGGCGGATCTCGGGATGGCGGACGAGCGCGTCGCCGACCGGGATCCCGTCTCCGGTGACGACCTGGAGCACGCCCGGGGGCAGGATCTCCTGCGCCAGCTCGACGAAGCGCAGCGTCGTCAGCGGCGTCTGCTCGGCCGGCTTGATGATCTGCACGTTCCCGGCCGCGAGCGCGGGACCCAGCTTCCACACGACCATCATCAGCGGGTAGTTCCAGGGCGTGATCCCGGCCACGATCCCGAGCGGCTCGCGGCGGATCAGGGAGGTATAGCCCTCGACGTACTCGGCAGCCGACTTGCCCTCCAGGTTGCGGGCGGCGCCGGCGAAGAAGCGGAGGTTGTCGGCGGAGAAGGGCATCTCGTCTCGGGCGATCGCCATCGGCTTGCCGACGTTCTGCGACTCGAGCCGGGCCAGCTCCTCGGCGTTCTCGTCGATCACGTCGGCGAGCTTCAAGAGCAGCTCCATCCGATCCTTGGGCGTCTTGAAGCGCCACTCCTCCCACGCTTTCTGCGCCGCGGCGACGGCGCGCTCCACGTCCTCGGCCGTGCCGCGCGGGACCTCGGCGATGACCTCCCCGGTCGCCGGGTTCAGCACCTCCATGGTCTCGCCGCTCGACGACTCGACCCACTCGCCGCCGATGAACTGCTTCAGCTGGGTGACGGACACGCTCACGGGAAACCTCCGTTCGAGGGAACGGGTTGAGCGTAGCGCCCGGCACCTGGCCGCGACAACCGGGAGCGGGCGCCCGCTTGCTGCGGTAGAACTCGGGCCGCGTGCGAGTCCTCGTCGTCGGAACCGGTGGAGTCGGCTCGGCCTTCGCGACGATCGCGGCTCGCCGCGCGAGCTTCTCCTACGTCGCGCTCGCGGACTACGACCCAGCCCGCCCCGAGCGGGTCGTGGCCGCGCTCGGCGACCCGCGCTTCGACGCCCACCGCGTGGATGCGTCGCGGCGCGAGGACGTCGTCCGCGTCATCCGCGAGACCCGCCCCGACGCAGTCCTGAACGCGGTCGACCCCGTCTTCGACCTTCCGATCTTCGAGGCCTGTCTGGAGACGCGCACGACCTACCTCGACCTGGCCATGTCGCTCTCGCGCCCCCACCCCGAGCGACCCTACGAGGAGTGCGGGGTCAAGCTCGGCGACGAGCAGTTCGCCCGCGCGGCGGAATGGGAAGAGGCAGGCTTGCTCGCGCTCGTCGGGATGGGCGTGGAGCCGGGCCTCTCCGACGTCTTCGCCCGCTACGCGGCCGACGAGCTCTTCTCCGAGATCGACGAGGTCGCCGTGCGAGACGGGGCGAACCTCGAGGTCGAGGGCTACGAGTTCGCGCCCACCTTCTCGATCTGGACGACGATCGAAGAGTGCCTGAATCCGCCCGTGATCTGGGAGCGTGGCCGAGGCTGGTACACGACCGAGCCCTTCTCCGAGCCGGAGGTGTTCGACTTCCCGGAGGGCATCGGGCCGGTCGAGTGCGTCAACGTCGAGCACGAGGAGGTCCTGCTCGTCCCCCGCTGGATCGACTGCCGCCGGGTCACCTTCAAGTACGGGCTCGGCGCCGAGTTCATCGAGGTGCTGCGAACGCTGCACAAGCTCGGCTTGGACTCGAAGGAGCCGGTGCGCGTGCGCGACGTCGAGGTCGCCCCGCGCGACGTCGTCGCCGCCTGCCTCCCCGACCCGGCCACCCTCGGCGACCG
>Ga0073934_10009534_pt1 | contig 12407 bp, 9 predicted proteins | sample LarsenN4metaG_FD_76834 | JGI IMG/M metagenome (GOLD analysis project Ga0073934, IMG submission 76834) | Hot spring sediment bacterial and archeal communities from British Columbia, Canada, to study Microbial Dark Matter (Phase II) - Larsen... ... | reverse complement strand
TATTCCGCCGAGGATGCGGACAGTGAGGGCAAGGAGGGGAAGTTTTATTGCTGGACGCTGGGCGAGCTGGGCCAGTTGCTGGATCCCGAGGAACTGGAGGTGGTGACGCGGTATTATGGCATTACCCCTGAGGGCAATTTTGTGGATCACAGCGACCCGGAACCGCTGCCCGGGCAGAATGTTCTTTCCGTGGTTCCCACGGTTCTCAACGCGACGGATCTGCAACGGCTCGAATCGGGGCGGCGCAAGATGTTCGCCGCGCGGTGCCGCCGCGTGCGCCCACATCTGGACGACAAGATCCTGGTCTCGTGGAACGGGCTGATGATGGGAGCGCTTGCCCGTGGGGCGGTGGTGCTGGGCGATGCGAAGTTGCTTGAGGCGGCCCGTCGCAACGCCGCTTTCATCCAGGCCCATCTGTGGGACGCTGCCACACGCACACTGCACCATCGGTGGCGTCAGGGCCGTCGCGACGAGGTGCAGCTTCTGGACGCCTATGCCGGCCTGCTGGCGGGTCTGCTGGATCTCTATGAGGCCACGCTGGACGGGGCGGTGCTGGCGTGGGCGGTGGAGTTGGCTTCGACCTTGCTCGAGCGCTTCGACGACCCGGAGGAAGGCGGTTTTTGGCAAACGAGTCTGGACACCGCGCACCTGATTCTGCAAATCAAGGAGGATTACGATGGGGCAATGCCTTCAGGAAATTCCTTGAGCGCGTTGGCCTTGCTCCGCCTGGCCGCTATCACCGGCCAGACGCGGTTCCGGGATGCCGCCGAGCGCACCCTGCGGCTTTTCGCCGACCGGATTCAGCGCTTTCCGCAGGCGGTTCCGTATCTGCTGCAGGCGGTGGATGAGTGGCTCGGGCCCGGTTGTCGCGTGGTCATCACCGGGCGTCCCACCGAGCCAGCGACAACCGAGCTCGTGCGGGCCGCTCACTCAGTTTACCGTCCGTCGCGGATTGTAGTCGGGCAGTCCGGCCCCGTGGATGGCTTCAGCGCCTCGCTTCCTTCGCGCGACGGCAGACCTACGGCTTACCTCTGCCACGGCAACGCCTGCAAGGCGCCCACGACCGACCCGCAGGAATTGCGTCGTCTGCTCATTGAAGGGTAATGTTCACGCCGAAGCCCGGGCGCCGCTGTTTCTTCCCAATATCGCGGCCCCCATGGCGTCCAATAGTCCAACGCTCATGAAACACGACCGGATGCAGCGCCAGCGGTTCGAGCAAAAGTACTTGATTACCGAGGACAAGGCTCTGCGCATGCGTGATTTCGTGCGCTCGTACCTCGAACTCGATCCCGCGGGTGCGGGACGCCCCGAGGGGAGCTACGCCGTTCACAGCATCTACCTCGATTCGGACAGGCTTGACACGTATTGGTGGACGATCAACGGAGACCGCACCCGCTTCAAGTTGCGCCTGCGCTTTTATGATAACCGCCCGGAGCAACCGGTTTTCTTCGAGGTGAAGCGCCGGGTGGACCGGGTGATTTTCAAGCGTCGCGCCGCCATGCGCAAGGAACATGCCGCTGCCATTCTGGCGGGCCAGCCGGCAGCCGCCACCTGGTTTGCCCGACCGGACCCGCGCGCGCCGGAAAACCTGGATTATTTCCTGACGCTGGCCCGCCGCATCGAGGCGCACCCCAAAGTGCATGTCGGCTATTTTCGGGAGGCCTACGTTGACCCGCGCAACGATGCTGTGCGGGTCACTTTCGATCGCCGGGTGGGCGCCTGCGTGGCTCCCTGGCTGCGGTTTTCCACCGAGATGAAGCATCCGGTATTTCCCTTTGGACGGCTGGTCATTTGCGAGATCAAGTTCACGAATCGGTTTCCCAACTGGTTTCGTGATCTGGTCGAGGCTTTTGACCTGATGCAATCGGGGGCGGCCAAGTATTGCATGGGCGTGGCGATGATTGGTGAGCAGCGTCTCGGGCACCGTCTGACCCGCTTTGCGACGGAGGGCATTGATCCCGACACGCTGTTGCGGCTGACGGAGGAGGATTGTCCGGAGGCGGCGGGGCGTGCGGTGGCGTGATCGCTTGCCGCGGAGTTTTATTTTGGGACACGGCCTAGCAGGCGCTTGCCGAGGTTCAGCAGCCGGCGCGCTCCCTCGTCGGTTGCGGCCTCGGCGTAGATGCGCACCACGGGCTCCGTTCCGGAGCCGCGCACCATGAGCCATGCGTGGTTGCGGGCCTCGTACTTCACTCCATCAAAGCTCACGACTCTTTCGACCGGACTGCCGAGAAGTCTGGGGGGAGGCTGGAGCCGGCAATGTTCGAGCAAGGCCGGACGTCTTTCGAGGGGAAAGGCGATGTCCAGGCGGGCATAACGATGCGGGCCGTAACGGCGTTCCAGAGAGCGCAGCAAGGCGCGAAGGGGGCGCCGCTCGACCGCGAGCATTTCCACCAGGAGCAACCCCGCGAGGATGCCGTCGCGTTCCGGGATGTGGTCCTGAAACCCCACGCTGCCGCTCTCCTCGCCCCCCAGGAGCACTCCGCCTCGCAGCATTTCCTCGCAGATAGATTTGAATCCAACATGGGTCTCGATTAGTTGCAGGCCATAATCCTCGCACATGCGGTCCAGCATGGCTGTGGTGTTCAGCGCTTTGATGACCCGGCCCCGGGCCATTCGGTTGACGTAGAGATGGCGCAGCAACAGGCAGATAATCTGGTGGCTGCTCAGAGGCCATCCGAGGCCGTCCATCGCTCCAATGCGATCTGCGTCGCCGTCGGTGACCAGGCAGAGGTCGTGGGGGTGATGGCGCAGCCATTGTGCCGTCGGCGCATAGTTCGCCGGAACGGGCTCCGGATTGAGTCCTCCGAACAGGGCATCATGTCTGCCATTGAGGAGGGTGAGCTGACAATTGGTGTCGGCCAGCAAGAGGTTGAAGCAGTCGGCTCCGACACCATAGAGGGCGTCGTGCGCCAGGCGCAGGCCGGATCGGGCGATGGTCGGCCAGTGAACGTAGCGTCTGACGCAATCCAGATGGCGGGGAATGACATCGGCGGTGGTGACGATGCGGTCGCGGATTGCTTCGGCCAGCGGGATCCGGCGTATGGGGTTCGTGTCCAGGAGCGCTTCCACTTTCTGGCATAGTTGGGGTCCGGCCGGGCCGCCGTAATGCCCTTTGAGCTTGAGGCCGTTATAGTGTGGGGGGTTATGGCTCGCGGTGATGACCACCCCGAGGCGGGCCTGGTGATCTCGCACCGCCAGTGATACTGCGGGCGTGGGCGTGGGACGGTCGGTCAAGAGGACCTCGAAGCCGTTTCCGGCAAATACTTCCGCCGCGTGCCGCGCGAACTGGTCGGAGAGAAATCGGCGGTCGTAGCCGACGACGATCCGCCTGGCCGAGCCGGCAGGCGGATGCAGGCGCCCGTAATCGGCGGCCGCCTGCGCCACGCGCGCAACATTGGTGAAGGTGAAATCGTCCGCAATCACTGCGCGCCAGCCGTCTGTGCCGAATTGGATGTGCGACATAGCCAGAGAGAAGCGCAGAGCAGGGCAAAAAGGCAACCGGGAGTTGGGACAAAAAAAGAGCCGGCGTCGGGAAACGCCGGCTCGCCGAAGTTGCTGGCCCGGGATTTCAGGCGGCAGCGGTTTCGCCCACCTGAAAGCGGACGAACCGGCGGATGGTGATCTGGTCCCCCAGTTGCCCGGCAATGGCGTCCAGATGCTGCTGCACGGTGATGTCCGGGTTTTTGACAAAGCCCTGATCTACGAGGCAGTTGTCTTTGAAGAACTTTTCCACCTTGCCTTCGACAATCTTGGGGATGGCTTGAGGCGGCTTGTTTTTGACCAGATCGGAGCTTCTGGCGATCTCGCGCTCCTTCTCGACGATGGCCGGGTCCACATCCTCGCGCCGAATGGCGAGGGGATTAGACGCGGCGATCTGCAGGGTGATGTCGCGAACCAGGGTCTTGAATTCCTCACGGGCAACGGTGGCTTCCCGGCCGGCGCCCACTTCCACCAGCACGCCCACTTTGGCGCCGGTGTGAATGTAGGCAGCCACGAGGCCGTTGCCGTTGACTTCCATGCGGTGCTGGCGGCGGAACTCGATCTTCTCGCCCATCTTGGCTACTTGCGCCACGCGCTCGGCCTCGAGATCCACTCCGGGGTTTTCGAGCAGCTTGCGGGCGATGTCGTCGCAGAAGGCGCGGAAGCCTTCGTTGCGGGCGACGAAGTCGGTTTCGCAGCCCACTTCCACGAGCAGGCCGACGCGGGCGCCCGGCGCGATGCAGGCGGCGATGACGCCATCCTTGGCGGTACGGGCCGCCTTGACCTGGGCGGTGGCGGCGCCCTTCTTGCGGAGAATCTCGACTGCCAGGTTAAGGTCGCCCTTGGCTTCCTCCAGGGCCTTCTTGCAAGTGAGGAACCCGGCGCTTGTCATATCGCGAAGCTTCGCGACGATTTCAGGTGTGATTTGTGACATAAGTTCTTTGCGCTGCGGCAGGATGAAGTTCTCTTAAGACATCGCCGCTCAGGGCTGGGTGGCGGCGGGTGTTGGAGGAACCGCGGCTCCCTCGACAGTGGCTGGGGCGGGCGCCGGTTCGGCGGCGGGGGTGGCAGGTTCGGATGCGGTGCGCATCGCCTGGGCGCGGGCCTGCGAGATCGCCTGTACGATCGCTCCGAGGATGAGCCGGACCGAGCGGATGGCGTCGTCGTTGCCCGCGATCGGGAAATCCACGAGGTCGGGATCGCAGTTCGTGTCCACAATGGCCACGATGGGAATCTTAAGCCGACGCGCTTCCGCGACTGCGTTGTGTTCGCGCTTGATGTCAATGACGAACATGGCTTCCGGGAACTTGTCCATGGTGCGGATGCCATCGAGATTTTTCACCAGGCGCGCGGCTTCGCGGCGGAGCATGGATTGCTCCTGTTTGACATATTGGTTGATGGAGCCATCGGCTTCCATCTTTTCGATCTGCCGCAGACGGTTGAGGGATTTGCGCAGCGTGTTAAAATTTGTCAGGGTCCCGCCCAGCCACCGCTCCGTGACATAAAACTGACCGCAGACCTTGGCGGCCTCTTTAACCGCCTCCTGCGCCTGTTTCTTGGTTCCGACCATCAGCACGCGGCCGCCCTTACGCACCGTGGCGTGGAGGAATTCGCAGGCCGCCTCAAGTTGTTTGACGGTCTGGCTGAGGTCAATGATGTGAATGCCGTTGCGGGCTTCGAAGATGAAGGGCTTCATTTTGGGGTTCCATCGCCGGGTCTGATGTCCAAAATGCACGCCCGCTTCGAGCAGTTCCTTGATGCCAATATTCGTCATATCGAGTCTTCCATTGTTGCAAGCTGCCCGGGTTTCCGGGCTGCCATCCCGCGGAAGAAGGGATTATCACCGTTGTTGTTATGGCCACCGTCGCCTACTCAGGCGCGGCATTTTTGAGGCCGTTCTTTTCTTTCGCCAATCCGGGTGCGGTGCGCCGCGGCGGCGAAAGGCCAAAAAAAACTAGCAGATAGCCGGTGCCGCGCAATAGTTATTTCGGGGCCCGACGGTCGTGGAAATTTTCGTCACTTGTCAGTTGGGGTGGGGGGAGATCAAGGCGGGTGGAGGGAACGCGCACTGGGGGGCACCAGTCGTAACGGGCGGTCGGCTGGGCATTGAGGTGGTGGAGGGTCAGGGTCCGGCTCGGCCGGACTGCGCCTGCTGCCTGGGAGTGGGTTGTCCGTGATGGCAAACGGCTGCGCTGCGGAGGGAAGTTGTCGGCGTTGACGGAGTGCCGCCAGCAGCCGGGTTTGCGGGGGGCGACGAGCGGGGGTGACATTGGCGGTGGCTTTTCAGGGAGGGGTTTGGCAGACTGAGCAGGGAAGACTATGGCGGAACCGCATCACGAGCCGGTGCATGAATATGAACGGGAGCCGGTGCCCGAGGGGGCGCGGCTGGGGTTAAAGAGTTATGTGGGCCAGTATGCGGGGGAGCACGTGGCAGGCACGGAGTTGATGATCGGGCCGCTGTTTGTGGCGGCAGGGGTGAGTGCGTTCGACATAATTGCGGGGTTGCTGGTGGGCAACCTGCTGGCGGTGTTGAGCTGGACATTTATCACGGCGCCCATTGCCACGCGGGTGCGGCTGACCTTGTATTATCATCTGGAGAGGGTGTGCGGGCGCAGGCTGGTGGTGGTTTACGACGTGGCCAACGGTGTGATGTTCACGGCGCTGGCGGGTGCGATGATGACGGTGTCGGCCACAGCTCTGGGGGTATGGTTCAAGTTCCCCATGCCTGGCCTGCAGGACCGGCTGCCGACGGGGGTGGGGTGGGTGGCGGCGGTGCTGGTGGTGGGGGTGTTGTTTTCGGTGGTGGCGGCTTATGGGTATCGGTTCGTGGCACGGGTGGCGAACATGGCTGCACCATGGATGGTGGTGATGTTTGTGACGTTCGCGATCGTGGGGCTGCGGGAGCTTGGGCTGCAAAAGCCGGAGGAGTTCTGGTCGCTGGCGAATACGGCCATCTGGAAGGGCGGTCCACCGTTGGCGGGGCAGGTGAAGTTCACTTTCTGGCACGTGATGTTCTTCGCCTGGTTTTGCAACATGGCGTGGCACGTTGGCATGGCGGATCTTTCATTGTTTCGTTTTGCCCGCAAGTGGTGGTATGGGCTGGCCTCGGCGGCGGGAATGTATTTGGGGCATTTTGTCGCATGGATCGCGGCGTCCATCCTTTTTGCGCTGCAACTGCACCTGGACCCGGCGGACACCACGGTGCTGCCGGGGCCGCTGGCGCATCGGGCATGTGGATTGGCGGGCGTGTTATGCGTGGTGATCGCGGGTTGGACGACGGCGAATCCGACGCTTTACCGGGCGGGGCTGGCGTTTCAGGCGGTGCTGCCGCGGTCGTCGCGGTTCAAGGTGACGTTGATAACGGGGCTGGTGGCCAGCGTGACGGCGGTGTTCCCGGTGGTGACGATGAAACTGTTGGATTTTGTGGCGCTGTGGGGGATGATCCTGATGCCGATGGGAGCGGTGATTTTTGTGGACTTCTGGGTATTGCCACGGCTTGGGCTGCGCTCGTTTTTCGCGGAGGTTGCGGGCGGGCGGACGAACGCGGCGGCGGCGGCGGCGTGGGTGTTGGCGGTGGGTGTGTGCACATGGCTGGTGCGCCGCGCGGGGGTGCAGATCTATTTTGTGAGCCTGCCGGGGTGGTTTGTGGCTTCACTGACATACCTGGCGGTGAGTTACTGGCAGCAAACCTCGTTGCGGGCAGAGTCCCCGCAAGGCGCCTGATCGGAGAATGAAACTGGTGGCTCAATGTATTTCCTGGGCGGCGCTGGCCGGACTGGCGAGCGCGGCGGGGTTGTTCTACGCGGACTGCATGACGCTGGCTGAGGCGCAGCGATGGATGTTGGCGCTCACGGTAGTGTGGTTTGCGGTTACGCCGCTCTGGATGGAACACAAGGCACGGGGGTAGGCCGCGTGCTCAGGATTTTGCGAGGCGTGAGATGACCGAGAGCATCGAGGCCGAGACCTCAGAACGGATTATTCTGCTGGCGTGCGCCCGCCAACCGATGGACGCGTTGTGGGGTCAACGGCTCAGGAGGGCTCTGAGCGGGCGGGTGGTTTGGGATGCACTTCTGTGGCAGGGGGAGCGGCATGGGCTGACGCCGCTGCTGCATCATCATCTGAGCCAGGCTGCGGCCGGGCGGCTTCCGGACGGGGTGGCGGAGAGACTGGCGCAGAGCGGGCGCGAAATCGCCCAGACCAGTCTTTTCCTGACGGGGGAGTTTTTGCGGCTCCTGGAGGTGTTTGCAGCGGAGGGCATCCCCGTGATTCCTTACAAAGGGCCGGTGCTGGCCGTGACGGCTTACGGTAATCTGGGCTTACGGCGGATGAGCGATGTGGATCTGCTGGTGCGGCGGCAAGACATCGGGCGAGGTGTGGAGTTGTTGGAGCGGCTGGGGTTCCGGCGCGAGGGGGATTTGACGCCCGCGCAGGCACGTTTTGCGGTGCGCTACGCGTACACCTTTGATTTTCTCCACGACAAGGGATTGCGGGTGGAGATGCATTGGGCGCCGGTGCCACGGAATATGTCCATTGCCTGGAATGCGGAGGGGGTGTGGGAGCGGGCGCGGTCCGCAGTGTTGTTGGGGCGGCAGATGATGGTGGCTTCGCCGGAGGACACCCTGCTGATGTTGTGTTTGCACGGGCTGAAATCGGCCTGGTGTACGGTGGGGATGCTGACGGATGTTCATCAATGGGTCGGAGCGCACCCGGACCTGGACTGGACGACGTTGCTTGAGATGGCCGAGGGCCAACGGTGCGAACGAGCTTTGCTGCTGGGCCTGCAATCAAGCCGCGAACTGCTGGGCACCGAGTTGCCCGGAGCGGTGCTGTCTCGACTGGAGGCGGATCCAGAGGTGTCCAAGCTGGCGGGCCGGGTCAAGAAGAGGCTCTGGCGGGAGGTTGCGACACAGGCGGAGTCCGTCGCGGGGTTGACCGGTCTGACGTTGAGGTGTCAGCGCGGGCTGTGGAACCAGGCGGTGTGCCTGTTGCGTTTGGCGGCCACGCCGAGTCTTTACGATGTTGTCGCCGTCCGGCTGCCAAGGCCGTTGTTTGCTTTGTATTACGGGCTGCGGCCCTTGCGCGTGCTGTGGAAGTACGGTGCGGGGGTGTTGCCGGAGGCTCTGCGCCGACAGTGAGGGGGGCGAGGTGACCGGTATCAACTGGTGACGCTGCCCTTTCGCACCGCCAGGCTGAGAAAGGCGGCGGCAGGGGTGGCGACAAGGTCAGGCCGGTTTCAAGGCGAGGAAACCGACCACCGTGCAGAGAATGGCGATGAGCGCAGCCACAAGGGACTCTCCCGCGACCATGCCTGAGGCTACAGGCACACTGTAGGTCTCGCTGGACCTGGGGGAGAGTCGTTGCCAGATCCAGACGAGCAGCGCACCGATAGCGAAGGACAAGCTGTTCTGGAAAGGAATCACCCAGGCGAGGCCCAGCCCCATGGCAGAGGGAAGGAAGGGGGCGACGCGTGGTGCCAGCCGATCGAGGAGCGGCAGGAGCACGCCGAGGAGGGCGCCAATGACAATGGCGTAGCGCGCGGAGATGGGCAGCATGTGCATGCCCTGGGTGAGGAGGTCAGCCACAGCACGCCACATGTTGGCCGCCGGGGGGTTGAAGGCCTCAAGGGCGGCCTTGGTGGGCACCATGGCGTACCAGGCCGGGACAATGGCGAGGGTGCCAAAGAACACGCCGATGAACTGAGCGATGAACTGTCGGCGAGGATTGGCCCCGAGGAGGTACCCGCTTTTCAGGTCGGTCAACAAATCCGCCGCACTGCCTCCAGCCGAAGCGGTCGCACCTGCGGACATCAGGTTGATGACCACATTACCCCGGGCCCCGGGAAGCACGGCATAGAGCAGTTGGGTGAGTTTGCCCATGGCGCCGATGGGCGTGGTGTCGGTCTCGCCCGTGGCGCGGCAACAGACCAGTGAGACGAGGAGCGACATGGCTACGGCGAGCAGGCCGAGAGGCACAGAGATGCCGAAGGCGAGTTGTTGAATGATGACAAGTCCAAGCGTGATCGGGACGAGGCCGGTGATGAGCCAGGAGATCGGCACTTCGACGCGCGCCAGGTGGTCCGGCCCCTGGGTGCGGGTGTCGCGTTTGAAGATGGAGAAGGCGCGGGCCAGTGTGCGCCACTGGAGAGCCACGGAGGTGAGGCTGGAAAAAACCATGATGGCTGTGCCACCCCAGAGCGCCCAGCGCACCGGGTTCAACATGCCGTTCTTGACGGTGAAGGAGGCTACGAAATCTGTGTTGCCGGCCTGGGAGAGATCCATGGCATAGAGCCAGGGGGTGACGAGGTAGTAGAGAATCACAGATCCCAGGAGCATAGAGAAGGCCACGCGCATGCCGACCAGCATGCCCGCGCCAATCAGCAGCACGCCCGGCTCGAGGGCCAGTCCGGCCAGTTTCACCCCCGGTATGGCCGGGGACAGCGCGGCCCCGAAAGCGAGTTCCTCGGGCAGATGGAGGACAGACTGGATTTTCGCCAGCCAGGCCTGAGGCCGCCCGGTGGCGCGGAACTGCTCCACGAGCGTGCCGTAAGTGCGGAGCAGTCCTACAAGGCCACCCAAGGCCAGGGCGCCCAGCAGTGAGTATGCCTTACGGAGGGATTCGCGACCGTGGGAGTAAAGGCTGCGCAGGGTTTCAGCGGCCGCGATGCCGCTCGGGAAGCGCAGTTGCTCGTAGTTAATCATCTGGCGTTTCATGGGAATGGCCAGAAACACGCCCAGGGCGGCCGTGAGCAGGACGAAGGGTGCGACCACGATCCACGGTTGATGGACGCCCTGGATCAGGAGCAGAGCGCCAAAGGCCGTGCCCACGGTGCCTCCGGTGGAGTAGCCTGCCGCCGAGGCGGTGGACTGCATGCAGTTGTTTTCGAGGAGAGACATCATGGACAAGCGCCCCCCCGAGAGAGCACGCAGGGCGTTCCAGAGCACGAAGGAGAGGACGCAGGCCGTGATGGCCACGCCAAAGGCCCATCCTAGTTTCAGGGTGGTGTAGAGGTTGGAGATGGACATGAGCATCCCCAGCAGCCCGCCCATCAAGACTGCGCGGACGGTCAACTGCCGTTGGTGATCGCCCTGATAAACATGCGTGATCCAATAGGTGTCCTTTTCTTCGGGAGTGGCCTCGGGCGGAGGCGGTGGCGGAACCAAAGGCACGGAGCCTGACTTCTCGTGGTCTGACATGCCGGCAAAGTTTTCCCGCTTCGTGGCGGGGAGACAAGCTTGATTCACGGCAGGGGAATTGCGGGTGCGGTCCTGTGCCGGACGTCGGGCCGGCTGGCAACGTCGCTGCCGGGGCCGGTGTGGCCACAGGCCGGTTTTGAGGGGCGTTGTCGAACAAAAAGGAAAGCGGCTGACAGTGGCAGGCGGAACCTTACGGATGCTGTTTCGACCGCGTTCCCGGTCATCTGTCAGCCGTTTCAGCGCTATATCCATCATCGGCGCGAGTGTGAGAAGACTTGAATCGAATAACGGCGTGGATCGAGAGTGAGCTGACCTTGGGTGACGGGCGCGGTGGCTGTGGGAGTGCCTGCGCCGCGCAGTCAGACCTGACCGGGGCGTTGCCGTCCCCATCCGCCGCCCTGCGGGGTTCCCGAGGAAGGGGGCCTTGCGCAAGGCTTATTGGTGGTGCAAGATATTTAGCGGTAATGTCAGCCAGCAAAGAAACTGATGGGTCCACAAGCGATCAGAAAGCCTGTGCTACTTCAAATTCGTCCCGCAATGGTCCCTGTTTGGCTGCCGGCATCCTTTGGCCCAACCCCGGCATTGCGGGATGGCTGATGGGGTTGGCCGGAGTGGCGGTGACAGCGGGCCTGGTCAGCTCCTGCGCGTCCATAGAGCGGACGGTCATGACGCCGCCGATGGTAGAAGGGGCCGTGTTTGTGGGAAACAAGGCATGCCGGGAGTGCCACACCAACATTGTCCGAGTGTTTCCCTCCAGTCCACACGCGCGGATTCACCTGGAGGAGGCGCGGCTTTCTGAGGCCACCGGTTGCGAGAGCTGCCATGGGCCAGGGAGCAAGCACGTGGAGGCTGGCGGTGGGCGGGGCCGGTTTATCGTGAACCCTGGTCGTGATCCGCGAGCATGTCTGGAGTGTCACCTGGAGACGCACGCGCAGTTCACCTTGCCGCATCGCCATCCCGTTCTGGAGAACCACATGAACTGCGTGCAATGCCACGACCCGCACGGGCAGGACATGATGAAACCCGCGCGGGGGCTGGCGATGGCTCGTTTGAACGAGTCTTGCGCCTCCTGTCATCGGGAACAGGCACGCCCGTTTGTGTTCGAGCACGAAGCTCTGCGGGAAGGATGCACAGCATGCCATGAGCCGCACGGCTCCATCAACGCCAAGCTGCTCAACGAGCGGGACAATAATCTGTGTCTGCGCTGTCATGCCCAGCGGGGCGGCGCCGGGCGGGTGTTCATCGGCCAGGTGGACCACACGGAGCGCCTGCGTATGGGCGGGTGTTGGAGCGCGGGTTGTCACACGGCGGTGCATGGTTCGAACGTGCATCCGCGCCAGCTTTATTGAAAGGAGGCGGTGGCGGCATGCGCGTCTTGAAAAACCTGATTCTGAGCTTCGTGCTCGCGGTGAGGGCGGCGGCGGCCGCACCGGTTCTGGACGTGGCGGCTCTTCCGCCGCCAGCCGAACGGCGGGTGGACTTTTTGCGTGACATCAAACCGATCCTGGATCGCTCGTGCTTGCGCTGCCACGGACCGGAACGGCCCAAGAGCGGCTTCCGCCTGGACCGGCGCGAGGCGGCGCTTCAAGGCGGCAGCCAGGGCGTGGCCATCGTGCTCAGCAGCAGCGCGGCCAGCCCTTTGGTGCACTACAGCGCGCGTCTCAAAGGGGTAGAGGAGATGTGGATGCCACCCGAGGGCTCCGCCCCGGCGTTGAGCGGTGAGGAAGTGGG
>Ga0073934_10009533_pt1 | contig 12408 bp, 9 predicted proteins | sample LarsenN4metaG_FD_76834 | JGI IMG/M metagenome (GOLD analysis project Ga0073934, IMG submission 76834) | Hot spring sediment bacterial and archeal communities from British Columbia, Canada, to study Microbial Dark Matter (Phase II) - Larsen... ... | reverse complement strand
TGGCTGGCGGCCGATTTCATCGAGCACGGCTGGTCGCTGAAGTCGCTGCACCGGCGGATCGTGCTCAGCGCGACGTATCGGCAAATGTCGTACCGTGCCCCGATGCGCGGTTTCGATCCAAAGACGATCGATGGCGGCAACCAACTCTACTGGCGACAGAATCCGCGTCGGCTGTCCGCCGAGCAGTTGCGCGATGCACTGCTCGCGGTCTCCGGGACGCTGCTGCCGACGTTGGGAGGTCCGCCGATCTGGCCCGACCTGCCGCCGGAAGTCCTCCAGGCCAACCCCGCGTTCCTCGACGACAACGAAACGAAGACGAAAGGCTGGTATCCATCGCCCGCTGCAATGCAACCCGTGCGGTCGCTGTACGTCATCCAGAAACGCACGGTCCGCGTGCCGTTTCTGGAGACCTTCGATCTGCCGGAGAATTCGGTCTCGTGCGCCCGGCGATCGACGTCGACAGTGGCCCCGCAAGCGCTATCGCTGCTGAACAATCCGCTCGCGGTGGACGCGGCCGAGGCGCTGGCCGGACGCGTCGCGAATGAGGTGGTTCACGACGCCAACGAGCAGATCACGCGAGTCTTTGCACTATCGCTGCAGCGTTCACCAACCGAAGACGAACGCCGCGCATGCCGGGAGTTTCTCGAGAAGCGCTCGCTCCCAGAGCTGTGCCGGGCGCTGATGAATCTGAACGAGTTTGTGTGGATCGATTGAACGCCGTTGCAACCCAGACCGCGACTCGTTCAGTCAGCCGGCGTGCCACATGTTCCTATGGTGTTGCCTCGTGCACCACCTTTCCGCCCACGACAGTCGCCACGGCGCGGATTTCGCGGATGCGGTCTTCGGGGCAGGTGAGCAGATCCTCGGAGAGGATCGCCAGGTCGCCGAGCTTGCCCACTTCCAGCGAGCCCTTCTTGTCTTCGTCGAAACTGAGCCAGGCGGCGTCAAGCGTGACCATCCGCAGCGCGTCCCTGCGCGAAATGCGTTCTTCGGGGCCGATGACGAGACCGGATTCCGTTTTGCGGGTGACGGCGGTGTAAATGGCAATGAATGGATCGTAGGGGTTCAGCGACGTCGCACGGCCAAAACCCTGCATGTGGTCGGAGTTGATCGCGGTCTTCACGCCGGCATCCTGCCACGTCTTGAGGCCGATGAACGACTTCAATCGTGTGGCACCGAGCGCATCAGCGAGCGCGTCGCCGTCCTTGTAGTACCACGCCGGTTGCGTATCGACGCACACGCCCAGCCGCGCGGCACGCTTGGCCGTTTCGGGATTGGGGAAGTACGCGTGGATCAGCGTGTAGCGCTTCGGCGCGATCGGACTGTCGGCGTTCGCGGCTTCCACGGCGTCGAGCACGGCGTCCACGCCTGCGTCGCCCGTGACGTGGGACGACATCTGCCAACCGAGCCGATGCCCCGTGCGGATGATGTTCTTGAGCTTCTCGGCATTGATCCGCAGATCGCCGCGGTAGGTGGGATCGCTGAAGCCATACAGCGAAAACGAATCCGGTCCATACGGCGCACGCATGAACGCGGTACCGTATAGCACGCCGCCGTCGACTCCGACCTTCAGCAGTCCCACGCGGACCCAGTCGTCGCCGTCCCCGTGATGGAAGGGCAGGGCCTTGATGGCTTTCTCCGTTCCTTCGACGGTGCCGTCGGTGGAAAGGCCGATGGTGACGGTCGCACGCACAGTCAGGCGGTCTTGCGCTTTCAGCTTCTGGTAGGTGCGAACCCCCTCGGGGTTGGAATTGCGATCGAAAATGCTGGTGATGCCGAGTTCGTTATAGTGGTGCAGCAGTCGTTCGAGGCTGTCGAGATACTCGGCTTCGGGAACGGTCCGGCGCGGCAGGAATCTGGACGTGAGCGCCCCGGCATTTTCCAGCAGGCCGGTCGGTTCGCCGCTTTCATCGAGATGAATCTTCCCGCCGCTGGGCGGTTTGGTGTCCCGAGTGATGCCCGCCGCACGGAGTGCCGCGGTGTTCAGCACCTGCACCTGCTTGTTGGCGTACTGCCAGTTGAAGACGGCGGCGCGACCGCCCGCGGCTTCATCGAGGTCCTGCCGCGTCGGCAGCCGGCGCTCGCGGATGCGAGTGACGTCGACCCGCGGCAGACGGATCCATTCGTCCGGGCCGACTTCCTTTGCGCGCCGCCGCACCCAGTCCTGGATTTCGGCGATCGAGCCGAGCTGCACGAATGGCTGGTCGGCCTCGCCCCGGGCGGCGCCCGTCGCATGGGTATGCGTCTCGATCAATCCCGGAACCACCAGCTTGCCGCCGGCGTCGATCGTGCGCGTGCCCTTGCCGGCGAGCTTGCGGACCTCGTCGTTCGTTCCCACGGCGACGACGATGCCGTCGCGAATCGCCACAGCCTGAGCGACGGTGCCGACCTGATCCATCGTCACGACGATTCCGTTGGTGACGAACAAGTCCGCGGGCTGATCGGCGGCCGGCGCCGAAGTTGCGATCAACAGGCTGGCGAGAAACGCTCGGACGACTGGAGACATGACATGTACCCGCATGACGGTGAACGAGACGGCGTCGATGCGGTCATCGTAGCGTGACGGCAGGCGTTGGTCACACCAGCCACTCGGGCTTGAAGATCATCAGCACGCCGAGGACGAGGATGACCGCGCCGCTGACGAGCTTCAGCACGCGCCCGCCCTTTTCCTGCAGCTTGCGCTTGCCGAGCGTGATCACGGCCAGCGCCACCATCAACGAATCGTCGAACATGTAGGCCGCGATGTACAGCAGCAGATAGAGAAAGTTTTCCCACGCGGGAAACTGCTGCTGCATCAGAATGCCGGTGTACATGGCCGGCAGACCGGCCGTGCAGAGCAGCTCGATAAAGTTGACCATGACGGCCAGCACCGAGGCGCCGACGATTGCGGCCATGAGCGATTCCGCATGCACGATCCGCCGCATCCGCTCGTAGAGCTTCGGCTTGGCGGAGTCGGGAATCGACAGCGACACGCCCTGTTTGAAGGCAAAGAAATCCTTGACATGAATGACGCCGATCACGATGCCCATTACTCCGAGCGCCGTCTGCACGTACATCAGCTTGTTGGCATACTGCACGACGGACAACCAACCGGCCATGAACAGAAAATAGGCCAGACCGCTGATGAACACGAATGAGCCGGCGACTCCCAGGATCTTCCAGCGGTTTTGCAGGTTCACCAGCAGCGACAACAGGAACAGCAGCACCCACATGGCACAGGGGTTAAAACCGTCGACGAGACCGACGGCAATGGTGAAGGCGGGCAGGCCGAGCTGCTTCCAATTCACTTCGCCGAGGTATCTGAGGTGAACGACCTCGGGCGTCGCGGCGGGAGGTTCGATCGAGGGTGGCAAATCCTCTTCGGGGGAAATCTCCGGCGGCAATTCCAGACGCGGGCGCGGCGGCGGGGCATCGGCGTTCACGTCGCCCGGCGCCGCGGCAATTTCCGGCGGGAACGGGCCGCTGGAAGCAGGACGCGGGGGCGGCTCGTCGGAAGCGGCCTCCGAGGGGATCTGCGACGCCGGCTCTTCCGCATACGCAACGGAGCCGAACCAGCCGCCGGAAAAGTGCCGCGAACCATTCCGGGCGTTCAAAAGCAACCAGGGAGGCGGCGCGGCGGCCGTTTTGTCCTTTGGGACCGGACAACCCACCGTGGCTCCTTTCAGCACGTCGTCCCACTGGCGAAAGCTGGACTGCGGATCGATGTAACCCACCAGCAGCCGGCCGCACACGTGGAGCGCTGGGACGGACGCGGCCTGGACGTGATACCGCGCCGAAAGCTCGTTGAGCCGTCGTCCCGCCTCCGCAGACGTCACCAGATCTTTCTTGACGAACTTGAAGGCCGGGTAATTCGGCGCGATCTGATGGAAAATAATTGGCTCCGCGGCGGCGCAGCGCGGGCAGCCCTGGCGCACGAACACCTCAACGGTCAGCGCTTCGTCCAACCGCGGGGGGGTGGTGTTCGCATCCCAGCCGTACTCGAACCGGCTGCTGACGTAGAACGCCGGCAAACCGGGTTTCTCGATCTTGAAGTGCTCGGCCAGCTTGTAGAAGCGGTCCAGATCCTTTTCGCTTGCGGTGACGTCGCGGTAGGCGATGGTGAGTCCGCGCTTGCCGGTGTAAGTCTTCTCCACAAACTCGCGAGCGTCCTTAGAGCGCTCGGAGTCGCCCTTAAGGAAGACTTCCAGCACCGCGCAGCGCATCTCGGCGGCCGCGAGCGGGGAGACCCTCTGAGGTCCCGCGAGCACGACAGCAACCGTCGCTGCCCACAGGCAGGTCCGTTGGACCACCACCCCGGCCGAAGCTGTGAACATCGTGTCACCCAGCCCGACGCGCCGCCGACCGCACGCAACGGTGTGGCCCCCACCAGTGACTCGACTCCCCCGCGCGGAGTTTCCCAAGCCACCACAGCCTGCAGCACGTTTCTGTTATATCGAGTTTGTCAACCATAACGCTTCCCTGCGGACCAGCGGCGGCGCGCGCCAAGGCACATCGTCGGCAATCGAGCCCTCAATTCATTGACGGTGTTGCCAAGAATCCTCGGCCACTTTCTACGGCCCACGGACCAGGATGTTCGCGCCGATTCGACCGTCTGCTCACGCCAGATCGAACAGCAGGAGTTCCGCGTCTGTGCCGGCGCGGACGCCCACGGCCGACTCGTCGCTGATGGCGACGCCATCGCCAGCGGAGAGCTCGTCGCCGTTGATCGCCGCGGCGCCGCGCAGCACCTGCAGCCACGCATACCGTCCGCTCGACAGCGCGTGGCGAATCTCGCAGCACGCGGCCAGTTTCGACAGGTAGATGTGCGCGTCCTGGTGGATCGTCAGCGCTCCGTCCTCGCCGCGCGGAGATGCCACCAGCCGCCACGCATTCTGCAGTTCGGCATCGTCGAAGCGCTTCTGCTCGTAGCCGGGCTCGATGCCTTTTCGCTCCGGAAACAGCCAGATCTGGTACAGATGCACCGGTTCGGTGGCGGACGGATTGAATTCGCTGTGCGTGATTCCCGTACCGGCAGACATCCGCTGGAACTCGCCGGGGCGGAGCACTTCTCCGTGGCCCATCGAGTCGCGGTGCTCGAGCGCTCCTTCCAGCACATAGGTCACAATTTCCATGTCGCGATGCGGATGCGTGCCGAACCCCTGGCCGGGGGCAATGCGGTCTTCGTTCATCACCCGCAGCGCGCGAAAGTGTGTGTGCGCCGGGTCGTGATAGTCGGCAAACGAAAACGTGTGGAACGTCTTCAACCAGCCATGGTCGAAGTAACCGCGTTCGGCCGATCGGCGGATGTGCAGCATGGGATGTTGCTTCGCAAATACGTTCCGAATTGTACGCGGCGTCCTACTCCAGAAAGACGGTTTCGCGCTGGCCGGACGAGAATGCGACCAGGCACGACAAATTGTCTCGCCCGGTGTTGACCAGGTTGTGCTTCGCACCGACGGGAATGCGGATGAGCGAACCGGGCCGCAGGTCGAACAGTTGCCCGTCGAGGCTGTGTCGGCCCGTCCCCGCAAGCACGTACAGCACTTCCTCGCAATTTGGATGGTAGTGCAGGGGGTTAGACTGGCCCGGCGCGATCTGGCTGATGCCCACCGTCAGCGGCGCGCCGGGGGAAAGCCGGTCGTTGCACAACCACTGCAGGGTTCCCCAGGGAAAAGTGTCGCGCGACACCTGGTCGCCGTGAATGACGAACGCGCTCATCAAATCTCCTTTCGGGCAGAACAAATGGGATGACGCTGGCGTGCTGCCAAGATCCGGCGCGCCCTGCGAAATCGCAACCGAGGCCACCGATTTCGAGCCATCGGCGTTGGCTGCGCGGGCATTGCCGTGGTAGATTTCGACGGGTTGATTGTCGTTGTCGCCGACCAGGAGCACTGGCTGCTGTGTTCGATGCTGCGCTGCTGTCCCGCCGCAACTGTCTGCAATTGGGCACGCTCGGTGTGGCGGGATGGGGGCTGTCGCTCCCGCGGCTGCTCGCTGAAACCGCGCAGCGCCGTCAACGCACACTGGCCGACAGTTGCATTCTGCTGTTCCTCGACGGCGGACCCAGCCACCTCGACATGTGGGACCTGAAGCCTCACTCGCCCGACGGCATCCGCGGCGAGTTCCAGCCCATCGCCACGTCGCTGCCCGGCTATTACTTGTGCGAACACCTTCCGCGCACCGCACAACACATGCACCGCGCAACGGTCGTGCGGTCGATGCACCACAGCGTAAACAACTCCCATGGGGCGGCCGTATACACCGCGCTCACGGGTCACGACCGCGGCGAAGTCGGCGGGCTGGCCTCGCAGAACGACCATCCGCACATGGGAGCGGTGCTGGCAAAGCTCAGGCCGTCGCCGCCGAACGTGCTATCGCACGTGCATCTCCCCTTCATCACGCAGGAAGGGGCGGGCAACCCGCCGCAGCCTGGATTCTTCGCTGGATTCCTGGGGCGCGCCTACGATCCGCTGTTCGTTCTCAACGATCCGAACGCCCCCTCGTTCAGCGTGCCGGAGCTCACCCTTCAGAGCGAAGTTTCCGGCAATCGGCTCGCGACGCGGCGGCAACTGTTTGGTTCGCTGTCTGCGGAGCTGTCCACGTCGGCGCCGCGGGAAGTGACGGCCATGCAGGGCCGTGCGATGGACCTGCTCTCGTCCGAACAGGCCCAACGGGCGTTCCGTCTCAGCGATGAAGCCGACGCTGACCGCGAACGCTATGGCCGCAATGTCTACGGGCAAAGCGTGCTGCTGGCCCGCCGGCTGATCGAAGCCGGCACGCGGTTGGTAACGGTTTCCTGGGCGCCGCACGCCAATGCCACCTGGGACACGCACGGCAGCAATTTCGCCAGTTTGAAGGGCACGTTGCTGCCTCAACTCGACGCCGCGTGCAGCAGCCTCGTCGCAGACCTGGCCGAGCGCGGCATGTTGGACCGCACCATCGTGGCGGTGTTCGGGGACTTTGGCCGGACGCCGCGCATCAATGCCAATAACGCCGGCCGCGACCACTGGAACTACTGCTACAGCCTGATGCTGTTCGGCGGCGGCTTCCGGGGCGGACACGTCTACGGCGCCAGCGACGCCACCGGAGCCTTTCCCACCAACAACCCACTCGTTCCCGGCGACATCATCGCCACGATGTACCACGCGCTCGGCGTCCGCCACGACGCGGAGCTGCACGACCAGTTGCAGCGGCCGCACCGCGTGGTGCCCGTCGGCGAAGTGGTGAGCGACCTCCTGGCCTAGCGATGCCTAATGTCCGCGCATGCCGCGCGGCTTGTGCCTTGCGGATGTTCTGACTGCGAGCGCGCTTTTGGGCGGCAGTGGGTTTCTTGTGTTCCGGCACGTTGGGCCGCGGTTTGGCCTCGAACGCGTCGCCTTTCACGTGCCTGGGCTTGGAACCCAATTCTGCGAGCGTGTGCTTCGCTTCCTCAGAAGCCGCGATGAGTTCCCCATTTTCGATGTGGGCGTCGTGCTTGCTGATCAGCCACTTCACCGTGTCCTAGGAGCCACTGCGGCGCTTGCCGGCGACTCGCTGGATGTGGCCAGGCTCGCCCACGTCCTGGGTGCGGAAGGTGACGAACTCGTCCTTCGACCGCACGCCGATGTGGAAGTACTCGCCGCCGCCGGCGCGACCGGGCTTCTGTCGCTTTCGGCCTTCCGGCTGCGCCCGCGAGTGTTCACCGCTTGACATCGACTTCCAGACGGCCTGGGCCTTGCGGATGTTGCGCCGCGCCGCCGCACGTTGTTTCTGAGTTGCCATAAATCGACTCCATTCCGTCAGTGCCTGACCGTGGAGGGGCAGCCCGGCGGAGACTGAGCGGCCCGACGCCACGTTGAAGCATCATCAGCCAGTCAGACACTCTCTGACCGGCCATCGGCCTGCGCCGCACTCATCAGACTCGGCAAGCAAACACGGTGCCACGATCACGCTGAGCATCGCCGCACGATAGGCAGCGGCCACAACAGGCCATTACACTTTCAGGCCGCACTCGTTCGCGTTTCTGCAGGGAAGGATCAACGTGTCCACGGTGGGGATGACGCTGCGACAATTGGCTCCGGGAGGGGGGGTGATCGCGTTGGCTTCGGCGATCCTGCTGCTGTCGGATCTGCCACGGACGCCACGAAACGAAACGTCGGAGCGGAAATACCGTGTGGCATTGCTGCAGATTGCCTCGCAACCCATTCTCGAAGACGGCGCTGCCGGAGTGGTGGCGGGACTGCAGGAGCGCGGGTTCGTCGAGGGCCGCAATCTGCAGTTGGCGCGGTTCAATGCCGAAGGGGACATGGCAACAGCGAACGCGATGGCGCAAGAGCTGGCGGGCGGACGCTACGACCTGGTCGTCACGCTCTCGACGGCCTGCCTGCAAGCCATGGCGAACGCCAACCAGCGCGGGCAGGTGCAGCACGTGTTCGGCATGGTCTCCGATCCCACGATTTCCGGCGTCGGCATCGGACAGAATCCGCTCGAGCATCCGCCCCACATGGTCGGAATCGGCACGTTGCCTCCCGCCGACAAGTCGTTCGAGATCGCCAGGCAAGTGAATCCCGGCCTGAGGCGCGTGGGCGTTGTGTGGAACCCGGCAGAGATCAACTCGGAGGTCGCCACGCGGATGGCCCGCGACGTCTGCCAGAAACTGCAGATTGAGCTGTTGGAGGCAAACGCGGAAAACACCGCCGCGGTACGCGAAGCCGCGGTCTCGCTGGTCGGACGCGATGTGGACGCGCTGTGGGTGGGCGGCGATGTCACCGTGCTGGGCGCCATCGACGTTGTCGTTCGCGTCGCTCAGCAGGCAATGATCCCGGTCTTCACCTGCATCCCCGGCAACGCCACGAAAGGGACGCTGTTCGACGTTGGTGCGAACTACTACGAAGTCGGCCGCAAGGTGGGCGATCTCGCGGCCCGCGTGCTCGATGGGGCCGATGTCGCCACACTGCCTTGGGAAAAGGCCATTCCTCCGAAATTGTTTCTCAATACGCTGGCGCTCGAGGGGCTGAAAGACCCGTGGGCATTTTCGCCCGAGTTGCTCGAGCAAGCCGACTCCGTGATCGACGCGTCCGGCGAACGGACCAAAGCCGCGACCGCGACGCCGGCACCCTCGTCGTCGCCCCTGACGAAAGTTTGGCGATTACGGTTGGCGTCATACATCAACTCGGCGGATGCCGAAGACGCAGAGCAGGGCGTGCGTGCCGGACTCTCGGCGGCGGGAATGGTCGAAGGCCGCGACTACGAGTGGAAATCGCTCAACGCCCAGGGTGAGATGGCAACGCTTAACGGCCTGATTGACGCGGCGGTGGCAGACCATGCGGACTTGATTCTCACCGTCTCCACGCAGGCGCTGCAGGCGGCCGTGCAGCGCGCGAGGGACACGCCCATCGTCTTCACCATGGTGGCCAACCCGTTTCTCGCCGGCGTGGCGACGACGGATCGCGACCATCTGCCGCGCGTCACGGGTGCCTACGGCGCCGCCGACGCCGCCGCCATGATGCCCGTCATCCGCCAGGTGCTGCCGCAGGTGCAGAAACTGGGAACGCTGTATTCGCCCACCGAAGTCAACTCGGTCTACAACCACGACGTGCTCGCGCAGGCGGTGAAGCGGGCGGGCGGGCAGTTGGTCTCCGTCGGCATCAACACGCCGTCGGAAGCGCCGGACGCCACGCAATCTCTGTGCACGCAGGGTGTCGACGCAATCTGCTTAACGAACTCCAATCTCGCAGGCTCGTGCTTTCCCAGCATCGTCCAGGCCGCGCGGCGGTCGCGGACACCGGTGTTCACATTCCTCGGCAGCACCGCAAAACAGGGAGCCGTAGTCGCACTGACCCGCGATTACTTCGACATGGGCCGCGACTCCGGCTTGATTGCCGCCCGCGTGATGCGCGGCGAAGACCCGTCCCAAATCCCGCTGCACGCCTCAACGAAGAACCGTCTCATCGTCAACCTCGATGCGGCACGGGAGAACGGAATCAGGCTTCCGGAATCGCTGGTCACATCGGCCGACGAAACCCTCGGTCAGTAACCGCACACAACATGCACATTACCCTCATATCCCACGGCGACCTGCTGGAGTTGCGCGTCGCCGGGCGACTGGATGCCGAGTGGGCCGCCACGCTGCGCAAGGCCATCGACGATGCGCTTCGCCAAGGCTACCATGCGGTCGTCCTGGACGCGGGCGAGATTCAGTACGTCAGCTCCGCCGGTCTGGCCGTGCTCGTCAGTGCGCACAAGCAGTTCCAGGCAATCCGCGGGTTCTTCGGCGTCGGCGGCGCCACGGGACCGGTCGATGAAGTCATCCGACTCACCGGCCTGGCCCAGATGCTGCTTTGCGATCTCGAAACGGCCCGCCGCGCCCGCGGACAGGGCCGCAGCACCATTCAACTCCCCTCGCACGTGGTGACGACGCCGCTGGCGGACTTTGAAGTTTACGATCTCGCTGCCCAGGCCCGAGTTGCGTGGAACGTGATTGGTGACCCGTCACAGTTCGCTCGGGGCGCGTATGCCGGCAGCGATGTCTCCGAGGTCAGATTCACGGAAGACACCTACGCCGTCGGCCTGGGCGCGTTTGGCGACCGGTTCGAGAGTTGTGCAGCACAATTTGGCGAGCTGCTGGCGGTGGCTGGCGCCGTCGCCACGCTGCCGGGCAACGGCGCCACGCTCCCCGATTTCCAGATGGCCCGCGGCGAGTTCGTGCCATCGGCTCAAATGTTATATGGAGTGATGTGGTCCGGCGCGTTCGCACAACTGCTGCGGTTCGACATCGACGACGAGGCCCGCCACCTTTCGCTCTCCTGCCTCGTCGACCAGGCACTGACCCTTGCCGACGTTGATGCCGCGGCATTCGTGGTGCTGGCGGAAACGTCCGGATTAGTTGGCGCAGCGTTGCGTCGTTCGCCGATCGCGGTCCCCACGGCAGGCGCGTCGCGGTTCGATCATCCCGAAATCCGCGACTGGCTGTTCTTCACCCCGGAGCGTGCCTTTCCGCATTCGTTGGCGGTCGTCGCCGGCGTTGCCAGTCGCGAGCCAACCGCCCGGCCAGCGCTGGCACCCTATCTGCGACCGTTGAGCGCATCGCCCGTGTTGCACGGACACTTTCATGCCGCCGTGTTTCCTTTCCAGCCATTCAAGAAGCGGCGGATCGAGCTGGTCGACACCGTGCCTGCCCTGTTCGACTCCGGCCAGTTGCAGGGCCTGTTGCACCTCATCCACGACGAGCGGCCGATCTCGGGCGCGGGAGACAGCGAGTTTCTGCGCGGTGCCTGCTGGGTAGGGCCATTGGCGAACGAACCGGAGCCCGCGCCATGACGCTGTTGATCGTATCCCTCACGATGGGGTTGATTCTTTCGCTGCTCGCGCTGGGGGTGCTGATCAGCTTCCGCATCCTGGCGTTCCGCGACCTGACGGTGGATGGCTCGCTCACCCTCGGCGGCGCCGTCGCCGCGACGCTGCTCGTACAGGGTAAAGACCCGTGGCTGGCGACGCTGGTGGCTTCGCTGTGCGGAGCGCTGGCCGGCACGGTCACCGGCGTACTGGCGACGAAACTGCGCATCAACGGGCTGCTCGCAGGCATTCTCGTGATGACCGCCTTGTATTCGGTGAACCTCCGCGTGATGGGGAAGAGCAACGTGCCGCTGATGAACCAGCGCACGATTCTCACGTCGGCCCAGTCGCTGTCGGGTGCGGATGCGCGGATCACCGTCGGCTGGTGGCAGGTGGGGTTGCAGGATGTGTGGGTGATGGTGATGACTGCGGCCGTCATCGTGGCTGTCGGCGCATTACTCGGGGCGTTTTTTCACACCGATCTCGGCCTGGCGATGCGGGCCACCGGCGACAACCCCGACATGATCCGCGCGCTCGGGGTCGATGTGGGCTGGATGGTCACTTTCGGGCTGTCGATCGCCAACGGTCTGGTGGCGTTTTCGGGCGCGCTGCTCGTGCAGTACCAGGGCTTCGCCGACGTGCAGATGGGCATCGGCATGGTGGTGTGGGGCTTCGCCAGCGTGATCATCGGAGAAACGCTGGTGGGCGTGAGGGTGGTGGGGTTCCTGATCACCGGCGCGGTGATGGGCTCGATTCTGTTCCGCCTGTTGGTAGCGATCGCCTTGCGGTGGGGACTCAACCCGAACGATTTGAAGCTGGTGACGGCGGCGTTCGTCCTCGCGGCGCTCGTGCTGCCGGACGTCGTCGCGCACGTAAAAGCGCGGATTTCAAAGTCCAATTGACGCCTTTCGCTTGCGGTTAGCGGAACGCAAGAGTTGCATTGAAGTCCCGCTAACCGCAAGCCCGCTGGGACGACGCGATGTTAGAGCTGTCGCATCTCACCAAAACGTTCCACCCACACACGCCGAACGAGGTCCGCGCCCTGCGCGATGTCAGCCTCGCGATCGAGGAAGGATCGTTCGTGGTCGTCATCGGCACCAACGGGTCGGGCAAGTC